>Ga0209749_1000281_pt1 | contig 78151 bp, 77 predicted proteins | sample EPASupsiteSAE347_FD_187267 | JGI IMG/M metagenome (GOLD analysis project Ga0209749, IMG submission 187267) | Bioremediated contaminated groundwater from EPA Superfund site, New Mexico - Sample SAE3-47 (SPAdes) (version 2) | ecosystem: Environmental > Aquatic > Deep subsurface > Groundwater >... | reverse complement strand
GCCCGTCCTGGAAGGTATCTGGAGATTGCCTCCGGAAGGGGAGGGAGAAGCCCCGGTTGTCAGCAAGGACGACATCCCCCTGGACAGAGAAGGGATCGGCCCACTGCTTGTGGATCTGTACAAATTGCTCCGGGAATTCAATCCCGAGGCGGAGGAGGCGTTTTTTGCCCTGAAGGAAGCCCTGACCGGTTCACCTTTCAGCGGCGGTATGATAATTTTAGAGGATACCATCATGAAGTTCAACTTCAAAGATGCTGCTTTGGAGCTTCAGAAACTCGCCGGTGATTTGGATGTCCCCCTGGAGGAACAGGTATGAGTTCAGAGAAGCAAAAGCAGACCGTCCTGCTGGTTGATGATGAACCGGCAAATATAAGAATCCTCCTGGAACTGCTCCAGGAGGATTACGATACCAGGGTTGCCATAAACGGTGAGACTGCCCTGGAGATCGTCACGTCTGATCAACCACCGGATCTTGTTCTTCTGGATGTAATGATGCCTGGAATCAACGGCTACGAAGTCTGTCAAAGAATGAAGTCCGATCCCCGGACCGCAGATATACCGGTTATCTTCATTACCGGAAAAAGCAACGAAGAAGACGTTGTGAGGGGATTGCGGAACGGCGCCGTTGATTACGTCGCCAAGCCATTCAGCCGTGTCGTTGTCAAAGCGCGGGTGAAGACGCATGCAGAGTTGAAGAAGCACCGTGACTATCTGAAAGAACAGACCTTGCACGATGGCCTGACAGGCATCGCCAACCGCCGTCGGTTCGATGAATTTCTCGCCTCGACATGGGACTTCTCCCTCCGTAAATCGGCTGTTATTGCTGTCGTTATGGTTGACCTCGACTATTTCAAACTTTACAACGATAACTATGGCCACCAGGAAGGCGACGAATGCCTGAAAAAGGTCGCCAAGATCCTTGCGTCGTCCCTGCGCCGCAAAATAGATTTGGCGGCCCGCTATGGAGGGGAGGAGTTTGCCTGTATCATGCCCGGCGCCGATCTGGATAGGGCCATGGCGATGGCAGAGCAATTCCGACAAAACGTCCTCGCCCTGAGAATCCCCCATGCCCATTCACAGGTGGATCGTTTTGTCACGATCAGTCTGGGTGTCGCCAGTGTCCTGCCGGCCCCTGATGATTCCTGTGAAACGCTTGTCGGCAATGCCGACAAGGCGCTATACAAAGCCAAGAACAACGGAAGAAACCGCGTCGAATCTATGGCCTGAACAACTAAAAGCACCATTTGTGAACATTAAGCTTCCCTTTCATCCCCCTTTGAGACGAGACACCTTCATGAGCGTTTCACCTCTGCCACATGCTTAAAAATAGATTTATTATCACAATTATAACCATTCTGTTCATCGCAATGCCTGGCATTTATTTCATTTCCGACTTCTTTGCCCCCGGCCCGCCCCCACCGACTTTCGTAAGCGTTAAAGCCGGTTACTGCCGGTCGGAAGCTGTTTTGCTGGACCGGCACGGCAACCCGCTCCATGAGCTTCGGCTGGACCCCCAGGGGCGGCGCCTGGAGTGGACGCCCCTGAACCAGGTATCGCCGGCGTTGACCAAGGCGGTAATTCAGGCGGAAGACCGGCGATTTTACCGGCATCAGGGGGTGGACTGGCAGGCCTTGGGCGGTGCGTTCCTGAATCGCCTCCTGTCGGGTCCGCCCCGCGGGGCAAGCACCATCACCATGCAGCTTGTTAGAAAACTCGCGGAAAGGGAGAAGATCGGGCCGCCGAAAAAGACCCTGAAGGAAAAATGGCGCCAGATGAAGGCCGCCCACCGGCTGGAAAAAAGCTGGAAAAAGGAAGAAATACTGGAGGCCTATCTAAACCTCATCTCCTTCCGGGGGGAGTTGCAGGGTATCGGCGCCGCTTCCCGGGGCCTCTTCGATAAAGATCCGGGCGGGCTGAACGAGGCGGAGGCGCTGATCATGGCCGCTCTGATTCCTTCGACCAACCAGTCCCTCGACAGGATTGCCCGGCGGGCGGAGCGGCTGGGTCAGTCCCTGGCGGCGTCGGCCTCGCCTGCGGAAATCAAGGCATTGGTCAATGAGCGGATCGGCCGTCCTTACCGCATCACCCCCCAGCTTGCCCTCGCCCCCCATGTAGCCGGATTGCTCCTTAAAGAACCGGGCGCACGGGTCGTCTCGCCCCTCGACCGGCCCCTCCAGGAATACGTGTTGACCGTCCTGAACCGCCGTCTCGCCGACAGCAGGGATCGCAATGTCCGTGACGGCGCTGTCCTCGTTGTGGACAACGCCAGCGGCGAGATCCTCGCCTATGCGGGAAACAGCGGCGTCACCTCATCAGCCCCCCATGTGGACGGCGTCCGGGCGCTCCGTCAGGCCGGTTCGGCTTTGAAGCCATTTCTGTACGAACTTGCCCTCGAAAAAAGGATCCTAACCGCCGCGTCCGTTGTGGAAGACACCCCCCTGCAAATCCCCACCCCCACCGGTCTTTATGTTCCGGAAAACTACAGCAAAGAGTTCCAGGGCCAGGTGACGGTCCGTACCGCTCTTGCCTCATCCCTGAATGTCCCTGCCGTCCGGACCCTGCTGATGCTGGGGGGCGACGTCTTTGTGGAGCGGCTCCGGGACCTGGGAATGACAAGCATCCTAAAAGATCCCGATTACTATGGATATGCCATCGCCCTGGGATCGGTTGATATTTCCCTCTCGGAACTGGTGAACGCCTACCGGACCCTCGCTAACGCCGGCAAGTGGAGTGAACTGACACTTGTCTCCCGGGGGCAAAGCACAAAAACAAGGCAGGTCATGGACGGTAAAGGGACCTTCATTATCTCGGCGATCATTGCTGACCGGGAGGCGCGGAACACCACCTTCGGAATGGAAAACGTCCTGGCCACCCGTTTCTGGACCGCCGTGAAGACAGGGACCAGCAAGGATATGAGGGACAACTGGTGTATCGGCTACTCCGAGAAATACACCGTCGGGGTCTGGATCGGGAACTTTTCCGGTGAACCAATGTGGAATGTGTCCGGCATGACCGGCGCTGCCCCCATCTGGCACGACATCATGAATTATCTGCACCGGCGGCGCGGCTCCGTTGCTCCCCAGCCGCCCCCAGGCGTCACGGCAGCCACCGTCCGCTTCCGTGATGCAAGCGAAACGCCGCGCCGGGAATGGTTTATCGCCGGCACAGAACCGGTCGCGCCCGTCGCTGTCCATACCGTTCACGAACAGCCCCGGATTATTTATCCCGCCGCCGGCATGATCGTCGCCCTGGACCCGGACATCCCGGAGGCAAACCAGATGATTTCCTTCCTGGCCCAACCGCAGGGGGCGGTTCATGGGTGGCGACTGAACCAACAGCGCCTCTCGATGCTATCTGAGCAAATGCTCTGGAAACCGGAGCGGGGCAACCACCAGTTGTCCATTCTCGACAAAGAAGGACGCATCCTCGATACCGTATCCTTTACCGTCAGATGAACACAAGCAACGGATCATGGCGCTAACGTCTGACTCCGTTTTATCCGGAGATTTCATTTATAGAAACAATTACGTCTTCCGGGGATTAATAACCAAACGTACGGGCGACTTCAGGATTGGCAGTGATCACCTTTCCTGCCGGCGAAGACTGGAAGATGCCAATGGTTGCTCTCTCAAAGAGCCATTAGTATTTCGCTTCACTCTCACGCATTAACCGGCTTATCGGAGTTGGGGCTGATATGGATGGCCCCATCTCTTTAACTTTTTGTCGCAGTGAAGCCGGTTCCTGAATCAATTCCTGTCTTGTCTTGCTTTGATCTTGTGTCAGATTGTCCCTGTCTGTTGAGATGATTTGTGAGGATGAACAGACTATTTAATTCAATTTCCGTCCAATCTTGAAAACCGGGGACCTTTATCCATATCTGCAATGAAGCTGGTACAAGAATAACCTGATATGTTGTTCGACACGCCGTTTTCATGCCACCATCGACAGGCCAGGTGGCGCCGCCTTTGTCGAGCGGAGTATCGAGAATCGCCTTCATTGTCTTAACATTGATGTTACCCTTGTTTTTCTGTCCTAGCGCAAGCAGGTTTTCCCGTCTCCGGACGGTTTCAAAACCTGCATTATCCTGCATGACAATTCCCCATGAAGGATCGGTAAAATGGTTGGTTGCCACCAGGAGTCCTTCTGTTTCAGCTTTTCTGCGGCGATGGTCAAAGGGCGCCCATTCATAGGAAATTCCCCGCACCTTATCGGCCGCATTGATAATGAATGTAAAGTCTGTTCTGGTGGAATTAAAAAAAGCATCCATCTGATCCAGGGTGCTGTAATCGTTGAGAGAAGCCAGCAGACTTACTATGGCCGGCACACGATCTTCGTATTTAAGCGTGCCGCCGGAGGGAAGCCCGTTGTTGAGTTGCAGCATTATACCTTCGGCATTCAAGCCGGTAGTAGCATAAATAACGCCTGCAAAGGTGATGATGGCGCTGGGAATTCCTGAATCAGGGTTGAAAACAGTTACGGTGAGTTTCTGTGCGAATTCAAGATATTTTTCAAACCAGTCATAATTCCTGCCTACCAGGAGAGGTTGATTATTTGTATATTCCCCCCAGGCAATGATTCCTGAACATCCCGACATCGATCCATAATGTTCGAGCGCATTCAGCATGATCTGTTCTTCCAGGGACAAACCGGAGGTTTCCGCCATGCCTTTGATGATATCCTTAAAACGCTGCGGATAGAAGCGGTACAGAGATAGTGCGGCTTTTTTCATTGCCGCGGCAGAAAGACCTTTCTGCCGCTGAAAATATTCAACGACGGCATTTTTATAGAGACTTTTCAGATCATCGCTCAGCAGATATCCGTATTGACGCCCCATCTGGTGATAGCTGCCATGAAGGTCAAGGACATTGATTTTTCCACTACGGTATAATTTGCCTCCTTCATAGATTGATATCAATTTTAGCCCGCTTGTTTCAGGCGCCTGTTGCGCGCCCGGGCAATCGGCTGCAAAAAAAAGGAGAATAACTGCTATCATTAAACGACCGAAAATCTTCATAATACCCCCTTCATGGAATCTTATCTAATTCTGTCAATGCTGTCCGATCGGGATGATTCTATAAGATAATCTCTCCCCGGAGATAGGTAACCGCCTTGCCGCCAATCTTGACACGCTCTCCTGCATCCTGGCAGAACAGGTCGCCTCCCCGCTCCGAAAGCTGCCGGGAATGAAGGTTCGTCTTCTTCAAGCGTTTGGACCAGAAAGGAATCAGTGTGGAATGGGACGACCCCGTCACCGGGTCTTCATTAACCCCCGCCCGGGGGGCAAAGAAACGGGACACGAAATCGGCGGTCTTCCCCGGCGCCGTGACGATCACCCCCAAACAATCCCAGTTCAGCATCCGAATAAAATCCGGATTCATGTTGCGGATGTCTTCTTCATCTGTGAAGACCATCAAATAGTCCCGTGCACGCCAGATCTCAGCGGGTTTCTTCCCTAAGGTGTTTTCCAGCTCCGTGGGGGCTTCGCAGGCCACGGGCGGCCGGGAGGGGAAATCCAGAATCAATCTGTCCCCCTTGCTTTCCACGGTCACAATCCCGCTGCTTTTCGTCGCGAATTCGATCAGGTTGCCGTCCAGCCCCTTTTCTTTGAATAGCACATGGGCGGGAGCGACAGTGGCGTGACCGCATAAATCTACCTCAATCGTGGGAGTGAACCAGCGAAGTCCGAAAGCATTGCCCTGGCGAACGACAAAGGCCGTCTCCGAGAGGTTATTCTCTAAGGCAATCTTTTGCATAAGTTCATCGGCAGGCCACCCGGACGGCAACAGACATACGCCGGCCGGATTGCCCTTGAAGAGGCGATCAGTAAAGACATCAACCTGATAGTAAGGTATCTTCATTGCTGTTTCCATTTATGGTCGGTCTTTAAAAGGTCCTTCGAAAACCGTGTCCGTAAGTTTTCGCCTATCGTTCGGTGATTCCCGCTCCTGGAGGTAATCGGGCAGGTCTTCCTTGTTTCCCGGCATGCCTATGGCTGCCATGGCCTCAACGGTGAAATCGTCAGGGATGTTCAGGGAAGTCCGGGCAAGTTCGTAATCGAAACCCTGCATGCCGTGGACAACATAACCCCGGATGTTTCCCTCCAGAGCCAGATTCTCCCATGCCGCACCGGCATCATAAGAGTGGGTGCGCGATGGCTTGCCGTTATCAAAGGTGTTTTTCGAAACAATGATGAGGAGCGCGGAAGAATTTTCAGCCCAGGTCTTATTTGAATCGGCAAGCAACTCGAAAAACAGCGGCCAGTGTTCCGTGTTCCTTCTGGCATACAGGATGCGCCATGGTTGATTATTGTTGGCAGACGGCGCCCATCTTGCCGCCTCAAAAAGGGACATAAGCTCCTTTTCGGGAATTTCCTCGCCTGACATGGCCCGCGGCGACCAGCGATCAATAAAGATATTATCAATCGGGTGAGCGGCTTTCCGGATCTCCCTTCCTTTGATCATCGGCATGGTTGAATCCTCCCTGATTAATTTTGATATAATTCAGTTTGTCCCGCCATTTAGGTTGTCGTTGCCGGCTGAAATGTCCGGCATGGAGCTACCCGTGTGAAATAATCTCATCCAAAGGAGTATTATGTCAATATTTTTCGACAATAAATTTTTGAATATAATAAAGGGGGTTGTTCTCATATATCCTTAGAAATTCACCTTGACGAATAGGAGAATATCTGTTTATTTATGCCGCCATACAACGGTTTATTCCTTTTCCTCAGCCCAACCTGATCCGACCATATGGATCCACACTGTGGGAGTGATTCGATGAAAACCATTTTTGAAACCTGCAAGCCGCGGCCGGAGGTCCTGAAAGGAGAGCTGAAGGACGAGGTTTTCCGGGCAAGTCTCATTGACGTTCACATGAAGAAAGCGGAGGCTGTCTATCAAGATCCGGAAGTATTTTTCGAAAACACTTACCAGACGGATGGCCTCCGAACGCTTCTTAAAGAAACTATGGGCCGCCTCACGGGCGCTAAACCCGCCAACAGTCCTGTCATACGCCTGGAGACCTCCTTCGGCGGCGGCAAAACCCACAACCTCATTGCCCTGTATCATGTGGCCAAGGGTGCGGTGCAACCGGCCTCCGTCGCCGGTCTGATTCCGCCCGAGTACCTTCCCAAAAAGCCCCTGCGGGTCGTTCCCCTCGTGGGTTCCGACCTCGATCCGGCAAGCGGTCTGCATCACGGCGACATTACGACCTACACCTTATGGGGCGAGATGGCCTGGCAACTGGGCCGCGAGGCGGCATACAGGAAGATCGAGGCCAACGACCGGGAGCGGATGCGCCCAGGGGAGACCACCATCAAGGAATTGCTGGGCAATGAGCCGGCCCTGATCCTCATCGACGAGCTGGCCGCCTACCTCCGGGCCGCTTCCGGTCTTGCCGTGGGAGACACCAATTTAGCGGAGATGACCACAGCTTTTTTCATGTCCCTTCTTGGCGCCGTCGGCAGCTTGCCCCATGTCTCCGTCGTCTATACACTGGCCGATTCTTCGGACGCCTTTGCGGCGCAAACCGCATTGATTCAGCAGGTGCTCCGGGAGGCATCCGCCGTATCCGCCCGTCAGGAACGGGTGATTACCCCGACGACGGAGACGGAGATTGCACCCATTGTTACCCGGCGGATGTTCAAGTCCATTGATAAAAATGCCGCCGCAGAAACGGCGGGAAACTATCATGATTTTTATCAGCACCTGACCAATCAGGGAGTAGATCTTCCCACCCGGGCGATCCAGGCCGAATACGAGCGGGAGATGGAGGCAAGCTATCCCTTCCATCCCGAGCTCCTGACGACGCTGAACCGTAAGACCGCCACTATTCCCAACTTCCAGAAGACCCGCGGCGCCCTGCGCCTGATCGGCATGGCCATTCGCACCCTCTGGGAACGTAAGCCCCCGGAAACGGCCCTAATCCATCCCTGGAATCTGGATCTGGGCGCTGAGGACATCCTCAACGACCTGACCAGCCGGTTGGAGAGGCCAAAATTCCGCCATGTCGTTGAGGCGGACATCTTGTCCCCCCTTAGCGGATCCAAGGCCCACGCCCAGGGGATAGACGATCCCTGGCTTCAGGCAGGCAAGCGTACCTATGCCGGACGCGCCGCCGCAACGATCTTTCTCCACAGCATCGTCCAAGGGGTCGCCTCCGGCGTCGATCCCAATGATCTCACCCTCGCTGTCCTCCAACCGGGAGACGACCCGACTCTTCTCGCCAAAGCCCTCGATCGACTTTACGATACCTGCTGGTTCCTTGAGTATGACGGCAATCGTTACCGCTTCAAGACAGAGCCTTCTCTCAACAAAATCATCGAGGATGAGGTGCAGCTTGTCGGTCAGACCAAAGCCAAAATGGAACTGGATGGGCGGATTCGCGGCATTTGGAAGAAAGGACCCCTGACGCCTGTTTACTTCCCCTCCGAGGCGGCAGAGGTGGATGACGACACGAAGGAACCAAAACTCGTCGTTATTCATTACGATGCTGCCGCCGTCACCCAGGAAAAGGACGCACCGCCGGAAATCATGATCAAGATCTACGAACGGACCGGGATTGCCGAGGGTTACCGTACTTACCGAAACAACCTCATCTTCCTCGTTGCCGACAAGGAACAGCTCGGACCGATGGTAACCCTTATGCGGCGTTACCTCGCCATCCGGAGGATCATCAAGGATGAGGAGCGTTACCGGGAATTTTCCCAGGCGGACAGGGAAAAGCTCCAGCAGGAAATGGATCAGGCGGAACTTCTCGTCCGTGTCGCCGTCACACGGACGTATCGTTTTCTCTATTATCCCAGTCCCGATGCGCCGAAACGCATGGGGCAGCTTGCCCGTGAGGCGCTGCCCGCCCAGGACCAGGGAGATGTTCAGAAGGACCAGTCCGCCGTAGTCCTCAAACGTCTCAAGGATCTGAACCGGGTTCTTACGGCTGACGATCCGCCTCTCTCCGCCGCCTTTGTCAAGTCCAAGGCATGGCCGGGAGAACAGACCAGTCTGACGACGGAGTCCCTCCGCAAATCATTTGCTCAGAAGATCGGCCTCCGCATGCTTATGGATGTCAATCAACTCAAGAAAACAATCCGCAACGGCATCGAGCAGGGAACGTGGGTTTACTACGACACGGCGGCGCAGCGGGCTTACGGAAAAGGTGCACCGGCGCCATTGATTCGGATTGACGAAGACGCCCAGCTTTATCTTCCCGACGAGGCCGCCCGCCTGGGTCTCTGGCCACCGAAAGAAACCTGCCCGACCTGCGGGGGCGAGAAGTCCGCCTGCACCTGCGAATCGGACATCTGTCCCGTTTGCGGCAATCCTGCCGCCAACTGCTCATGCGGCAGTCCGGGCATCAAGGAAGGCATTCCTGCTTGTTTAAACTGCGGCCAGCGCCCATGCATCTGCAAGGATATCATCAAAGCCGAAGGACCTCCAGCTCAGGCGCTCCAATCCATCTTCGATCAGGCCCAGGATAGGAAGGTCGCCGCTTTGAAAACCCTCACGATTACCCTTGAGGGCATGGGCGCCGAGACGGTCAAAGATGTGGCCTCTATGGGACTGGCTGTTCCGCAGATGGGCAATGTTGACTGCACCGTCCGCTTCCAGCTCAAAGCGGAATGGGGACCGGACGAGCAATTTTCCGTGAGTTTCACCGGTGCATGGGAGCGTTACAAACGCCTGAAGGAGCGGACGGATATGTTTGCCAAGGAGGCCGCCAAGGCCAGCGTCTGGCTGGTTCTGGTGTTTGCATTTCCGGAAGGGATTTCCCTGGAAGGGGAAAAATTTGCTATGATGAAGGATATCCTGACCACCCTGGGAATCGGCAAGATTCAGATCAAAGGGGAACCAGCATAAAAGATACCCACAAAACCCAAGATCCATGCAACAGAAGGAACAATGATGCGTCAATTCGAACTACGTGTTTCTCAACATCAGACCGGCGGTCTGGCCCTGGAACTGTCCGAAAAGGACAGCAAGAAAACCATCCGCATTTGGGACCTTCCCCTCAAAGTCCTGACAGAAACGCTTCTCAACACTCTGAAGAAACAGGGTTACCGCTCCACGGAGCTCTCCCTTAAAAGAAAAGCGCCCTTCACCCTTCCCGAAGCCCCCGGGGTGCGACTGGCCATCCTTTTCTTCACGCTGAAACCCATGAGCAAGCCCGGACGCATGGAGGAGGTCGTAGCCGGGGTCAACGCCATGAGTGATGAAGAGGCCTACTACTGGTATGCAAAATGCCTCAACGGCCCCCAATCCCGTCGCACCCGGAAGGCATTGCGGATTCTCCTGGCGGAGGAATGAGGAAGCCATACAAATCATCGGAGAAATCCTGACATGTTAGCAAACGACATAGACCGTATCATTGAATTGCCGGAAGACCCGTTGGGTGGTACGGCGGGGGCAAAGTTGTTCCATGTTTTGTTTGCCGGCAAGACCTACAGCGAAAAGTTTCCTCATATCGTCTTCAATGAAAAGGTGGCTGGTGAAATCGGGCGGATGCTGGGGCTATGCTGCCCCGAGGTTTTAATAGAACCTTTTGATGATCGGTGGTATTTCTTTTCCCGCTGGCAGGAGACGACGCGGCAAGGTACAGTTCTCCCACCGGGTTCCGCAAGCGATATCAACGCTTTTTTTCAGCGGAATCCAGAGTATGTCCACGGCATGATCGTCTTCGATTTGTATGTCGGAAACAACGATCGCAGAAGGGATAACATCGTCTTGCGGAATGATGGAAGGCTTGCGCTCATCGATCACGGGAATGCTCTTCTCTCCTATCGATCATCCAATAGCAGCGTGCCGTCCGGCCTTGAAAGATTGGAGGGTTTGGAATCGGATCTGCGCACTATGTTTGGCAAACCGCACCAGTTTCTGAAAGCATTAACAGATATTGCGTACGTTGAATTTTGGACTGAGAGAATCAGACAGATCCCTGATTTCTTTATCGAGTCTCTGATTCAAAATCTTCCGGAAATGGAGTATATAAACCCCGAGATGAAAAAAAGGACGGTCGCATTTCTCTTGGATCGTCGGGCGTATATTTTTAATCACATCATGAAACACAGGGAATTATTCCCGAATCTCAAGGAGGAGGGATGAAGTGATGTCATCTAACCGATTTCATTATCAGATTTTGAGGTATATTCCGGATCTACAGCGGATGGAGCCACGAAACTTCGGCATCATCGTTCAGGGTGCCGGCCAGACCAAATTCAAGATCAACACCCGCTTTGCCCAGAAGGGTTTTGTCGATACTGAGGCGTTCCGCCAATGGAAGCAATTCCTTGTAAAGGAAATCGACGACGAGCAAACGGAGCAGCTCAACCTCTTTCGACCGGCTAAAGACACACCGGAATTTCTCGATCATCTTAACCGGCTGATTAAGGGAAACTTCAACCTGTCGAAGCCACTGGCAGCCGAATACCGACGGGATGTCGAGATGGAGGCCGTCCTGCAGGATCTGTTCGATACGTTGGTTATGGACAGGGAGGAGCAGGAGGCGGTTATGATTACTAGGCCGACAGGTAAGTTCCGGGCTGCCAGCGAGGAAAAACAGTTCATCCGGCGTGGGATGCACAAAGATGAGCACGTAAATCTCGATGAGCGGACGGAATGGATCGGGTATCGATTCTATCAAAACGGGCGGATCAATCTCATCGAAAAGGTGGAATTTAACCGCGAACCGAGACGGACGGCCGGAGAGCTGAACAGTCTTCTTCGTCTTACCCCAACGATACCAGGCAGCTTCCTGGCAAGCGGCAACAGGCTTCACCTGATTATCGATCCGCATAAGACGTTCCCAAACCAGAAAGATGAGGAAGTCCGGAAATACCTAACGGATCGTGAAAGACTGGGGAATATGGCCGTCGACAAAGGGATTCCCCTTTATGAAAAACCGGACGATGTGCAATCACTGATTGACGAGATCGACGGCTATCTCCCTCATCTTAAAGAAGCTACTGGCGCTTAGACGAACCGGTGTAACCCAGCACATTCTATGATTAAGATCACTGCTGTTTGCATTAGACTGAATCAGCCATTTTGAATATTGAAAACATTATCATTTTGGACTGAATTTCTTGAACATATAAAAAATTGTAATGATTGGATCTGTCTATTTTGAGGAATGATTTATGAGTGTGGACTGGAGTCTTGTTTTATCAGGAATATCAATTTTCGTAGCTATTTGGCAAACAGTTAAAATACAAAGTCTTAAAAACTTTTTAAAGTCAGAAGCAATGGAGCTTTATACCGACACGGGGCTTTTGTTAGGAAATACACAAGGCTGTTTAAGGGAATTGCATAATAATCATTCCAGTGGCGCTGTACAGGAAGCTGGAAAGGCTGAGGGGATGGCGCAGTCTCTATTCAATCGTTCCATAAAGAACATATATCACCAATTCAGTTTCTCAAGGTCGGATGTAGAAGCTTGGATCTCAAAAGGAAAGATTGAGGGACACCACAAAAATGCTTTTCTGAAATATGCAAAAGATTGAAAATCAGCTTTTTAATAAACCTGAAGGACAATTAATGAAAGAAAAACGGCCACGAGTGCTGATCGAGGAGTGGTTGCCGGTGGCGGCGATCGGGGCGGAGAGTCAGCGGGAACGAGGGGCGAGCAGTGCCCTGCCGCCGCTTTACTTCCTCCATGTCTGGTGGGCAAGGCGACCGCTGGTGGCAAGCAGGGCAGCGGTGTTGGCCAGCGTCCTCCCGGCTTGGTCGGAGCAGTGGCCCGCTGACCTGCAAAAGAAATTCCCCACCCGCTCGTCCTATCAGGAGTGGTTCCTCCGCCTCATCGGCATCCTCGGCAATCCCCTGGCGGGGCGAAAGCTTATTCAGTACGCCAAGGAGAAGGGCCTGAAGCTCAAGAGCAATCCCTACGGTTATCCCCGGTCGTTCACGAATACGCCGGAGGATACCGAACTGGCTGTCATGGGTCAACTTATTGAAATCACTTGGGGATCGTCTAATGTATCCGTCCTCGACCCCATGTCCGGCGGCGGGTCTATCCCCTTCGAGGCCCTACGCTTTGGCTTCCATACCTATGCCAATGAACTCAATCCCGTGGCGGCGACAATCCTCAAGGCGACCCTCGATTATCCCGCCCGGTACGGCCTGCAGCGCATCGCTCCCAAAACGGACGGGGAAACGGAATCGGCGGCGGGAACCGGCCGAGCGCTTGCGGAATGGATCAAGACCTACGGGAACGAAATGTCCCGGCGGATCAAAGAGCGACTAACGCCGTTCTATCCCCGGCAGGACGGCGAGGGCATATTTGCCTACGTCTGGTCCCGGACGGTGGCCTGCCCGGCGACGGGAAAGCCGGTACCCCTCTCGCCGAATTGGTGGTTACAGAAAGGGGGCGACCCCGTGGCGGCGCGACTGTTGGTCCAGCCGGAGTGGTCCGCCTGCCGCTTCGAGATCGTCAAGGGAAAACAGGCCACGGCCGCCAAGCCCGACGACGGAACGATCCGGCGGGGAACTGCCGTGTCACCCTGGACGGGAGAGACCATCGACGGCGATTACATCAAGGCAGAGGCCCAGGCCGGGCGGATGGGGCAGCAGCTCTACGCCCTGGGAATCCAGACTGATGGCGGCAAAGGGTTCCGTACACCGATGGAGGAAGACCTGGCCGCTATCCGTCGAGCGGAGATGGAACTCGGGGTGCTCCTCACGAAATGGGAGGCGAAAGGGCTGATCCCCGTGGAAGACATTCCGGATGGCAACAAGACCTCGGAGCCGCACCGATACGGAATGACACGTTGGAAGGATGTTTTCCCCCCCCGCCAACTCCTTGCCCTAGGGACGTATCTGGGGGTCCTCGCTGAGGTCATGACGGAGGCACGGAAGGCGCTTCCCGAGGCGGTAGCAGACGCCATCCAGACCTATCTGGCCTTTGCCATCGACAAGGCCTGCGATCACAATTCGCGGATGACGCGGTGGGAGAGTACGAGGGGCGCCATCAAGGGCACTTTCGACCGTCATGACTTCAGTTTTAAGTGGAGCCATGCGGAGTTCGACGCCGCCCACAACCTCTTCCCCTGGGTGCTGGATCAGGTGACCGACGCCTACGAGGGGATCGCCAGGATCATTCAGGCCCCCCAGCGGAGCTTCTTTCAACGCACCGGCGACGATCCCTTGAAAAACCTGACCGTCACCCGGGGAAACGCCCAGAAGCTCGAACATTTGCTGGCGGGAAGCGTCCACCTCATCTGCGTCGATCCGCCCTACTACGACAACGTCATGTACGCCGAGTGCAGCGATTTTTTTTACGTCTGGATGAAACGGACCCTGGGCGATGTCTATCCCAAGTTTTTCACGGAGGAATTGACGGACAAAGACGGAGAGGCCGTGGCCAACGCGGCCCGTTTCGCCTCTATGGGCCGGGGGAACAAGCGGGAGCTGGCCGAGCGGGACTATGAACGAAAGATGGCGGCCTGCTTCCAAGAGATGAACCGGGTGCTGCGACCCGACGGCGTCCTCACGGTCATGTTCACCCACAAGAAGGTGGAGGCCTGGGACAGCCTGGCCCTGGCCCTCATCGGGGCGGGGTTCGCCATCGAGGCGTCCTGGCCTGTCCATACGGAAAGCGAACACAGCCTCCACCAGGCGAAGAAAAACGCCGCCGCCTCGACAATCCTCCTCGTTTGCCGGAAACGTGAGCAGACGGATGAGGCCGTCTGGTGGGACGACATCAAGGGGAAGGTCCGGGAGAAGGCCAGAGAAAAGGCCGCCGAGTTTCATGACGCCGGGATCGGCGGCGTGGACCTCTATCTGTCCACCTTCGGACCGGTTCTGTCGGTGATTTCCGAACGGTGGCCAGTGTTGACAAGTGAGGTGGATGAGAAGACGGGAGAAGCGAAGGTCCTGAGGCCCGAGACGGCCCTGGCCGTCGCCCGCGAAGAGGTCGTTGCGTTGCGGAAACAGGGGTTGCTGTTGGGGAGAAGCGTCGAGTTCGACCCCGTGACGGACTGGGTACTGATGGCCTGGGACGCCTTCCGGGCGGAGCAGTTTCCCGCCGACGAGGCCCGCAAGCTGGCTTTGGCCCTGGGGCTCAATATCGAGGATGATCTGATCCGTCAGAGCCGGGTGATCACAAAGAAACAGAACGACGTAACCCTGCTGGCGCCCCGGGCGCGGCGACACAAGGGACTCGTCGATCCGGAAGGGGAAGCCTTTCCCTGCTTGATCGACGCCGTCCACACTGCCATGCTCGTTTATGAGGAAGACGGGGGCAAAGCCTGCGAGGTCTTTCTGAAGCGGACGGGCCTCCTGACGGATGCCCGGTTCAAGGCTGCAATCCAGGCCCTCGTTAACGCCATTCCCCGGACGAAGGAAAAGGGGGTCTTCAAACGGCCCGAGGCGGCGGTTCTGGAGTCCCTGAAAATGGCTTTCTTTGACGATGTCCAACTCCCTGTGGAGGAAGCGCCGATCCTGGTTGCACCGCGGGTCATGGAACAGATGGACTGGATCGGCGAAGAACCGGCGGAGGCAGCGGAAGAGGACGCAAGCGACGACGGATCATGACAGGCATGGGACTTTACCTTTAATAATGGTAAGATACTGTCGTAATTCATAAGGAATAACCGGAGGTAATGAGTATGAACAGACTTTTGGAAAGAATCTCGGTAGATCCGAATATTTGCTTCGGCAAACCCTGTGTCCGCGGAACCAGGATATGGGTTTCCCTCCTTCTCGACTTGCTGGCGGACGGGATGACGCTCGAAGATATCATGGACGAATACCCGCACTTGACGAAGGATGACATCCGGGCTGCCATTGCCTATGGCGCTGAGATGTCACGGGAACGTTACGTCGATCTTCCCGCCGAGGCCGTGGGATGAGATTCAAACTGGATGAAAATCTGGGCAGGCGGACATTGAATATTTTCCGGGAGGCCGGACATAACGTTCAGACTACCATAGAAGAAGGGATGCAGGGTTGTTCCGATCGTCACCTCTATAGTGTCTGCTGCAACGAAGGACGTTGTCTCGTGACATTGGATCTGGATTTCTCCGACGTGACCCGGTTTCCGCCGGAGCAAGGCAGCGGTATTGCCGTTATCCGCGTCCCCCGCAACCCCAGCCTGCCGGTCCTGGAAAAGTTGGTCCATTTTTTCCTGCAGATGCTCGCCAGAACAACTATTGAAAAGAATTTGTGGATCGTGGAAACCTCGCGCATCCGTATCCATCAGCCGCAAAAAGAATAAGCAGGGAAAAGTAAACCCATGCCCGATTCGTTCCTGAAATCCTATGACTTTCAAATCTCCTACGGACCGGCTGACGACCGGCTGAATGGTTTCTACATCCCGGCCTTATCCTGCTCCGTCCGATATGACCGTAGCGCTGGTTTCTTCTCTTCTTCGGCCCTGGCCGTCGCCGCCGCCGGGGTGGCCCATCTGCTCAAAAACGGCGGGACGATGCGGCTCCTTGTTGGGGCCGAACTGAACGAAGCCGATGTAGCGGCTGTTCAGGAAGGGTACGACCTGACGGAGATGGTGACGGATAGGATGCTGCCCCTTCTGGACTATCCCGCGGAGATATCCCGGCGGCGTCTGGAGGTCTTGGCGTGGCTCGTGGCGGAAGGCCGCCTGGACATCCGCGTCGTCCTTCCCTGTGAAAACGGGAAGCCCTTACCCGCTTCGCAGAGCCGTGATTACTACCATCCAAAAGAAGGGATCTTCACCGACGGTAATGGTGATCGGATTGCCTTCTCCGGGAGCGTCAACGAGTCCGCTCAGGGATGGGAGAAAAACTATGAACAGTTTGCCGTTTACAAATCCTGGGATACCAGCGCCCCCTACCTTGAACAGGTTCGTTATCGATTCGAGAATCTTTGGACAGGCAAGGAAACCGATTGGATAGCCCTCCTCATCCCGGAGGCGGTGCGGCAAAAACTGATCCGCTTCCGTCCGAAAATGGCCCCCGAACGGGATCCTCTGGAAGAAGTGGACGCGGATCAGGATAAAACGCCGTCAGCCGATTTGACAACGAATCCGGCGGCGTTCGCGGGTGGAAGTCTCCGGGACCGTATCCTTTTTCAATTCCTCCGTGACGCCCCTTTTCTCCCCGACAGCGGCGCCCTTGGCGAAGCGACGGCCCCTATCGCCCTGTGGCCCCATCAGCAGGTTACCTCCCGGGAACTCACCGAAAAATTCCCTGCCCGGTTCCTCCTGTGTTCCGAGGTCGGCCTCGGCAAGACGATGGAGGCGGGCATGGCCCTCCGGCAGTTGCTCATGTCAGGGAAGGTAACACACTGCCTGATCCTTGCCCCCCGAAGTGTCGCCCGGCAGTGGCAGGAGGAGCTTTATGAGAAGATGGGACTGAACATTCCCCTCTACGACGGGAAAACCTTCACCGATTATTTTCGCCTTTTCCTGCCCGGCGATGGTGGGAATCCCTGGGCGGCCCATCCCGTTTTCATTGCATCATCGCAATTAGCCAAACGCCGGGAGCGGCAGGCGGAGCTCCTGTCAGCGCGGTCCTGGGATCTGGTGATCCTTGACGAGGCCCACCATGCCCGGCGAAAGGACTTCCTGGACGACCGGCGGCGGCCCAACCGCCTCCTTGAACTTCTGGAAGGAACGGGAGGCAGGCCGGGTCTCGCGGCGCGGACCAAGGGGCTGTTCATGCTCACCGCCACGCCGATGCAGATCCACCCTCTGGAAATCTGGGATCTCATGAAATCGCTCGGTCTCGGGGGGCGCTGGGAGGCAGCGGAGGATAATTTCCTCAAATTTTTCGAAGAACTCCGCAAGCCGGCTGTTGAAAGGATAGACTGGGATTTTGTCATGGCGATGTTTGAAGATGCCTTGGCCACGGGGACAACGCCGGACGATCTTTTCATCCAAACAGCAGAGCGGGACCTCGGGCCTGTCGAGTGGGAGCAGATCCGGAACATGGCGAAATCCACGAAAAAAGCCGTCCTTCTGAAACAGCTTTCACCCGCCGCGCACCAACGCCTCATCCGGATGGTGAAGCTGCATACGCCCCTCCGCAGAATCATGCGGAGGAGCACCCGGCGTCTCCTGCGAACCTACCGGGAGAATGGCCTCCTGGCCGACACGGTGCCGAACCGCCATCCGGAGGCGGTCTGGATTTCAATGGCTGCAGACGAGCAGAAGCTCTATGAGCGCATCGAGGAATACTTCAGCGATTTTTATCAGAAATACGAAAATGAACGCAAAGGATTAGGCTTTGTCATGACCGTTTACCGGCGACGGCTGACCAGTTCCTTCTGCGCCGTCAGGATGAGTCTGGAACGACGTCTTGCCTTCCTCAAGGGGCAAGCAGTTCCGGACGCCGTCCAGGGGTTGACGGAGGAGGACCGCGAACAGGAAGATCTCGAATTAGACGCCGATGAAACTGTCGAGACGACAGGCAAACTGTATGCTGAGGAGATCGCTTATGTTAAGGATTTTCTCAGGGAGATCGGGCGGCTGCGGGGCGATTCCAAGTGGGAGCGTCTGGACGGGGAGATCAGAAATCTCCTGAAATCACACGACACCCTTGTTATTTTCACCCAGTACACGGATACCCTGGATGATCTTCGGGAGAAACTGCGACAGGTTTACGGCGGCCAGGTGGCCTGTTACTCCGGGCGGGGTGGTGAGATCTGGAACGGCTGGAAGTGGGAAATCCGGAGCAAGGAGGAGATAAAGAACACCTTCCGGGAGGCAAAGGACGTCAAGATTCTACTCTGCACAGACGCCGCGAGCGAGGGTCTCAACCTCCAGACTTGCGGCGTCCTCATTAACTATGACATGCCCTGGAACCCAATGCGGGCGGAACAGCGGATCGGTAGGATCGACCGCATCGGCGGCCACCCGGAAGTATATATCCGGAATTATTTCTATGAGGACACGGTGGAGGCCAGGGTCTATCAGGCCCTGAGCCGCAGGATCGACTCGTTCGAATGGATCGTTGGAGAACTGCAACCAATTCTGGGCGGCGTGGAGCGGACGATTCGGGAGCTTGCCCTGACCCGGAAGGAAGACCGGAAGACGAGGATGGAGGAGGCGATCAGGCAACTGGAGGAGGAGTACGAGCAACAAAAGGCCGAAGGGCTCCATCTTGACGATTATATGGTCGGAGAGGCGCCGGATCGGATCGATGACGGATCGCCCGTAACCCTTTCAGATATGGAACGAATTCTGACTGAGACGGAAAAACTGAGATCGCTATGGGAAAGACACCCGGAGATTCCAGGGGCATGGCTCCTCCATCGTCAAGGGGAGGAAATTCCCGTTACCTTTGATCGGGAGCTTTTTGACCGTTATCCGGAAACGCTACACTGGATGAGCTACGGCGAAGATCTTTTCGGAGAACTGCTCACGTATGTGCCGCCGGTACGGTTCGATGAAGCAGGGCTGTCCCTGATCCGCTTGGCCACAGAAGCGCCGGAACATCTGGCATCATGGTATTTCCCTGCAGGGGATGGCATACAGACGATCCGGTCGCTGAAGGTGTTGGAATCTGTCCTCGACGGATCAGTGGCAATGAGTGGCGCATCGGATTCCTTCGCGAAAGAGGCGAAGGATCATTTTGAGATGCTGATTCGCGAACGGGATCAACTTTATGCAGCAATAACCAGCCGGAATGAACAGGCTGCCCGTCTCGCCCTTGAGGAACAGGCCCGTCGACTTCTGATTGAGGCTGCCCTGTGCACGATTGCCCGTACCCGGCAATCGCCCCTTTTCAATACGTCTGATGCCGCTGCGGGTTTTGACGAGGAAACCATTAAAAATTTGAAGACAAAAGGTTATCCCTTTGCGCCCCTGCTTCGTCTGGTTGATACGAACGGTCTGAAGGCCGATCCGGCGGACCCATTCTGGGCCAAGGTCAGCGACAAATCGGAACGGGATATCCAGAAAGCAGAAGATGCTATCAAACAAGAGATCAAGGCATTGTTAAAAATGCTTATGCAAATGAAGAAATCATGACATGGTATAAAGGCGATTCCTGCTGATCTTCGTCAGGATCCGACTGCCTTGTTCATGAAGGTAATGAGACCGGCGCTACCCTTGTGATGCATCCGCAGAGATTGGGGATCTACTTCCTTGACGACTTTCCCCGGTTTTTCTCTCGCCTTCTTCACCCGGTTCCAGTCGGCGGCCCCAAAGGGGTTTGTCCCGCGGGATGTCTGGCAAGAACTACAATGGCTCAAATTTTCTTTTCGCGCATTACCGTACCGAGACCGGTGCGGCCTGCCTGCTTCGTCCGGAAGAATCCTTTGGTATCATCCTGGATCTTCTTCGTGGCATCGAAATGAAGTAGATAGAGCCCCAGGGCTCGCCCGCCGGTGAAGAAGTTACGTATTTGTGGATCGAGGTCTGTAGACACGATAGTCCGGTTGTTCAAGTCGATACTGAAAATTTGATTGGCATAGCCGCGGTTTAATGGTGATCGGGATTATTTCATGTAACCTTTCTTTATATATAACAAATGGCCGTCCTTTTCGAGGGCGGAAACATAGGATGAAAATGTATTCTTTGTCAATTATTCGTTACACCATAAAAGCAAAAGCCCCCTGCCGAACTGGTTTCGTCAGGGGGCTTTTTAAGGGGACACAGGTCAGGGCTTACTTGTATGCCGCCTTTGTTCTTCAGTTTTCCCGATCTGTATCCGCTATTTCTCCGGTTTCAGCCAACCATATTTTTGATCGTCTCAATGACCGGATTGGTGAAGAGAGCAATCAGCTTGATCGTTCCTAATGTCTTTTTCATGGTCTGTGTCCTCCTATTTCAAGGTGTTGAATGAAACGGCAATGGCATCTTTTCAGACTGGATATATTTACAGTGACTGGAGGGAGAAATACGAGAGATGGTTACGGCAGCAGGATTCCGGGACATCAAACGCCTGGCCTTCCGTTCGGGGAGCGATTCAGGAATCCTGGCTGGCGAAATATAGGGATATTTCCCTCCCCTTCAAGGGGAGGGTCAGAGCCTGCCCCGTACATGATACGGGGGTGGGGATGGGTTATGGAACTTTTTCTCAGGTAGTGGAAATCCGGAAGGGATTGAAGTTCGTCCCGCGATCATAGTAATCTTCATGCTCCACTTGCTTGAGGGCCCCGACGGCGGCATAGGTGACGGGGGTCATGAGCACTTCGACGCCGACCTTGAAGAGGTAATTCGTCAGTGCCAGGGTAACGAAAAGCGCCGCCGGAAAAACGCCGAAGAGGACGGCAACGGCAACAAAAACAAGGGTGTCAATCCCTTCGCCGACCAGGGTGCTTCCCACAGTCCGTGTCCACAGCCAGCGCCCCCGGGTAAGGATCTTCATTTTGGCAAGAACGTAGGAGTTGGAAAACTCGCCCAGCCAGTAGCCCAGCAGGCTTGCCAGGACAATCCCGCCGGAGGTCATTCCGGACAGAATGGCGTTGTAGGCAGCCTGGCCCGCCGTTTTTTCCCAGAGCGCCTCCCCCGGCATGATCTTCACGAAGTGCAAGAGAAGACTGGAGAGAATCAGGCAGGCGAATCCCATCCAGATGACCCGCCGGGAGCGTCGATAACCATAGACTTCCGTAAGGATATCGCCAAAGATGTAGCTTACCGGAAACAGAATCGTTCCGGCATCGAAAGCCAGGGGAATACCGAATAGCGAAATTCCCCAATCGACAATCTTCGCCGAAGACAATATATTGCTCATGATCAGCACCGTAACAAAAAGGGCCATGATCATGTCATAGTATTTAAAGGTTTTTTGTTCCACGTACCAATCCTTTCCGGACAATAATGATCAGATCGACCGCTAACACAAATACCCCGGCCCGGTCAAGGACGTGATGAAAAATTCCTCAACCCTTGGGGATATATTCACCTTTTCTTGAGGTACATCTGTTGTTTCCTGTCCCGGTCATGAACCCATTAAGTATTTGTTTACGGCAAGTTGGCACTCATGATCCCGGGTACAAATGTCTTCATGGCATAATATTTGCGTTATCTGAGGCAAAATACTTATCGGAGGTCCGGGTGAAGAGTTGGCTGGCAATTTTCTTTTGCGTAGTTTTCATTTGCACAGCTCCCTCCTTTGCAGTCGATCAGTCCGATCCCTATGCGGGAAAATCGACGACGGTGAAAACCGTCCCCATTAAACCTGCCCCCAAAAAAGCGCCCCCCCGGGAAACGCGTATGCGGGCTACCGGAAAGGTTATTGAAATCTCTCCCGAGGCGCTAAAGATTGAACGGAATGTTAAAGGCACGGTAGAAACCATGGATTTTTCCCTGGTCAAACCCCTGGATAAGATAAAAGAGGGGGATGAAGTGGGGGTAAGCTATATTACCAAGGATAATAAGAATATAGCCAAACGGATCAGTAAAGTGACGAAAAAAAAGGTCACCCCCGCCAAAACCGCAAATCCTGCCGCCAACTTTCCCCCCGGCCCGGCCGTCAAATAAAATTTACCTGAAACCAGGGATTACTGTCGAGCTGCATCCCTTTGCTGTGTTAATTCCGGGGACATGGAATACAGAAATAGCTTGCAGAGCCGCCGGGCTATGCTAAGGAACTCTCCATGACTATTCGTACCCGACTGATGCTGGTTACCGTCCTGGCCATTGCCGTAACCATGGCTGCCTGGGGATGGGTGCAACTGCAGGTATTCGACAATCTCCTGGTCGAACAGCAGGCCCGCCGTCTTGACGAACTTGCCGATACTGTGAGCACCTATTATGAGTATTTCCCGACCCGCCGCGGTCTGTCCACCCTGGATATGACCCTTAAAGATCATGTCCAGACCGATCCCCGTCTGGCCCGTATCGATCTGTTTGCCGTCGAGAAGGGGACGATAGAATTCGTCGCCGGGGCGGGCCGCATTGCCTATGACTGGCCCGAGAATACTGTCGCGGCGGCAATTGAAACAATGAAGACCCAGTATCTGAGCATCGGAACCGAGGCCGGATCCGCCCTGGGTCTTCTCTATCCCGCGATATCGTCTAAAGACAAGAGCGTCCACGTCGTGGGATTGATCAGTTTCTCCCAGACGCGGGCGGAAGTCCTGGGCAGGGCGAAGATCATGCTCCTCTATAGCAGCGTCGGCCTGTTGCTCATAATTTTCATTGTTCTGTTCACCAGTTACGATTGGTTGATCGGCAGGTCGCTCCGGACCATCACCAAAACCATCGATGAGTTTCAGGAAGGGAAATACAAAAATCGCATCCATCTAAAGAGGAAGGACGAACTGGGGCACTTGGCCGCCCACTTCAATGAAATGGCCGGGGAAATCGAGCAGGTTCTGGCGCGCAATCTGGAATTGACGGAACATCTGGAGAATCGCGTCCAGGAAGAGACCCTCAAGGTCGTCCAGTTGCAGAACCAGGTCAATCAGCTCCAGCAACTCACCGCCATGGGCTACCTGACGGCCACCCTGGCGCACGATTTGGGAACGCCCCTCCATTCCATTGCCGGCCTTGCCAGGCTCCTGCTCGAAAGGGAACACTGGCCTGTCGATGTCAACCGCAAGCTGGAACTCATCGTGCAACAAACACAGCGGCTCCATACGGTTATTCAGAATATCAGGAGGGTGACCCGGCCGCCGGAACCCCACTTCGAGGCCATAACAGTGGAGGAACTCCTGAACGAAACCCTGCCCCTTGTGGAACCCATGACCCAGAGCATGAACATCGCCATTCAGGTTCATGCGTCCCCGGATCTTCCCCTCCTCCACGTTGACCGTTACCGGATCCAGACCGCTTTGCTGAACCTCATTCAAAATGCAACCGAGGCCCTTTCCGGGAGGGATGAAGGCGTGATAACCGTCTTCGCCGTTCTGGATGAACTGAATAAGAGAATCTCCATTTCCATAGGGGATAACGGACCGGGGATACCGGCGGAGCTTATGGCCAGAATCTGCGAGCCTTTCTTCAGCACCCACACCGACGAGGGACTGCGAGGATTGGGACTGGCGATTGTTCAGGATATCATAAAGATTCATTCCGGGCATATGGAGATCAAAGGACAACCGGGAGAAGGAACCACAGTAAGTCTTTACCTGCCGGTGTATGAGCAGGCAATAGGCAACAGGCAGGGAGAAGAAGGCAATAGGCAATAGGCAGGGAGAAGGCAGCAGAAAATTGGAATGGGTACAGAGGCGACGGCATTCCAATCAGCTCCCTCCCCTTCAAGGGGAGAACCGGGGTGAGGATGGGGTTTTTTATTCCGGTTCTAAATCAAAGATGAAATCAAGGCGGCGAGGCAGAGGCGACGGAGGCGTATTTTTCATACGTCGAGGAGCCGATTGCCGATGTCAACGAAGATAGCGCTTTGATTTAGAACCGGAATCAGGGAGCAAACTCCGACTCCGACCCCTTGAATAACCCGTAACGCTGGATCTTCGTGCGCAAGGTCTTTCGATCTATCCCCAGGGCCTGGGCCGCACGGGTCTGATTCCAGATGACGCTTTTCAGGCAATGGAGGACCTGATCCCGTTCCGCCTCCTCCAGGGGAGACAGATCATCCTTTTCTCTCTCTTTTTTCTTCTGAAACCGGACCGGCAGATATTCCGGAAGGATCAATCCGAAAGGAGACAAAAGGAGGGTCTGCTGGATGACGTTCTGCAGTTCCCGAACGTTTCCCGGCCAGTCATAGGCCAGAAAAAGTTCCATGGCCTCATCGGAAATCCGGACTGTGGGGTATCCAAGCTTTTTCAGGAGGGATTCCACGAGCTGGGGCAGATCTTCCTTGTGCTCCCTCAGGGGGGGCATGTGCAGGCGCACGACAAAGCGGTAGAGGAGGTCGGACCGGAAGCTGCCTTTTTTGATTTCCTCATCGATGTCCTTGTTAGCCGCCGCCACCACCCGGACCGAAACATGGCGCACCGCGTGCCCTCCCAGGTGCCGCACCTCTCCATCCTGCATAAACCGCAATAATTTTGCCTGCAGCCCGGTGGACATCTCGGTGATCTCGTCGAGGAAAATGGTCCCATCCTGAGCGGATTCGATAAGCCCCTGATGAACGTGATCGGCGCCGGTAAAGGCCCCCTTTTCGTATCCGAATAACTCCGACTCCAACAGGGTGTCGGGAATGGCGCCGCAGTGAACAACCACGAAAGATTTATCCCGGCGGATACTTAACTGGTGGAGGGAGCGGGCGGTGAGTTCTTTGCCCGTGCCGCTCTCCCCTTCGATCAGGACGCTGGCTTCGGCGTCGGCCACCCGCGCCACCTGTTTGTAGAAGTCGACCATCGTTGCCGAGGAGCCGATAAACTGGTGGTCCTCCTTTACCTTGTGCGCTCCCCGGCCGCGTCGCTGGCGCAATTCCCTTACATCGAGGACTTTTTTCACCATTCCGCGAATTGCCTCGGGGGAGAAGGGTTTACTGATATAATCCCACGCCCCGAGACGGAGGGCGTCCATGGTCGTCTCGAGTGACCCGTAAGCCGTCATGAGGATTACCGGCAGATCGGGCCACTTCTCATGGACCTTCTTGAGAAACTCCAAACCGTCCATCCCCGGCATCCGGATATCAGACATGAGGAGGTCGAATCGGGACAGATCTTCGGCAAGGGCAGCCTTAGCCGATGTATAATAATGAACGTCATAACCTTCCCGGATCAGGGCCTCCTGGAGAAACTCGCAGGCAACCTCGTCGTCATCAATGACCAGAACGTGAACGCTCATGCCTCGCTAAAGTCCTTTTTGGGCGATATAATTTGCCAGGTCGGCCACCCGGCACGAATATCCCCATTCATTGTCGTACCAGGCCACAACCTTGGCCATGTTTTCGTGCAGGATCTGGGTGAATTCCAGATCGATAATCGAGGAATGCTCATTACCCTTGAAATCCGTCGAAACGAGGCGATCCTCCTCACAGGCCATGATCCCTTTGAGGGATTTTCGCGCCGCCATGATCAGGACCTTGCGGAGGTAATCTGTGGTTGTCTTCATCTTCAATTCCGCCGTAAAATCGACTATGGATACGGTAGGCGTAGGAACGCGGAGGGAATAGCCGTCAAATCGCCCGGCCAACTCGGGAATCACCAGGCTCAGGGCCTTTGCCGCCCCCGTGGTCGTGGGGATGATATTCTGTGCCGCTGCCCGGGCCCGGCGAAGATCCTTGTGAGGAAGATCAAGGATCCGCTGGTCGTTCGTATAGGAATGGACCGTCGTCATCATCCCCTTCTCGATCCCGAAGACCTGGTGGATAACCAGCACCGGCGGGGCGAGGCAATTGGTTGTGCAGGAGGCATTGGAGATGATGTGATGTTTCTGGGGGGCATACTGCTTGTGGTTGACCCCCATGACGATAGTGATGTCTTCGTCTTTAGCGGGCGCAGTAATGATCACCTTCTTTGCCCCGGCCCGGAGATGGGCCGATGCCTTGGGACCGGTGAGAAAAAGCCCGGTACTCTCGATCACGATATCCACTCCCTCATCATCCCAGGGAATTGAAGCCGGGTCGCGAAAGGCAAAGCTCTTGATGGGCTGGCCGTTGATGACGAAGGTGTCTTTTTTCACGACCACGTCGCCGGGAAAACGGCCGTAATTTGTGTCGTATTTAAACAGGTGGGCATTGGTTTCTACATCGAAGAGATCGTTGATGGCCGCAACCTGCAGGGACTGGGGGTATCTCTCCAGGACGGCCTTGAGCACCTGCCGCCCAATTCTTCCAAAACCGTTGATACCAAGGCGAATCATCGTTGCACCTCCCTTAATTATCATCAATGCGGTACTTATGTTCCGTCATCAGCTCGCAACGAACCTGGAGAATCTGATGGAGGCGGGCGTTTTCGATGGCGATGGCGCTCAGGTCGGCCACGGCCTGAAGAAACTGAAGTTCCTTCTCATGAAACTCCCGGACCCGGTCGCTATAGACCCGCAGCACGCCAATCGCCTTCTTCTCGACTATCAGGGGTACGACAAGGACCGACTTGATGCCCTCCGCCTTTGCCTTTTCCCCATACTGAAATCCTTTATCAGTCTGGGCGTCTTTAAGGTAGATTGTCTTGCCCTTCAAAGCTTTCTTGTCGATGCCGCTCTCATCGATCAGGATTGGTCCCTTGTGAAGGTAGGCCTCGGAAAGGCCGCATGCTCCCCCCAGAATCAGTTTCTTTTCTCGATCAGCGAGAAGCCTGATGCTCGCGGCCTTGACGTCCAGGGCCTGAACGACGCACTGGACGATTTTCTCCAGGACCCGGGCCGGTTCAAGGGAGGCATTAATCACCCTGGCCACATCATACAGGGCGGTAAAATAATCCATCTCCTTCTTTTTCATACCTCACACCTCCTCCAAGTCATTCTTGACGGCATCGTAAAAAGTCCGGATGCTGCGTTGCGCTGCATCCCTCGTCACTGCGGCGTACGACAAGTACGCCTCATTCCGAAGTATTTGCGCGCCTTGCCTGCGGATCTTTTTACGATGCCGTCGATTATACCCAACTTGTAGACTTTTTTCGGATTCATCATACTTTTTTCTTTAATCTTTTTTTCTTATTATGACAATGATTTGTTATTGACGAAATAGGGGGAGCACACCCGCCGGTACGCCCCAACCAGGGTGGATGGTACGAGGGGCCATGCACCGGAAGCCCGCAGGGAACAGTTCTTGTCACTTGACAAAGCGGAAGTCTTTATGGATCGTAATAAGTTCCCTCCCCCAAAACCCCCGCCATGGTTGCCGTTTTCCGTGAGCAAACGCCAGTTGCCGCGGAGGGTCTCGTAATCAAGAGCTTTTCGTAGTAACCGGAGGAAGTCCTCCCTGTCCATCATCTCGGCCCCCAGGCTGCTTAGATGGTCTGTATAGACCTGACAGTCGATGAGTTGGAAATCACATCTCATCAGTGCTTTAACCAGTCCAATGAATGCTGCCTTGGAGGCGTTAGGAACCTTCGTGAACATGGATTCACCGAAAAAACATTTCCCCAGGGAAACGCCATAGAGTCCCCCCACCATGGTTCCCTCCCGCCAGGCCTCCACGGAATGGGCCAGGCCCAGTTCGTGGAGGCGGATATAAGCTGACATCATGGCGGCGGTAATCCACGTTCCCTCTTCCCGTCTGTTTCGCCTTTCCCGACAGGCGGCGACCACCTCCCGAAAACAGGCATCGAAGGTCACGGTAAAGAGATTTTTCTTCAGCAGGCCCCTCATGCTGCGGGAAACTTTCAATTTGTCTGGAAAAAGGACAAAGCGGGGGTCCGGCGACCACCAGAGAATGGGGTCCCCCTCGCCATACCAGGGGAAGATCCCATTTTGGTAAGCCAGAATCAGGCGCTCCGGGGCAAGGTCGCCGCCGACGGCGAGCAGCCCCCCTTCAGAAGCGAGGCGGGGCAGGGGAAAGACGAACTCGTCAGTGAGCCGGAATATGGGCATCGAGGATATTGAGGACGATATGATCGTTCTCCACATCGGCGTGAACGGGCCCACCCGTGACCAGCCTGCCAAAAAGGACTTCTTCCACGAAGAAATTCTTTACCTTTTCCTGGATGAGACGGGCAATCTGGCGGGCCCCGAAATCGTCGGAATAGCCTTGGTCCGCTAACCATTCAATCGCCGCCTCGGTTATGTCGAGATTAATTCCCCTTTCGTCCAACTGCTTCTGGAATTCCCGAAGCTGCTTTTTCACGATGTTGATGACATCCTCCCTGTTGAGGCCGTTGAAGGTCACCACGGCATCGAGGCGGTTCCTGAATTCAGGGGTGAAGATCTTCTTGATAGCCTCGGTTACGGCCTTGCGACTGATCATCCGGTCACCGAAGCCGATTTCCACCCGGCCGATGTCCCGGGCCCCGGCGTTGGAGGTCATGATGATGATGACATTGCGGAAGTCGGCCTTCCGGCCGTTGTTATCCGTGAGGGTGGCGTAATCCATCACCTGGAGCAGGGTGTTGAAGATATCCGGATGGGCCTTCTCGATTTCATCGAGGAGCAGGACGGCATGGGGTGATTTCCGGATGGCCTCGGTGAGGAGACCTCCTTCTTCAAATCCCACATAGCCGGGAGGAGCGCCGACGAGCCGGGAAACGGCATGCTTCTCCTGATATTCCGACATGTCATAACGGTGAAGCGGAATGCCCATAGAAATGGCTAATTGCCTGGCCAATTCAGTCTTTCCGACTCCTGTCGGACCGGCAAACAGCAGTGAGGCAACGGGCTTGTTGCTATCCCCGAATCCCGCCCGGGAGCGGCGAATGGCCTGGACAACCATGTCAATGGCCTGATCCTGTCCAAAGATCTGCGTCTTCAGATCCAGATCGAGGAAGCGAAGCTGAGTGCTTTCCGATGAAGAGACGGATTTCTCCGGGATCCGCGCCATCCGCGCCACTATCCTTTCCATATCTGCCGGGGTAATCGTAATTGTCCCTTCCTGATCTCCCCGGTAAAGCCGGGTTTTGGCGCCGGCCTCGTCCATGACATCGATGGCCTTGTCAGGCAGATACCGTTCGTTGATGTGGCGGGCCGATAGTTCCACCGCGGCCCGCAGGGCTTCCTCCGTATAGGAAACCTGATGATAGGACTCGTAACGGTCTTTCAAGCCTTCAAGAATGCTCACTGTATCCTCCACGGACGGCTCGGGAATATCGATGGACTGGAAACGGCGGGACAGGGCCCGGTCTTTTTCCATACATTTCCGGTACTCGTCGTAGGTAGTAGCGCCGATGCATTTCATCTTCCCGGAGGTGAGGGCCGGTTTCAGGATATTCGAGGCGTCCATTGCTCCCCCGGAGGCGGCGCCGGCGCCGACGATGGTATGAATTTCGTCAATGAAAAGGACTACATTCTGAATCTTCTGGAGCTCGGCGATCACCTTTTTCAACCGCTCCTCAAAATCACCACGGTAACGGGTCCCCGCCAGCAGGGCCCCCATATCGAGGGAATAGATCTTGGCCCCCTTCAGAGGCTTCGGAACCTTGTCCCGGGCGATCAACTGGGCAAGTCCTTCGGTGATGGCCGTCTTGCCCACCCCCGCCTCGCCGACATGGACGGGGTTATTCTTGTAGCGCCGGCAGAGGACCTGCATGGTCCTTTCGATGACATCTTCCCTGCCGATAAGAGGATCCAGCTCTCCCGCCTTGGCCTTCTGCACCAGCTCCGTCGTAAAGGTGGCCAGAATCTTGTTTTCCTTCTCCCCGGGGGCCGTCTTCTTGTCCCCCTCAGCTGTCCCCGGTCTTTCCCGGGGCGCCGCAGCAATGCCGTGGGAAACGTAGTTCAGGAGGTCTATTCTTGTGATTCCCTCCCGATGGAGGAAAAAGGCGGCATAAGATTCCCGCTCATCGTAGATCGAAACGAGAATATCGCCGATATCGAGTTCTCCTTTCTGGGCCGAGGTGGTATGCCAGACTGCCCGCTCGATCACATTCTGAAAACTGGCGCTCTGTATCGGGTCTGTTTCCTTTTTCATCTTCGGTAATTTGGTGGTAAAAAAATCCTCAAGTCGCGTCTGGAGATTTTTCACATCCCCCCCGCAGGCGCGGATAATGTCACCGGAAGATTCAAAAAACAGGGCGGCAAAAAGGATATGCTCGGGGGTCAGGTATTCGTGAGACCTGAGCTTTGCCTCCGTATAGGCCGCTCTGAATATGGAATCAAGTTCTTCACTGATTTTCATTTGAAAATGCCTCAACAACTAATTGAAATCATTATGTCAATATTTTCCCTCCCCTTGAAGGGGAGAACCGTGAGCTTTACTCCCTCCCCTTGAAGGGGAGAACCGTGAGCTTTACTCCCTCCCCTTGAAGGGGAGAACCGTGAGCTTTACTCCCTCCCCTTCAAGGGGAGGGTTAGGGTGGGGATGGGTCCCGCTTTTTCATCCCCCTTTGTGACGGAACATCGTCATGAGCGTTTCATCTGGAAATGTCCTCTTAATTCTTTATGAATCCAAAATATCAATACCGATCCAGACTGTAAATTTTACACTTTCTCATAACTGCACTTGAGCGGGAATCCTCGGCGTTTGGCCATGGCATGGACCAGGGATACCTTGGTTACGGCGATATCATAGGTATAGATCCCGCAGATGCCTTGTCCGCATCGATGCACGTCCAGCATTATCTTCGTCGCTGCTACCTCTGCCTTCTGAAAAACCCTCATGAGAACCTCAACAACAAACTCCATGGCGGTGTAATGATCATTGTGAATAATTACCGAATACATGGCCGGTTCATTCAGAGACACCTCTGAATCAGTATCGGCCATCCCGTCCAAGCGGGGATCTGCATGATGAGAATCGGAGTCCATACCACCTTCCACACAGAACATTTTACCCTATTTTATGAATTGTTGTGAGAAATGCAAGTGCCGTTTCAAAGAAAGGGGGATGAATCTTTTTTTTGCAAGTCATCTCGATGGTATATGGATTGATGAATCCAAGGTTGTCGTCTGCTTGTAGGGGTCATGTTTCACAGGGCTGACTTTTTTAGAGATTTTTGGTATAAAGCAAAAGAGGAGTTTGTGAGGATATCTCAAGATGATCACCATAGAAAAGGAGGCAAGGATCAAATGAAAATCGTTTGTCTGTTAGGAAGTCCACGGCCAAAAGGAAACAGCTCTACCCTGGCCAAGCGCCTCTGCGAGCGGGCGAAGGAACTGGGAGGAAAAGTCCAGATGATTTCTCTTAATAAATTGACCTACCGGGGGTGTCAGGCCTGTATGGCTTGCAAAACCAAACTGGAGAAGTGCATCCTCAAGGATGATCTGGAAAAGGTCCTGGAAGCCGTCCGTGGCGCCGACGTCCTTGTCATGGCCAGTCCGATATACTATGGAGAGGTCGCGAGCCAGATCAAGGCCTTTATTGACCGGACTTATTCTTTCCTTGCCTCGGACTATGTCACCAACCCTTACCCCAGCCGCCTGTCGCCGGGCAAAAAAATGGTCTTTATCCTAACCCAGGGGCAGCCTGACGACAGGCAATTCGATGATGTATTCCCCCGCTATGACTCCTTCTTCAAGTGGTATGGTTTTGAGGAAAGTTATTTGATCCGCGCCTGCGGCGTCATGGATATCGGAGATGTGGAGGCCCACCGGGAGGCCATGCTTTCAGCGGCAGAAACGGCGGAAAAGGTCATGGGATCTTATTAGACGGGAGCATCTGGATGAAGATATTCATTTACCTTTGACAGACGTTACGTCAGCGGGAAAGGATGTCATCGATATCGGCTGGTTCTTCTGCGATTAATGGGATTGTGAAATAATATCTTAACATGACATTTAGTTCTGTCATTTGGTGATTTAATTAATATTGAATTAACCTCCACATTTTATCATTTATAATTCAGCATTGCTATTCTGTTGATTTCTGTCTATTTACCCCCCCAGATCCTATTCGATGAGGTGTCTTAATGTTTTCGACCAACGTCTTGTGTCCTGTTTGTTTTCGTCCTGTCGATGTTAAAAAATTTGGAGATGGTTGGGTAGGTGTATGTTGTCACGAAATCGTTTACAACTCAGCGCTTCCACCTGTGACATTAATCCCGGAAAATGCGTTGGCTTCGACAAGCATCGCCTCAAAGCGGTTGGATCTCGCAAGCAACCGTAGAGCAATAAGTATAAGGAGCTGACAATTAGAACAGGCGGCATGATCAGCTCGATTATCCGGGAAAGGTCATGGTCAATTGTTTCTGTTTCCAACCTGTTGTAATCAAAAATAAATTAACAAATTTCAGTTGTCCCCGCATCGGCCCGTTTTTCTTAATTGATGGTGATAATCTTTCTGTTGATCTTTATTGCTGCTCCCCCCATGCCAAGCTGATATTAATGCCCGATCCGCGGTTAATAGAATTCCCTTTTCGATCCGCCTGTGCTAAAAATGACGCCGGCCTCTTTATGGAACCATCAATCTATCCGGCCCATAGGAAAAATGACCCAAATGGACGAAAAGATGGTGTTAAATCCTGTTCCTCCGGGGGATATCCTCGCCAGGGTGGAACTGCAGGACCGGATCGCCGGTATCGACGAACTCGGAAAAGTGTCCTTTTATTCTCAGGACTTCCAGATATGGCGCCGGGAAACTGAAGACTTGCTCGTCAGGATGTTTGGAACAGCTTCCTCGCCTGTGGAGGATTTTCAGGCGATCCTCTTCACGCCCCTTTTTCTCTCCTGCCGATGTGGCGATACCATCTTTACAGAGGCCTATGAAAAAGGTCTGGAAGAGGCCGGGGCCCTGCTCAGGTCATGCCTGAGAAAAGATTAACCCCATCCCCACCCTGGCCCTCCCCTTGAAGGGGAGGGAACTGAATGGAGCAGGGTCTCATATTGCCCATCCCCACCCCCGTATCAGGTACGGGGCAGGCTCTGGCCCTCCCGCGCCAAAAGGTGAGGAAAGTCATGGATTTTTGTGAAGGTGTCATTATCTCATTGACTTCAGCATCCCGGCTGTTTGCACCGCTTTTTTCATCAGCAGTTCCGTAGCGACCAGGGCCTGCCGGTCCTCCAGCACCCCCACCCTGTTTGTCCGGTAGGAAAGATCCTCGTTCATCTGCCCGGAAACGGCCCCGACGCCAAAGATGGCCCCGGCGGGATGAACGGACGGGGTCCACATCTCGTGGAGGAGAAAGGCGCTATGGATGCTTTCCAGCGTTGTTTCAATGCCGCCGTTCCTTGTCCAGGCCACTGTCAGCGCCACCCCGACTTTGCCCTTCAAGGCCAGATGTCTCTCCTTGCCAAAGATAAAACAGCGGGTCCGGTCAATGAGGAAGGCCATAAGCCCGGAAAGTCTGGCAAAATAAACCGGCGACGCCAGCACCAGGACATCGCAATCCCGTATTTTCTTGAGAATCGGCGAGATGTCGTCCTCTATCTTGCACAGTTGCTCCGGGGTCTGCTTTCTCATGCACCAGTTGCACTGCGTGCAGTCAGAGAAATCAAGGCCGGCCAGGGCCAGAGCTTCCGTTTCCACTCCTTCTATTTTCGCTGTCTCTGTCAGTGCGTGTTCCAGCAAGTGGGCGACGTTTCCCTTTTTAATGGGACTTGAATGAATGCCCAGCACCTTGATCTTATCTAATGCCATGCCGTACTCCCTCCTTAAAAATTAATAGACTCGCAACGGGTCGCATCCTTGAATGTCTTATTCATGATGAACCCGTAAACATTAGAGAAATTGGCCATAACCGACGGCTTCGTAAAAAGATCCGCAGGCAAGGCGCGCAAGGCCTGAGGAATGAGGCGTACTTGTCGTACGCCGCAGTGACGAAGGATGCAGCGTAACGCCGCATCCGGACTTTTTACGAAGCCGTCATTCATAGTCCCTTAAAAGCCCGTTCCGCTTCGGCAAGCAGGATATTCTCAAAACCGGTGTACTTGGGGGAAAAGTGAAATGGAATCATCCGCTTTACTCCCGCCTGCCGGGCGATGGCGCCTGCCTGCCGGGCGGTCAGGTGGTACTTTTTCCGGGCCTGATCGCTGTCATCATGGGTGAAAGCAGCTTCAATAAACAGGATGTCCGCGCCCCGGGCCAGCGTTACGATAGCGGCAATATTGGCTTCACTGTAAAGGACATCTGTCACATAGGCGATCTTCTGCCCCGGTGTTATTCTGACCAGCCGCTCCGTCAGCGCTCCCAAGGGCAGCTGTTTTTCTTTGCCAGGTCCCCTTTTCTTGTCCCCCGGGATTTGGACCGGATAATCGGGGGGATAATTAGCGGCGATTAGTTCCTTAAAGTCGTTCAACCAAGCTCCCACCGGCAGTTCCATCGCTTGCAGGGCGTCTTTCCTGATATTGATGCGCTGCTTTTCTTCGGCGCAGAAGGCCAGACAGGGAATTTTGTGATCAAGAAACACCCCCTGCACCGAAAACAATCGCTCATCGATCAGCTTCTCGGAAAAGTTTGTTCTGTCCGCTTCTCCCTCTGCCTGAAAAGAATTTTTACAGGAAAAATTGGCTGTTTTCATCCACCCTTCCGGGTGAATCTCCGTCACAATGAGAATAAAATCATTGGTGTAGTCGGCGATCAAATTCCATGTATAGGCGTTCAGGCGGCCCTGAATCTGATCGATAAAGCCGGGGGGGCCGAAAAGTTTGATTGTGCGGTCCCGTCCGAGACAGATGCGCACCAGGTGATCGAACCCGACGAAATGATCCATGTGGGTGTGGGATACGCATACATGGCTTATCTTCAGGATATTGCGGGGAGGCAGGGCATGCAGTTCCCCCAGATCAAAGAGGAGGGCCCGGCGCCGGTATTTCATTTCCAGATAGACGCCCGGATCGTCGAAGGGCCCATTCACCAAAGCGGCATTGAACATTGAGTGTTACCCATCGGCCTGCAATATTTCCCTGATCTTGAGGGCAATCGGTTCGATAAGGAGGCGAACTTCCCCGTTCCTGCTTGTTCCCTCGCCGGATAAAACAAATGGCATAACCTCCGCCGTGCCGTCAAAGACCTTCGTCAGCAGCGCTGTTGTTCTTTGCCGCCGCGCCTCTACCCGTGCCTCCTGCCCGTAATTATCACCGGCGACCTCATTGGCGCCGAAGTCATCGACCAGGAGCAGCCGATCACCATGCGTCCAGTTTGTTTGCTCACGCACCAGGACCCAGAATTCTTCCTGATCCTTGTGGTAGCCAAGATCGGCGGAATTGGCTATAAAAAAGCAATTCCTTGACTCGCCGCCACCCCTAACTCTGTCTCCAACCTTGACAGTCTCGCAAAAAGTCGAAGACGAATCGTAATTGTCATGCCGGCGAAAGCAGGTATCCTGTGATTCTGAGTGCTTACTGAGCTCAGGACACCGGTTTTCACCGGGGTGACGACTTTTGGCTAATTCATCAACCTTGGCCCCGGCTCCGATCCTATCCCCGCCCGCCGTCGGCAAAGGGAGCGCTTGCAGCTGCATTTCCTGAAATTGACCTTTAATAGCCTTGGTGGCTTCGGCATAGTGATCGGTGGCCACGACGGTCGTAATCAAGGGATGGTCATACAGCTCCCGCAATAGGGGTATCCAGGAGGGATCGATCCGGGAATGGGCAAAATATTGCGTTACGAAAATGCCGGCGGCTTTGTCGAGGACGGCAAGAGATGCCTCCTTCCGGTTCACCGTCCATTCCTCGCTGATCTTTTTGACCATAAGGCGGCGGTAGCCGGTAGGGGTCCGGCTCCCCTCTTCCCATGCGGGGTTTACTATGCGGTTCCAGAATACCGCCGGGGACGCAACACCGAAATCGGCAAGTCCGGAGAGACGCAATTCTCTCTCCAGAACATCGTCTTTAGCAAAGGCGACCGCCTCCAGAGACAGGGTTCCCGAATAATCGAAGACAATCGTCAATCCCAATATGAGCACCCTCCCGGAATATGTCGCCGTAGGTTCATAACCGACTTTCGACAGTCATTTCTCCCCGCACCCTTACAACTGGTCTTTGTATATTCCTGAAACAGGTATAGCCAATATAGCCTTTATATTCATCAGCTTGCATTATCACTCCCCTTCAGGGACTGTGCTTTTAGTCATTTCTCCATCCCCTTAAAGGGAGTGTGATTCGGTCATTTTCCCCTCCCCTGCAAGGATTTTGGTTAAGTTATTTTCCCCTCCCCTTCAAGGGGAGGGTTGGGGTGGGGATGGGGTTATTGTCAATAATTCCGGAAAGTTCTTGCGCGGCCAGGAAGGGGTCCGGGGCAGCGCAGACCGCCGACACCACGGCGATGCCATCCGCCCCGGCCCGCATCACTGCTCCGGCGTTCGCCCCGTTCAAACCGCCGATGGCAACAAGGGGGTGACGGGAATAGGCCCGGATTTTCGCGACGCCCTCCAGTCCCCAGCTCCCTTTTGTATCCGTCTTGGTCGGCGTCTCAAAAACGGGACTAACGCCAAGATAATCCACGTCCCATTGCTCGGCCAGCTCCACATCTTCCCATGTCTCCACGGAAAGCCCGATGATGATCCTGCTTCCCAGAATCCGGCGGGCCAGGAGGTAGGGCATGTCTTCCTGACCGATATGGACGCCCTCCGCCGCCACCGCCAGGGCGACATCGATGCGGTCATTGATGATTAAAGGAACCTGGAAGGGGGCCAGCAGCGCCTTGATCCTCCTCGCCTCTTCCACAAAAAAGCGGGTGGGCAGGTTCTTTTCCCGAAGCTGAACACAGGCGGCCCCGCCCCTGACGGCGGCCAGGACAACCTCGTCCAAAGGGCGGCCGCCGCAGAGATCGCGATCCGTAACGAGATATAACCCTTTGATCTTTTTCATGAAGAAATGGTCTCTAATTTCAGGCGCTGATCGATATCTTCAAAAGATAATCCGTACAGGGCGTCAAGGAAATGAATCTGCATACTGCCGGGCCCAGCCGCCCGGGCGGCGGCGATTTCTCCCGCAATCCCCATGACGGCCATAGTATAGGACGTTGAGTCGGCAAGGTCGGATCCCACCGCGGCAAAGGCGCCGCATAACGCCGAGGCCGTACAGCCGAGCCCCGTCACCCGCGTCATCATGGGATGGCCATTGCCAACGACGATCATCCGGCTGCCGGCGACAATGTAATCCTTCTCGCCGCTCACGCATACGACCGACCCGAATTGATCGCTCAGGATGCGGGCCGCCGCGAGGGCGTGATCCGAGGACGCCGTACTGTCGACACCCTTGGTGAGTGTTTCCTCATCCACCAGGGCCATCGTCTCCGAGGCATTGGCCCGGATAATGGAAGGGGAAACCGCCTCCAGAAGCTGCCGTGCGGTACGGGTACGGTATGGCGTCGCTCCGGCCCCGACCGGGTCTAAAACAACGGGGATGCTTTTTTGGCTGGCTTGTCTTGCGGCCATGAACATCGATTTTGTCCATTCCTCATTCAAGGTGCCGATGTTGATCACCAGGGCAGAGGCAATGCTCACCATGTCCTCCACCTCCTGTTCCGCGTGGGCCATGACAGGGGAAGCGCCGATGGCCAGCAGGGCATTGGCCGTGGTGTTCATTACCACATAGTTGGTAATATTGTGTACAAGCGGGGCATGGCTTCTTATCTGGAGGATGGCGTCCCATACATGTTGAGAACTGTCAGACATGGCGTTTCTCCTTTACAGAACGATTTTCACGGCCGGATGGGCCCGCAGGGCTTCATAAACGGCGAGACGGTGTCCTTCACTTTCCACGACCACGTCCAGTTGAAAACTCTGGTATTTCCCTTTTTCACTGCTCCTCGAGAGGGCCATCCGATAGCTTCGGTCCTGAATGATTTCCGCTGCCGCCCGGTGCAGGTCATCCTCGTCGGCGCCGATGATTTGATAGCTCCATAAGCAGGGATAATCAATAACAGCAGATTTCTGTCCTTCTGGATCATTCATGTGAAATCACCTCGACAACAAATTGTAGTCATAATATGTATGCCCCCTTAATTGTAATCACAATATCTATGCCTCCTTAGAGGTTGGGATAGGTGATGCAATCTTCACTACCATTTAACTCCCTCCCCTTCAAGGGGAGGGTTGGGGTGGGGATGGGTCTGCGAACCACCTTCATAATCCTTTGTGACGGTTGCCCGTCATGTCAATTTAATAGGCTGTCCTTGGCAGCGTAGGAATAGAAAGTTTTTGTCGATGCGTCAAGGTTAAAATGTTAGAGCAGGATGATCGAGCAGGATGGGCGTCGCCATCACCGATCAAGCAATTGAAGATCGCCCATCGCAAAAGGGCCCTGGCGGATGGGTTGATTGAAATGACTATCCCCGACAAGCCCAACAGCCGCCTGCAGAAATACCGCCTGACCGATAAAGGCCGCCATTGGCTGGCCGGGTAAAGGAAGAATGGCGACAAGTAAATTGCAACAAAACAACGTGGCATCTGAAGGCATCTCAGGCGCTCTTCATCCGGCGCTGTTGCGCCTCCATATAGCGGCGGAGAACCGCGTTGATGCTGCTCTGATAACCACGGCCCTTTGTTTTGAAGAAGTCCACTACGTCGGGATCGAGCCGAATGAGGAGAATCATCACATCCCGTCTCGTAAAGACTGGGTATATATAAAATAAGTTTTGGATGTTTTGAGCGATATTGCGGATTATAAACGAGAGCGCATTCGCTCGCGCCCGCCAGCTTTATATTGGGCGAGATGAAAGACCCAACCGAGTTAGCATACTTTCTCTTCAGCATGGCGAGCAAATATCTTAGAAAATTATCGAATCTGTTTTCCAGTTTTTGTTCCTTCAAAATATTTTCGTATTCCCATTTCTTTCGATCCATAATTCTTGATATTCCTTCCCCTATTCCAGAAATCTTGGATTCGTATTCCTTATTCAAGAATTATTGAATAACGCTCCACCAACAGCGCTCTTATTTCCGAATTCCTGAATAAGACGACATATAAGGGCCTTTCATGCATAATGAATTGCCCATCAGCCTGTATCGAAAATCATCCGATCCTTGCCCCAATATGCAGATTCTCTGCCTATAGCGTCTATAAGTGCCCACCTTCTTTGATTTTTCCCACCCGTAGCCTTTACCATCGGCCCTAAAATTTAACCCCGAAATGACGGGGTAAAAGGGGGCATGATGGTGGACAAGGCAAAGATTCATTGTAATGGCAAGGCAAAATGGACGGTCATGGTCTATATGGCCGGGGACAACAATCTTCGATGGGGCGGCCCTTCGGGACATCGAGGAGATGGCCCAGGCGGGCTCCACAAAGGACGTCAATGTCCTGGTCCAGCTTGACCGCCTGGAAGACAAGAAGACCCGGCGCTTTCTGATCACGAAAGGCGGCGGGTATAACCGGGATGTGTGGAGACATTCGGCGAAACGAATACCGTCGACCCGAAGATCCTGGAGGATTTTCTTGCGTGGTCCGTCGAAAGGTACCCCGCCGAGCGGTATTTCCTGATCCTCTGGAATCACGGCAGCGGCTGGTGGGAGGAGGCCAGAAGACGGGCTGGATCTTCGGTGCGCTGATCATGGGATCTTTCGGCTACATCCTCTACATGGTGGCCGTAACGGTGCTTCAGCATCGGTGAGGAGATCGTTCATGATGTGCCGAGCCGATTCGTAGAGAGTAAATTCCCCCTTCACCGGGTGAGAGGGGATGAAGATGAAGGGGGGTTGGACTTTTACGAAGCCGTTGCGATTGACGCGTTCGTAAAAAGTCCACTTAACCGTCATACCGGCGAAAGCTGGTATCCAGAAATACTTGAAAACACTGGATTCCGTGTCGAGCACGGAATGACAGAACAAGGGAAAATCGACTTTTTACAAGAGTGTTACAATTGCACAGTCTAAGATTTCGCCCCGTTTCTTACCAGCAAGGCGAGGAACGGCATTCTCAAACGAAAGGAGGTGAATGCAAATGACGAAGAAAGGAACGATCAGTGAAAAAACGGGCCTCAACGGATGGCTTTTTTAATACTCTTTGCAATGCATCTGGATTCGTGGGAAAACCAAGCCGCACTATCAATCGAACATGACAGCCGTTCGCCACTAACTCATCTAAGACATCGGTTTCTGTAAAGAACACGACCGCGATAAAAACGTTCTGGCCGCTTCCCGCCAGCCTATATAAGGCGTTCTGAACAAAATCTCTATTTCCCGAATTCAGGAAGGAGCCCACGGGGAAAGCCATCTCAAATATCCGGAAACTCCGGCGGCTGCTTGCCAAGAAATGCCGTAATGCCCTGGATGCATTCACCGGAAGTAATGAGTGTAATCGCCTCTTGGCATTCTAACTCAAGGGCCTGCTTCATCGTGAGTTCTTGTGCCTGTCTGATAACTGTCAGAGCATGCCGTACTGCTCGTGGACCGTTCTTGGCTATCATTTCCGCCATGTCCATGGCTTCATCCAGGGCCTTCCCCTGGGCGCTGATGCGGTTGATGAGCCCGATTCTCATGGCCTCATTTGCTCCAACCCTCCGGCCGGTTAAAATCATATCAGCGGCCCGTGATGCGCCTATCAGCCTAGTAAGACCCGGCCCGCCGCCCCAGTCAGGCATGAGACCCAGTTTCACTTCCGCAAAACAGATCACCGCGTGAGGATCCATCACCCGAAGGTCACAACGTGATGCCAGTTCCGCTCCGCCACCATAGGCGTCGCCGTTGATGGCTGCAATGACAGGAACGGGCAGCATTACCAGATCATTCACTGCAGACTGCAAACGTTTTATTAAAATTTCGACTGGGGGTCGCTCCTGCTTTTGCACTGACTCAATCAGACCGCTTACTTGGGGGTTATCTGGATTGATGTCGAATCCGGCACAGAAGGCTTTTCCGGAACCAGTGACAATAATGACACGGGGGAGATGTTCTCTAAGTTCACTTACCTTATGCTCAAGGTCCGACCACATAATTTCGTTGAAGGCATTCCGGCGCTCGGGCCGGTCGAAGGTTATTAGTGCAACCTTACCTTTTCTCTCAAAACGAACACCATATTCAGTCACACTCAGCCACCTACCATTTAAATTTTACCCCGTTGTCAAGAAAGCTTCATTTTTTAAAAAGATATTGCGTGTACGTAGCTTTTCTTCGTGCGGCGTTTATATTTCTCCCTATTCCCCGACTACCGCCCCGAGGTGGGTTCCATTTCACGCAGCATCTTGAATATTTGATATCTGTTCAAGGCATTTCTTGAGCCGTGGTAACCTGGCCTGACTTGCGCGATCGGGTAGCAGATGACCGGGAATCGCATCGAGGAATTCGCTATTTCTCAATAGCGTCCTGAATTCCGCGGCCAGATAATTTTTCAGATCATTGGGTGAGCTTATGATTTCAGCAACGATTTCGGGTCGTCCATCAATGACTGTGATGATGTCTTCCGTATCGTGGCTGGCCATATAGTCGCCGCCACCGCGTCCCTTGAAAGCTTCAATTTTAGTTGCCAGGAAATAGGGGGGAGTCACATGGCCGTGCTGAAGATCCTCGGTATATAGGATGCCGCAGTCATTTTCGAGTGCAGACGCCAGAATGAGGCAATCCCAATAGTTGTATCGGTATTTCAATCGCATGTCCCAGCATCGCTTGACGGTATTGACCTTAATTACAGAGACCTTCGTTTCCTCAATAATTGCACTGAGAAGTTCGTGGATTGCTTCGTCGCTTGCCTCGTGGCGAAGCATGACGCTTTAAAATTCATGGAGTACCTGGGTGTTGATATAAACAATCTTGTCGGAAAGGCCCTTAAGCAGATTGACGGCGCCTGTCCGTTTTCCCTGTTGAAAATCATCTTCCAGGGCGGCGTAAAGGAAGATGTTGGTGTCAACAAAGACTCGACTATCGTTCATAGAAGTCAGACGAGGCAAAGTGCTTCAAATGAGCTTCGTCTTTCCCGCCCTATGTTCTTCGATGGCGATTTGCGCTAATCTATCCAGTTTGCCGGTCTCGCTGTCCATTTCTATCTGACGATCCCATTCGGCTGCATCAAACTCGGTAAACCAGGCGCGAAAAGCGATCAGTTCGCTGGGGCTGAGCTGTCTGACGTTTTGCTCAAGCACCTCGATCTGTGACATGGTAATTCTCCTCCACAAAAACTTCCTTATTTCCCAATAAGACCCTCGAATTCTAACATTTACCCTAAGCAAAAGCAACCGTTAGAATAATTGCCAGGATCTGGCGAGAAAAGGCATCCCGGTCAATTCCCGGCGGTGCCTTTTTTATTAGTAAATAAGTGATATTTATCCTTTGTAAAGTCAGGAGAATAGTGGTATTTGTCGCCACGAATATCATCATATTGGTATTTCCACGAAAATCGCGGAGAGGGCACCCGGTATCAAAGAAAAATAATACGACCTCCCTTTGTCGTTGAGGTCTTGCATTGTTGATTTGCTACCGTTAAGATCGGCCGGAATGATCATTAAAAAAGATTAACCAGGACTGATTATCGCCATGCGCATCGACCTGCTGGAAGCCTTCGGGTTAGACACAAACGTCATCGCAATCCTGAAACAGAAATACGGCGAGACACTTCTCCCCATTCAGGAGCGGGCCTTCAAGGAATATCAGATCCTGAACGGCGGCAACTTCCTCCTCTCTGCTGTCACCTCCGACATCCTCCAGGATAAAGCCCTTCTTGCCATACTGCGCACCCGCCTGTCCGATGTCAAAGACCTCCGGGAATTGATCACTGATCCGCCGGCAATCTTCATGGATGAGCGGCAGCAGCTCTTTTTCTACCGCGGCCTTCCGATCAAGCTGCAACAGGCAAGTTTCCACTACCTGGCACTCCTGGCTGAAAAACCAAAGCAGATTGTTGCACGTGATGAAATTTACAGGCACCTCTGGCACGGCCCCATGAATTATGACGGCTCCAACAAGCCCTATGATCGCCAGATTTCCGATCACAAACGCCGTTGCATCGCCCAGATCAAGAAGGGGATTGTGGGAAAAATCGCCGCAGCGCCAGGGGAGCTGGAGACTTTGATCTTTACGCGGCCAAAGGTGGGGTATATGTTGAATGTGGGGAAAGAGGAGGTGTTGATTCTCACGCCCCAGTAAGCGTGGGGCCTTGTTGAAGGCGTCGCTTTTGCGGTCTTCAGTATGGCAATAGCTTGACGATTGCTATTCATAACACGCAAGGAAATTGCGGGTTATAGCAACCAAAGTCAAGTTTAAGTTTGGACCTAAGAATTGTCCTCAAAATCGACTTGACAATAGCATTTGTTACACTTAAAAGAATTACGTGTTAAGTGAATAAATGTCAAAAGTGATCGATGATGAAGCTGAGAGCTTTTTTCAGAACACATCCTGTTTTTACCGTTGAAGACTTTGCCGGTTGTCTGTCTTCCGATGGAACTCATAATGTAAGAACCCAAGAATCCCTCCTTGCCTACCATGTGAAAGCAGGCAATATTGTCCGGGTGCGCCGTGGTCTCTATGCGTCTGTTCCCCCGGGGACATCGCCGGACAATTTCCCCATAGACCCATTTCTCCTTGCCGCCCGAATATCAAAAGACGCCGTCATTGCCTACCATACGGCCCTGGAGTTTCACGGTAAGGCCTATTCGGTGTATGAACAGTTCACTTATCTTACAGACAAACCTATGCCCCGCATAACCTTTCGCGCTCATCTGTTCAAAGGGTTAAGGTTTCCGCAGGCCCTTTTGCGAAAGAAGGCGGAATCTTTTGATGTGATAAAAGGCGATCGTTCCGGAATGGCAATATCGGTGACAGGTCTTGAGAGAACCTTCGTAGATGTCCTGAACCGTCCCGACTTATCGGGTAGCTGGGAGGAGATATGGCGATCGCTGGAGTCCGTCGAATTTTTCGACCTTGACAAAGTTGGCTTATATGTCGATCTCCTCGGCAATGCCACCACCGCCGCGAAAGTCGGCTTCTTCCTGGAACAACACAGAGACACCCTGATGGTCGACGAGACGCACCTGAAAATATTTCGAGATCGCCGTCCGCGCCGTCCGCATTACCTGGAACGTAGCCGGCGGAAGGCGGGTCGATTCGTTGCTGCCTGGAACCTTGTCGTTCCCGAAGAGGTTTACGGAAGATCATGGGAGGAACTACGGTGAGGATTTCTTCCGAAACGCTCGCCAAACAGGCGGAGGCCACCGGATTCCGTCCGGACATGCTCGAAAAAGTGGGGCTTCTGCTGCATCTGCTCGATACTATCCGCAGTCATCCCTTTCTGAAAGACAAGCTGATTCTCAAGAGGCAGGGACCTTCTTTAAATATAAATGTATGGCAAAGACATGCAACTGTATGATATAGGCATACGTCATGGGGATACTGGCTGAAATCTTATCATCAAAAATCAGAGAGGGCATCTTCCGCATTCTCTTCGGTGTTGTTCCAGATACTGAGCTCCACATGCGCGAGATTGAACGGCGCACAGGTTTTGCCATCGGCACCGTGCAGAAGGAACTGAAAAAGCTTCAGCGGCTAGATATCGTCGCTCGGATACAAGACGGCAACCGAGTTTATTACCGAGCCAACGCTTTGCATCCCCTTTACCCCGATATCCGTAACCTGGTCCTGAAGACGAGTGGTTTGGCGGATGTGATAAGAGAGGCTTTAACCAATGACAAAGGCATCAGGATTGCCTTTGTATTCGGATCATTTGCCAGGCAAGAAGACAAAGCTGTCAGTGACGTGGATCTCATGGTCATAGGCAGTATCGGCCTGAGAAGATTAACCAGCCTTTTGATGGATGTGGCCGGTAAGATCGGTCGTGAAATCAATCCCCATGCCCTTACGGAGAAGGAATTCGCAAAGCGGAAAGCGGATCAGGACCATTTTCTTAACCAGGTTCTGGAATCACCAAAGATCTTCATAATCGGCGATGAAAATGAGCTTGCAAAAATGGGTTGAATACGGTTGGTTGCGCTCTCATAAGTCCAGCAAAAAAGAAATCGCCGATCTTCTCCGGATCATCAACCGTGATCTGCAGGATGCCGCGGGAGAAATTTCCTCCGACTGGCGGTTTGGAATTGCTTACAATGCAGCCTTAAAACTTTGTACCATTCTGCTCTATGCAGAAGGATATCGGCCTGAAAAGAACCTGCAACACTACCGCACCATTCAAGCGTTACCTTTGATCTTGGGGGAAAAACATGAGCAAGATGCCAAATATTTGGACACCTGCCGCAGCAAAAGAAACGTGGCGGAGTATGATTATATCGGGGGTGTCACCGAAGAAGATGTGTCAGAACTCATAGCATATGCGAACGAACTGCGGGATGAGGTCTTGCGCTGGTTGAATGAGCGCCATACGGAATTGTTATAAGGTTATCAATAATCTAAATCTATCATCATGAGCACAAGTAGAGCAAAATCAAAAGGCATTGTGTCCTGGCCAACAAAGGAGCGGCCGTGCGAAAGACTCCTTGCCGAAGGCCCGGAACGGCTGACGGATGCAGAACTTCTGGCAATATTTCTTCGGGTCGGTGTGAAAGGTAAAAACGCCATTGTCTTGGCCCAGGAGCTACTTTCCTGTTTCGGCTCGCTTCGGGGACTCTATGCTGCCCCCATAGACGAATTACGGGCGGTTCTGGGCATTGGCGACGCGAAGATTGCCCAGTTCAAAGCAGTCATTGAGATGAGCAAGCGGTATGGCCCTCATCGGCGACGGACGCGGCGGGGTGTTCTGTGAGAACACTTTGGAGCGGATGGCGACCTGGTCCGAGGTGATGCAGCAGAAGATCAAGCCGGGCGGATTCGATGTGGTACTCACGAATCCGCCCTTCGGAAAGAAAATCGTTGTCAAGGGAGAGCCCCTCCTGTCACAATTTGATTTAGGCTACAAGTGGAAACGGAACAAGGAAACGAAATCCGTCGAGAAGACATCTACGCTCCATGACGACCAACCGCCACAAATCCTGTTCCTTGAACGGTGCCTGCAACTGCTCAAGCCGGGCGGGCGACTCGGCATCGTTCTGCCGGAGAGCATTTTCGGCAACCCCTCTTACCAGTTTATCATCGCTTGGCTTACGCAGCGGTTTCAGATTGCAGTGATCGCAAGTATGCCGGAAGCGTTGTTTAAAACCAGTGGAAAGGGCGGTACACATACCAAGGTGTGTATTTTGATTGGCACGAAGAAGCAGCCTGACAAACAATTTGACATCTTTATGGGTGAGGCTAGATGGTGCGGTCATGATTCGCACGGTAATCAGACTTATCGTAAAGATGCTTTCGGTAACATGCGGCTGTTGGATGAAATTCCAGCGGTCGCCGAGCGTTATGTCGCATGGCGTTCGGGAAGCGACAAGTTTATAGCAGACCATCAAGGATTCATCCTTCCCAGCAATAATATCATCCATGGCATTTTTATCCCTCGCTATTACAATCCAGAAATTAAGGCAGAGATTGAGCGACTGTCCCATGAATACAAGTTCATCACAATCGGTGAACTTGTGAAGCAACATGCAATCTCTATAGAAACAGGAATCGAAATTGGTAAGATGGCGTACGGAACCGGCTCGATCCCATTCATTCGCACTTCTGATATTTCTAATTGGGAGATCAAGGCAGACTTCAAACATGGAGTTAGCAACGAGATCTACGAAAGCTTCAGAAACAAGATAGATGTTCAGGCAGGTGATATCTTGGTCGTTAAGGATGGCACATATCTGGTTGGCTCATCAGCAATCGTTACGGACTCCGACCTACCGATGCTCTTTCAAAGCCATCTCTACCGTATTCGTGTGCTTAAACAGGATGAGATCGACCCGTGGCTATTATTCGTGCTTCTCAACACCCCGCTTGTACGACTTCAGGTTAAGGCAAAGCAATTCACACAGGATATCATTGATACTCTGGGAATGCGCATACACGAAATAGCTCTTCCTATTCCTCGTGACAATACGCGATCTACTCAGGTGTCAGATGACTGCAAGCGGATCATCGAAATGCGAATCAAGTTGCGTGGTGATGCCAGTAAACTAGTTGCTTCAATTGGTTCCATTGAGCAGAATAGTGCATAGAGCTATTATATTATGCCCTACAGTCCGCCGCCAGATGCGTTCCAAACAGTTTACCCGCGACATCATCGACACCCTTGGCAAGCGGCTCTTTGAAGTATTACTGCCGATCCCCAAGGACGCCGAGTTGGCAGCTCGTATTGCGGAAGAGACCCTAAATGTGATCGATACGCGGGCCAGATTGCGCGACCGCACGAAGGAAATAGCTCTTGAGGTCGAGGGGAGGGACAAACCCTCAGAGGAAAAGATTGAAGTACTCGAAAGCCTTTAACTATCACCATTCTTCAAGCTGATGAGTTAGAACAGCATTACGCAAATAGTAGATTCAATTTCCACTACTGGAGGTGTACTTTGAATATTGCTCTTTTGAAGAAGCATATCAGCGTTTATAAACAAAATCTGGCAAAAGATCCCGAAAAGCACTCAAAAGATTTAATGGAGAGGAAGGAGCGGATCGCTTATTACCAGTCCTGAACAAAGGAAGGTATCCTTTCCGTGACGGAAGATGATTTCTATAACTATCTCTCCAGATTGTGGGCCATGCTCATCTAGGGCAACAAACATTATGTTGTGGAATAAAATTAATGCAAATAAAGGCTTGGCTAGTGGTCAACCCGTAAGAGGCAGCTATGGGGAATTATCCTGAACAACAAGATCTGTTTGCGACCGAGGCCGTCCGCTCCCTGCTGGATCAACTGCTCACGGACTCGCGGCTCTACACCCAGAGCAAAGATTACAAAGACCTGCTGGACTTCGTGGTTCGGCTTCGCAATTTTGCACCGTTCAACGCCATGCTGCTTCAAGTGCAGAAGCCCGGTCTGAGCTATGCGGCATCGGCGCGTGACTGGCGCGAACGGTTCGGTCGCATACCCAAGCCAGGCGTGCGCCCGCTGCTGATCCTGTGGCCGTTCGGACCGGTGGCCCTTGTATACGATGTCCTGGACACTGAGGGCGACCCCCTTCCTAAAGATGTGGCTTCTTTTTTTGCGCATGGTCCCATTGATGAAAAGCAGATGAAGGCCTTCATCCCGCTGATGAACAAAAAGGGTATCGAATTGTGCCGGGTCGATGCCGGCGATGGAAGTGCAGGTGAAATCCATGTGGTAGTACGGACCGTTGAAGAAAAGAAAACCAGAGGGTACAGAATTCATATCAACCGCAATCATACGTCGGCGGTTCAGTTTGCATCTCTGGCGCACGAATTGGGGCACTTGTTTCTGGGGCATATGGGACCAGATAGAACGCTCAATGTTCCCCAGCGGCCACGGATAGATAAATCGCAGGTAGAGCTCGAAGCCGAATCGGTTGCCTTTCTCGTATGTGCACGAAACGGCGTTACCTCGAAATCCGAAACCTATCTCAAAGACTACGTGGCAAAGAATACTACGGTTGATCAGATCGATCTTTACCAGGTCATGCGGGCCGCCGGGCAGGTGGAAACCATGCTCGGGCTCGTTGCGCAGACAAGATATGACCAGCCTTTGAAAAGAGGGTATTGACACGCTTTCAATCTTAAACACTAACTACGACACCAAATACCGCGTGGAAAACACCGGTGCTGATAATGGTGACGACGAATAAAGGGGGAAAGTCGATCTTTATGTTTAAGCCAAAATTCAAATATTCGGATCAGATGATCGGTCTTTTAACTCGTATAGCCGCGGCAAGGGAGGTTATTCTCGGTTCGCCCCTGATTCCCCGTTGGGAAATATCCCTGCGCCGGGAGGCCATTGTTCGCAGCGCACATTCCTCGACCAGCATTGAGGGAAACAACCTGTCTTTGGAGCAGGTAAGCGATCTGGCCGCCGGCCGCAAAATTATGGCAAAGAGAAAAGACAAGGAAGAAGTTCTTAATTATATTCGTGTATTGGAGAAATTGGATACCCTGTCCACAAATGGTGAAATTTCGGAAGCGAACATAAAAAATATCCAGAAGCTGCTGACGGTCAACACGATTGACGACCCCCGGGATTGCGGCGCTTACCGCAGTGAGACCAATAAATATGTGGTGGTGGGCAACCGGCTGACCGGTGAAATATCTTTCCGGCCACCTGACAATGAAGAACTTCCCGAGCTCATGCAGGATTACGTGCAATGGCTTAATTCAGATAAGGCCCGCGGGCTTGATCCGGTTATTATGGCTGGTATTGCCCATTATGAATTTGTCCGGATTCATCCGTTTGTTGACGGCAACGGCAGAACAGCCCGCGTCATAGCGGCCCTGATTCTACGCCTCCGCGGTTTTGATACCAAACGGTTTTTCTGTCTGGACGACTACTACGATATGGATCGAACAGAATATTACAAGGCATTGCGGGCCGTTAATCCCCAAAAGCGCGATCTGACCCGCTGGCTGGAATATTTTGTGGAAGGTGTGGCCGTCAGTATTGACGCCGTTCGCGAACGCGTTGTTCGTTTGAGCACGGAGCGCGTCAGAACCAGAAAGAAGGGTCAAGTCGCCCTGACGGAAAGACAAATGCGGATTGTGGAATACATCAATAAGCACGGCAAAATGAATAGCGGCGACGTGGCAGCAATGTTTAAAACAAGCAGGCAGGCGGCGCTCAAGGAAATCGGCAAACTGGTTGATCTGGAAATTGTCAAACGCGAAGGTCAGGCCAGAGCCAGCTATTATGTGATGCGCTAACCGGTTGTCGATTTGGTTGTCGATTTGGTTGTCGATTTGGTGATCTGGGCGATGTATCGTAAATACGAATACGGGGATGAAACTTATTATCAACTGATCAAAGAGAAAATTAAGAAGAAATTCTCTTGGAACAGGCGAATTCTCCTCAAACACAGAACGACCAATTCACTGTACCGCAATGAGGGTTAGTATGAAAGAGGTCCAACTTTTCTCACATGCTATTGATTCTAAGAGCCGCATAAGGACGGCACGCGCATTTGGGATCGACCTGGGCACCAATTCCAGCGTTGCGGAGGCCACTCCCGCATTATGGAGCCGGTCCTTTGCACAGGATGGGCGCAGCGGCGATCAGCATGACGCCTATTCCGTCGCCGCTTGGTTGCGTCAATCAGATCTTGACGGTAGCCTTGCAGGGTTCCTTAATCCGTTCCTCACGTCAGAAGATCGTAGGACAGCACAGATCGAGGGGTGGATACTTGGAATCAAATGATGTTTATGCCAAACAGTGGAAATTATAGCGCTCGCATTGATAGCGATGGTCGAAGCATCATTTCGGTTTCTTTAAAGCGGCGATGCCAGCTTTATTGAAGCTATTGTGAATATCCAGCATGAACATTTTTGAACAAGAATCTGCCTGAAGAAATCTATTATAAATCATTCTCATTGTATCTTCCCTCAGCTTGCCTTTGACAGAAATATCGCTTTGATTATTTAAAAACCTTGCCCTTTCAATATGGTAGGGTGGGTCATCAAAGTCGAGAATGCAGTCTTCTTCAAACGCCGGGAATTGTCGGGCTTCAAATTTGAAATGTCCATGACCTGAACGGGTACCGCCGGACTGAAAATGTGCTGTCTGGGTGGTTGTTGTAGCGAGATAAATAATGGCTATTTGAGAGAAAGTTCCGGTTTCACCAAGATAGATAAACCAGCGTGCTTTTGTTTCATCCCCGTATCGTGGTAATGGGAAATTGTCCCATCTGAATACCGTGCCGATTTCAAGCGTCAAGTTTCCAATGCTCTATAGATCAGGTAACTTTCTTCAGGATAAGTCAGGTCTGCTTCTTTTTTATCTGCTAAATTATCATCAAACTCAGCCGAGTAATCGATGAATCCGTTTTTGTTGCTTCTCCATGTTTTTTTCCACGCCATGATAGACTCATGGCTGGCGTCGCTGATCAGTTTTGCGGGTATGTAAATCTTGGCGTAAATTTCAATGAGCCTCTGCATCTGCCCCACTTCTTTTTTCGAGAAATAGTCGAGATTGGGCTTCTTTTTTGGGTGAACTGTTATTTTGTCTTCTTGGTCACGCCTGAATTCAAATAGAAGGGATTTTATTTTGTCGCGTTGGCCGTATATTTCCATTGGGACCGGTCCGCGTTCCATAGCCTTATAGGTAAGGCCCAGACAAGGCCTTCCCGTTTCCTTCAAGCTTTCAAAATCGAGAAAGGCCAGATATTTATATAAAAATGTCTGGTAAAGAAGCTGCTTGGTCTTCTTCTGATGTTCGCTTGCGAAAAAGCAGATCGCGTTTTCGATCTTCTCTTTTTGATAGGGAATCATAATCAGAATCAAATCTTTAAAGAAATCGGTCAATAAATACACCCGTTGCTACACCTAAGATAATTCAGATGGGGTGTCAACATCTATTTGTTTGCAACGACAAGTTTCGTTGAGGTATCATTATGTCCTCGCTGCGGATAAAAGTTCATCCGGCGATACATTGAGGTGCAATCTCCACTTCCTGATGAACTTCCCTTCAGGCGGAAGGAGCGGATCGAGCTTTACATAGGTATCGGTAAGATGAGCACGGATGATACACAAGCAATTAGTTGTTTACATTTCGTGCATGAACAGGTAAAATTACTACCTATAATGACTCAAAACGTCAACTCAATCCATCGTTGCCGTGTTGACGTTTTGCTGCGGAACAGGGGATAAATTTACCCGTATGAACACCAAACAGCAACTAAAGGGTACCGACTTTTTTGCCGGCCATCCGGTATTCTCTCTGGATGAGGCCGTCGCTGAACTGGCGGCGGGCGGGGGACGTCCCGGTGTCGTGGATCGGCTAAAATACCATCTCCGGACCGGTCGGTTAAAACGTGTGGCCCGCGAGATATATGCTGTCGTCCCGCCGGCGGTACCGGCTGAAAATTTCCGTCCTGATCCTTTCCTCGTAGCGATGGCGATGCATCCTGATTGTGTCTTTTCCCATCATAGCGCCCTGGAGCTTCTTGGTGCGGCTTATTCTGTCTGGAACCAGTGCAGCCTCTATGTTGCCAGGCGCCGCCGTCCTCTTCTTCTGGATGGGTTTGTCGTCCGCTTCCTGGATTCTCCCCTTCCCATGCAGGCGGGCTCCGGAAAACAGTTTGGAACACGCCGTGTCGAGCGTCAGGGAATGGTGCTGGAGGTTACAAGTCCCGAGCGGACACTGGTCGAGGGGTTGAACCGACCGTCTTTGGCGGGCGGCCTGGAGGAGCTGGTACGATCCGCTGCCGGCTTTACTACCCTTGATCTTGATTTGCTGGAAGAGGTCTTGCGCCGGTATGGTCTTGCGAGGCTCTGGGCAGCGACAGGCTGGTTCCTGGAAAGGTTTCAAAAAAGCTTCCACGTGCCCGACACGGTTCTGACCCGCATGGAGGAGCGACGTCCGCATTCACGGCTTTATGCCGAGCGTGACCAGCGGGGCGGGACCCTGGTCCGGAGATGGAACCTGATCCTCCCACAATCGCTTTTATCGCTTGGTGAGCCTGATGAACGTTAGCCTGGAATACCTGCAACGTTGCGCCGCGCAGAACGGTTACCGGATTGAACCGCTGGAAAAAGTTGTCAGACTCGGCGGCATGGCGGCGGATGTGACGCGGCACCCATTTCTCGGCTCTGTCCTCGCCCTGAAAGGGGGCACGGCCTTCAACCTCTGTTTTGGCCCGCCGCAGCGGCTCTCCGTTGACCTTGACTATAATTACATCGGACACCTCGACCGGACGGCCATGTTGGAAGCCAGACCTGCGGTGGAACAGGCTGTTGCCGATCTCGCCCGACGCCAGGGATATCGTGTGCAGCAATCTGCCGACGCCTTTGCCGGGCGTAAGTATTATCTGGTTTATCGGTCCGTCGTCGGGCCGGAGGAACGGATTGAGGTGGACTTAAACTTCCTCTTTCGGATGCCCATTGCCGGGACTGAATTACGCGACCTCTGGCAGCCAGGCGAGTTGGATCGCCCCCGCGTCCGGGTGGTAAGCCTCGAAGAGATCCTTATCGGCAAGTTCCTTGCCCTTCTCGATCGCGGCGCAGTCCGGGATGCCTGGGATATTGCCTATCCGCCACAACCGGCATCCGAAATACTTCGGTCATTACAGTTTAGACGATGGTTCATCGCCCTTTCCTCCATTCTTGAACATCCATTGTCAACTTACACCCGTGAGCGTCTTGAAGCGGGTATGACCGAACGGGACATTACCGAACGGCTCAGCCCGATGCTTGCCGGCGCTGCTCCCGTACGGATGGAACTCATCGAGCGTGCCTGGAGTTCTGTCGGTGGATTACTGTCTTTAAAGCCCAATGAGGAGGCGTTTATCGCCGCCGTACAACTGGGAGAACTGAAACCGGAATTGCTCTTTCCGAACGATCCGGAGGAAGCCGGTCGCCTTGTTGCACATCCGGCAATCCTCTGGAAGATACAGAACGTAAAGAATTATCTGGCCCGGCCGGCTGGTCGAGGGAAAGGCGCCGGTTCCGCCAAACGACGCAAATAACCCCGGTCCCGTGCTTTGAAGAAATCCTCCACGTCGAGATCAATCCAAAGCGTGATATATTTCTTTTCGATTATTGATGCAGGATTTCTCAACAATGCTTGATATTGTATGTGATAAAGACGAGCAGCGTAGCCGTGGCGATATTGATCTGCTTTGGCGTCTCGCGGCCCGAACGGATAATCGTATCGAACCGATTCCCTGTGGTGAACTTCAGTGGTTTGAGGATGATACCAGCGCCATTATTGAAGTTGCCAGGCGTGAAGGGGAAACTGTAACCTTCTTGTAGAGTACAAAAAGACCATCTCTAAATCCATTAAAGCGGTCGTGCTTCTTGCCGGCCGCTTTTTGTCCGCAAATAATCCGCTAAAAAACCGCTTTTTGTCCGAAACTTTTTCCATCCTTTTGGGTAGAACTCCAGCGAAACGCTTTTCTCTCAGCACATAAAACGAAATTTATCAGTTTTTGAAGTGTAACGGTCTCCGTGAGGCTGTGAAGGATGTTCATGCATAACCCGGAACCGACAAACACGACCCGCGTCGTCAGGGATACTTTCATCGACATGGTCCTCTACCTGGAGTGCCCGTTTCTCCTCCACAGCGTGAATGACAGCCTGGTCGAAGACATCATTCAGTGCATGGCGGTGGGGGGGATTAAAAGACCCCAGAAAGAAATAAAAAAGTTTTCAGGGGAGGGAGCTCTTCGTGGCCAGACAGGCAGAAGGTTGTTTTTATCTGTGGGTTGGAAATAGAGTTGGAAATTGCCCACGGTTGAATGAAAAAAGGGGCCGGTAACTTTACCTAACCCCTTGTTTTTATTATTGGCGTCCCCACGGGGAGTCGAACCCCGGTTACAGGCGTGAAAGGCCCGTGTCCTAGGCCACTAGACGATGGGGACGTCGTTGGCTTGCTGTCAAGAATTGGGGTCTATATCCTTTAAGTTTGATAAATGTCAAGAAGTAAATTGTATCTTTCATTCAAGAATGGGCGCCTCATGACGGTTCATGATGATCAAAAGGAGCGTTTATTCAAAGGTGACCGGTTCCCGCAGGATGGCATCCCGGGCTCGCTCAGCCCGTGCCGCGATATCCGGATGTATATCCTTAAGAGACATGATCTGCCTCAGGTTGTCCGCCGTTCTCAAAACGAGCATGGCCATATCTCCATCGGCGATTCCAGCCTGTGCTATTATCTCATCCCAATCGCCGCCTTTGGCCCATTCATGCAAGACCCAGGAGGTCCAGAAATAGAGAGAACGAGTTGGGAAACCGGCTTCTTCCAGTCTTTTGAGCAGGGGCCTCACGGTTGTCGAAACGCGCCGGCAAGCCTCGTTAAGTCTTCTGAATCGCCTTCTCGTATCCTTCAGGATGATCTCCTGGTCCCCGTCATAGACGAAGGGGGCGATAACGGCCGCCATCAGCACCGGGTCTTCAGGGAATGAATTCTGTTTGATACATTCTCCAATCAGCAGAGGTTGATCGAGGCGCAAACGGGCTGCCCAGACACCGCTCTCCGTCAGGCGCTCCCGCTCGTCCACAAATCCTTCTGCCTTCAAGAAATTCAGGTATCTACGGAAGTCATTCCAGAGTCTGGCGCCAGTTTCAGCGGTAGTCCGCTTCCGATGGAGTGAGTGCTGATACACTGCCAGGGAATTTTCAAAAATTTCACGGATACCATCCGGTGTCTGGGAAAGCAGAAGATTCAGAACCATGGAAAAATCGTTCCGGATCTGACTCTGGATGTCTTCCGGTTCCCGGAATAAGAGGTTGCGGACATGAACAGGATCCATAAAGCGACCGGGAACGACGAGCAGAAAACCGATCTTGTCGAGGCCTCTTCTGCCCGCCCGTCCGGTCATCTGATGAAACTCCGTTCCCGACAGGGGGCTGAATTCGTGGCCGTTAAAAAGATCGGAGTTGAACAGGACGATAGTCCGGGCCGGATAATTGACCCCGGCAGCGACGGTGGAGGTGGCAAAGATAGCGTCGAGATGGCCTCTTTTCATCATGTTTTCCACGATATTCTTCCAGGCGGGCAGTTGTCCCCCGTGGTGGGCCGCCACCCTTGACCTCTCCAGGGATGGAAGCTGCCGGTGTCCTTCCAGGTAGGGATAGCGGGCCAGGAGGTCTTCCAGATCATAATGGAAACCATCATTTTGGGTGTTATCGGGGTGGGCGGCATGACATGTTTTAAGCGCCCCGTCGCACTCGGCCCGTGATTTCAGGAAAAAAATGGCCGGCAGGAGCTGGAAGGCTCTCAAGACCTCGATGATTTCGCCGAAACGGGGAAAAGGATCGTGACGCTTCCGTCCCTCCTTCTGCATGTCGAGAAAGGAAGTGATCTTGCCGAAGAGGCGGTTCTTTTCCAGATAGGGCATCAGTCGCCCCGAGGGATGGAGAAAAAGGGGATACAGGGGAACGGGACGCTTATCCTCGGCCACAACGAAACAGGTCTTTACCCGGAGTTTGGAGAGCCAGGCGGCGATTTCCCCGGCATTGCCGATGGTTGCGGAAAGGAGGAGGAGATTGACCCGGGCGGGCAGATAGATCATAATCTCTTCCCAAACAACCCCCCGGTCACGGTCGCCCAGATAATGGGCCTCATCGAGGATGACAAGCTGGCAATCCAGATCGTCGCCCCGGTGCATGGCGTCATAGAGCTGATTCCGGAGGATTTCGGTGGTCCCGACGATAATGGGGGCGTCGGGGTTGTCTTTTATATCCCCTGTAAGAATTCCGACCCGGTCGGCGCCGAAAATCTGACTGAATTCGGCATACTTGGCGTTGCTCAAGGCCTTGAGAGGCGAGGTGTACCAACACCGCCCGCCCGCCGTCGCAACCATCCGGATGGCCTCTTCGGCAATCCACGTCTTGCCCGACCCAGTGGGGGCCGTAACAATGCAATCTCCATCCCGGATGGCCTCAAGGGCGCGAAGCTGAAAAGCATCGGCCTGGAAAGGAATGGTTTCGGGCCTGCCGATCCGGGCGAAGGTCCCTTTCAGGACCGGCTCGGCCTCTGGGGACATGCGGGTAAGGCGGGGTCTGAATTGTTTCGGTTTCCTGTGTCCGCGAACTGTCTTTTCTCTGGCTAAATGTTGAGGCATAGGCCCTCGTATCACAGATCTCCCCGATCCGTAAAGAATTTCGCTTCACAGGGGGAGACTTTTTGTGATTGTGTTATCGTTATTAGTCCGGCAATTAAACATATCAAATGTCATGCCGGGCTGGATCGGGCATCCAGTCAAATTCTGGATTCCCGCTTTCGCGGGAATGAAAACTTTGACAGATCAGATATTGTTACCCTGATATTTCAGGACGAATCGCCAGGGGCTTTCAATCGAAGGGATTGCTTAACAGTTGACACTTGATCTGATTCGTCCTAAGTATCGCCGACTTTACAGGATGATGGGGGATGGGGATTTTTTAAAGGACATTTTCAGGTGAAATGTTTCATTACGGTTTGCCGTCACTAAGAGTATAAAGATAACTGCGCAGACCCATCCCCACCCCAACCCTCCCCTTGAAGGGGAGGGAGAGTATAAAATAACAGATTCATGAACATACGAGGGTATTCCTAAGTGAAAAACAAGTCCGCCGCCGGCATATTCTGGGGATGGTATATAGTCGGAGCCGCTTTTTTTGTCCTGGCCATCAATTACGGCTCCAGGTACTGTTTCGGCGTCTTTGTAAAGCCCCTGGCCCTGGATTACGGATGGTCCCGGTCGGTAATTTCCCTGGGGGCTTCCCTCAACATGTTCGTCTATTCCGCCTGCGCCGTCGTAATCGGGAGGATGGTGGACCGGATCGCCCCCCGCTGGATTGTGACCGGGGGAGCTGTGATTGCCGCCTTGAGCTTCATACTCACGGCATTTGTCGAGGAACCATGGCAGTTTTATCTGGTCTATGGTCTATTGCTGGGAATCGGATCGTCCGGACTGGGGGTGGTGGCGGTCAATTCCTCGGTGGCGAAATGGTTTATCAGGAAACGGGGGACGGCCCTGGGCGCTACCACGATGGGAGTAAGTTTCGGCACGGTTGCTCTGACTCCCCTGGCAGGCGTCATTGTGAAGGATTTCAATTGGCAGACCGGTTTCCTGGTGTTGGGGATCATCACCCTTGTTGTCGGCGTCGGTCTTTCCCAGCTCTTCTTTCGCAAAATCCGTCCTGAGGACCATGGCATGTTGCCGGACGGCGAAACCCAGCCGGAGCTGGTCGTCAAGATCGATTCGATTCAGCAACCATCGAGAATGAGATTCGGGGAGATGTGCGGTGACAGGAGATTCCAGGTTCTGGCCCTTTCTTTCGGCCTGGCGGTGATGGTGCTCATGACCGTGTTTGTTCATCAGGTGGCCTTTGCCATCGATCAGGGTATTGACAGGGTCTTGGCCGCCTCCTCCCTGGCTGCCCTGGGCCTGGCCGGATTTGCCGGTCAGTTTTTCTTCGGTTGGCTCTCTGACCGTATTCGCGATCCCAAGTATGCGTCTTTTCTGGGGATGATGTTCATGCTGGCCGGTCTTATTGTGCTCCTTCAGGTCGAATCCGCCCGGGGCCTTTTCTTCTATGCCGTCATTTTCGGGTTCGGTTACGGATCCCTGGCGCCCCTGATGCCCATCCTGCTGGCGGACCGTTTCGGTCGTCACGTCCTGGGGTCCGTTTACGGGTTTGTCACCCTTTTCCTCGGTATCGGCGGGAGTATCGGTCCTTACCTGGCGGGCCTCATTTATGACCGGTTTGGCGCCTATACCTATGTCTGGCGAGCGGATATTGTGATCATGATCTTTGTGGCCGCTTACATCCTGACCCTGAAGCCCAAGAAATCGGGATCTTGAAGATCAACGTCTCTCAAGATTGCCGCTCTCGTAAAAAGTCGTAAATTGCTCCTTATTGTCATTACGGACTCGATCCGGAAAACGAAGTTTAATGTCCATAATCCAGTAATGCAGGGTGGAACAAGCAAAGCGGTTCCACCAATGATATTAATGGTTTGGTGGATGCACTTCGCTTCATCCACCCTACTCCTTTGGCCGGGGTGACGTTGGTGGTTACTTTGTGCGGGCGCGTCAAACTTGACAAGGATAAAGAAAGTCAGTGCGTCTCTCGAAACCCCGTTTTAAGCCTGGTTGTCCTTTGCCTGTCTATCTGCGAGATTTTTTGATACTGCAGCTGCCAGATGGGCCAGCAGGGATGTGTCCATCTCGCTGTGGTAGCGGGTCGGAGCGGCGTCACCAAAATTGAGGCTGCCAATATAGGCTCCGTTCATGGTGATGGGGGCCATGGCAATGGATTTAATAAAATATTTGTTGCTCTGGGGGAGGAGCCGGTAGAAAGGCTTGAGGTCGCCGTTGGCAAGGACAGGATCAGCGCCTTTGACTGCCAGTTCGGAAAAGGCTGCGGCGTCGATCTGGTTCAGACGGTCCCTGAGAAAGGGTGATTTTAGGATTATCTCTTGCCAGCCCGTCGTTTCCGGACGATCAACAAGAGAAAACCAGACGAAGGGAATGGTAAAGGCCTTTTGAAGCTCTCGCAGGACATAGGCGATGAGTTCATCGACATCGTTTGCCTCGGACAGGGAATTTTCAATCCGGGAGAAGGTTTCCTGGATTGCCTCGTTTATCTGCTTCGTTTCTCCGGAATTGCTCATTGCCGACCCCCCTATCAAAAATGTCTCAAGTATAATTATGACAACCTCGTAAAAAGTTGATTTTGCCCTGTTTTGTCATTCCGGATCTGATCCGGAATCCAGTAATATCAAAAAGTTCTGGACCCCGGCTTTCGACGGGGTGACAGGGAAGTGTAAATTCTCAAAGGTCTCACAGCAGGAACTCTGCCATGACAACTGTATGATCCGAAGGTTTTTCGGCCAGGCGGGGGGCCAGGTCGATCCAGCAGCGGGTGGACTTTTCCACCAGGGACGCCGTGGCCAGGATGTGATCGACCCGCCAGCCCAACTTTCTTTCCACGGATTTCGGGACCCGGTAATCAAAAAAAGAAAATTGCTGCTCTTCCCCCGGGTGGTGTTTCCGGAAGATATCGACGAAGCCCCATTCCTTGACACGGTCAAAGGCCTCCCATACCTCGGGGGTGAAACAGACGTGACCCAGGAGGCGCTTGGGATCGTGGACATCAATGGATTCAGGTGCGACGTTGAGATCGCCGCACCATATCAGCGGCTGTTCAGGGGAAAATGACCGGTCAAAGTAGCGCCGCAGCCGCTGAAACCATTCCAGCTTATAGGCGAACTGAGGAGCTTCCCGCTCCCGGCCCTGGGGGACGTAAGTATTGACCACGGTGATGTGGGGGAAGGATACCCGCAGCAGCCGGTCTTCGTCGGATGGACCGTCGTCCCCCGTTGCCCTGTTCCCAAGGCCGCAGGCGACTGCTTCCGGTTTTTCCAGAGAGGCCACGGCGACGCCGTTGTACTGACGTTCTCCCCGGAAGGCGATATGATAGCCCGCGTCGGCAAATGCAGTCTGGGGGAATTTGCTGTCCTCTACCTTGGTCTCCTGAAGACAGATCACATCGGGGCGGTTTTCCCGTAGCCAGGGCATAAGAATGTGGAGACGTGAACGGATTGAATTTACATTGTAAGTGGCAATGCGGAAGACGGCCATTAAGGTACCTTTCGTTATTGCTCATTGAGATGAGCTTTCCAATATCACGACCTGATGTCAGTATCAAGGCCATTCCACGGGGAAATTACTTTCTTGTGAAAAAACTTGGCGCCAATTGCTTCATTAATAAATGTTACCGAAGGAGAGGATGAGATGTATTATCTTACCTGCTTGACATTGTTAAGCATGACGTCTATTGTCCTACTGTGACATTGTCACGGAGGGGTTGATTCATACACATTCTATATATGGAAGACCAAGGCGACATATGAATTTTCTTGACCTGCGCACAGTTTTCTTCACCAACATAATCACCTTCACTATCTGCACGTTGGTTGTCGCATTGCTTTGGCGTCAGAGCCGCAACCGCTTTGCCGGCATGAGCTTGCTGGTGTTTGACTTCGCCATGCAGGCGACGGCAACATTTCTGATTGCCATGCGCGGTGTGATCACAGACTGGCTGTCTATCTCCCTCGCTAATATCCTGGTGCTTGCCGGCTCTATCCTGGGCTATATGGGACTGGAACGCTTTGTAGGGAAAGTCAGTTCACAGATACACAATTATATCCTCTTGGGGATTTATGCCTTTGTGTTCAACTATTTTGCTTTCATTCAAACGGACCTAGCCTTACGCACTCTCATCATTTCGCTGTGCTTGTTCATCATCTGGTTTCAATGCATGTGGCTCATGTTGTATCGGGTCGGGCCCGGGATGCGCCCGTTGACCTTGGAGGTAGGCCTGATTTTCGGCGCCTTCTGCCTGATTAATTTTGTTAGGATCGCCGAGTTTTTTATGGGCCCCCATCCGGTAAACGATTATTTCCATTCGGGGGTGTTTCAAACGCTGGTCATAATCGGTTATCAGACCCTGATGATTTTGCTCACATTCAGCCTGGTGCTGATGGTGAATAAGCGCCTGTTTGGGGATCTCAAGGCCCAGGAAGAGAAATTTTCAAAGGCCTTTCATTCGTCTCCCTACGCCGTAACGCTGCCCCGGCTGGACTATGGACAGATTATAGAAGTCAATTGACGAGCTCATGGCTGTGGCCGATAAACTGATGTACGCAAACAAAAGGGCTAAAGCAAATGCAAGATCCTGATCTTCAAGCTAGATTATCGGTTCGTCAGCCAGGCGCCGCTGATGACTAAGAGTGCTCCCAGGACGAGGGAAAGGTTGATCGTTTCATCAAGGATCATCCAGCCGAGGAGCACGCCGCTGACGGGGACAAAATTGATGAAGACGGCGGCCCGGGTCGGCCCCAAGGCCTTGATGCCCTCGTAGTACCAGACGAAAGGGATGACAGTGCCCAAAATTGCCAGAAAAAGGATCCCTAACCAGGATGTGGATGAATACCCCGGCAAGGCGGGGATCATCCCCTCCAAAACAGCGGGTGCGGCCAGAATAATGGTCCCGAAGAGACAGGCATAGGCGACGGCGACAAGGGGTGAGATCTCTTTCAGCACCCCCCGGCCGATGAGTGTATAGCTGACCCAACTGACGATGCAGCCCAGGATGAAAGTCTCCCCCATCCCGATGCCGTGGTTGAGGAGGACCATGATATCTCCCCGAGAGATGACGACGACAGCGCCGGTGAGGCAAAGGGCGATTCCCGCCATTCTTGTCCCTGTAAGGTGGTCTTTGAAGAGCAGGGCGGAAAGGAGGGCGATAAAGACGGGGTTGGTGGCGACGATCAGCGACGCCCGGCTGGTGGGAATGATCTTCAGACCGAGAAAAAAGAAGATATTGTAGGCCGCCACGCCGGTAAGTCCGAGAAGAAGCAATGGGATCATCTGCCGCCGTTTAGGGATGGGCAGGCGCCCCTCAGCCCGCCTGGTCATGGCAACCAGCAACAAGGAGGCGACGGCAAATCTCAGGAAAGAGCCGGCCGCCGGTTCCACCTCTTGGGCAACGATCCTGCCGGCAACAAAGGTTCCCCCCCAGAGAACGGCGGTCAAAAATAATTTAAGATAGATCAATGGTTTATCTTTATTCGCCGATAATCTTGACCAAAACCCGCTTCGGCCGCCGGCCGTCGAACTCGCCGTAGAAGATCTGCTCCCAGGGACCGAAATCAAGATCTCCCGAGGTCACGGCGATGACGACTTCCCGGCCCATGACCTGGCGCTTCAGGTGGGCGTCGCCGTTGTCCTCACCCGTCCGGTTGTGGCGGTAGCGGGAGACGGGGGCATGGGGGGCAAGCTGCTCCAGCCAATCCTCGTAATCGGCATGTAGGCCCGCCTCGTCGTCGTTGATGAAGACCGAGGCGGTAATATGCATGGCGTCGACCAATATCAACCCCTCGCTGATCCCGCTTTCCCGGAGGCATTGCCGGACCTGAGGGGTGATATTGACAAAACCGCGCCGGTTGGGCACGTTGAACCATAGTTCCTTGCGATAACTTTTCATGGCTTCCCGGATTAGAAGTTCTCCGCCAGGACTTCGTAATAGGACTGGGGATGGAGACAGGCCGGGCAGTTCTTCGGAGGCGTTGTTCCTTCATGAACGTAACCGCAGTTGATGCAGTGCCACTTGACCTTCTGTTTTTTCTTGAAAACAGCGCCGTTCACGATGTTGGCGATGAGGGCCCGGTACCGGCTCTCGTGGAATTTCTCCACCTTGGCAATCTGCTCAAAGGAGCGGGCCACCTCGGGATAACCCTCTTTCTTGGCGACAGCGGCAAAATCGGAATAAATCGTTGTCCATTCCATTTGTTCGCCCGCCGCGGCTGCTTCCAGGTTGGTTTTGGTATCGCCAATTACTCCGGCGGGATATGCGGCTGTTATCTCCACTTCGCCACCCTCCAAGTGCTTGAAGAAAACCTTGGCGTGTTCCTTCTCGTTTTCCGCCGTTTCCATGAAGAAATTGGCGATCTGCTCGAAGCCTTCCTTCCGGGCGGCGCTGGCAAAGTAGGTATAGCGATTTCTGGCCTGTGATTCGCCGGCAAATGCTGCCAGCAGGTTCTTTTCCGTTTTGCTTCCCTTGATCGATTTACCCATGTCATTCCTCCTGTTTTTTAATTTCCTCGTAATTTAATGTCACTTCAGGCGCTGGTCAATACCTGTAAATCCACAATCGGGGGTGTAACAGGTTACATTGAGAAACTGGCACTGCTGCCGGCAGGCCGGACACTCCCGGGGCGGCTTTTCCACTTGTATCGTGTTGCCGCAATTACTGCACTTCCAGAATGTATCAGGAAGCTGAGGTTTGTTTTCCGCCATGTACTTTTCCTCCTTTCTCTTTTTCCCCTGAATATGTAGTTCTTCTACAGTAAAATCAAACAATAATCAACATCCCCCGCTCATTTTTTATATCCTTCATCCCCTGCTGAAAAAGCTCCATCATGGCTGGCGATGACAACAACTCATGCTCTCGCCTTTTCTCCGCTAATGAGACGATGGATGTGGGGCAATTCATGTTGCAGGTTCTTTTGAACAGTGGTATGATGATTGGTAGTATGAGGGGGTAACTTATGGGAACTATGAAAGTTGCTATTACCATGGATGAAGAGATTTTGGGCGAACTGGACCGACTGGTGAAACGACGCTTGTTTCCCAACCGTAGTAGGGCCATTCAGGCGGCGGTGCAGGAAAAACTGGTGCGTTTGGAGAAAGGCCGCTTGGCCCGTGAGTGCGCAAAGTTGGACATCCAGGCAGAGCAGGCGATGGCGGAAGAAGGGATCAATCGGGAGCTCAGCCAATGGCCTCCATACTGAGGGGTGAAATCTACTGGGCGGACCTGAATCCGGTCCGTGGCGCCGAGCAGGCGGGGCTTCGTCCCGTACTCATCATCAGCCATGATATTTTCAATGAGCGCTCCGGAACGGTGATTGCTTTGGCTTTGACCAGCCAAGAGCCCCGCGCCGGTTTTCCCTTGACCTTCGAACTGGCCGATGTCCACCTGCCTAAAAAATCGTGGGTCAAGATCAGTCAAATCCGAACCCTGTCTGTAGAGAGGATAGGCAAAAAAATGGGCTGGATATCCCCGGAGGAGCTGGAGCAAATTATCGAAGGTCTGAACGAGATTGTAGGAGGATGATCGATACGTCCTCACCCTCTTAGCGATATCCGTTCTTTTATACCCATAACGTTCCAATCTCCCTCCCCTTCAAGGAGGGGGCAGAGCCTGCCCCGTCCTTGATACGGGGGTGGGAATGGAGTGAGGAAACAATTATGACATCAAATGCCGCATAAACGGTATAATCGGGAGAACGACGAATGAAATATTCCTATGATTTTGCCGTGATTGAGAATAAAATTCCAATGATAGACTTTCTGGATTCATTGTCCATCAAGGAGCGAGCCAAAGTATATGCTTGTATGGACAAGCTGATGGAACTTAAAAATGCAGGAATCCAGCCCAAGGAAAGCCTGTCAAAACTGATCGTTGAAGGTATATTTGAACTACGGGTTCACTTTGAAAACAGGATCGCCAGAAGTTTCTACTTCTATGAGAAAAATAAAAAAGTTATCTTTACTCATGGATTTATCAAGAAGGCAGACAAAACGCCGAAAAGGGAAATCGAAAAGTCGAAACAAATCATGGCAGCTTGGAGGACAGTAAAATGAATATCGCCAAGGATTATTTTAAAAAACAATGGAAGAATGAGGAATTCAGGCATACCTACCTGGAAGAAAAAGTGAAACTGGATATTGAATACCATCTCGAAGAACTGAAAAAGGACATCAAGAGCCAGAAACCAGCGGAAGAACTCATTAATCGGGTTAATTTCATTGAGCAATACGTATTGAATGCCTGATAAGGGAAGGGCAATGAAAGTTTCTTACGACACTGAAGTAAATGTCCTGCGCATTCTGTAAAAAGGATACCCAAAATGGCGACATATTGTTAGAGTTGTCGTTATTTTATTGACATTCAAATTCTAAAATATTATACTTTTGTCATAAAAAATAATTCCTTGTAAATTCAACAGCATCGCAAACTTTGTTTTGTTCATCCGGTTTGGATCGGAACACGGAACGTGGAAAAGAAAAGCGACTGGAAAAAGAAATACTTCGGTTTTCCCGGCGGCGTCCTGATTTTCCTGATCCTGTATTTCATGCCCGCGCCTTCCGGTCTTTCCCTGGCCGGGCAAGGGGCCCTGGCCGCTTTCGCCCTGGCCTTCGTCTGGTGGGTCACCGAGCCCATTCCCAATCATGTAACGTCTATTTTTCTCATGGTCCTTCTCGTTTTTCTCGGCGTCCGTCCCGAGGCCGAGGTACTGGGGGCTCTGGGACTTGGGGTCATCTGGCTCAATATTGCCGCCTTTGTCCTGAGTTCCGTTCTCATGAAAACCAGGCTGGCCAAGCGCGTTTCCCTTATGGTCGTCAGTCGTTTCGGTCACAGCGGCCAGACCATTCTTTTTGCCTTTTTAGTCCTCCAATTCCTTCTGTCGCCTCTCATTCCGTCGTCAGCAGCGCGAACAGTAATGACCCTTCCCATTATGGTGACAATAGCCGCCATCTACGGCTCCACGGCGGAAAGACCGAACCGCTTCGGCAAGAACCTCTTCCTCTCCAATCTTCAGGCTATCGACATGTCCGGCTCCGCCTTTATCACGGGCAGCGCCGCCAATGTTCTGGCCGCGGCCTTCATTATTGGCATGGCCTCCCATCGCATCTATTATACGGACTGGATGCTGGCGGGTCTTCCCGTAGCGCTCGGCACGCTCCTCATTGCCGTTTATCTTGGCCCCCGGCTGATCTTCCGGATGAAGGCTGAGGAAATGAAACCCCAGACGACGGGCGGGCTGGAGGCCCTGAAAGCGGAACTCCAAGGCCTCGGCGCCGTCAGCTTTGACGAGAGGAAGGGGGCCATTATCTTCTCCATCGTCCTGGTCCTCTGGATGACGGACCGTTATCATCTGGAGTGGTTCGGCTTTGAAATCAGCGCCGTGATGGCAGCCCTCATTGGGGCGATCATTGCCCTTACCCCCAAGATCGGGGTCCTGAAATGGAAGGAGGCCGAGATTCCCTGGCACCTCCTCCTCTTCAGCGCCGGCGCCTATGCCGGGGGGCTGGCTCTGGAGAGCACCGGAGCGGCGCGGTGGCTGGTCACACTACTTATGGATGCTTTCGGGATCAAACAGGGAGTCAACTTCTGGGTGGTGTATATCGTCATCATGGCGGTCAGCGCTTACAGCCATGTGTTTTTCACGAGCAAAACCATGCGCACGATTATCCTGATTCCGTTGATAATCGCCCTCGCGCAGAAACTCGGGTTCGATCCCGTCGCCCTAGCCCTGCCGGCTGCCATTACCATGGATTGGGTGATCAGTCTGCCCATCAACGCCAAGCCGAACCTCATCCTTTACAGCGCCGGGCATTTTTCCGTCTCCGAAAATTTCCGGTCGGGCATGATTGTCACGACGATCGGGTTTATCCTCCTCATCGTTGCGGGTTTTACGATTTACCGTCTCTTCGGCATCGTGCCGTATTGAAGGGATGATGGGCGTGGAAGCACAGGATAAAAAACGAACAAGGACCTTTTAAGATGATGCCGATGAGGTTACGATACAACTCGCAAAGGAGAGCGTGGCGGCAAGGTGCAATAAACGCGATTACCGTCGCCCTGTTGGCATTTTTTCTCATCGCAGGCGGTCCATCGCGCTCGGAAGGTGCGGAAAGACACATAGCCGGCTATGGGGAAAAAATCAGCATCCATATTAACGGTTCCGCCCGCGTGGAAACAACTGTCATGCTCGCAGGGGTGACGGACAAGAACCTTTTGCTCCCCCTGAATTACCTCTGGGTGGAACAGATCGAGGCGCGGATTAAGGAGACGGGGGAAATCGTCCCGGCGGCCATCGCTAACGTTGACGGGACAGATTATCTGCGGGTAGAGCTGTCCGAAGCCGCCTCCCGTCAGGGGGGCGTCCTTGTGATCAGCTTCCGCGATCCCGCCTACCTGCTCTGGAAAGAAGCCGGGCCGAGAGATCACGGCTTGTACCGGTGGAAAAGCGAGTTTCGCAACACCTCTCCCTTTGCTATTGACGCCTATGAAATGGAAGTTGTCCTGCCCAGGGGATTCGCTGTTTTCCAAATCCAGAGGAGCGCTCCGGCGCTGCGCAAAAATATCCCCGAACCGCCATACTCATTTTACCGGGATCAGGACGGCGATCATATCCGCATCCGCACCCGTGGCATTACCCTGGGGAAGGAGTGCTTTGTAGAATACACCTTTGCAGAAAACAAGCGATCCTACGGCTTGTTGATCGGCGGTCTGGCCGCCATTCTTGCCCTCCTTTACTTCTTCCGGGATACCTTCAAGGAGACGGGAAATGGGAACTGAACTTTTGCAGAAAAAGAAAAACGGCGAGAAATCGTTCACCGGCAAGGCGGTATCTGCCCAATCCTGTACCCGAATCCTCACCCTTACCCTCGTCCTTATCCTGTCCTTGCTGACCGGCTGCGACCGAGGAAAGGCGCCATTCACCGTCAATCCGGAAATCGTTTTCGGCGAGCGGGGACGCAAGGCTGATCAACTTCTCAATATCGACGGCATCGTCGTCCACGGCGGCAAGATTTATGTGGGCGACGTCCACCGCATCCAGGTCTATGACGACAAGGGGAAGTATATTCGCTCTCTGGGGCGGCCCGGTGCCCGTCCAGGGGAAATCATGGAGGATGTTCCCGGCCTGGCCATCGATTCCCAACAGCGTCTTATTGTTGTCGATCCGGGAAATTACCGAGTGCAGGTCCTGTCTCTAAACGGCGACTTCCTGATGACCTGGGGCAGGCGCGGTACCGATGGAGGACGTTTTCTTCGCCCCCAGGGTGTGGCGGTGGATGGGAGCGGACAGGTCTATATTACGGATAACAGCGCCAACCGCGTGCAAGTATTCGGCCCGGAGGGCGACTATCTCTTCGCCTTCGGGAAAACCGGCAGCGGACGGGGCGAGTTACGGGAACCGGATGCGATAACAATAAATCGCGACAGGGTTTATGTGGCCGACGAGGGCAACGGGCGGATCCAGTTTTTCGATCTCCAGGGACATCCCTTGGGGGAGATCGGACGCATTACCGGATCCCTGGCGCCTCAGGTCCTGCAGGATGACGACTATGCCGCATCCCAAAGAGAAATCATGCAGAGCTATTTTCGAGGCGATGTGGAAGGTCTCGTTTTCGATCGCGACAACATCCTCTATGCAGCCAATGAAGACGAAGGAACCATCGAGGTTTTCAGGGAGACGGGAGAACGCCTCGGCGCCTTCACCTCTGCCGAGAAGGGAGGCATGAAGAAGATTCAGGGGCTGGCTGTGAATTCACAAGGTACAAAACTCTATGTATGCGACCAGGGCAACATGCGCATTCAGATCTTCGATCTTACCACCGTAAAAAAAATGATCAACAAATAGACAGGAATTTTTCCATGACAAACGAAGAAAGTGCCAGTCCAAAATTCCCGAGCTATACGCCGACAATGACCGAGGACTATAGCCGGATATCAGATACTGCGTGCTTATTTCTCTATGGTAAAAGACAAGCTGGATGACCAAGGGGAAAGAAAACAGCTCGCCGCTACGTTGGCGCACGTTGTGCGGGCGTGGAGCGAGTCGTCCATCAAAGTAGGTCTGTCCTCAAATAACAAAGGCATGGTAGAAGATATTTATCAACGGCTAAAAGATAAATTCTATGAAGCCCCCAAAGGATTACCCTATCAATACTGCCTGTTAGAGCTTGTTAAGCACGGTAAAGCAAGCACATAAGTGATTATTCCATATCAGACGCGCCAAAGAGAGGCAATATTTCCCGCCGTGATCAGAAGGCGGACCATAAGCCACGAAAAGAAGCTTGAAGATAAACTATGAAAGGGATGAATTTTATGGCTTTTCGCCTGGGGAAAACACTAATTGTCATCTCAATATTTCTATTCCTGATCTTACCGGGCAGTATTTGCGCCAGAAGCCTTACAGAGGAGATTTGGGAGGACAATTATTCTAATTATCAGAAGATACTTAACATGCCATTTAATCGAGAGCTATCAAAAGGCGTCCTCGACGAAAAGGTTTTTAAAAGCTATATCATGCAGGACTATTTTTTTCTGCAAAACTTCAGAAGAGTTTACGGAATCTTACTGTCCAAAACGCCGGATGAAGAAGGAACAAAATTTATCCTGGAAGCAATAAAAGGCATTGACGAGGAAATAACCAATATTCATACCATTTATTTGAAAAAGTTCAATATAACAAACGAAGATTTGTCCAAAGCCATCGTTTATCCAAGCACTGAATTTTACAACTCTTTTCTCATAAAAACAGCGACACTTGAGCCCTTTGAGGTTGGCTTGATTGCCACCTTGCCGTGTCATTGGATTTATTACCAACTAGGCGTGGATATGAAGAAAGCTAATCCCAAGACTCATAGCAAATATCAGGAATGGATCAACGGTTATGGAACGCTACCCTGGGAGACGAGCGATACCAAGAGATTTGTCGATTTAATTGAGCGTTACCTGGCTAAAACTTCTGTAGAAACAAGAAAAAAAATGAAAAATACATATTCCACGGCTGTTAAATTAGAATATTTGTTTTGGGACGGTGTTTACAGAGATCTAAAATGGATACCGTAAGCAGATCAACGGCGACGGCTCTATGTTCGAACAGCATGGGTTATGATAAAGAGGTTACCACTATCGGCAATATATCGAAGCCCTGGAGAGATCGCACTGGAAAACTGATCGACCGTTTCTGCATTTGATCATCTCCGTTTGCTACGAATCGGCTAAGGACTATCTCCGGTAAGCCCGGGGATACGGTCGTGGATGTCGGTCCGGGGAAAGGTTATTTTTACTTCGTGAAGATTCCCCCCAGGATATATCCTGCCGCAATGAGGGCCTGGGTCAACAATACGACCTGGACGTTTTTCATCATGACCTTAAGGAATGCCTCCCTTTCGTCATACCGGAAGGACCCTCTGATCACCTGGACGGCGAGGGGCAGCGTCAGGAGGGCCAGGAGCGTAAAGACGGGCATATGCCGGAGCGTCACTGCCCCGGCGATCCATACATAAACCATCATGGTAAATAAGGAGAAGACCACGGCTGCCTTCTGTTTGCCGAAAACAATCGGCAAGGTCCGTCTCTTTACCGTCATATCCGCTTCGACGTCGGGAAATTCATTGAGGAGAAGCAGATTATGAACCAGGAAAAAAGACGGCATTGAGGCAATGAAAGCGGTCAGCGTATATGTGCCGGTCTGGGCAAAATAGGCGCCCATAACGGGAAGGATGCCCAGCCCCAGGCCGGGAGACCACTCTGGATATCCCATTTTCAGTATCAGGGGAGTGTACAGGACGATGAGGAGTGCGGCAAGGACCAGGAGCGGTATGAGCATCCAGCCCTTCGTCAGGACGAAGAAAGCGCCGATGGGGACAAGAAAAATGAGGCAGCCGCTGCCGAGCCCCAGGGCTTCCCGTACCGTCAGCAGTCCCCGGGGGATGGCGCCGCTGCCGCCGCTGAACTGGGTCCGGCGGGTTCGGTAATCCAGACCGCTCCGGCAGTCAAAATATTCGTTGAAAATATTGACCGCGGCATGGGCGATCAATAACCCCAGTGTGGCGAGTAGGGCATAGCCCAGATTGAACGGCGATCCGAAGTGCCGCGATTCATACCAGGCAACGCCGGCGCCGAGAATCCCCAGGATCAAGGCCAGGATCAAGAAGGGGAGGCGAATGATGGTAATGATACCCTGAAATTTCATCGTTCCTCCGATGGTCGCATCCCCTGCAACCTTTCCGCCGGTGGATACACCGCCATTATTTTCTCGTCCACATGCCCAGCCTTATGTTCATCTCTATTGCGGTAATCGGTTATGTCTTTATGCGGGGCCGGGATTGTGCGATACGGCCTTCCCTTTGTCAAGAGAATAAATGGTCGTTGAAGGTTTCAAATCCCATTGGTTTAGTCATAGAGATCCTTCGGCGGCCATGACTGGGCAGGGACATTTCCATTGTGAAAATTGTTTTAGTCTGTTATTTGCCCCCTTAGTTACAGAGCAAAACGAAAGTTAAGGCGATTTCCGGCAGAATTATTAAGTTCCCCTTTTGCCGGGGCAGGAGCAGCGAAAGACGATGAAGCATATTGTGCTCGGAACCGCCGGTCATGTGGATCACGGGAAGACTTCCCTGGTCAAGGCCCTGACCGGCATCGACACGGACCGCCTCAAGGAGGAGAAGGAACGGGGCATTACCATCGAATTGGGTTTTGCCTCTTTGCAGCTTCCAGGGGGGCTTACGTTAGGCATCGTGGATGTTCCGGGGCACGAGCGGTTCATCAAGAACATGGTTGCCGGGGCCTCCGGCGTCGATCTCCTCGTCCTGGTCATTGCCGCTGATGAAGGGGTCATGCCCCAGACCCGGGAGCACTTGCATATATGCACCCTCCTGGGGATCAGGAAGGGTCTGGTGGCCCTGACCAAGATCGATATGGTGGACGAGGACTGGCTGTCCCTGGTCATGGACGACGTTAACGGGTATCTTGGAGAGACCTTTCTTGCCGATGCACCCATCGTTCCCGTTTCGGCGGTAACCGGGGCCGGGCTGACGGATCTTGTGCAGGCCTTGGATCTCCTGGCGTCGGAAGTGGGCGAGAAGAAGGATCACGGCGTCTTCCGCCTTCCTGTGGACCGGGTCTTCACGATGAAGGGATTCGGGACGGTGGTGACGGGAACCCTGGTTTCCGGAAGCATCAGTGTCGGTGACGATGTGGAAATTTTGCCCTCCCGATTGAAGGCCAAAATCCGGAGTATTCAGGTCCACAATCAGAACGTAGAGACTGCCGAAGCCGGTCAGCGGACAGCGATCAACCTCCAGGGCGTGGAAAAGGCCGCCGTCGAGCGTGGCGAGGTGATGGCGAGGCCGGGGACCGTGGAACCGTCCCGGCGTCTCGATGTTGCCATGGACTACCTGGCAAGCAATGGGAAGGCCCTGAAAAACAGGAGCCTCGTCCGTTTTCATGTGGGGACGAAGGAGAGTATCGGCCGGATCATCCTTCTTGATCGGGATGAGGCGCGGCCCGGCGAAAAGTTCTACGGCCAGATCATCTTCGAGGAACCGACGGTGGTGATGACGGGAGATCATTTTGTCATCCGGAGTTATTCACCCATCACCACCACGGGAGGCGGAGTGATCCTCGATATGCTGCCCAGGAAGCACAAGCGGATGCAGGCGGCGATAAGCGAGGAATGCCGCCTCCTTGAAGAGGGGACGGACGAGGAGCGGGTGTCTGCGATCAGCGAACGGTCCGGATATGAAGGGATTACTCTCAGCAGGCTCGTCATGCGGACGGGACTTGCTGAAAACCGTCTGCGAAAGATTGTCGAGGCCATGCTCTCCGCCCGGAAGGCCATTCTCCTTGATTCCGAAACGCTGCAGATCGTTTCGGCCTCCGTTTATTCCGCTCTTCAAGGGCATGCCCTCCAGGAGGTTAGTGCCTATCATGAGAAGAATCCCCTCCGGGAAGGCATGCAAAAAGAAGAATTGCGCATGACTATCGGCGACTTCATCAATGCCAAGCTATTCAACAAGGCCCTCAAAGACCTGGAAAAACAGGAAAAACTGACGTTGGAGCGGGAGACGGTTCGGATGCCGGGGCATCGGGTCCATCTGCAAGGTGAGTTGGAGGAGATGAAGGAGAAGATCCTGGCCCTTTATCTCCAGGCCGGTCTGTCGCCCCCGACGATCAAGGAGATTTATGGACAGTTCCCGGACCGGAGCAAGCAGGTCGACAGCGTGCGGGCCATCCTCCTCCGGGAAGCAATACTGGTGAAAATCAACGAAGATCTTCTCTATCATCGGGTAGTTTTGGATAAACTCCAGGAAGATTATCGGGGACTGCTTGTCAGAGAGGGAAAGGCAACGCCTGTTTCTTTCAAGGATCTGACAAATCTGACCCGAAAGTTCATTATTCCCCTGATGGAATATTTCGACCAGATAAAAATGACGGTCCGTTCGGGAGATCACCGCATCTTGAGAGAAAAAAGATGAAGCATGACCAGGATGAACATCCGGCGGGGATCGAAAGATGTCCCGTCCGTATTTATACGGGAACAACCTGGCAGGCAGCGGTAGCGAATATTGTCCGGGAGGTGCGCCTGGAAGTTTATCTCAACGGTAAAAAGATGATTACTATTGCCTGTGCGGGCATTCATACGGAGGAGCTGACCGTGGGCTGGCTGCGAGCCGAAGGATTCATCACGACTGCCCGGGAGATAGAAGCTGTAGAGGTAAACCGGGACGGATTGTCGATCAATGTCCATACCAAGCCGGAATTGGCCGGACTGGTTGATAAGGGGAGTGCGCTCCCCATTGGGCAAGGCGCACCTGCCGCCATTGTTGATGGTCTTCCGGTTACTGGTAAACCGGTATTCCAAAGCGAGGCAAAGGATGCCGGGATGATCATTTCTTCCAGCGGCGCCCGGGGCGCTGCCATGGGAATGAAAGGATCGGGCGGTAAAACAGGACTATCCGGTTCACAATCCAGGGAGTCAGAAATAGTAACCGGGGGAGGGGCATGGAAAGAGGAGGGGGCAGGAGAAGGACGAAACGTGGAGGCCATGAAGCCTCTGGCCATCGGGACGGAAACAATATCGCCGGTGCGGATCTTTATGCTCATGGAGAAACTGGTAGCCGCTGCCGGTATCCACAACCTTTCCCGGGGGACCCACGGCGCTGCGCTCGCTGATAGTTCCGATATCATCGTGACCCGCGAAGATATCGGCAGACACAACTGCCTGGACATGCTGAGCGGCTATGCCCTTCTGCATGAGATCGAATGCGCGGATAAGGTTCTTTTAAGGACCGGGCGGGTTTCCTCGGAAATTGTTCACAAGATATGGCGGATGGGCGTCCCCGTGGTGCTGTCCCTCTCGGCGCCGACGGCATTGGCGATCAGCCTTGCCAGGCAGGTGGGGATCACCCTGGTGGGAGCCATCCGGGCGCCGTCCCTGACGGTTTACACACTTACGAAACGGATTCGGGGATAATTATGGGGAAAAGCATATATATCAAAGACATAAAGGCCGGTGAGAAGATTTGCGACTTCTTTTTTGTCACGGAAAAAAACCTCGCTTATTCTCAGAAAGGTTCTCCTTATCTGAATCTGCGGCTTAAGGATAAAACGGGAGAATTGGATGGAAAGGTCTGGGACAACGCCCAGGATATGGAAAAGGTATTCCGCAAGGGTGATTTTATTTATATCCAGTCCCGGGCGTTGCAATATAAAAATGCGATTCAGTTGTCCGTGATGAGTGCCCGCAAGGCCGATGATCAGGAGATTGAGGCAGCAGAGTACTTTCCCGTGGCCAAGGAAGACCCGGGTAAGATGTTTTCCGAACTGATGGCCTTTGTCGCCGCCGTCGAGACGCCTTCTTTACAGGCTCTCCTGCAATCCTTCTTTCAAGATGAGGAGATGGCAAGTCTCTTCAAGCGCGCCCCGGCTGCCAAGGGTTTTCATCATGTGTATATCGGCGGCCTTCTGGAGCATACACTATCGGTGGTGAAAATCCTTGCCTGGCTTGCCGGCCATTACGAGGGGCTGAACCGCGATCTCCTCATGACCGGCGGCATCCTCCATGACATCGGCAAGATTTACGAGTATTCGTACGACGGCGTCGTTGACTACACAGACGAGGGGCGCCTTGTCGGCCATATCGTCATGAGCGTGGAGATGGTGGATCGCAGGATTTCGGACCTTCCTGATTTTCCCCCTCAGTTGGCCATGGAGCTGCGCCATATCCTCCTGAGCCATCATGGGACGCTGGAGTTCGGATCCCCGAAGCGACCCAAGACCATGGAGGCGCTCGTTGTCCACTTTGCCGACGACCTTGACGCCAAAGTTAACGCCATGCAGCTCACCATTGAAGGCGCCGCCGATAACGAATCGGATTGGACACCCTATCACCGGCTTTTGGAACGGTATATCTACAAGGGGAAATAGCTGCTCTTCGTCTTCAGGGAGTATATGACGCCAGCACCAGGAGGATCAGGGCAATAATTACGAAAAGATTCATGGTGATCAGCATTCTGCGGCGTGCCAGGAAGGAGATGAGGTCTTCTTTGCGAATAATCTCCGCTCTAACGTCGAAAAGGAAAGCAGATAGCAGATAGAGCAGGAAGACAGGTAGACCGTAAATAAAAAGCAGGGCGGAAAACAGCCCCCCCTTGTCTGCCCACTGATGGACGAGCTGTTTTGCCGGCGATGATAAAAGCACCATAAACAAGCATATCCACAGGCCGATATAAACGATGTATAGATTTCGTCTCTTCATTTCTTGCTGATCCTATGAACTTTCCGGGGCAAGGTCAATAATTTTCTTCAAGGAATCGAAAAAAAGGGAAAATAGTTCATGAATTTATTTAATAGTTCGTCGACCGAGTGGCGGGACTGGCGTTGGCAATACGGCAATCGTCTGCGCCGCCCGGAGCAACTTGCTAAACTGGCCGGCGGGGATGACAATCTTATTGATGAATGGCGCCGGGTGGCCCAAATTTATCCCTTTGCGATTACCCCCTATTATGCATCGCTAATCGATCCGACCGACCAAGGAGATCCGATCCGTCGGCAATGTCTCCCCGATCTTCGGGAACTCGCAGATATTCATACCGGCCAGGATGATCCTCTGGAAGAGGACCGTCACACTTTGGTTCCCGGGCTTATTCGTCGCTATCCCGATCGTTGTCTTGCTTTGGCGACGAATCGCTGCGCCGTTTATTGCCGTCACTGTAATCGCAAAAGATTCTGGAAGCAGGGAGAACGAAGATATTCACGGGCCTATTTTCAGGAGATGATCGACCATGTGGCTCAAAATCAGGCCCTCCGGGAGGTGATCCTGTCCGGCGGCGACGCCCTGATGCTTCCGGCGGCAACTCTGGACTGGTTCTTGGGCTCTATGAAGGCCATCCCCCATGTGGAGGTCCTCCGGATCGGCAGCCGGATTCCTGCGGTGATGCCGATGCGGATAAACAAGCAACTGGTCGGCGTCTTGAAAAAGCATCGCCCCCTCTGGTTCAACACCCAATTCAATCATCCCCGGGAAATCACCTTGGAGGCCGCCCGGGCCTGTGATCTCATCCTGACGGCCGGGATACCCGTTTCCAATCAGGCGGTGCTGCTCCGGGGCGTCAACGATGATCCGGAAACCCTGCGGGAATTGTTTTACGGTCTCCAGCGGATCTCGGTCCGCTCGTACTATCTCTTTTCCTGTGACCAGGTTAAGGGTGTGGGGCATTTCCAGGTAGATATCCGGAAAGGCATGAAGATGATGGAACAACTATGGCAGGGGACGTCGGGACTCTGCCTGCCGCGCTTTGTCCTGGATGCGCCGGGAGCGCAGGGAAAGATTTCCCTGCAGCAATCGGGGTACATGAAAAGAGGGTGAAATTTCTTTGACAGAAAACGGAAAATACATTAAGAGTCACCCTCTGTTTTAATAACCGGACGATAAACAGGAGACAAATTCCAAATCTGTTTCCATCATTTGAGGAGTGGGTATGTACGCAGCCAGTGATTTAAGAAAAAATCTGCGGCTCAAAATAGACAATGAGCCTTATATCATTACGGAATTCAACTTTGTAAAACCGGGTAAAGGGCAGGCCCTTTACCGGTGCAAGCTAAAAAACATGATCAGCGGCGCCCAGTTCGAGCGAACCTTCCGCTCGGTGGACGTCTTTGAGCCGGCAGACCTTCAGGAAAAGAAGATGCAGTTTCTCTATGAGCAGGACGGCAAGTACTGTTTTATGGACAACGAGAGTTACGAGCAGGTCTTGCTGACCGCCGAGCAGGTCGGTGATGTCAGGAACTATCTAATCGAGAATATCGAGGCGGAAGTCCTCCTTTTCGAAGACCGCCCGTTAGGGGTGACTATTGCTAACTTTGTCGATCTTACCGTAACCAAGGCTGATCCCTGGGCCAGGGGAGACAGCGTTTCGGGGAATACCAAACCCGTAACGGTGCAGACGGGTTATGTTCTTCAGGTTCCCCCGTTTATTGAAGAGGGAGAGAAGATCCGTGTCGATACCCGGACTGGTGAGTATCTTACCCGCGTCAAGGACTGATAACAAGAAATTTATCATGGATGGCTCCTGGTTTCTGACGAAGAAACAAAGCACGCTGCGACTGCGCGCCAAAATCCTTCAAGAAATACGTAACTTCTTCATTGCCGGGGGCTACCTGGAAATCGAAACCCCCACCCTGATCCCCGCACCCGCCCCGGAATTCCATATCGATACCATGATTTGCCACGGCTTGTTTCTCCATCCATCGCCGGAGTTGTGCATGAAACGACTCCTGGCGGCGGGATACGGCAAGATATTTCAGATCTGCCGTTGTTTCCGTCAACATGAACGGGGCGCCCGCCATCTCCCCGAATTCACCATGCTGGAATGGTACCGCCGGGAGGCCGATTACCGGGATCTAATGGCAGAATGCGAAGATATTGTTCTCCATCTTGCCACCACCCTCGGTCATGGCGGCGCCGTTTCCTATCAGGGACAAATTATCCGTCTGCAAAAACCCTGGGAAAGGATCACCGTCCATGCCGCCTTTGAAAAGTACGCCCACCTGTCCGTTGAAGAAGCTCTGGCCGGGGACTGCTTCGATGAAATATTGACCGCGCAGGTCGAACCCAACCTGGGCAGGGAGCGTCCGACGTTTCTCTATGATTATCCCCTGGCCATGGGGGCATTAGCCCGTATTAAAAGGGAAGACGTCTCGGTGGCGGAGCGTTTTGAACTTTACATGGCCGGGATGGAATTAGCCAACGCCTTTACGGAACTGGCGGATGGGGAGGAGCAGCGCCGTCGCTTTGTACAGGAGGAGGATAATCGCCGCCGGGCGGGCAAACCTCCCTATCCAACTCCGGAACCCTTCCTGGAATCCCTGCGTGGGCTTGGGGAGTTGGATAG
>Ga0209749_1000279_pt1 | contig 78687 bp, 74 predicted proteins | sample EPASupsiteSAE347_FD_187267 | JGI IMG/M metagenome (GOLD analysis project Ga0209749, IMG submission 187267) | Bioremediated contaminated groundwater from EPA Superfund site, New Mexico - Sample SAE3-47 (SPAdes) (version 2) | ecosystem: Environmental > Aquatic > Deep subsurface > Groundwater >... | reverse complement strand
CTCTTCTTCCGAAAACCTAGTTCTCATGTTCTTTTGTTAATGATTAAACATATCTTAACAAAAGAAAACTGGACAATGTGTCCACTTTATGGGGTACAGATCAGAGGTGGGTGCAGGGGGATTCGAACCCTCGACCAATGGCTTAAAAGGCCACTGCTCTACCAACTGAGCTATGCACCCTAATAATACATATAGACATACGGTAGTTACTTGTTTTCTTTCTAAGAAGAAAACTTCTTAAACTTTTGGCTAACAAACACACTTCTCTTTTTCAAGAGCTCTATCTAAAATAAACAGGACAAAAAGCCTTTTGTCAATCAAAATTTGTAATAAAAGATTATTCTTTGACAAACAAGACTTGATCTAAAAAAGTTAAAAGGGTACAATAATATTTATAGGGTGCGGAAGGGAAGTATCAGAATAATATTTTGTGCTGCTTGTCCTCCCTTTACGAAGGGGAGTCCGCTCGGATGGCCCATAAAAAAACAAATTCTAATAATATTATTATGGGAATCAAAAAAATAGTCACGATTTGTGGAGGAAATGGGGGGTTCTCGCTGTTGCGGGGACTTAAAAAGTTTGACTGGGATATTAGCGCGATAGTGGCCATGACTGACGACGGGGGTTCTACCGGGAGATTGCGCAAAGAATTGGGAGTGCTACCCCCGGGAGACGTTCGCTATTGCCTTTCGGCCCTTTCAGATCTTCCTGATCCCTGGGAAAAAGTCTGGAACTATCGTTTTGAGAGCGGTGGATTAAAGGGCCATACGGCGGGAAACATATTACTGGCCGGACTGGAAAAATTTTATGGGAGTTTCCTAGAAGCGGTAAGAGAAATGGAAAAGCTTCTTCACGTTAGGGGGAGTATCATACCGGCCACACTAGACAACGCGGAACTCAACGTCAGGTTAAATAATGGAAAAATTATCAGAGGTCAAAACAAAATAAACTTATACGAAAACTTGCAAAGAGAAGGGGTTAAGAAAATTTTTATCTCGCCCAAGACCAAAGCCAACCCCAAAGCAGTAGAAAGCATTAAGGGAGCCGATATCGTACTGGTTGGTCCCGGTAATCTCTACTGCAGCATTCTGCCAACACTTGTAATGAAAGAGGTTCGTGAAGCCTTAATAGAAACCAGAGCACTGGTAGTTTTTAATTGCAATCTAGTTAACCGAAAAGACCAAACTGAGCATTTTGATCTTGATGAATACGCGAAAATAATTAATAAACACATGGGGGCCGACCGGATAGACGCGGTTACAATTCATAGGTCTTTAAAAGCGGCAGCACTAAAAAAACTATGCCTCAATGCCAACGACTTAGTAAAATATAACCCCGCTAAAATCAAAAATAGAAAATACCGTGTTTTTGAAGCGGATCTTTTGGACAAAGAATGTGTGAGCCATTCAAAATCAGACGCAATAGCTTACCTTCGTTCACCGGTAAGACATGACGGGGAGAAGGTAGGAAAAGCGGTAATCGAGATATATCAGAAAATGTCAAAACTAAAATGTAAAAGTTGAAAACTATAACCGAATATATTATGCCCAAAAACTACCAAAAAATCACCAATTCTCGCTATCGGCTAAACAGCGCGCAGGTGCCGATAACTTTCCACTTACAATCCGGCCTGTTTCCCAACGATGAAGCCTTGGGGCAATTGAAAGCTATCGCCAACACTCCCGGCGTTTTTCACCACGTGGCGGTGCTTTCCGACGTCCATCCCAAGAAAGGCCGGAAATGCCCCACGGGAGTGGCGGTGGCCGCCGACCGTTTTTTGCCGCAAATAATGGACACCGCGCCCAACTGCGGAATGCGGATATTCTCTATGTCATTAAAACACAGCGATGTTAGCCAAGAGATGATAGATGGCATTTTCCAAAGATTGGTGAGAGAAGTCCCCACTCAAACGACTGTTGGAACACCGATAAACTACCGCGCGGTACTGGACATTTGCCGCTTTGGCACCCATGGATTAATAAAAAATCTAAAAGATCACTGGCCATTCCTTGAACAGGAAATTGAAAATACTTTTCAAAACGGCAATGAATTTTCTAATGAAAAAATTCCCGAAAAGGATTATATCGAAGCGATTATCCCTAAAGTTTTTCTTAAAATGGCACAACTGAGATTGGGAATTTTGGGAATGGCGGGCAATCATTTCCTTGATTTAATGCGAGTTGACAAAATTCAAGACCCAGATAAAGCTCGGGTTCTGGGACTGGAAGAAGACCAGTTTCTGTTTTTCATGCACACCGGATCGGGAATTCTCGGGCAATATGCCAGTTATTTTTATACCCCCAAAGAAGAAGAGCATTTTTTAACAAAAGTCTTGGTAAATTTCGGCCGTCTGACAATACCAAAAAAACATTTGTCCGCGGGAGAGATAAGTAAGCTACGAAGAGATTCTATTTCCTACCGCCATAGAGAAGAGCTTTTCTCGCTTGATCCGGAATCGAAAATCGGTCAAGCATATTATGCGTCACACAGAGCATCTGGAAACTTTGGCTACGCCAACCGGGCATTGCTTTCAGCGAAAATAAGAAGAGCGGTAGAAACAGAATTGGCGCAAAAATTAGATTGGAACTTAATTTACGACATGCCGCATATTGGTGTGCGCAAAGAGAAACATTACGGCAGGGAAGTCTGGGTCCACCGCAACGGAGTGAGTCGCGCTTTCGGACCGGCCAAAATGAAAAATCACTCAATCTTTGGGGAAACCGGAGAACCTTGCTATTTCGCGGGGTCCATGACCACTCCGAGTTATCTGGCCGTCGCCACCGACGAAAACGAATCCACCTTTTTTTCCGCCAGCCACGGGGCGGGGAGAAAGAAAGAATCGCCCAAAGATTTTGGTAAAGAAGAGCTGTTTGAAAAAGTCCGGAAAGATGGCGTTAAATTGTATAATGCCAAATCGCGCGGGGTAGTCAAACAATACAGCGCGTATTATAAAGACATTGACGAGGTTATGAAAGGAGTGGCGGAAAATAAAATCGCGACTCCCGTCGCCCGTCTCGCGCCAATCGCAGTCCTCATGGCGTAGAAAGGTCGGCTTAAATTATGTTTTGCATTTATTGCTTCTTCCCGTTTTCTTTGTTCTGTTTTTCTTTCTGCTCCTTTTTCCATTCCTCATAGGCTTTTTCCAGTTTTTCGTTTTTCTTTTGGTCATCGGGTTCATCCATGATATCTTTATCCACCGTACATACTTTCTGGCCGTCAAAAAATTCCAAGTTGGGATGGCAGTAAGGCTTCGGGTAAGGATCTTTCTTCGCGGCTTCCTCGCCCGGAGGGATTTCCTGATCTTGGGAATATTCTCTCATTGCCTCTTCTTTTTGCCTGTTCTCATTGCCGAGAACCACTTGCCGTTCGGTAGTCAGACTGTAAGGATTATCTTCCGCGCCCAGTATAGGATATTTCTGGACTACGGGATTTGCTGCTGCTTGACGATCGGGGTTTTCTGTTTGGCGAACAGGGCTTTGTGTTTCGCTACCCGTAAAATCTCTCTCGAGAAGCGCCTTAAATTTTTCCCAGTAAGACGGTTCTGGATTTTGTCCCGAGAGGTCTACCGTTTCGTTTCCTCTGCTGCCGAGAATTTCGCTCCTATCGCCTCCATTGAATCTTTCTCTTATCGCGGCGAGTTGCTGAGAAGGTAAATTATCTTCGGGCCACGCGTCCTTCACGGGCTGCTGGATATCCGCGGATCGATCCCCTTTCATCTCCTCGGGAAATCTTTCTATTATTGCTCTCAGTTTTTCAATGTCCCCCTTGGATTCTTCCTCCCTCTGTTGAATAACTCCTCCGCCGTCACTAATTGGTAGACCATTAGGAACAACGTCATTTTTTACTTCCGGCATAATAGCTGCCTGACCCAAAAATGGATTGTAATCCTCTTTTTTAAGATATATCACTCGGTCATTATTATCCGGTCTCTCAAATTGCTCTTCATATTTCGTTATTTTTTGTTTAGCACCTGAATTTCGCCCCTTTTCGCTCGTGGGAAGATCATAAGGATTTTGGTAGGGACGGTCTTTGTTCAGATCGGAATAGGGGTCAGATAGATCACCAGGAGGTGGGATAAATATACAATCACCCTCCCGACAGTCCGTCTCTCCTCCTTTTGTCGTCCATCCCGGTGGGAGTTCTACGGTTTCTCCTTCCTTATTTGGTATTTTAACTCCCATGGTTCCTTCCTTGCCCGGAGGAGTACCGGGAGGATCTCCCACCATTCTCAACGAGACAGGTTGCCCATTACCGGTTTCCGCTGCCTGCGGGCCTATAGGCGGTTCAGATGGTGGTGGGGAAGTGGAAGACGTAGGCATTGGCTCTTGAGGCGGAGCAGCTTCTTCCGGTAGTATCCCTTCCTGTGAAGGTAGCTTGGCTTTCGAACTGTAGAATTCTCTCCAAGCTTCTGATTCTCTTGCTTCCATTTCTTTTATCCCTTTTGAAGTGGACGGGTACAGCTCTCCCATTCGTGACTCGGTAACACGAATCTTTTCAATAACTTTGTTCTCGCGGTCTTCCAGTTCTGTTAGTTTTTCCTTCCGCTTTTCTTCATCCATAATATAGCCGTTTAGGTATTGGCCCGCTTCGGGCGGCATTAACAATTTCGCCTTTTCCGACTGGACGCTGCTTAATCCTTTTTGGTATTCTTGCAAAAATCCCTCGACCTCTCGATATTGTCTATCCGGTTCGGTCATTGGTTGGGACTGACCGGACGACACGGACTGTCCGCCGTTCTGAATTGGTTGCTTTGCGCTGCCTCCCTCCCCGGCTGGCTTTTCCCAACCAATATTCGCCGGACTATCGACATCAGTGAGGGGTTTCGGCTCCTCTTTCTGTGGACCATACCACCAGTCTATTGCTCTCTGTAGCAATCCTTCACTGCCAAATTTTTGACTTTGAGTTACGGGCTGGTCACTGTCCCCGGGTATTTCTAACGCTGATGTTTCAGGGAATATTTGCTCTTTGTTCGGAGCCACGGCTTCCGAACTTTTACCAGTAGGATCTGTTGCTTGGGGATTAGTTACCCAGCTTGTCACGCCTCGATATGCACTATCAATATCTTGTTTTAGAAAATTTATAATCTCTGGATCTTTATATATTTCATAACCAACAGCAGACCAAGCTACAGCACCGGCAAATATTGTTGTTGGAGCCAATATCGCCGCATTGGCGGCTATTAAGCCTGGTGCCAATGCCGCCAAAGTAGCATTGTCCGATAGCAGAGCTGCTCCAACACCCAAGGTAGCGGGTGATATCATGACTGCATCATTAACTCGATTTGCCAAATTCAGCATGTTAACACCTCCAGTAGAAAAAGAGGGAGCACTTTCCAAGACTGGAACTTCTGCTGGTATTTGAAATATATTACTTCCGAAGATGGCAGGATTTAGATTTTGGTCTATCGTTTCCTCTGTAGTCCAGTCAATAGTAGGGGTAAACCCCGCTATGGCAGTTGCGGACAACTCCTCGGATTTCGATATAGTATTTCCCCCTGTCTCTGTTATTAAGCTAGTGTCTGCCTTCAATCTTCCTTTAACTTTGTCGAACCAATCTCGGACTTCGGGAGCTTGTCCATCAGCTAATATTTTTTCAATGCCATCAGTAGTAAATTGTTGCCCGTTTTTCCATTTTCCCCGGAAATTACCCAATACGTTGCCTGTTGTATTCAGAAGTTCTTCTTCACTATAGATTCCCTTTGTCGCTTCAAAAATTTTCCCAATGTCGGATTTAAATTGCTCCGGCTTTTCTCCATATCTTATGGCGGCATCAAGAGTTTTATAAGCTAACGCATCGTCGGGGCTCGATACATAATAATCTTTGCCATTGACTGTTACTTTTGCAGCTTTCGTCTCACCATATATGCTTTCATTATTATGAAAACTTAGTCCCATAGGATCTTTTATAATGGTTTTTGCTTCGCTGGGCATATCTCCAGAAGGTATATAAGCTTTTTCATAAGGAATCCCATTATTAACAGACATCGTTTTAGAAAGGCCGGGAAGTTCAAATCCTTCCTTAGCAACAATATAATCTAAGTCGTTGATTGGACGAGCAAAACTGTTTAAAGCACTTCTCGCCGAATCAGGAATTTCTCTTACCCCCATTTCCACTATATTACCGAGCGTATCTATTCTAATCTCGGTAAAACTATCCGCTTTGGATAAAATAGTTGTGCCCTCAGAGCCTCCAATAATATAATTTAATTGTTCATCAGCTACTTGCGGATGTAATTCGGTGACATAATCGGCCAGTTTTGTGCCTGATTCTACTAACTGCTGTTGCTCTTGTACTAAAACAGCAGCTGACTTAAACTCGTTGGGAAGCGGTTCTCTCGCTCCCCCAGATACATTTCTTAACTCCATGCCTTCTTCTTTAAAAAACAAGTCTTTTGCTTCCTGAATAACTTTTTTGTTAGCTGTGGGCGCATTGCCCAACGGAATTAACTTATTATAATCTCCTTTTGGCAATAATTTATAAAATCCCCCATACAATTTTAATATCTTAGTTGCCAATCCAGTGGTAAGTTGAGGAGAAATTTGTGAAGTTTTATCTTTTGAAGCAAGATAATTTATTGGCTTCAGATAAAGAGAGATACTTATTAGCAAGGCTACATCAAGAAACGAGACAGTGACGATAGCTGCGATAAGTAATCTTTTTTTGGTCAAACTTGATTTAACAGTCACTCCAGAAGGAAATGGATTGTTATTTTGAGATACTGTATTTTTAGTATCTGCTTCGTTTTTGTTTTTCATTTGAAAGTTTTTTAAGCGGCTACGGTTTGCAAGCCTCATTTATCCGATTCAGAAGAAACGGTTCAATCATTGAAAACTGGCACGATGTGACAATATCTTTTTGAATTGCTAGATTGTTATCGATAAGACAGGTGCGTAAAACACCTCTATCTTTAATATCAATAATTATATCATTTTAATTAAAAAATATAACTATCCTGAAATATGCAAGAAAATAATATAGAAAGAGGGCGGGTAACCATGGAGGATAGCGAACGAAGCGGAAATGAATTCGAAAAATATAAATTGGAAATAGCTGCGTCTGTCAATGCAGTTAAGGAAAGAATCAAGGGGGAAAGGGGAGGACGTGAGCTCGTTGAATTTAAGAACTATCCATTGGAAAAACTAAAAGAGGAAATAGGGAAGGTAATAAGTAAATCTCTGGATATTCAAGACGTAGGAGAAATTAGGTTATCGGATCCACCGGCACACATATCCTGCGACTTTGTTTTGAATGTTTTTGAATTAGCTAAGAAGATGGGGAAAAAATCAGACGAAGTCGCAAGAAAAATTGTCAATGGCGTAAACGAATATGAAATGGACCTAGTCAAGAATGCTGAGGCTGTAGGAGCTTTTGTAAATTTGGAAACGCATAAAAAGAGGTTATACCAAGAGACACTTTCAAAAATTATGGAGCTAGGCAAGCATTATGGAGAAAGCGACAATAATGCTGGGAAAGTAGCCATAGTTGATTATTCGTCACCCAATATAGCAAAGCCCATTGGCGTGGGTCACTTAAGGTCCACTATTATAGGGCAAGCTCTTTCCAATATCTATTGGGAAACCGGCTATAGCGTCATAAGAGACAACCACCTTGGTGATTGGGGAACACAGTTTGGTAAGCTTATTTATGCTTATAAAAAATGGGGCGATGAGGGGAAAATAGCAGAGAATCCAATGGAAGAGTTGAAAGATCTTTATGTTAAGTTTCACGAGTACTCAAAAAATAATCCCGATGCCGAAGATAGCGCTCGCGAGTTATTTGCCATGCTCGAGAAAAAAGATCCGGAAATGGTAGTCCTGTGGAAACGTTTTAGGGATTTAAGCATTGAGGATTTTAAGCGGGTCTACGAACAGTTAGGAATTAAGTTTGATTTAAGCATAGGAGAGAGCTATTTTACTGAAGAATCAGACAGATTGGTGAATGAATGTATAACAAGGGGTCTCTGTAGAAAAGATGATAGCTCGGAAGCGGTTATTGTCGACCAGATAGGGGAAATCCCTTCCTTCTTGTTAAGAAAACAAGACGGCTCAAGTCTTTATTTGGCAAGAGATTTGGCTGCATTACAGTTCAGAGCTGAAACGTTCGAACCCAACACAATTTTATATGTAGTCGGTAACGAGCAAGATACCAACTTTAAGCAATTGCTGGGCCTTGGTAAACTTGCCGGTTATATTCCTGGGGACATGGAAGCAAAACATGTTGGATTTGGCATGGTATTGCACGATGGTAAAAAAATGTCTACAAGAAAAGGAACATTTATTGAGTTGGAAGAGCTTGTCTCTCAGTCTATCGAGAAATCAAAAGATATTTTGTTCCAGAAGAATCCAAATATTAATCCGCAGGAATTGGATAAAATATCCAAAATCATCGGAATTGGGGCAATCATTTATAATGATTTGCGCCAATCAAAAAACAAGAACGTCTCTTTTGACTGGAAGAGGATGCTTAATCTGGAGGGTGGAAGTGCGGTTTACCTCCAATACTCATATGTTCGAGTCAGTTCGATCTTAAAAAAACTAACAGAAGCTTACGGAGAAATTAGTTTAAATAAGTTAGAAAAGGGTGATATTTCCTTCAAAAATAAGGGCGAGTTTAATCTTGCGAAAAAACTGATGATGTTCCCCGAAATTATAATGATTGCCCAACGAACTGATTCCCCACACCATATTTGTGTGTATCTGGAAGAGTTGGCCCAACTTTTCAATAGCTTCTACAATGAAGTCTCGATTGTTAAAACCAGAGATCAAAAACTTCGTGACTCAAGAGTGATTCTCGGCAAAGGGGTGGCTCTGGTGATCGAGAAAGGCTTGTCACTGCTTAATATAAAGGTCCCTGAAAAGATGTAAAAATAATTTAACGATTTTTTCGACTGGTTTTTAATTTTCGCTTTTTCGAAATTATTCATAAAAATGTTAGTTCGTTTTTTTATTACTTTTCCTGTCCAGTTCGGCTTGAACCCATGCCTGATTTGTTCTTTTTACTATTCTCTATCTTCTTTTTCTTGCGTCTATAGCTTTTTGCCCTGCTTCACTTATTCTTCTCCAAGCATTATTTTGATAACATTTCATAACCAAATCCGGATAGTTTGACTCTTGATCCTCTCCTGGACCATATCTATGAGCTAAATTGCGAAGATCTTGATCGTTTCCTATTGGCTTTCCCTTACCATTAATACTGCCTCGCTTCTTTTCGTTTAAGAGAGCGTAGGATATAGCGGCATTAAGATTGGGGTCGGAACGCAGCAACTTTCTCTTTTCCTGGTTATTGTCACTCATTATTAATTTCTCCATATCTATTTGCCGTTCCTTCGAAACTTTTTTTGACAAAGCTTCGAAGTGCTTGGGGGCATACTTTTTTAGGTATTGCAGACCAGCCTTTGCCGACGACATCTCAAGCTGCCCCAAACCAGAGCATCCGGTTGTACTCATGGCACTAGCATCAAAACTTTCCGGCTCTTTTTTACCCCTGCTATTGATCGTATGATGAAAAGTCTCTTTATAGAATAAACACATTGCAAAGTCAGAGGAAACATTCAAATCCACGCCCCCTGTCTCGGCCATCTCTTTCCGAATATCGCTCATCATATTTCTAATCTCTTCTCTCTCTTCTAAACTTAATATGTTGCTTGTTGTAATCTTTCCGCGGATCGGCGAGAGCTGTGAAAGATCATAGTTGTTAACACGATTAACATTAGTGCCCCCTACTGGAGAATACTCGGGAGAAATTGTTGGATAATTTTCAGTGGATGGAATGGAAGGAAACTTATTGCTGCCTTGTTTTCTTTCCGGAGATACAAAATCTTCTTCATTGCCTGTAGAAGAGAGGATGGGCGGCAACTCCGATGTTGGGAGTTCCTCCGTTGAGCTGCCGGGAGAAGTTATCACGGGGGTAGGAGAGGGCTGTCTTTTCGGTTTTGCCCCGCTGCTCCTGTTACCGCTTTTGCGAGAACTACTTTCAGAATAAACATCAGTATCCCCAAACTCATCATCTATTATACTTTTCGCCAGTTCTTCCAGCTCTCTAAAAGCCTTATCTGAGTCTTCAGCAGTCCGTTCTTCTTCGGAATTCCTCACTATTCCAGCAGGAAATGCTCCGGAATCATAAGTGTGGGAAAAATTATTTTCTTGCGACAAATCCGAAAATATGGGATCTTCCTCCTCTTCTTCCTCTTCCTCATAACCAGAGCTTGTTTCTTGGGATTTCGTTTGGCTTAAAACAGGGTCTCTTGCCAAGAGATTAACAAAATTGTTCCATTCGTCCTCTCTTGCTCCTTGCGAGTATCCGGCAGATTTCGCCACGACCTTCGCTATGTCCACGACGGCTTCTCTAGCCGCGCCGGAAGAGATATCCTTGGGAAATTCAAAACTGATAGGATTATCTCTGTCCAAAAAATATTTGTCTGTCGTGGGATCATAAGTCAAATTTATGGTAAAGAAAGAGAAATTTTGGTCGGAATAATCTTGTTCCTCGTTAACATCGTCCTCTTTATACCAGACCCCTCCTTCCGTAAGATAGGCTAATGCTTTATCGGGACTGACATTTTGAGGCCACTTATTGTTGAACTGGGGAACGTTCTCCGAGGAATCCGAGATTAGGAGGGGGATTTCCGAAGAAGACATTCGTGAAATCAATTTATTGATTATAACGTTCTCCAAGTTGTCTAAGGTAACCTTCAAATCCGCACTCAAATAATTAGTCAAATTGATCGGATCGACCCCGATTGGGTCACCGGTGATGGGATCCTGGTAGGGAACCGCGGCATAGACTATCTTTTTCTGCTCTTTTGCCTCTTGAGTTATTTTAGCGATTTGCTGGGCGGAGTTTTTCAGCGGCTGTCCCCCTATACCGTGGATAAAGAAGTATTTGTTTTCGGGGATAGCGGCTATGCCTTGGCTGGCCAAATCGGGAAGGGCGATAGGATTGCTTCGGCCTCCCAAGCTGTTGGAGGCTAATTCATTCTTGTAAGGGTTGGGGACCTGTTTTTCTTGGGTGGTGTAAGCGGTTTTGTTTTCATTGCAGTCTATCTGCCACCAGTTGTCTCCTTTGTAGCCTAAGACCGTATAGACCAGATGGATGGATAACCAGCTCAGGATACAGATGACGAATCCGATGAGGCTTAATTTCAAGCCTTCTTTGGCAAAACTCATCATACTGGAGTCTCCAATAGAGAAGATGTAGAGAAAACCGCTTACCACTACAAAAAATACCGCTACCGCGAAAGCTAGAGACAGGAGCCAAAAAAATATTCTCTCCATTAGTCTTAGGAGATGACAGAAAGTACATTCCGTGAGAGTACAGGGAACTAAACCTCTTTGTTCAACATCGGCGGTAGCGTCTTTTGAGCTTTGATCGAATCCTTGCGGAGTCATACCGCTGGTTCCCTGTTCTTGAGCCTGTTCGGTGGGGGAGAGTTGGGCGTAAGCAGGCTTTGCCCCGCCGTAGCTTTCCGTGTAGGCGGGAGCGACTGCTGAAACGAACAGCAATATCCCCAACGCAACGACTGATATTAATTTTTTATTTTTTATATACATTGTCAGTTAGAATTTTCAATACTTATCGGTATTCATCGGTTTACCGATCCCCAATTTTCAAAAATTTGAAAATTGATAAGTATTTTTGATAAGTATTTTCGCTTTTTTCCCGTAAACTGTTGGTTTATTGGCTGTTCGTATTATTCATAATCCCCGAGAGCATCCCCGTATTGGTGGGGAAGGGTATCTCTTGCAGCTTATTTATCCCGCCTTCCCCTTCCTCGATAAACCAAAATTTCTTTTCCACCGTGTCGTAGCTCAAATTTGATATATTTGAGGCTTTTAAGAAATCGGCCGAATTTCTTCCCCCCCGACCGTCCAATTCGATCATTTTTATTCCTTCGCTGCCCGCCACAAAGATATTTTGATAATCAATATACCACTGGACTTCTTTCAGTTCGTTTGAGTCGCGAAAGACAACTTCCAAATCCCCCGCCGTATGTTTTGGCTGGACTTCCCATTCCTTTACGAAATAGACGTAAGCTTCATTTTTGGTGGCAAAAAGCAATTTTTTTCCATCGTTGGAGAAATAGACTTCCCTAACGCCCGGAAAGATAAACTTCATCCCTTCCCTACCTTCTTTTTTGTTCTGAATTTCGTCCCATAAGAAAAGATTTTCTTGCTCATCTGCAATTGCCACTTGCTCATCTGAATAAGCGTAAATTTGATATTTACCCGTCATTTGATAATTATCGGGAAAGGAAACGCTTTTTTTTAGCTCGCCCCTTTGATCAAACACCTCTAATTTTCTTTCGGGAGTGTTGATGGAGCAAAGATAATTGCCGCAAAAAGCAAATCCATTTGAGTTCTCCCTGACCTTGAAGGGCGAGTAATCTTCGCCGAAAGATAAGTTTTTCGATTCCTTAGCGCTGTCCCGTACCACATGGTTCAGAGCGCTATTTCGCCACCAATCAAGCATGCTGGCCGCAGACTGGTTGTAAACCACTCCGTCAATAACGAAGTAGATACTGCCTTGATTGTCCCAAAAATAAGCGATCGGTTTTTCTTCCGTCAGTTTTTGTTTAGTCTTTTTGCTTTTGTTCCCTTGTTGAACACCCGGAGCAACTGGTAAATTATCCCTCCACGCTTCTCCCGCTGGGATTATTTCACTGTACCCATCGCCCGCGTAAGTTAAAAATATTGTCTCCTGATTATTTTTCCTCAAAGAAAATAACAGCCACTGACCATCCGGCGACCATTTCAATTCTCCCGGACTCGGAGCAAAACGCTGGTTGACCGGTTCTTCATAGACAAAAAGGTCCTGATCTTGTTCACGGACAAGCAAAGAAATATGATCATTTTTATTTACAAAACAGGCAATTTTTTTCTTGTCGGGACTAAAAGCATACTCAAGCAGATTATCTTCCATTATAGTATTCTTCTCGACTTGATCGGGCACAAGCACAACATTCCAAAATTCCGTAGCTATGCCGGAGTGCACTTCAACTTTCTTTCTCCAAGGGTAAAAGCCGTTAGCATCTATTTTAACTTCATAATCTTTTGGGGCAAGACCGTTAATGTTAAAAGAGCGATTAATAAAATCTATACTTTTTTGGGGAATTTCTTTACCTTCAATGAACAGTTGAATAGCAAAAGGAGTAGTTTTAAGAACAACGCTCCCGGAGTGGACAAATACCTCGTTGTTTTTATCAAACCTGTAGCCCAAAGAATAAAGTATAATCGTGGGAGCGATTATCCCCAGCGCTACAAAAAATACCGCGAACACAATAATTTTTCGAACAACGGAATGTTCTTTCATGGTCAAACGAGGTAATTGGTAATTAGTTACGCTCTCTCTACATACTTCCCATCCCTTGTATTTATCCTAACGGCGTCTCCTTCTTTAATAAAAAGTGGCACCGATATAGTATGTCCTGTTTCCAGCTTCACTTGTTTTGTTCCGCCATCCGCAGTATTACCCCTTAAAGCCGGTGGAGCTTCAATAACTTTGAGGTCTATTTTAACCGGCAGATCCACATTGATAGGATTTCCGTTAAAAACCAAAATATCCACCACCGTTCCCTCCCTCAGAAATTTTGCGGATTCTCCAAGCTGTTCATGATTTAGGGAAAACTGTTCGTACGATTTATCGTTCATAAAATAGAAGTTTGATCCCTCGCCATAGAGATATTGGGCTTTACCGCAGGACAAATCAGCCCCACGGAAAGCTTCGCCTCCTTGAAAAGTACGGCTCATGACATTACCCGTCCGCAAATTCCTAAGTTTAGTTCTAAGCACCGCTCCAGCCCGACCTATCTTGCTGTGTTCCCGATAGATAACTTCATATGGATTGCCATCAAGCTCTATTTTGGTACCGACTTTAACCTGAGATAAGTTCATATGGATAAATACTTTTAGTCTAGCTAATTTCCCTGTTCTCAAACGCTTTTTTAAGCGTTACGGGGTCACTATACCCCAAACTGTCGCCCGGATGAAACCCTTGGGCCAGCCTTGAAATTTTAACCGCAGTCTCCTCTAAAAAACCTTTTATGTAAAGGCTGGTAGCCTCTCCTTTCGAAGTAAAATCGGTAGCAATAATCACCTCGGAAATTTTTTCTCCCCTAACACGGTTTTTTAAAAAAGCGACACGTTTTTTAACTCCTTCGACCGCTTTAATGTTTCGAACACCCAAAACGTCACCGCCCAGGACGAAATAAAGACCTCGATACTCGGTTTTATCTTCAACAAGTGCCGCTGCGAATGGAGAAGAAACGACGCAAATTTGGTCTCGCGTTCGTTCGTCATTATTGCAAAAATCACATATTCCCTCCGAGGAAAAGAAAAAGCACTTTTGACAAGGCTGGTATTTTATAAATTCCCCCCAGTTTTTATAAAACTCCTCTTTATCTCTGTCATTTTCCCACCACCATTCCAGAAACCTTTCAGCTCCTCTCTCGCTAAATCCGGGCATCCGGGAAACCAACTTTCTTAACTCCCTTATTGAATCGGGGAGATTCCGCATGTTTGACTGATTAGATTTACTTTGGGATTATAGCATAGAAGTTAAAAAATTAAAGTTAAAATGGTAATTACCCTCATGATCAAAGTAATCCTCAAAGAAGACATTCTGGGCCAGGGCAAAAAAAACGATGTCGTCGAAGTGTCCGACGGCTTTGCCCGAAATTTTCTCCTTCCCAGAGGGAAAGTTGTCCTCGCAAGCCCCGAAGGGATACAAAAAGTCGAGGAAGAACGAACGAGATCCTTAGAGGAGAGAGGGAAGGCAAAAGAAAAAAATGTTGAACTAAAAGAAAAAATAGCTTCACTTGAGATAACTATTCAGAAAAAAGCAAAAGAAGGGAAGCTGTTTGGAGGGCTGAACGCTAAAGAAGTTTCCGAAGCTTTAGCAAAAAAGGGAGTTAAAATCGAGTCCAGAAAAGTCATTTTTGAATCACCTATAAAAACACTAGGGTTGCACAATATCGGAATTGCGTTAAACAATAATATCAAGGTGGCTTTGAAAGTAAAAGTAGTAGAAGGATAGTATCGAGTATTTCTTTCAAACTGCCAAGCCATAAGCTAGAATTTGCAAATATTTTTATACACTTCTAGTGTACTTTCCGCTAATTTTTTCCAACTGAATATATCTTTTCTCTCGAGTCCTGATTTAATCTTCTCGTATCTCAGTTTCTTATCTTCCAAGAGTCTCCTAATGGCTATTTTAAGCTTTTCTTCCTTATCTTTTTTATCTATATCAACATAAATGGCCGCATCTCCTGCTACTTCTCTAAAAACGGCTATATCGCTTGCCACAACAGGGGTTTCGCTGGCCATCGCTTCGAGAAGCGGAATACCAAAACCCTCATAACTACTGGGAAAAACAAAAACCAAAGCTGCCTTATAAAAGCAGGGGAGTATTTTCTCTGGCTGATATCCGGTAATAATAACTCCGTTTTCACCTAGGTCATCCTGAAATTGTTTCAGGATTTCATCTATTTTTCCATCATAATTATACCCGTTCTTGTCTCCAACTATCACCAATTTTGTGTCTTTCCACTCGGAATTGTTTTTCATCCATCCTCTCTTTAATTTAGCGAAGGCAGAAATTATCAAAGGTACGTTTTTTCTCGGCTGAAGCGAACTGAGATGTAAAATAAAGGGGACCTTCTTGCCCAGCAATTCTGTCGTCTCTTGATATGCTTTTTTTTTACTTATTGAAGAGTAATATCGGTAATCTACCGCGGGATGGGTAACGAAAATTTTATCCTCTGCAATATTATAATATTTAGAAATTTCTTTTTTAGTGAAATCCGATACCGCTATTACGGCATCGGCTCTTTTTAGGGATGGGGGGATTAGTGAATTTAAGATAAAACCGTCCTTCTTGGTTATCCAGTCCGGATTTACCCGGAAGGAAATATCGTGAATGGTGGTGACAATTTTAATATTTTTCTTGATATGAAAGGGAATAACATATTCTACATGTAGAACATCAATAAAATTTTTACGAAGAAAACGGGGTAGGGAATAGAAAGTCCACAAAAACTTGGCCGTAGGGGTAACAGTATAAATCTTAAAATTTTCCGGCAGAGACCCTAAATTTTTTTTCGCTTCTGACGCTCTCCCGTCGGTTAGAAGGTAAAATTCATGTTCTTTGCTTCCTTCAAGGCCGGCCAACTCTTTAACCAGATAATAAAAATAGGTCTCGCTGCCCGTGCCTTTCTTACCGATCTTTCTGATATCGATGGCGATTTTCATAATATGTAAGAGCTAAGATGTAAAAATGTATCTGAACTTCACCCTATCCCCAAATCCCCTTAGCGTTTCTTTGGCTAGGTTGCTCAATCTTTTGGATTCTTCCAAGCCTTTTCCCACGCTGATAACATAAAATGGGTTGTCAGTATTAAACAACGTTCCGAACCCGTGTTCCCCTAAAGCGATTTCGGAAAGCAGCTTTAACTCTTCCTTACAATAATCTTCGGTTAAGCCAAAAGCTAACCCGTTTGCCAAAAAATGCGGCGGAAGAAATTTATCAATGAGATCTGAGGGATCGAAAGCTGGATCAGAACTCCAAAATATTATTCGGGCGTCATGAAAATCCTTATACCCACGCATCGCGAAAAAAGACGTATGCTCAAAAGCGGCTCCAAGCTTTCTGGACAGATCGTATGAATGATAAGCCCCGTAAAGATCCCCCTGGCTTGCCTTATCAATGTCTAGTCCTTGGACAGACATTTCATTAATCGCTCCCACAAATTTTTGTTTTTCTTCCTCGCTCAGCCTTGAATAAGCAACTCCAGCCGCGCCGCAGCCGCTGTGACTGCGGACAGCTTTTATTTTTCCCTTGAGGCTTTCCACGAAATTGTCTCTGTATTCTTTTGAGCCAAGAATCAATTGGCCGGCCGTTCCCACTTTAAATTCACCCGGGAGCGGCATTACTCTTTCGTCAGCGCAAATCAATACTCTGTTTTTTTGTCCTGTTAAATCAAACGATCCCTTCCACGCATCACTGTATTTTTCCGATCCGAGCAAACCGCTTAGATCTTCATTTTCTTCGAAACTTTTTAGCGCTCGCATGAACTCCGTTTTTTCCGTTTCTTCCCACGCTTTTTGCAGTTTATCTTCTTCCATGTTTCGATTATTAAAAATTAATCTAACAAATAAGTTTTAAACATGGATCGTTCTTATCAATTATTATAAGGCACCTTTCCTCCTTTTCCCTTAAAGCAGCCCATCACGCCTCTTGAATAAGCATTTTCACTTTTTCCTCTTCCCGGACCGGCATTATAAGATCTTGCCAGATCTCCCAACTTTCCTATGGTATCAAGCCCGTCTCCACGACCATACCTGACGTTGTTCTGTTTTAGGTAAGCACATCCCAAAGCAATATTTGTAATGCCCAAATCATTCGATGGATCTTTGTCTCCCATTAATGACGCGTCCGATATAAACTGTTCTTTGTTGCCATGAATGGACAGTAACTTCTCGTAAGTTTTTCGCCCGTATTTCTCTAGAGCATTTGCCGCTTCCCAAGGAGTGCCCCTGCCTCCAGGCCTGCGTTTATTTAACTGCATTAGTCCTACGGAATATTCTCCGTTATTATTTAATGCTCGGCGATTAAAAGTAGATTCTCTCGCTATCATGCACATGACAAATTCAGGATCTATCGGGAGCTTCAAATCTTCTAAAACTTCCGCGATCATTGTTTTCAATCTGGCTCTCTCCTTCTCGTTAAGAGTATAGCCTCTTGTAGATATGGAGGTATCGCTCCAATCGTTTCCGGTTCCGGTATTATTCCCCGTTCCCGCAGTATCTCCGGTTCCGGGGCTAGAAGTGCCGCTTGTCCCCGTATTGCCGCTACCCGAGGAAGAGCTGCTTCCTCCAGTGTTGCCACTGCCCGAGGATCTGCCTCTCCCGGAAGAATTGCTGCCATTCTGGCTTCTATCCTGCATGATTTGCTTTATTAAATCGTTTGCCTGCTTTTTGCTCAAGCTTTGGTTATTGTTATTTTTTTGGATTTTATCCGGCAAAATTCCGCTGCCGCCGGTATAATTATCTCCGAGATATTTATCAAGAATAGAATCAATAGCCTCCATGTCAAGATTGGAATTGCTGTTTTTGCTTTTGTAGTTATCGTTACCATTTTTGTTGTAATTCTCCGAGGACAAAACACCGGCTTTCTTGTTTTTATTTGCTATCCTATTAAGCTTTTCGTTGGTAGCCCTGGTTAAAATATCAATCATATTCGTGATAAAATCATCTTTTTCCCCTCCCGCATCCGCTTGCTTTCTCAGCTCAAAGATAACATCTATAAACTGCCTCAAATAAGCGTCCAGCTCTTCCTCCGATACTCCGGGCGCCACATTTAAAACACTGATTGGATTTTTTGTGTCAAGAGCGCCTTCTTTGGTCAAGTTTATTTGAACGTGGGTTTGATTCTCGGGAATTTCCCCATCATAGCGTTCGGGATCATAAAAAAATGGGCCATTCCCTTCTTGATAGTGCAAACCGGAGACAACCGACGAAAACGCTTTAAAAGCCGGGGGGGTCCCGTCGCCTTCCATTCCGGTCCAGTTGGCTTCCGGCCAAATGCCGCTAAAATCGGGTAGCTGGGTGCTTTCGCCTGACACAATAATAGGTATTTCTTGGGAAATGCTTTTTAAAAGCAGTGAGGCAAGAAGGTCAAAAAACCGGGAATCGGTTTTTTTTTCAGTATAGCTTCCGATGTTAGCCAACTGGCTTCTCATTTCCTGAGGCAGGTTCGTGGCTGCGGCATCGTCAGATAAGCCGCCAGGCAAAAAATTATTGAGGTTTATAAGTCTTGATCCAACAATATTTCCCGCTAAATCCTGGTAGGGAACCGCGGCATAGACTATCTTTTTCTGCTCTTTTGCCTCTTGAGTTATTTTAGCGATTTGCTGGGCGGAGTTTTTCAGCGGCTGTCCCCCTATCCCGTGGATAAAGAAGTATTTGTTTTCGGGAATAGCGGCTATGCCTTGGCTGGCCAAATCGGGAAGGGCGATAGGATTGCTTCGGCCTCCCAAGCTGTTGGAGGCTACTTCATTCTTGTAAGGGTTCGCGGTTTGGGTTGGGGGAGTAATTGAGGCGATTTGTTCCGAGCTGCAGTCTATCTGCCACCAGTTGCCTCCTTTGTAGCCTAAGACCGTATAGACCAGATGGATAGATAACCAGCTCAGGATACAGATGACGAATCCAATGAGGCTTAATTTTAAACCTTCTTTGGCAAAACTCATCATACTGGAGTCTCCAATGGAGAAAATGTAGAGAAAACCGCTTACCACTACAAAAAATACCGCTACCGCGAAAGCCAGAGACAAAAGCCAAAAAAATATTCTCTCCATTAGTCTTAGGAGATGGCAGAAAGTACATTCCGTAAGAGTGCAGGGAACTAAACCTCTTTGTTCAACATCGGCGGTAGCGTCTTTTGAGCTTTGATCGAATCCTTGCGGAGTCATACCGCTTCCCTGTTCTTGAGCCTGTTCGGTGGGGGAGAGTTGGGCATAAGCAGGCTTTGCCCCGCCGTAGCTTTCCGTGTAGGCGGGAGCGACTGCTGAAACGAGCAGCAATATCCCCAACGCAACGACTGATATTAATTTTTTCTTTTTTATATACATTGTCAGTTAGAATTTTCAATACTTACCGGTATTTATCGGTTTACCGATCGTCAATTGCCAATTGTTTTTTCTTTACCACCATCAACCCATTCTTTCCTTTTTTGGGCCGAGCTTGGTTCAAATTCGCTTTTTTCCCGTAATATGAATAATTGAGCGGTATTTTATGCGTCTTGTCGTCTTTTAAAATCACACCGCATTCCTCACCCTTCTTATCTAGAATTTCTAATGTTTCTTTCTCCACATCTTCTAAGATCGTTTTTATCGTTTCGGGATTTTTCACGTCATAAAAAACCAATACCCCTTTTTGGCTCTTTAATTTAATAATGACGTTCCCCCTGCCAAGAACCCTATCCCACCAAAATCTCTGTTTAACGACAACTTTATCCACCTCGTCCACGCCGACTTCCGTGATGACTCGTCGAAAGATCTTCTCTTGGGTAATATCGATCAAGCGGCCCCGGGTAATAATATAAGTGGTTAAAATTTTCTTCCAAAAGTCAATAAGGACGTAAATAATCGCTGCCGAAGAAAAAATAATAATACCGGTTCTGCCCCAGCGGTTCTCCCACCAGAAGGGCCAACAAAAAGTTAAAACAAAGCCCAAAATCAGGCCTGTTATCAATATTTTCACCCAGGCAGTAAGATAGCTCATCCAATATACTTTCGCTACTAAGAGTGTCTTTTCTTCTTGAGGAATAGAAAAATTAAAGATCCCCATATGGTGCTAGTAACTTCTAATTAAAGGAATCAACGTAAAGGCTACCATAGAAAGTACGGCAAGTAGAGAAACGACGATCCAAATTATTCTAACTTTTTTTCGATAAGACATTACTTAAATTTACAACTTGTAACGTGTAACCTGTAACGTTTTGATAGCTTGGAATGCTAACGTTTTATTAAAATAAACTATGTTACGCGTTATACATTACGCATTTCGCATTATTTCCCCGTCAGTTCCTTCTTCGCTTTCTCTATCTCGATAAGCTGAGCGGGGTTAGACGTGATAATCTGGTCCTCTGTATATGAAGCTATAACCTTTATCGCAGCGTGTTTCAAGCCCGCGAAGAATATTCCTTCCCCCACATTACTCTCTAGAAGTAAAAATTTTTCCTGCTCGGTAAGATAAAAGGTTTCCGCGATAACGTCTGCCGAAGCGGGAGACTGTTTCAGAAGCATCTGAATAGATGAATTGGTAACGATCGGCTTGCCGTAGCGAGAGGTTATAAAGTCGGTTACGTCCTGTGTAATCGTAGTAAGTCCCGTGTAATATTTGCGGCAGCGTTTAGCAATTTGGAACATAAAAGCGCCCGCGTCTTCGTGCTGCATCATAACCCACGCTTCATCCACTACTAAGATTCTCTTGCGAAGTTCCGAACGAATCTGGTTCCAAATATATTGAAGTACTAAGTACATGGCAACCGGCCTTAAGATTTCTTCCATATCTCTCGTGTTAAAAACTACCAGCTGGGAACTCAATTTAACGTTGGTCGGCTTGTTCAAAAAACCGGCGAAAGTGCCGTGGGTGTATTTTTCAAGCCGTGTTGCTAAATCCTCTGCTCCTTCCATATTACAAAGAACATCATACAAATTTCCCATGGTAGGAGATTCAGGAGGAGTTACTCTCCATTCAGTATCGAGGGTAATATCCTTGATAGCGTAGGTTTCCCTGATCGCCCTATCTAAAATCGAGTCTTCTTCGGGAGTGATGTTGCCCAACATTATGTGAAGCAATCCCAGTACGTTGGCAATATTATTGCGCAAAACTTCATTGGGTTCGTCGTCATCTCCCAAAGCCGGCAGATCAAAAGGATTAATGTGATTGGGAGAAGTAAGAGAAATTTCCACAAACGTGCCGCCAACAGCATCACATAAATGTTTATACTCGTTTTCCGGATCAATAACTATCACTTCGGTACTCAGCATCATGGAACGTAAAATTTCCAGTTTGGCAAAATAGCTTTTACCGCTTCCGGACTTAGCGAAAATTACCATATTCGCGTTTTCCATCTTAAACCGATCAAATAGGATAAGACTGTTATTATGACGGTTAATCCCATAAAGAATTCCTTCGTTCGAGCTTAAGCTGGAAGACACGAAAGGGAAGGTGGTGGAAAGCGGAGAAGAATTAAGGTTAGTATTGACATCTATTTCATCGTTAGCTAAGGGCAGGGTGGAGGAGAATCCTTGTTCCATGCGAAATATCGCCGGTTTTATATAGACCAGTTTGGCTTCTAAAATTGCTTCGAGGGAACTGCATAAATCGTCCAATTCGTTTTCCGTCTCACCATATACGGTAATATAGAGGCCGCATTTGAAAAATCTCTCCAAGCCCTGCTGCAAGCGGTCTCTCAGGTCTTCAATATCGCTAATGGAGGTTTCCAGCATAGGATCTCTTATTTTCCCGGATTCCGACTCAATATCCATTCTTGATTGAACTTGGGTAGCCGTTTTGCGAAGAGCCCGAAGGATTATGCTCGTATCAATCGGATAGACAAACATGGAGATATCGAAAGTTTTGTCTAGATTTATAATGGGGGTGAACCAGCCGGTCTGAAGATAGCGCGGGTAAGCTATGACAAAGTAGGTGCGGGCGAAACGGTCACCTACTCTAATGTAAGAAGACTGGACATTAAAAGCCGCCGGGGAAATTATGTCTTTTATGGTCGCAAGCCCCTCCGTATAGACCTTTTCGGCCGCCAAAACCTTTGCCGCTTCTTCTTTTTTCTTCTTGAGAACTTTCTGTCTTTTGTCGGATTTGGGTAAAAATGATTCTAGAGGCACCTTAAATAGTTAAAAAATAAAAGCTGAAAAAGCAAATAACACTTTTTTTAATGACCTAGAACCCCGAAAGCGCCATTTTTTCCATAGGAACAAGTTCCAACTTTTCTATGGGGCTGGGGTTATAAAAAGAATAATACAGCTCGATAAGCTCTTGGGTGTTTAAGGAAACCATCCTAATTCCCGCTCCATTAAGACCATACTGGACATGCTCCACTCTTTGCCAAAGTTGGTCTTTATAAACTTCAAAGTTGGCCTGCTTCTCTTTGGAAGCTACGTCTTTCCCTCCCGTAAAAAGATCTTTTATTTTGTCTACCGGCCCTCCCTTGCTGCTTTCAATAGGAGAAAAAGGTACAACAATATAAAAAGTCTTGTTCACTATATCCACCATACTCACTAATCCTTTGATAAATCGGATGTACTCTTCCATTTGTAAGTGCAGCAGTTCGTTGGTCTGCTCTTTCGATTTTTGGACAAGATCTTCCAAATAGTGCTTGAGATTTACGCGACGGGAACTCATGACAACCTGAATGGGGAAGTCTAAGGAGTTTAAAAAGCTTTGGTAGCAAGAAATTATGGCATCCTGTTCATCGGTAGACTTAAGATCGAAGTTGATACTGGATGCCATAAGCACGGCTCGCAATCCTCCGTTCTTCAAAATAACCGTGCCGTCCCTTACTTCTTGGATATCAAGAAATTGTTGGGTGGGAGGCGGTTTGTAGGGGCCTTTTACTAATTTTGGATTGTGCAACTTTTCCATAAAAATAATTTGTTTTTATTTTAGCAGGTTTCTTCTTCCCGCAACAACACTTTTATTATTTTAAAAATACCTTAATATTTTAAAGTAAGAAAGTAATTTTTGAAAATGGACAAAATAAGGCAACAGAAGCTCCGGTACTTTCTTCTTGATTTAGATGGGAAAATTAAGGAAATCAACACCTACCTGCTGCTCGACAAAGGAGCCATTCTTTTAGACGCGATAGAAAAATTTGAAGAAGAAAATGCCGAGTTTTTGCAATATAACTCATCCTGTCAAGACGATCTTAACAAAAGAAAATGGATTATCCAATTTATACTCTTTCCTATAATAAGTGACGATAAAGTAGAAGAATTACTGCAATATCACCTTTTAGAAGCTCTGGACGCCGGGCTTGACCTCGAAGAACTCATGAGAAGAAGGGCAATAACGATCTCTGAGCTGCTTTGGCCTAAAATAAGCCAGCAATATCTCAAAGCTCTTATGCAAAACACCCAGCTCGTCGGAGGAGATCCCTTAAATACAGCCGGAGGAGGAAATTCCTTGCTGCCCTATATAAAAAACTGGATTAGTCTGTATAATCGACGTTTTGGCATAGATAAGCATACGGGGCTCGAGCCCCATCAATTTGTATTGGACGATCCCAACACGGCGCGGCTTTCTAAGGATCTTAAAGAGAAACTGTTAAAAATCCTCAGTTTTTATGAAAGCCTCAAGGTTCATTCTTTGAGTGAAATAGAAGCAGAGCTCAGAAAAATGCGAATGGGTTTTGTGGCCCAGCAAGCCGCGGCTTATTCCATAGGCGAAAACAGGCAGGAGAATATCAAAAAACCCTCCGGCGCCCCATCAACTCAAATTCCCGCGGAGGCGGACCTGTCCGCCAAAGCTTCAGGGAAGGAAGATATCCCGTCTTGGCCTCAGAAAACCAACAAAAAGCCAACCGAAAAAATCGCGGCTATTCAAAAAGAAATACTGCAAGATAAAAGAATAAAAATTATAAATGACACCGGCACACCTAAAAATAAACAGCCAGAGAACTCGCCAACAAAAGAAATCATAGAAAGCCACGTTCTGGAACTACTGGAAAAATATCCTTCTCTGCAAGGATTCAGAATTACGGCCAACCCGATTTCTCTTTCTATAGCGCCATTTACTCTCTCTCCTACCATCCAGAACTGGATTCAGTATTATTTCAAAGAATGTGGCAGAGGCAAGCATTCCCCTCAAGAAAGAGGGGAATTTATGGAAATACTGAAAAAAAGTCAAAATCTCGGAGAGAGCGATCTCCAAAAACTGCAAAAGATATTTCGTTCCGTTGACGAAAAAATTCCCCTACCGTTTGACAGGGGAAGCAAAGAGCTCCTGCTTAACCTGATGACGGTGGGCAGTAAATTAAAGATCGAAGGAACGCTAAAAAACGCTCCCCCAAAACTCCGGCCAGTCATAAAAATAAGCGGCAGCGGGATAAATAAGCCGGAAAGTATCGAAAAAGACAAAGGATATTTGGATATAGAGTTGGTTTCTACCCAAAAAGAAGAGAACTAAAACAATTTAGAGTTTAGAATTCAATTCTTAATTTTACATTGTTTTTCTTAAATTTTCTATCTTCACTTTTAACTAAATAGAGTGTCTCCTAAAACAAAAACAAATAATCTGGCCCTCCGCTATTGGCAGTCTGTTCAAGATGAGCTAATCGCTTGGGCTAAACTATCCTTGGAAATAAAATTTGTAATCGCTCTTCTTCTGCTTGTTCTTTCTGTAATAATTGGTGGATTCGCGCCTGTTCCAAGTTCTATTCTTAATATTTGGGGAGTAATTATTTTTTTTGAGGCAATTCTTCAAAAAAACTTTAAGTGGGAGAGGTGGGGAAGTGGAGACCTCCTAAAAACATACCTGCTCGCCGGAGTATTGGGAACTTTGCTGGGATCGTTCTTGCTTTTGTATTTCGATGTAGCCTATTATCTAAAACTTTCGCTATTTGACTTTTTAACACGGTATATCTGGTTTCTTTTCCCTTTTTCAAAACTCACCAAGAAAATCAGAAACCAAAAGTCCTCGTAGAACTATTGCTTTTTGAATTTCTTGATGAATTTCACCCTCATTTCTCCTTGGGCTTTTTATCCTGCTTATTAAGCCACTTAATCGCGTCCTCAGCATTATCAAAAGCAGGAGAGACTCGTCCCTTTCTTATGTCTTCTTCTGATTCGGTGATGCTTTTGAGCAAAAAGTCAGAAGGCTCTTCGCTACTTATAGAAACTGATGCTCTTTGTTCGGATAAATTCCCTGACGCAGCTGTTCCAGACATCACTCAAACTTACCCCTATTTCAGCGGCAATTTTTTGGGCATTTTCTTTCACTTTGGTATCCATCTTAAAATTCACTTGGGTGGAGTTCATTTTCTTGAGTTATTGTTTATATATACTTTATATATACCAGTCAAATTATAAATTTTTGCGTTTTTCGGATAATGAGGATAAAATTTGAATGCATCGAACGTACCCGCCGTGGCAGACAGTTTCTGCAATTACTTGATAAAATCATTCTATGGCTGAAACCAACAACTACAAACTCGTGATTATTGGGGCGGGACCGGCGGGGATGACCGCTTCAATTTACGCCTCGCGCTATAAAATCCCCCACTTGATTATATCTTCCAATATCGGCGGGGCAGCCATGGAGGCCCACCGGGTGGAAAATTGGCCGGGAGAAAAATCCATCAAGGGCTCTGACCTGATGAATAAATTTTGGAACCACGCCAAAAGTTACAACCCCGATTACTGGCCCGAGGAAGCAAGAGTTTTGGAAAAATCGAGTGATAATTTCAAAATCCTGACCAGCGGTGGAAAAAACGTTGAAGCCCCAGCCTTAATTTTTGCCGGCGGGACCCAGTACAAAAAGCTTTCTATACCAGGAGAAAAAGAATTATCGGGAAGGGGCGTCAGTTACTGCGCCACTTGCGATGGCGGATTTTTCAAAGACAAAAAAGTAGCGGTGGTCGGCGGCGCCAACTCGGCTATCATGGCCGCGATAGAGCTGGCCCAATTAGCTTCGCATGTTTATATCGTTTTTCGCGGGAACGAGCTCAAAGGAGAACCGGTCTGGATTGACCGGGTCAGACAAAACGAAAAAATTACGCTTGTACCCGGTACGAATGTTGTAAAAATATCTGGAGAAAATAAGGTGGAAAAAATTGAGCTGGATAAGCCTTTTTCGGTAGAAACGGGTTTAAAACCCGTTTCTACGTTAGTGATTGACGGAGTTTTCGTTGAGATAGGAGTAACTCCTCTGGTTGAGCTGGTAAAAAGTTTGAACGCGGAATTGGACGCCATCGGAGCAATAAAAATCAGCGAGAAAAGGGAAACAAGTCTGCCGGGAATTTTCGCCGCCGGTGACGCCACGTCGGGATCGGGAGGGTTCCGCCAAATAATAACAGCCGCCTCCGAGGGCGCCATCGCGGCAAGGGGAGCATTTGAGTATTTAAAAGGGAAGAATTTAATCTAGTTTGGCCCTTATTTTACTTGATAAATCTGATAAACTTTATGAACTTTCTAGATAGCCAATCTTTAGCTCTTCACCACAAATGCCGGGGAAAAATCGAAGTTAGCCCCAAAGTTAGCTTGGCTACGAAAAAGGATTTATCTTTAGCCTACACTCCCGGCGTGGCAGCGGTAAGCAAAGCTATCGCGAAAAAAAAAGATAACTCCTATCTTTATACTATGAAATCAAACACTGTCGCCGTTGTAACTGACGGTTCAGCGGTTTTGGGATTGGGAGACGTGGGGCCCGAGGCTGCCATACCCGTCATGGAAGGGAAGTGCGCGATATTCAAAGAATTTGCCAAAATCGATGCTTTCCCGATTTGCATAAAAACTCAAGAATCTTCAGAAATAATCAGCATCATTAAAAATATTTCTCCAATCTTCGGAGGAATAAATTTGGAAGATATTTCCGCGCCAAGATGTTTTGAAATTGAAAAAAAACTATCCCGCGCATTAAAAATTCCAGTTTTTCATGACGATCAGCATGGAACCGCTATTGTGGTGTTGGCCGGTCTCGCCAACGCGCTAAAGGTTGTCAAAAAAGAAATCGCCAAAGTTAAAATCATTATTAATGGCGCGGGGGCAGCAGGATATGCCATAACCAAACTGCTGCATTCTGCCGGGGCAAGAAATATGACTATATTAGACAGCAAGGGGGTCATTAGCCGAAAAAGAGACTATCTCTATCCGCACAAGAAAGAGCTTATCAAAATTCTGGCTGAAGAACCCAGCGAGGGACTGTTGAAAAACGCGATTAAAAAAGCGGATGTTTTTATCGGAGTATCCAAAGGAAAAATTTTAAAAGCGCGGGACATCCATAAAATGAACAAAAAGGCTATTGTTTTTGCTTTGGCCAATCCGGAACCGGAAATAACGCCTATACTAGCCCAAAAAAACGGAGTAAAAGTTATCGCTACCGGAAGAAGCGATTTTCCCAACCAGCTGAACAATGCCTTAGTGTTCCCGGGATTTTTCCGCGGCTTGCTTGACGCGAAAATAACCAAGGTAACCGAAAAAATGAAGTTGGGAGCAGCCTATGCTCTCGCGAGTTTAGTAAAAAAACCAACCCCATTAAATATAATCCCATCGATTTTTAATAAAAGAGTGGTATCGGAGATAGCTGATGCAGTAATAAAATCCAAAAGACTTTAAAAAATATGCTCGAAGGAAAAAATTTAATAATTTATCTCCTCGTCGGCCTATTAGCAATAACTTTTATTTTAAGATTATCCGGTCTTGCTTTCTCCCCGCCCGGTTTTTTTTGTGACGAAACTTCGATCGGTTATAATGCTTATAGTATTTTAGAAACCGGCAAAGATGAGAAGGGGATACGGCTTCCGGTATTTTTCAAGGCTTTCGGGGACTACAAAAACCCTGTTTATATCTATCTTGCGACGATACCGATAAAATTTTTGGGGCTTAGCGTTTTTTCCGTGCGGCTTACCTCGGCAGTGCTTGGCATCGGGTCCATTCTTCTGTTTATCTATTTTCTCTATTTAATAAAAAAGAGTTGGCTGTTCGCTCTGTCGGGAGGACTTATTCTATCTCTCATGCCATGGCATTTCCAGTTCAGCCGCATTGCTTTCGAGGCCATCTCGCTGGTTTTTTTTATCACCGTGGATATGGTTCTGTTCGCGCTTTATCTTAAAACTAAAAAGCCGATTTATTATCTTTTCTTTGGATTATCAATGGTAGTAAGTTTTTTTGCCTATTCTACCGGAAGATTAATTATCCCTTTTTCCGCTATTTTAGTAGCGCTTATTTGGAGAAAAGAACTTTTTGGCGTTAATCACATACAAAATCTTGGCCGCGAAAGAATAAATATTTTTATTTCCGCGCTGACAATAGCCTTGCTCAGCCTTATTCTTATTTACGACCATTATATAGATCCCACCGGTATTCTAACCCGGCCGCACGACGTTTTAATCATCGATGATAAGCCGGGGATCCTCGTTATCGCGGAAAGGTTTTTGGAAAATTATTTCAACCACTTCAGTCCTGCCTTTCTGTTTGGACGGGGAGATTTAAACTTGCGCCATTCGCCCGGTGTAAGCAGTATGTTGTTTGTTTCTTTTTTTCTGCCTCTGGTTGCCGGTATAGTTTATTTCGCACAAAGAATAAAAAAATCGAAGCTAGCCCTCTTTCTTCTTGCTGAACTAATCATTTTTCCGGCCGCCAGCAGCATCACGGTTATTAACGAAGGAGCCCAATCGACCCGCACTATTCACATCGTTCCTTTCGCAGCCTTAATTATAACTTACGGGGTCTGGAAAATAATAAAAGCTCTCGGAAAAAAACAAGTTTACCTCCTGGTCGTACTTTTGGTCTTTGCCTTTTTTGAAACGGTTATGTTTTATAAATATTACTTCACGCTCTATCCTCAAGTGGCGATCGCTAATTTCGAAGGCGGCATGCCGGAAGCCATGCGGTTCGCCTTTTCCCAAAAAGCGCCCTACTATTACGTTTCCATGAATGTTTGCAAATACCGGATTGAGATCCCTTTTTTCATGCAATATCCGCCGGAAAAATTTCAACAAAGTTTAATTTTCCCGAACGCGCGCTGTCTGGACCCGCGAAAGATCGTAAATCCCAAACCGGGAAGCCTCGCCATCTACAAAGCGACTGATTACATTCCCCACTTCCATGGCGAGACATTGCTAAAAAAGATTAGCTACGTAAAAAACACCGTGAAACAAGAAGCCGGAACCCAGCGGGAACTTTACGAAGACAAAGAAATTGACTTATACTATATCTATAGATACTAACCAGTTATTATATGTTTTATAATTTTGCGGGAGTAGTTCAGTGGTAGAACGCCACCTTGCCAAGGTGGAGGTCGCGGGTTCAAGTCCCGTCTCCCGCTCATTTTGAAAAATAAAAACAAAAATGCCATCAACTTCTAAAAACAACGAGACTCCTATAATCTCCGAATTGCGCCAAGACATCGTAACAGGCGATTGGGTAGTGATTGCCAAGGCCAGGGCTCAGAAACCGGATACCTTTAAAAATCAAGAGGAAACTGCCAGTGTCGATCCGGACAAGTGCGTTTTCTGCAACCCGGAAAAAACCGGCCAGAAAAAAGATACGCTTATTTATTACCGCGAAGATGGGGAATGGAGCCTAAGAGTATTCCCTAATAAATTTCCTGCTTTTTCCCGCCAAAGCAATATTGTGCGCCACTGGAACGAGGGGCCATTTTTTGGAATGGAGGGAGTAGGCTACCATGAAATAATCGTGACTCGAAGCCACGATTTAACTTTCGCTCAAATGACCGTTGATGAGCTGGCTGAGCTGGTAGATGCCTTCCGGACCCGCTATCTGGAGCTAATGAATAAAAAAAGTGTCAGCTATATTATGATTATCCATAACCATGGGAAAGGGGCCGGTGCTTCACAGCCACATCCGCACTGCCAATTATTCGCCCTGCCTGTAGTTTCTCCCGGCGTAGAACTGGAGCTAAGAGGGGCGGAAATTTTTTCCCGGTCCCAAAAGAATTGTGTCTATTGCACAATGCTTGAATGGGAATTAAAAGAAAATAAGCGCCTTGTGTTCGAGAACAATTCTTTCGCCGTATTTGCTCCTTTTGCTTCAAGATCCGCTTTTGAGCTTTGGATTGTGCCTAAGGTCCACCAGCCTTATTTTGAGAAGATCGCGGGAAAGCAAGAATGGGAGTTGGGGGAAGCGCTGCAGCAAGCAATGAAAAAATTGTTTTACGGACTGGAGAATCCGTCCGTGAATTTCTACCTTCACACTTCTCCCTGTGATGGCAAAGAATATGATCATTACCACTGGCACATCGAGATTCTCCCGCGTACTTCTGTTTGGGCCGGTTTTGAGTTGGCTACCGGAATTGAGATAAGCGCCGCGATACCCGAAGAAGCCGCTAGCTTTTTGCGAAACATAAAAACTGAATAATTTTTATATAACCATTCTAACTTTTACGCCTAAATTTGTATTATGCTTGAATTTCTTTCCCATTTTGTCATTAGCACTATTGAAACAACCGGTTATGCCGGAGTTTTTTTCTTGATGGCCATGGAGTCAGCACTTATTCCGATCCCTTCCGAAGTTACTATGCCGTTTTCCGGCTATCTGGCCCAACAAGGAAGGTTATCTTTTTGGGCAGTAGTATCGGTTGGAGCTTCGGCTAATCTGGCCGGATCTCTCATGGCTTACACGTTGGGATATTATTTGGAAGAAAGAGTTATTTTAAAACTGATTGACCGCTACGGGAAATTCATCCTTTTAAGTTCGCATGAATATTTGCGGGCAGTTAGATGGTTTCAGAAATACGGCCAGAGCGTGACGTTTTTCAGCCGACTTCTGCCGGCCGTCAGAACATTCATTTCGCTTCCCGCGGGGCTAGCGGAAATGAACGTTTGGAAGTTTTCTTTTTACACCTTTTTAGGGTCTTTTATCTGGTCTTTTTTTCTCGCGTGGGTTGGTTTTTCTTTGGGCAGCAATTGGAACGCCATTGAACCATATTTCAGTAAATTTCACTTTGTTATCGTGGGCGTGTTTGTAGTTTGTGTTTTTTGGTATTTAAACCACAAATTGCACTTTTTAGAAAAAATATTAAAATCCAAGAACAAGAAATAGTTTTTAGAGGGTATTGTTTGGTTTATAAAAAATTTGGACAAATTAAATAAGGGACGATTATAGAAACCGTCCCTTTGGGTTGATTGAAGCTTGCTCGACATTACCAAAAAATGCAATGCGGATCGGGTAGGGTGTGGATCGCTCCCCGCTGATAGCCGTCTCCCGCTTCACGGTTCGCAGGAGAATTTGCATCATAATCGGGTGTCGAGCTGTGACTGGTCTTCGCCACCACACTTTCTTGGATTTTTCCCTCCTCAGGAGAGGGCGCCGACCAAAAGCTCATCATGGTTGATTCCTCCTTGCACTCATTTAGATATGCTCATATTGAGACGCGCATGGGCGATCGATTTCTGTCTCTCTTGCGATTCTATGGAAGCTCCTCCTTCTCGAGCAAAAGCTTCTCTCCCGACAATAAACACATTTGCGGTCATTGGTATCCGTAACGGGTGAGTAGACAAGGCAGCCTACCAAGTCTTCCCGTCCACAGCCGCAAGGACAACGATTTGTTTTGTTGTAGTACGGCATGTTTTTATCCCTCCTTTCGCCATTCCGGGCATTTTTTCTCACCCACTCCACAATCTTTACAAGATTGGGAGCGAATCTCTTTCAATCTGCCTTCGTTATACGTATACCAGCCGCATCCGACGGGAAGCCCGTTTCCATACTCGGCTACCAATATGACACCTTCTTGCCCCATTTAGATATCCCCTTTCTGTTTGTTAAACAACTTGTTAGCTCCGACCTCCTTTTTTAGCCTTAAATAAAAAACGCCGATCCTCTGGATCGGCTTTGGTTTTTTCTTTTTTCTTTATTTTCTATGCTGGGTTACGTAAAAAACCAAAACCAATCCGAGGATTTCGGGTAAAATAGAAGTAGAAAAAGAAATTATTGATTTTGGCTGATAAATGCATCGGTGTTTCAATTATAACGTAAATACAGTCTAGCCGGGCTTTAAATTATGTCAAGTCTGAATTGTGCGGGGGGACGACGATTTCTTCTGCGCTGCGCCTTCCGTCAACATTATAGGGACCGGTTTTGGCTATAATATCCATTTTTACGCCGTTTGTCATTTATTGATTTAATGTTTCTTCTTTTTTTTCTTTTTGTCGGTAGGCGGTTTTTCGTCACCCGGATGAGGATATTTGGATGGTGAATCATATTTGCTTAGAAAATTTTTCTGAAACATTAACTTTCCGTTCTTGTCGAATACTTTTTGGATCCACTCTGTTTTCATCGATCCGTCAGATTTTTTGTCCCACACCCTCGGACCTTCTAACATTACGCTGCGGTTATCCGATTTGCCGAAATATTCAAAAGTTAACATATTGCCCTCAATCCTTGTTTGAATGAGAATGGGGGCGGAAGTATCGTTTACGAATTTCAAGTCGGGGTGGGGGATATAGACAGTCGCGTCGGTACCCTGGGGAGAATAATACTGAACAGGGTAAGCATGGTTCTGCCTTTCGGTTACCCGCAGTCCGCTATTGACAGCGGCTCGGAAAGCCGTAGTGGAAACCTGGCACATGCCTCCGCCGAATTCAGGCACTGTTTTATCTTGTTTAATAACGAGTTCCGGCAAGTAGCCGGTTGACTGATCAACGGGTCCCAAAGCAGTCAGAAAGGAAAATTCTTCCTCTTTGCCAATAATAACGCCGTTGAACTTGCTTGCGCCCACGCCAATATTGTGTTTTCTGTTGTTGGGCGAACCCGTAAAATTAGATTCACCTCTTCCTATTAGAAAATCAATACCCAGCTCCTTTACTTTCTGCGTCGAGAGCGAAGCGGGGTTTTCTTTGACAGGCAAGCTCACAAAATGTTCTCCTTTTTTAAAGGATTGGGCGACAGCCGACACCGCGCTGTCTATATCAATTGTTATCTCGCTTTGAGAAGGACCGGCTTCCCGAATAGCCCCGTTTTCAAAAATTAAAGTGCCGTTGACCGGTTTTCGATATACTGCGCTTTGGGCTTCTCGTTCCAAAAAGCTTTTTACTTTTCCCCTGTCGATGTCCCACACCAAACCATACCCTTTTTTAGAATCGGAAAAGCTTTGCCCCGTAATGGCGATATTCATTATTACATTAACGCCTTCTTCGCCCGCGATGCTGTTTGTCTCTTGTTTTTCTACCTTTTGAATGTCCATCCAAGAAAGTATTTCGGGGCGAGACAATCTGAAATTTTTATCTTGCGCTCGAAGAGCGAAAGGGTAGTCTAACAGCTGGTCTAATTCTTGTTTCAGACTGCCTGCTTCTTCGGTTGAAACGTCAGGACTTATTTTTGCCAGTCCCACTTGAATTTCATCGCTCCTCCATTCTTTTAAGTCCCTCAATATCTGGGCGACTATTGTCATGCTGTCGATACTTAGTCCTTCTTTTGCCGGAACAAGAATAATCTTGTCATTTACCGTTTTGAGACTCGCTTCTTGAACAGGAGTTAAATTCACGTTGAATTTACTGCCGGTGAGTGTTTCCAGCCTGACCTTGTCAAAGGAATAATAGGCGGGGGCCTTAAAGCCAAATATTAAATGGCTCCACCATTTAAAAAAGTGTTTGAAAGATGAGTCGTCCACCCCTGCCACATTTTTAAGATTCGCGTAAGTCCCACTTCTGTCAATTTTAAGTCCAATGCTTCCCAGAGTTGTCTCAATTTTTTTACCTTGAAAGACTATTTCAACTGACTCCTGTTCAAAAGAGGCGGCCATCGCGTCAATTTTGCCTTGAGCCTCAGAAACAGGCCCCCCGAGGCTTACACCTCCGAAATAAACCCTTGGAGGAATATTATCCTTACCCCAGAACAAAGGGACGGCTAGAAATAAAAAGAAAAGTGTTAAGAACAAGATTATACATTCTTTTTTGGGTGCCTTTTTGTTTATCCAGAGAGAAGAAATGAGCATCTACGCGTGTCTAATTTATTTACTATTTACTTTAAATCTATAAACATCAAACGAATGCGTCAAAACTTGCGAGCTTAATTTAAGCTTTAAGAATTAGAATTTAAGAATAAAATACAAACGAAATTGACTATACCTAATTTATAGGCTATTAATTAGCTGGCTACCAGTTCTCGGTTGTAAGTCGTAAGTTAGTATCATGGCTGTACCCAAACAGAAAAGTTCAAAAGGAAGAACAAAAAGAAGAAGGTCCCACCAGCGCTTAAAGGTTCAAAATATGGCGCGTTGTTCTCATTGTGGAAAACCCGCGATGGCCCATAGGGTTTGCCCAAATTGCGGATACTATAAAAATCGCGAGGTTGTTGATGTCTTAAAAAAACTTGAAAAGCCTAAAAAGCGCAAAAAGTAGAACTTTATAAACTAATTGCATGTCCCGCAGAAAGGCTCGTTTTATTGCTTTCCAATCACTTTTCGAACTCGATTTCCAAGGTTTCAAAAAAGAGAAATTGGAACAGGATTTGATATTACTTCGAAATATAGGGGAATTCGCGGGAGAGAAACAAAAGGAATTTATTGAATTTCTTTTTCACGGCGTTCTAAAAAAACAAAAAATTATTGACACCATGATCGAAAAGGCCGCTCCTGAGTGGCCTCTCTTTCAAATAAACCTCATAGACCGAAATGTCCTCCGGATAGGAATTTTCGAATTGGTTTTTGGTAATCACAAAACCGTTCCTCCTAAAGTCGCGATAAACGAAGCCATAGAAATTGCCAAAGCTTTTGGAAGCGACTCTTCGGGACGATTCATCAACGGAGTGCTGGGAACAATCTACCGCGAGCTCAAAAAAACCGAAGAAAAAGCGTAAAGTACAAATCTCAAATAAATTTCTAGTCCTAAACAAGTTACACATTACAAGTTCCCATGCGTCTTGACCTCTTTATAAAAAATAATCTGGCTTCTTTTCTTAATAATTCTTCGCTCGCAAAAGAAGAAAGAGAAAATCTCTTTGAGCTTCCACGTTCTTTCTGGCAAAAAGAAATTAATTTGGGTAACATTAAAATTGAAGATAAAATAGTCAAACCCAGCATTAATATTACTGAACCAAAAAAATCTTTAGTAAATATTGATTGGGGAAAAATAAAAAAAAACTGGAAATTATTTTATAAAAAAAAATTAGTTCCCACTCCCGTCAAAATAACCACTCTTGTGGTTGGACCCGAAATTCTAGCAATAAACAAACCGGCCGGGATTTCCGTCCATCCCTCTTTCCCACTAAAACGTAGCTCCAAAAGAGAGCCCAGCCTGATCGAAGGGGTTATTTATGAGTTTCCGGAGGTTGCCGAGGTTTCGGAAATAGATGAAGAAGAAAGACCAGGAATTGTACATAGGCTAGATAAAAATACCAGTGGAATTTTGTTGATCGCTAGAGACATAAAAACTAAACGGTTTCTTAAAAAGCAGTTCAAAAAACGCCTGATCGAAAAAACTTATTTCGCTTTAGTTGAAGGAGATTTCCCTTATACTAAATTTAAAATCTCCAGCTTGATTGGGAAAAAAGCAAGCGTTCCAATGAAAATGAGCATAAATAATCTCAAAATAAATGGACTTCACATAGAGATAGCTCGTAAATTTTCCCCGCACAATAAACAGTTTAGGATACTCAACCCCAAAGAAAGTCTTACTTGCGGAGTAAAGATCGCCAGCGGGACACTAGGAAAAATTGCCGTTGCAGAAACTCGCCGTTCGCGAGCAGCCGGGTATTTACAAAAAAAAATCTTTTTACAATGGAAAAGAACGATTGACACCTCTATTGAAGTAAATAAAGAATCGCGTTTCTCTTTATTGGAACTGCACCCGATTACCGGCCGCACTCATCAAATAAGGGTACATTTAAGCAGCCTTGGCTTCCCAATAGTAGGCGACAAAATATATGGTAATTGTCCTAAAAACATCTTCCCCCTCCACTGCCTGCATTCATATAAAATATCTTGGCGAAATCGTTCAGGGGAAAGGTTATCTGCAACTTCCGATAGAATAATTTTGTTTTAAAATTATTTCATGTTAAAAAGTTATAAAGTTTATAAAGCTTAAAAAGAAAAAGTTGAATCTTTCTTTTTTTCTTGGTAAGCTTAGTAAGCTTTATAACTTGATAAACTGTTTACATGCCTGCCCAAAAAAAACGCTCGTTTCTGCGAAGACTGATGGGGATTGAAGGTGAGCAAAATCAGGAACAACAGCAACAACAAGATGATTACTACTATCCCGAGGGGATCTCTTCTCCTCAGGGAGAGGAAGCGGGATTCGCTCCACAAGGAGGACAATATGAGCAAGAGAACACGATCACCCCGTCTTATTCAACGTCTCCTGAACAAACAACTAAAATAGCTACCACTTCTCCTCGCCCAAACGAGGAAGAGGGTGGTTGGGTGGCCGATCAAGAAGGCCAGCTAACGATTGACGTCTATCAAACTGAATCGGATATCGTCATTAAGTCAACAATAGCCGGAGTAAAACCAGAAGACCTGGATATCCAGATAAACAATGACATGGTGACAATTAGAGGGGAAAGAAGAAAAGAAGATGAAGTAAGAGAAGAAGATTATTATTACCAGGAATGCTACTGGGGAGCTTTTTCTCGTTCTATTATTCTCCCCGTGGACGTAGAAGCCAATAAAGCCGAGGCTATAATGAAAAACGGGATCCTGACTATCCGCCTACCTAAAGCAGAAACCGCCAAGGCCAGAAAAATACAGGTAAGAGGATATTAGAAGACTAAAAACGTAGAGTTAATAGCTAATAACCACAACTAAAAAATTAAAACCTTGTTTTGTTTTACGTTGTGGCTTTTAATTTTTAGCTCTTAGCTTTTAGCTTTTTAATGCTCATCCAAAAAAATATTCCCCTAAAAAATTATACGACTTTCAGAACTGGCGGGCCGGCGGATTATTTTTGCGAAGTGGAGACAAGAGAGGATTTAGTGGAGTGTTTCAAGTGGATCAAGCGGGACAAGCTTGATTTTTTTTGTTTGGGAAATGGAAGTAATTTATTAGTGAATGATTTAGGGTTTCGAGGAGTGGTAATAAAAATTGATAATAACAGCACCACATGGAGCACCAACCGATCACTATCTGGCGCTGGAATAATATTGGCCGCCCTCGTTAATGACGCGAGAAACCACAACTTGGGTGGATTGGAGTGGGCTTTCGGGATCCCCGCGACCTTGGGCGGCGCGGTAAGAAACAACGCAGGAGCTTTTGGCTACGCCATGGCTGACAGGGTGTACTTGGTAGAAGTATTTAACATTCAAACCGAACGGTTCCAAAAAGTAGAAAGAAAGAATTGCGAGTTTTCTTACCGAAAAAGTACTTTTCAAAAGGAGCCTTCGTGGCTAATCTGGCAAGTAGAGTTGGCTTGGGCCCAACGAGACAAAAACGAGATAAATAAAAATATCCAAAACTACCTTGATCGCAGAAGAGAAAAACAGCCATTGGACTATCCTTCGGCCGGCAGTTTTTTTCGCAATCCATCAACAGACAATCTAGAAAAAAATACTAAAAATGAGCTAGCAGACAGGTTTGTACGCGAAGAGTTAACAAAACTAACCAACGAAAAAAACTTGATCGCGGCCGAGAGAGAAATACGCAAGAGAATAAACCAATCAGATACTCTGCCTGCTGGCTTTCTTATCGAAGAAACAGGACTAAAAGGCCATCAAATCGGGGGAGCGCGGGTTTCAAATAAACATGCTAATTTTATTGTAAATACCGGCAACGCCAAAACCGAAGACGCGGTAATTTTAGCCAGTATTGTCAAGCAGAAAGTTAGGGCTAAGTTCGGCATCCAGCTACATGAAGAGGTGGAATACGTAGGATTCTAAAACCAGTTTTCTTAACTTCTCTTTTTTAATTTTTAACTTGTATCTATGGACTTTTGGTGCAACCCCAACTACCGCGACAATTTTATTATCGTGCTGACAGCCATGGCTCTCTGGAGTATCCCATGGAAAGCTCTTGCTCTCTGGAAAGCCGCTAGGCATTCCGAAAAGTGGTGGTTTATTGTTTTTATACTCGTGAACACAATCGGGCTGTTGGAAATTTTTTATCTCTTTGTACTGCCGAGAATTAAACTAAAAAGTAGATAGGAAAAAGAAAAAAACAAAGTAAAATTAAGAGGAGAAGCACGCCTTTTTAATTTTCAACTGTTTTTACTATTTCCTATTTACTTTTTTATTTAGCGACATGGGTTACAAAAAAATACTTTTTATCTTTACCGTCATTTTAATTGCTCTTGGTATTTATTACCGTGATTACATCCCGACCACCCGGTCAGATGTGGAGAATTTGTATTACTTTTTTACCGAAAAAAAAGCCAGTAATTTTACCGGTTATACCGAGCCTTCGGTTGGCTCAGGGTTAAACTCTGAACCGGAAAATTCTGCAGTTTTAGAAGGACAAAATACAGAAACAAATGGTTCAGAACGGAGGCCTAAACCAACCCCTAAAGAAATAGAATCTGTAGAAAATAATAATATAAGCAACGACTCACAAGAGAAAATCACCACCCTCCCTAATTCCACTAACAACTACGTTCCATTTATCTCCCAGGCGCCCCATGGAGTCTGGGATAAATTACACGATGCGGCTTGCGAGGAAGCGTCTCTCGCGATGGCCCATTACTATTTGGATAAAAGAGACGTAGTCTTTTCCAAAGAGGCGGAGAAAGACATCCAGTATATTGCCAGTAAAACCAAGGGTGGCGGCATACCCGACCTAAACGTTGAGGAGGTTAATGCAGCGGCGACCAACCTTTATGGATACAAAAATTGGAGAATTATTGATAAGCCGACCGTGCAAGATATTAAAAAAGAATTATCGGAAGGTAATATTATAATCATACCTCTTGCCGGCAGGGAAATAGGTAATCCTTATTACCGTCAACCCGGCCCACTATATCATATGTTAGTAATTAACGGATATGACGATAAAAATGGTGTTTTCATCACTCAAGACCCCGGCACTAAGCGTGGTAAAGATTTCACCTATAAATTCGGGACTCTCCTTAAAGCCAACCATGATTTTCATGGCGATAAAGACAAAATTAAAGAAGGCCCCGCGAGGATTTTAGTAGTAGTAAAACAAAAGTGATGGAATTTCGGGGTTTATAATTTATTTTAATTGTTTTTGTATCTAATATTTATTATTATTATTAGTCCTGTGAATTGAGTGGATAAATTATTTTTCTCTTCTAGGAATACAAAAATTTGCGTCTCTACAGGAATGGAAAATAGTGTTGAAAAACTAAGGAAGAGTGGGGAAGATAAAACATGCTTCAGATTGAGTTTTTTGAAAATAGATAATAAAAATGCATATTTTGGCGCATGATATTTTTCACAATAATATAAAATTTACACACTAAATTTATACCTTTTTTACATACAATTTTTTACCCTTATCCACAATTTTTCCCGACACCTCGAAGCCGGCCGCCAGCCGATGCCCTCCGCCGCCCAAAATCCTCGAAACAGTGTTGACATTGAACCCCTTTCTCTCACTGCTGCGCAGGCTCCCCTTAATCTTTCCCTCTCCGGTATCGGTGAGGAGAAGGGAAAAGAGCGCCTCATCGGACATATTGAGCAAGTTCACCAACCCCCCAACTTCTTCATGAGTGATTCCCTTTTTATCCAATTCCTTCTGGCTAAGTTCGGAAGAAATAAATTTTAACCGAGGATGAAACTTGGCGCTTGAAATTTTCTTCCCCCAAAAATTCAAAACCGGCACACTTTTTCCCTTGAAAGCGCCTTGAATGATATTTCTAAAGAGGACGCCTCTTTTGAGAAGCTTCTCAACTTTTTTCAAAAGCTCCGGGGTTGTGTTGGAGTGGAAGAATCCTCCGCTGTCGGTGTAAATTCCCAAAAGTAAATATGAGGCCACAACGTTAGATATTTTTTTATTTTCCTTTTCAAGAAGGTCGAAAATTATTTCGCAAGCCGCGGTGGCAGAATGGTTTATTAATACATGGTAATTCTCCGGAAAAACACGACCCTCTTTTAATATATGGTGATCGAGGATAAAAACGGGGGCGTCAAAACTTTTTGGGAAATCCACCCCTGTCCTTCCTGGATTACTGGTGTCTAGTATAATTATTAAATCATGCTTCATGGTGTCCACTTTGGAAGCGACGCAAGTTTTTTCAGAGACCCTTAAGTCCGAACTGATTTTTCCCGTTAAAAAAACATAAGGCTTTGCTCCCAGTTCTTCAATAATATTTTTCATCGCCATTACCGAACCAAGCGCGTCTCCATCCGGATCAACATGGGTCAATATTAAAGGCCTTTTAGATCTTCCGACTTGTTCTTCTAAAAAGGAAAAGGTAAAATTACTCACAGTTTATAAAGTAAAAAGTCTATAAAGTTTATAAAGATATAAAGGGGTGCAGCAAGCAGAGTATCTTCTTTACGAACTTTACGAACTTTATAGACTTTATGAACCAGAGTGGAAGTTACAATCTATCGCGTCAAAAAAAATAAAGCAAGTGAGAGATCCATGTATTATTACGCCAATTTCAATAAAAAAGCAAGAAATAAATGAAAATAAGAAAATACGGCAGCCAGCTTGAATCGTTCGCGACTATAGTGGGAACGGTAATCGGATTGGGTATTTTTGCGATTCCGGTTGCGGCTAAAAGCGCGGGTATAACACCGACGGTGATGCTCATAATCAGCGTAGCCTCGGTAATGACTATTTTAAGCATTCTTTTCGCGGAAATAATTATTTTCGACAAAAGAGAAGAGTGTATTATTGCTTACGCCGGAAGATATTTGGGAAGGTGGGCAGAAAAAGTGGAAACCTTTTCCATTTTTTTTGGCTACACGGGATCGTTGCTGGCATATGTTTTGGCAGTGGCGGTTTTTATCCAGGCGGTTATTCCCGGCGACGTAAATTATTTTTGGCCGATTGTTCTGGCTTTCAGCGCAGCCAGCTGCCTGGTTATCTTGAATGGGGTTAAAAATCTGGGCAGATTGGAATTTCTTTTGTCTGGAATAATGTGTGTGGCGTTCCTGCTGGTTTTTGCGGCGAGCATTTCCCAGTGGGAAAAAGTTTCGGATAATTGGAGCAACGTTATTATGCCATATGGCGTTATCTGGTTTGCTTTAACGGGTGAATCAGCTATTCCGATAGCGGTAAGAATTTTAGGTAAAGAGAAAAGGAAAATTCTCAAGATAATACCGCTCGCGTATTTATTTATTATTTCAATCACCATCTTGTTTTTTGTTGGCGCCTCAAAAACGGGGGGGACGGGAATCGGCCCCGATCCGTTCATTGCTATGAGCCAAAAAATGGGAAGTTGGGTAAAATATGCGGGATCGGGGATAGGCCTTCTTGCGGTAGTCACTTCCCACTGGGTACTTTCCACCTATCTAAAAAAGATTTTAATTTCGGACACCAAAATTAAACCCCTTACGAGCTGGTTTTTAGTAATATTCACCCCTCTTGTGTTAATTCTTTTAGGAGCTTCGAACTTTGTCCACATCATTGGATTGGTGGGAGTGGTGGCTGGTACCACCGATGCCCTGATAATCCTTACTATTTACAAAAAGATTTTTAGTCGGGAAAATACAAAACCGCGAGTACTGCCATTCAAAATGCCGGGAGCGGTGATTTGGATAGTGTTTTTGCTGCTGATCGGAGCGGCGATCTCGTCCATTTTATCTTCTAACTAATGTAGGAACGTGCCGACGGCACGTTCAGAACACGCCTCGGCGTGTTCCTACAAAATGTGCCATGAGCAAACCTTTCAAAAAATTCATCAAATTAATCGAAAATAAGCGCGTTGTTATCTGGGGTCTCGGTCTTAACCGGGGCGGGCTTGGCGCGACTTTATTTTTTGCCAAGTCTAAAGCTAGAGTTATCGTGGTTGATCAAAAACCGGAAAAAGACCTAAAGAAATCCATCGAAGTTTTACGCAGGTTTTCCAACGTAAAATTTGTTTTCGGAAATCAAGACGAGAAAAACTTTAAAAATGCTGATCTAATAATTAAAAATCAGGCTATTCCGTGGGAGCATCCCCTTGTGAAAAAACTGTTAAATAGGGGGGTGGCTATAGAAACGGACATCACTTTATTTTTTCGATTTTTTAAAGGGGAAATCGTTGGAGTAACCGGAAGTAAAGGAAAAACTACGACAACTATTCTCATCGGAAAATTTTTAAGCAAGTCAGGTAAAGAAGTTTTGCTTGGCGGAAATATTCGAGTATCGCTCTTTGATTTTTTTTCCAGCAAGATTCTTAATGATAAGAACAAGGTCGCGGTTTTAGAACTATCATCGTTTCAGTTGGAAGATTTAAATTTTATTAGAAGAAGCCCGCATGTTGTCGTCATAACAAATATTTATCGGGACCATTTGAACAGGTACGGAACACTTAAGAAGTATATTGAAGCGAAAAAGCCGATTTGCATGTTTCAGAAGGGAAGAGATTTTTTGGTTTTGAACAGGGAAGATAAAAAGGCAGGGGAATTTAAAAATTGTTCTATAGCGAAAGCCGGCTGGTTTTCATCTAAATATTTTGCTATTCCCGCACTTGCCTTTCAAAAAGACAAGGGAGCAGGAACCCATGTTTCCGGAGAACCTAAACACACGGGTTCTCCAGCCAAACCCGAGAACCACAACAGCAAACTAAGGATATCAGTAAAAAATCCCGTATTATTATCTAAAAATAACCAAGCCAATCTTTCCGCGGCGCTGGCAGTGGCGGGCGGAATATTTAGAATCAAACGAAGCGTTCTTGAAAAAGTCATTAATAATTTTAAAGGGGTCCCATACCGGATGGAGAAAATTGCCGTAATAAAAAATGTTACATTCTATAATGACACCGCGGCAACTATTCCGGACGCGGCCATCGGTGGGATAAATTCTTTTAATGGCTTAAATCCTATGGTTGGATCCTGCCCATCGCGACGGGCAGGATCGCCCGAGGAGGACAACAAAAGAAAAAAAACCATACTGATTAGTGGGGGAGCGGATAAGAATTTAAAATTTGCCAAGTTCGCAAAGACTATCGCGAAAAAAATAAAAAGGGTGATTCTGTTGCCGGGAACCGCGACGCCGCTTATCGTATCGGCGCTAAAAAAATACGCGCCCCGAGTGCCGCGAAGAGAGGTTAAAAGTATGGACAGTGCCGTAAAAACGGCATACAAAGAAGCTGCACCCGGCGATACGATTTTGCTTTCCCCCGGCTGCGCGAGCTTCGGGTTGTTTAAAAATGAGTTTGATCGAGGGGATCAATTTAACGTAGCGGTAAGGAAATTAAAATAAGTCCCCTCTCGAGAGGGGTGGGTCGCCGCAGGCGACACGGGGTGTGTAAAATTGCCCTGGTGGCGGAACTGGTATACGCGCACGACTCAAAATCGTGTGGAGTAATCCATGAGAGTTCGATTCTCTCCCAGGGCACAAATAAAAAAACCAACCCCGCGTTAATCATCACCTCCTTTCGTGTGATTTTGCGTGACTGGTTTGTGATTTTGATGTCCTGAAGAACTTATGCGGCGAGAAGATCGTAGGTGTATCCAAGCTTATCCATCGCTTTATTGATATCATCCCGAAGTTTCTCGGCCTCGGATGCTGCCGCTTTGGCGTAATCTTCTCCTGAACTCGCAAAAATGATACCAGAGGAAGAGTTGATTGCTATGGAGCCATGTCCAGCGTATCCATACTCTACCGTTTCCTCGGTCGCGCCCTGCTGGGTGCCTATTCCTGAAACCAAAAACCAAAGGAGTTTGCCGACTATTTCCCTGCACCTTTTCAAGTGCCAAGAAAAAACATTGCCCGATCCTTTTGGTGGAAGCTCGTAGACCGCTGCCATTACCAGTCCGGCATTATTCACAATTCCGAGACCGTTAGCCCAACCGAGAATGCACTCGGTCATAAATTCCCAGTAGTGCCTTCCGTCGGCCAGTATCACGTCCTGGACCTGTCTGGCGGAGGGGTTACTTGTATAACATAGCCCAACAATGGCCCGCTCCAAGTGACTTTTGTCGACCAGCGAGCTCATGCAATCGGATCCCATATAGGGACTGAAATTCATACCGTCTACTCCGTCGATCTCAAATTGTGCTATCCGGTAGCACTTTTGAGTGCGGGCGATATCTCCTCTTTTGCAATCGAGGAAGACGGGTATGTGAGGGCATCTGCGCTTTATGTAGGTAACCAGCTTTTGCAGTGCGAAAGCGCCGTTAGGAAAAGCTTCCCAATGAGCCTTTTGCGGCTTGTACATGGAGGCGAAAGGGGCAGTTAAATCAACGATAAACTCCATCCACGTGACAATGTCAACTGCAAGGATATTCTTCCATCTTGGCAAAATTGGCATAAATGTCGCCAACATAATGTTTGCCCGGCTCATATTTGCCAGCATAACCTACGAGATGTCCAAGACGTCTACCTTCGTTTTTAGGGCAGACGTAATACCCGCCTAGCTCTCGCAGTGCTCCCAAAACATCAAAGGGATAATTTTGTATAATTTGTTCGGCTCTCATTCTTACCTCCAGTTTGTTTTTTGGGGATCCCGTCTGTGATCTTATTATGTGGTCGGATTCAGTCACACGCCAGCCAGAACATTTCTACATGAGATCGCCATGCCGCGTCCTGTTTTTTGATCCAATCCAGCGTGACCGATTGAGGCGAAATTCTATAATTGAAACGATAATCCCGCCCCCGACTTTCCCACTGACTCTTCATTCTTTCCGCCAGCTTCACGAAAGCTTCTTTGAAGCCTTCAGAAAGCGGAAAAACATCACCTTGCTTTTCCACGACACCGTAAAGAGTCCAAAATTTTTCAACCCCATCCTGCCTCAGGTTCACATTGGCTTTGCCTGACATGTCGTAGAGTTTCAGCAGTAAGGACAACTCAGATTCGGGATTTCCCGCACAAGCCGAAATGACCGTCTTGGGTCACCAGAAATAGTCGGAAACCCAATCTAATAGCCGGTCTAGCCTATCCAATAGATACATGTTAGCCTCCCATATTTTATTTTTTAAGGACCAAGACTTGGTCCTCCAGATCCAAATCTTTTCTTTATGCCATGTGAGAATTAAAATGTAAAATTCTTTCTGGATCCCTGCTTTCGCGGAGATGACATAAAAAACTGAGGAGTGGTAAGAGAACCGTATTAATTAACCCGAAATTTCTTGCAATAGTTATAAGTTGTTGGTTGTATAATATTAGTTATAAAATGCCGATGTAGCTCAGTTGGTAGAGCAGCACATTCGTAACGTGCAGGTCGGAGGTTCGATCCCTCTCATCGGCTCTAAAATTTAAAAGTAAAATAATCAACGAAAGGCTCAAGTAAACTTTAATCTTTAATAAACCTCCCGTATTCTCCGTAGGAACATAGCAATGCTATGTTCAAAACAGGGCAGTGCCCTGTTCCTACAAGGGAAGCGAGTTCTTAATTAAGAATAAACATGAAAACAAAATATTTGTTCGCCGCGTTTTTGTTTGTCTCCGCTGTAGCTTTAGCGGGCTGTGGAAGCACTAGCCAAAGTGATAGCATAAACGATAATAATAATATTAGTGTAAAGAAAACAACTAACACAACAAATAATAATTCACCCAAAGTAACTAAAATGGAATACGCGGAAAAGTATGACGGGGTAGTGATCAAAACCAATTACGGGGACATTAAAGTAAAGTTTTATAATCAGGATTCGCCGGTAACGGTAAATAATTTCCTTAAACTTTCGGCGGAAAAATTTTATGACGGCACCAAATTTCACCGGGTGATAAAAGACTTCATGATCCAGGGCGGCGATCCCAATTCCAAAGATAACGATTGGTCAAACGACGGCACAGGCGGTCCGGGCTATGCTTTCCAAGACGAATTTAACAAACACCCGCTGGTGAAAGGTTCGCTCGCGATGGCTAATTCCGGTCCCAACACCAATGGCTCGCAATTTTTTATTGTTACCGCCAATGCCACTCCTTGGCTCGATGGCAAACACACTAACTTCGGAGAAGTGACGGAAGAGATGGATGTCGTAGATAAAATTGGTTTGGTAAGAACTAACGAAAACGACCACCCACTGGAAGACGTCACGATTTTAGGGATAGAATTATTGGAAAAGAAATAAATTTTTAGTAAATGGGGAAAACTTTTATTTTTTGCAATTCAGCTTCGTTAAAGCGTTTACGGGCATCAAAAACAAAATTTTTTGTAGAAAAGCTGTGGGAAAGTTTTTTAAAAAATTGGTGGATTTGTTTTTATAGCGTATAGTTTTAAGGAATTATTTAGAATATAAATTCAAAAAAATAATGCTTGAAGTGAAAAACGAAGGAATTATTTTGGAAAAAACGGAATTAGAATTTGAGAACAGCGCCGTTCTAAATCCTACCTGCGTAGAAAAAGATGGGATCGTTCATATGTTTTACCGAGCAGTGAAGGAGGGAAACTATTCTACGGTTGGCTATTGCCAACTAGATAAAGAAAATAAAATAATTAAAAGATTAGACCAGCCGCTACTAATCCCCGAATATGAATATGAGCAGAGAGGGATTGAGGACCCCAGGATAGTTCAGATAGATAACCTTTATTATCTTTTTTATACCGCTTACGATGGCAAAAATGCTCGAATAGCCTATGCCACAAGCCAAGATCTGGTAAATTTCGAAAAGAAAGGACTAATATCTCCATCTTTTACCTATGATGAAGCCGAAGATATGTTTCGTAACGCTCATCTTCAAGAAAGATATTTTCTTTTCGAATCTTTTTATAAAGAAAAACACGGAAAAGATGTTCTCCTTTGGGAAAAAGATGCTTTTTTGCTGCCCCAAAAAATAGAAGAAATGTTTGTGCTTTTTCATAGAATACTTCCGGGTATTCAAATCATCTGTTGCAAAGATCTCGCTGAGCTGAAGAAACCGGAATACTGGAAGAACTATCTAAAAAACATGGACGATTATGTGGTGTTGGACCCAAAGCATTGGTTTGAAATAAGAAATATTGGCGGAGGATGTGTTCCACTTAAAACCGAAGAAGGATGGCTTTTAATTTACCATGCCGTAGAAGACACAAAATTCGGAAAAGTCTACCATGCGGCAGCAGCTTTGTTAGATAAAAACAACCCTAAAAAAATAATTGGGAGACTGGATTATCCTCTTTTCTCGCCGAGCAATAACTGGGAGAAAGAGGGGGTTGTAAATAATGTAGTATTTCCCACGGGGGCAATCATTAAAGAGGGGAGAGTGATAGTTTATTATGGTGCTGCGGATAAACTAATTGCGGCAAAATCCTTCAAGTTAACAGATATCCTCAATGAATTCAAAAGAATCAAAATTTAATTCTGGCTCGAAAATTAAAAAACCAGAAATTGTTTATATCAGTACTTTCCACCCCGTAAAATGCGGGATAGCCACCTTTACTTTTGATTTAATGACAGCCACAAGGGAGCTTTTTGGTAAATATATAGACTTAAGTGTGGTGGCGATTTCCAGTGAAAAAGGGAAAAAATGTTACAGCAAAGGAATAATTTATACGCTTCCCAAAGAAACAGAAAGCGGGTATAAAAAATGTGCGGAATTTCTTAACCAAAGAAAAAAAACCGCGCTTGTTTGTATTCAGCATGAATTCGGTCTCTTTGGGGGAGATTTTGGATCCCACCTAGTGTTGTTTCTCAAAACAATCAAAAAACCGATTATCATAACTTTCCATTCGATAATTCCAAAACCAGACAAAAAACTTTATAAACTGGTTAGACGAATTGCATTTCATTCAAAAAAAATTGTGGTCATGTCGAATAACTCAAAAAAAGTACTGATGAAAGATTACCACCTTCTTGAATCAAAAGTGGTTTTTATTCCTCATGGAATTCATCTTTTTCCCTATCAAAATAATTTTGAAAGTAAGAAAAAACTGAGTTATAAAAACAGGACTCTTCTTCTCACTTTTGGGTTTTTAAGCCCCAACAAGGGGATAGAGCATGTCATCGAAGCCCTGCCGGAAGTCATGAAAAAATATCCCAAAACACTTTATTTGGTTGTGGGCCAGACGCACCCCGTTATCAAAAAAAATGAGGGAGAAAAATATCGTCGGCGTCTTTTAAGAAGAGTAAAAGAATTGAACCTCCAAAAAAACGTTAAATTCGTTAATTCTTTTCAGAACATTAAAGATCTGCTGCTGTATCTGAAAGCCGCGGATGTTTACATTTCAACTTCTATAGATCCGAGCCAAGCCGTCTCGGGAACTTTCTCGTACGCCATGGGGTCGGGGAGGGCTATGGTTTCTACTGAATTTATGCAATCGGGAGAATACCTAAAAAAAGATATGGGTGTTTTGGTAAAGCCCAAGAGCCCGGCCGATTACCAAAAAGCCCTTCTTTATCTCTTAAATAACAAAGAAAGAAGAGTAAAAATGGGAAGAAATTGTTATTTCCGAACCAGAAATATGGTTTGGCAAAATGTGGCGCTTCAGTACGGAAAGCTTTTTACCAAAGAAATGAAAAAACCAGAAATCAACGTTAGTTTACCGCCAATTTCCCCGAAACACCTTTTTAGGTTAACTAATGCTTTTGGTATTCTGCAGTTTGCAAAATTATCTGAACCGGATAGAAACAGTGGTTACACCGTCGATGACAATGCCAGAGCTTTGATAGTCGCCAGTTTATATTATCAAAAAACCAAAGATAAAATCGCTTTGAAATATGTAAAAATTTATTTAAATTTTCTTCAGTTCTCTTTGAGCAGATCGGGATATTTTAGGAATTATGTTAACTTTGACCGGTCATTCAATAAAAAAGAGAACCAAAAAAGTAGTCTCGAAGATCCTACTGCTAGAGCTCTTTACGCGTTGGCAAAGACTATCTCAATAAAAGAGTTGCCTAAAGATATCCGTACGAGATCCAGGCTGATATTTGAAAAAAGTTATCAGGCGGGAATTAAATTCAGGCATTTACGGTCGGCAGCCTTTTATTTGAAAGCGCTTTGTTTTTACTCGTTTCTAAAAAAAGACAGAGAGATTTTAAAGGAAATAGAAAATTATGGAAACGTGCTTCTGACAAAATACAGAAAACACAGCACAAGAGATTGGCGTTGGTTTGAAAATATTCTTACTTATTCAAACGGGTTGATTCCCCAATCGTTAATATTGGCATGGTCGGCGACTGGCAAGAAAATTTTTTTGAAAACTGCTGAAGAAGCTGCCGATTTTTTAATAAAAAATACATTTCATCATGGCATCTGCCTGCCTATTGGACAAAATGGCTGGCTGCGAAAAGGAAAAGAAAAACAATATTTTGATCAACAGCCGGAAGAAGTAACTTCTTTAGTGGAAATGTTAAAAGAACTGTATCAAATCACAGGGAGAAAAAAATATAAAAAATTAATGAGAAAATCTTTCGGTTGGTTCTTAGGGGAAAACACCCTAGAGCAGCTGGTTTGTGATTTTGGCACCGGTGGGTGCTATGACGGGGTAGGGGAAAAAGAAATAAATTTAAATCAGGGGGCGGAATCCACAATATCTTATTTGACTGCTAGGTTAACGGTTTTACAAGAGTGATATTTCTCCATTTCGCACATTATTTTTGTCTTGAGGGATTGGCGTTTATACGATAGAGTAAAGAAAATTAAAGAAAAAAGATGCTTATTCTGTTGGGTCTGGCGGCTACGATCGCGACTTTTCTGGGAGGGCTGTTCGCCTTAAAGTTTAGAGACAAACTGCATTTGATCATGGGATTTAGTGCGGGAGCAGTTATTGGGGTGGCTTTTTTCGATCTGTTGCCAGAATCAATCAGTTTGGCAAGTGCCAGATATGACGTACCATTTATTGCCACAGTAACAGCTTTAGGATTTTTATTTTATCTAATATTGGATCGCAGTATTACTCTTCACTTTTGTTCTGATGAAAAATGTAAAAACCCTAAACACCGCGGTCCTACCGGTACGGGGCGCGGACAGTTGGGAGCGGGCACTCTTTCGGTTCACAGTTTCCTCGACGGCATGGCTATCGGAATTGCCTTTCAGGTAGCGCCCGCCGTTGGTTCGATTGTAACCTTGGCTGTTTTGGCCCATGATTTTTCCGACGGGATTAATACGGTAAATCTTATTTTGAAAAACGGAGGAAGTAAAAAAAGCGCTTTTAGCTGGCTGGCGGTTGACGCGGTGGCGCCCCTGCTTGGGATTACCACAACTCTCTTTTTTTCTTTATCGGAAAGCACTCTGGGTTTAATTTTGGCTTTATTTTGCGGTTTTTTTCTTTATATTGGCGCAAGCGACCTGCTTCCCGAAAGCCATCACGGACATCCGACTCGTTGGACAACTATTATGACGATCTTGGGGGCAGCGGTTTTGTATGCCGTTATTAAATTGGCCGTGTAGACAAATTATGATTAATCTCTCTCAGTTTAGATTTGAAAAAATTGTGGACGATGCCGTTGCCAAAGTACCGAAGAAATTTCTTAATAAGCTCAACAATGTGGCAATTGTGGTACAGGATTATCCAGACCAAGAACAATTAAAAAGTCTAGGCGTTAGGCGCCACGATAGGCAAGAGCCAGCGCGTCCATATTTACTATTGGGTTTGTACCATGGTGTGCCGCAGATAAAACGTTGGGGCGGGGGAGGGATTTTACCGGATAAAATTACCATATTTAAAAAACCGATAGAGCATTTGTCTGATTCCGAAGAGGATGTGAAAAGGATAGTTCGTGACACCGTCAAACATGAAATCGCGCATCATTTTGGGATGAGTGAGGCTGATTTGAGAAGAATAGGTAGGCAAGTTTTACGGTGACGATGCCCACATATCGAAAGATGTAACCATCAACGCCCCTGTCTTGCCAATACTAGCCCCCAAACTTTCTCTGCCCCGTTCCTTTTTAAAACTTTGGCGCATTCATTCAAGGTGGCTCCGGTGGTGATAATATCATCGATAAGTATTATCTTTCTTGGCGCCTTGTCTTGAAACTTTTTGTTTAAGGAAAAACAGCCGACAATATTCTTTTTTCTGTCGGGCGTGGAGTGGATTTTCATTTGAGGCTTGATATATTTTTGCCTAACCAGTAAATCGGGAATGAATGTTGTGTCCAAGTTGTTTCGGGACAGTAATTTTTTCAAATTTTTCCCCAATAGTTCCGCTTGGTTGAATCCCCTCCACCGATAACGGTTGTAATGCAGCGGCACGGCGGTAAAAATAAATCTCTCAAAAGGAAACGTTTCCAACGAGTACAGTTTCTTAAGGAGGATTTTTGCCATAGGCCAAGCTAACTTTTGGATAAATCCATATTTATGCCTGTAGATAGTCTCCCTCAGAATGGGATGCTTATAATAGGAAGCGACGATAACCCCGTCAAGATAAATTCTCTTCTTTTTGTTTTCGCAAAGGTTGCAAACTCGTCCGGCAAAAGTTTCGGTTTTTTGGCAAATGGGACAGAGGTTGGCTCGGTTAACGGGAATACGTCTAAAGCAGTCGTCGCAAAGATACTTTTCGTGTTTTTCACAAATGATACATTGGGCGGGAAATAGAAAACCAAGTAAAAATCGTAACATAGGTATAGTCTACGAATCGAATTCCATTAATCTTATAGCTTTTGATAACTTTATGATTTTGTAACCAACATAACATACCGATCATTAAATTCTGATTAAAAGATTATTAACTGAGACTCAAGAAATATTTGTGAATATTGCAAGACATGGAGAGACGTATTGCAATATCCTCCACTGCAAAGCCGCCAAGATATTTGCCAAAAAAATTAAATCGTGTTTTATTAAACTTAACCTAATAGATTTAGAAATTTTTCTTTGCGCTCTAGTAATAAATAATCATTTGCTGGTATTATTCTTTCAAATTTATTTATTGACCGACGCTTATCTTATTAGCTAAACTCTGGTGAACTCAAAACTAATATCTCAAAGTTTAAAACTACAACCTAAAACTGAAGACTAATCTGAATAATTTTCCGGACAAGTTACTAAATTTGAGTTATAGTTCTAATCTTTTGCCTTTAAATTCCCAGTTGATTTTTTGCCGAAGTGGTGAAATTGGTAGACACGCAACGTTCAGGGCGTTGTCCCACTTTGTGGGGTGGGAGTTCAAGTCTCCCCTTCGGCACAAAATTAGTTAAGAATTAAAAAGAATACATTATTAATTAAAAACATGACTGAATCTAAAACAAAAAAACCTCGAAAATCCGCGTCTTACAATGTGGGACCCTACGCCGCACGGCACAAGACGGTGGAGCGAAGTACTGGACCAAAGGGCGCTAGGCGAAAAAAAATAAGACAAACAGAAGTTTCCAGAATTCAAGAACGGCGTGATGAGCCGGCGCTGAATATTATTCCCGTATCCAACGGAAACGGGAATAACGGAGACGCCAATTTTTCTAAAGCCGGAAGAGGGGGTTTTGGCAATGGGGCCGATATGGGAGCGATACCAGCCGTTTCCAACTCTAAAACAGGCTCGCGACCCGAGTCTAAACCTGCTTCGCCATGGCAACAACCCGACTTCCAAAGGCTTCAGGCAAAAGCGCGGGAGAAGAAGCTGCGAATTATTCCGCTCGGTGGCTTGGAAGAGGTGGGGCGCAATATGACAATATTCGAGTATGAAAAAGATATTATTATTGTTGACATGGGGCTTCAGTTTCCCGAAGAAGATATGCACGGGATAGACTATATTATTCCTAATTCGCGATATTTACGCGATAAAACTGAGAATATTCGGGGAGTAATTATCACCCACGGCCATCTTGACCATATTGGAGCAATCCCCCATCACATGAAGGTTTTAGGCAACCCCCCAATTTACACAGGAGCGATGACAAAACCCATTATCCTAAAAAGGCAAGAAGATTATAAAGATAGCCCTAAACTAAAAATTCATACTGTCGACCAAAGCGATTACTTACAGTTGGGAATTTTTGGTGTGGAATTTTTCCATGTTTGTCATAGTATTCCCGATTCTTTAGGGATAGCAATTCATACTCCCGCGGGAACAGTCATCCACACCGGAGATTTTAAATTTGACCAAAATCCAATCGGTGACAGGCCAACTGATATTGGGAGGATCGCCCGTCTGTCAGAAAAAGGCATTATGGTAATGATGTCAGATTCAACAGACGCTACCAAAGCAGGGTATTCTATCTCTGAATCAGAGGTCAAAGATAATTTTGAAGATATCATCCAAAAATCTGAAGGGAAAGTAATAGCCGGAACGTTCTCTAGTTTGCTCACCCGTATTCGCCACATGGTGGAAATTGCCGAGAAACATGGGCGTAAAGTCGCCGTGGACGGTTATTCCATGAAAGCCAATGTGGAAATTGCCAGACGCATGGGGTATATCCGTGCAAACAAGGGAACGTTTATTGATATAAAAGAGATAAACCATTATCCGAGAAACAAAATTATCATTATGTGTACCGGCGCTCAGGGCGAAGACAACGCCGTGTTAATGAGAATTGCCAACGAAGAGCACAAGTATGTGCATCTTGAAAAGGGCGACACAATAATATTCTCCTCCTCGGTAATTCCCGGAAACGAAAGAACCGTGCAGTCTCTGAAGGATGGGTTAGTCAAAAAAGGAGTAAGGGTGGTGCACTATCAGATGATGGATGTCCATTCAGGGGGGCATGCCCAGAGAGAAGAACTGAAACTCATGCTCAATATTGTTAAACCTAAATATCTTATCCCGATTCACGGAAACCATTATATGCTTCGGCAACACGGCGAGACGGCCAAGCATTTAGGAATGCCGGATAGCAACGTGCTAATTGCTGAAAACGGTCAAGTAATCGAATTTGATGAAAAAGGAAAAGGAAGGCTCACCCATGAAAAAGTTCCGGCTAATTACGTCATGGTTGACGGATTGGGAGTGGGAGACGTAGGAAACGTGGTTTTGCGGGAACGCCAGCAATTGGCCCAAGATGGGATGTTCACCGTTATAGTGGTGATTGACTCCAACACGGGGCGTCAAATTGGCAATGCCGATCTTATTTCTCGGGGGTTTATTTATATGCGAAACAATCAGGAGTTGTTGAAAGACGCCCGTCTGGAAATTAAAAAGATAATCGAGCAAAAAACCCGTGGCGGCTATCCAATAAACTGGGAATATGTAAGAAACTCAATCCGGGACGATATGGGACAGTTTTTGTTCAACAAGACCCAGAGAAGGCCGATGATATTGCCGGTAATCATTGAAGTTTAGAAACTCCCAATCTCATTGAGAGGCCAGGCTCTAATCCAAACGCGACCCACGATAAGGTCTTTGGGGAGAGACCCCCAATACCTAGAATCTGAACTAAAGGGACGGTTGTCTCCCAGAACAAAGTATTCATTGGGGCCGAGTTGTGTGGTAACGCTTCCCTTGGTGGTGTCTTCGGAAGGGAGATAGCTTTCATCCAAGTCCATACCATTGGGGGATTTACTGTTGTATATCGCGATCTTTCGGTTTTTAATCTCCACTCTTTCGTTGGGCAAGCCGACGATTCTTTTAATAAAATATTGTTTGGGGTCGCGGGGGTATCTAAAGACAACCACTTCGCCCCTTTCGGGTTGGCGCAATCGATAAGTAACTTCATCAATCACTAAATAATTGCCGTCTTGAAAATTGGGTTCCATGCTGGCTCCCTTGACCAAAAAGGGCTGAATAATATAAGATCTTACCAAAAAAACTATAATAAGCGAAATTATGATTATTTGAGCAATCTCTAAAATACTGGAAAGAATAGCTCTTCCCAGTCCGTCTCGTTCATTTTCGCCAGGCGTTTTTTTGTTGAACATGGAGATTAAGTGTTATAAAATAGAGGCGTTCCTACAACATTCTAAACACATAATTATTTTTCCACCAGAGTATGTTAGACTCCATTACTATAGACAACGTTATTGATATGGCAAAATCTCGCAACCGGGGAATTGATGTCAACCTTTTGCGTAAAGCCTATAATTTTGCTGGTACGGCTCATAACGGTCAGAAAAGAAAGTCTGGTGAAGCGTATATACAACATCCTCTTCACACCGCGTACACGCTTGCGAAGATGGGAATGACCAGCGAGACTATCGCGGCGGGAATTCTGCATGATGTGCCCGAAGATACTAAATATAATCTAGGCCAAGTGGAGGAAAATTTTGGGGAAGAAATAGCCTTTTTGGTGGGCGGAGTAACTAAAATTGGAGGCGTACGGTTGAGCGAAGAAAGAGCGAAAACCAGTTGGGAAAAGGACAAAAGTGAAGACACAAAATCATCCGGGCCAGAAGAGGATGAGTCCAGCAAAAACGACAGGGACGTTATCTATATGGAAAATCTGCGGCGGATGGTACTTGCCATGGCGGCGGATATTCGCATAATTCTAATCAAATTAGCAGATCGGCTGCACAATATGCAGACTCTAGATGTTCTCCCGCCCAACAAACAATACCGCATAGCCAAGGAAACCATGGAGATATACTCGCCAATAGCCAACCGTTTGGGAATTGGAGGTATTAAGGGAATGCTGGAAGATTTAGCGTTTTCTTATGTTCTGCCCAAAAAATACCGAGAGATTGAGAAAGTGACCCGGGGTCAGTACCGAGAAAAGGAGAAAGCTGTAGCTAAAGCCATAGAAGAAATAAGAGAAGTGTTGACAATGGAAGGTGAAAAGGTAATTGATATTCATGGAAGAGCGAAGCATTTATACAGCCTTTATTTGAAACTTTTACGCCACCATATGAACATAGCTAGAGTATACGATTTGGTGGCGCTTAGGATTATCGTTCCGGAAATAGCTAACTGTTATGAGACGCTGGGTATCATCCACAAACACTATAAGCCTTTGATAGGCAGAATTAAGGATTATATCTCCCTACCCAAGCCCAATGGTTATCGAAGCCTCCACACCACCATTTTTGGTCCGATAAAAGAGATAATTGAGGTCCAAATACGAACTCCGCAAATGCACTATGAAGCTGAATTTGGAATCGCGGCTCACTGGATATACAAAGAAGACAAGAGCTTTTACAGTTATTTTATTCCCCGAAACCAATCCGTAAGACACATTAATTTAAAGGAATTAGAATGGGTAAAGCAGTTGCGGAACTGGCATACGGAAATAGGAGGGGACTCGAAAGAGTTCTTTCGCAGCCTAAAAATAGATTTTTTCCAGGACAGAATTTTTGCTTTCACTCCCAAGGGGGATGTTATTAACTTGCCGGAAGGAGCGACTCCGGTTGATTTTGCCTATCTTGTCCATACAGAGGTTGGCAATTCTTGTATCGGTGCCAGAGTAAACGGTCAAAAGGTGGCTCTGGATTATAAAATAAAGAATGGAGAGGTTGTTGAAATAGTAACTAACCGATCAAAAAAAAATCCCGATCGGAAGTGGCTTAAATTTATAAAAACCAGCCAAGCCAGAAGCAAAATCCGGCAGTGGCTTAGAAAAAACAGTCGAAGCGGACTTAAAGGAAGCGCAGGGCGGCATAAAGGCAAAGAACAAAACTAAAAGTATCCAATGTTATTCAATAGGAAAAATAAATTTAAAAAAAATATCCGGCATTATCGCCGCGTACCTCCCTCTTGGAAAAGTTTTAAGACTCAGAAGAGGCGGGCTAGTTTTCGCAGGGGTCCTCTTATGAACATCAGAACGCCCAGATTAGTTGTCTCGGAGCTTCGTTTAGCCGCTCTTAGAATAACTTACAACACACTGTTTCTTCTTCTCGCTGTGGGAATAATCTACTTTTTGTTTTTTTCAGAGTGGCTCGAGATCAACAATGTGATGGTGGAGGGGAATAAAATCACGGACAAAAAACTTATTTTGGATGCAGTAGAGCCTTTTTTACACGAAAAAACTTTTTTTATTCTCCCCTCTAATAATTTCTTCTTTATACCCACCTCGCGTGTAGAAAAAGAGATAAAGAATGAATTTAAACGGATCAGCAAGGTGGAAGTGAGTCGGAGATTTCCTACTTCTTTGGCCATTAGAATCGAAGAAAAAAAGGCGGTTCTTTTGTTTTGCAGCACAGACTGTGTTTGGGTGGATGAAGAAGGTTTCGCTTACAATAAGAGCTCCTATGCCGAGGCCGTGGCGAATAGTGGAGACGTTATTATTGTTCAGGACAATTCCCATAGCGAGCTTTCGCTCGGCGGAGTGGTTACCGACCCCGCTTACGTGGATTTTGCCAACAGGCTTTGGCGGTCTTTCCCCGAACAAGTGGGCAAGGAGTTGCAATATCTTTCCACTCCGTTGCCTTCGGCCCAAGAAGTCCGTTCTCACACTAAAGACGGCTGGGTGGTTTATTTTGATACCACTTTAGATTTGGACAAAAATCTGGCTTTGCTAAACAGAGTGCTCGATCAGGAGCTGAAAGATAGAGAAGGGGGAGCAACCTGCCTTGATTATATAGATCTTCGAGTGGTAGACAGGGTTTTTTATAAGATGAAAGAAAATTGTTCCGGCGGGGGCGAGGCTAATCAAAATTCTGAGGAAGCGAATTCGGAGAACACGGATCGGCAGGTGGACCAAGGGGTGGAGGTCAAAGAAATAAAGCCTGACGCCAACACGAAACCAAAGAGCGACAAGAAAAAAGGGAAAAAGAAGAAGAAAAACTAACATTGGCTTGAAATAAACATATTTTTTCGCTTCTATTAGTATAGTCGCATTGGTTTTAAATATAATTAATCTTTCAAGCACATAATGAAAAAATCCGAGATTCTTTTCAACGCCTTCTTGGTGCCCTTAGATTATGTCATGATAGTATTGGCGGCCGTCGTAGTTTATTATCTGCGTTTTTACGACCCAATCGTTGAAAGCTACCCGTTGCTTTACCGGCTCCAATTTGGCATTTATTTCAAGATTACTTTGCTAGCCGCATTTATCGTTGTGGCTATTTATGCTATTGAGGGACTCTACTCCATGAAAGTAACCCGCAGTTTGTTCAAGGAATTTTTAAAAATCTTTAGTGCCACCTCGCTAGCCTTGATGCTTTTTATTGTGGCCGCCTTTCTGGACAGATATCTGTTTTCTTCGCGGTTTATTTTAATTGGCAGCTGGGTCTTGATTACTCTTTTTGTTTCTATGGAGCGTTTTTTGGCTAGATATTTGCAAAGAAAAGTAGCTAAGTGGCGCGGTACAGGAATCCACCGCATTTTGATTGTGGGAGCCAACGATATTAGCGATAAAATTATCCGTTATATTAAATGCAATAAAAGATTGCCCTATAAAATCACTGGCAGACTGACGGATGTAAGCGAAGAAAAACTATCTAAATACAAAGACAAGATAGATGAAGTGATTCAATGTGATCCCACTATGTCCAATGTCCAGACGAGTGCTCTGGCGCAATTTTGCGAGCTCAACCGGATTGATTTCAAATACGTGCCAAATTTGTTTGCCGCACGTGCGACTAACATCGAAATCAGAAGTATCGCGGGGTTCCCTGTTGTCGAGATAAAAAGGACGCCGCTTGATGGATGGGGAAGGGTAATCAAGCGGTTGTTTGACCTAGTCGGCTCGATCTTGATGCTTGTTTTTCTGTCACCAGTTTTTTTGGTGCTGGCTATTCTGATCAAATCAGATAGTGAAGGCCCAGTTTTCGAAAAGTTAAAAAGAGTTTCTCAAGGGAAAAAGTTTAGGATGTTCAAGTTTCGTTCAATGATAAAAGGAGCGCCCAATATGAAAAAAGATTTAATAAAACTCAATATCAACGAGAGAAAAGACGGACCCCTTTTTAAGTTAAAAAACGATCCTCGGATCACGAAATTCGGTAAATTTTTGCGCCGTACCCGCCTGGACGAATTCGCTCAGCTCATTAATGTTCTCAAAGGAGAAATAAGTTTCGTAGGGCCGCGCCCCCACGAGCCGGAAGAGATTGAGCAATATGAAGACCGCCACCGCAAAGTTTTGACGATAAAAGCGGGAATCACCGGTATGGCACAGGTTTCCGGTAGTTCCAAGTTAAGCTTTGAAGACGAGGTTGGCTTGGATACTTATTATATTGAAAACTGGTCCCCGCGGCTCGATTTTGTCATCCTTATAAAAACTCTTATCATCTTCCTCACTCGCGACAAAAACGCCTGCTAAAAAGCTTGTAAAGAGCGATAAAATGGGGTAAAATTACATAATAAGCATTCTAATTAAAGACCGATGAAGCAAGGAGTTCCTAAATCATTCGCCCCTCTTTTTTGGTTTCTTGACTGTAAAGAGCTGGATCTAAAAAAGGATAAACATTTGATTATTCACCAAGTTCTTTCTTACGGGACAATGGATGACCTCCGGGAGCTGTTTAAACTCTACAGTTTTAAAACTGTCCAGAAGGAGTTCAAGAAGCCGAAAGCAGGTCTTTACCAACCCAACGTCTTGGCTTTTTGCCAATATATCTTGAAAGTTAAAAAATTGAATAAGCAAAAGTATCTAAAAAACATTTATGCGCCTACATCTAGAATCGTTGGATCAAGATAGAAAAATTATTTTCAAACAGCTCGCTGAATTTAAAAAATATGGTTATCTAGCAGGAGGAACCGCCTTGGCACTTCAAACCGGTCATCGAGTCTCTTACGATTTTGATATTTTTTGTGCTAAAGAAATTTCTGACGCGCTAGTTCGAAAAGTGCGCCAAGTATTTTCCGTTCAAAAAATAATGCTGAATAGTAAAGAAGATCTTACTTTTATAGCTAAGAATGATATTAAAATTTCTTTTATCTACTATTCGTTTAAGCTTGATAAATTCGTGCTGGAGAGAAGCGACGGCATTAGTTTGCTATCTCCCAAAGGTATTGCTATCGCCAAGGCTTATACGCTTGGCCGCCGTGGAAACTGGCGGGACTATGTCGATTTATTTTTTATTTTGAAAGACAAAAAAACTAGTTTAGAAGAAATAATCACCCAAGCCAAAAAAGTTTACGGAGAATTTTTCAGTGAGAAACTATTTCTGGCACAACTGGTTTATACCGAAGACATTGATAAAAGGGAAATGGCAGAAACAAAATTTCTCAAAGAAAAAGCGATATTGAGACAGGTAAAAAATCATTTTAAAAACGAAATCAGCAACTATAATTTTTTCAAAAACAACAAAGTCACCCGCGACAAAAACGCGTGCTAGAAGTTTACACCTCGCTTTCACAAAAAAACAGCAGCTTGACCCGCTGTTTTTTTGTGTTATTCTTAAATTAAGAAATTATTAAATTAATAAAATGTTTAAAAAGAAGGAAAATTTGAGGGAAAGGGAATTGGTCAAGGTCAGGGAAAACTACCAGGTGACTATTCCTAATAATTTACGCCGCTTAATGGATTTGGGAGTGGGAGACTATGTCGAGATTGATTTAAAAGATAATTACCTGACCATAAAGCCGGTCAAAGTTGTTTCTCCCGACCAGCAATATTTTTACACCAAAGAGTGGCAAAAAAAAGAAGCGGAAGCGGACAAAGATATCGCGGCGGGTAGACTAGAGGGACCTTTTAAGAACATTAAAGATCTGCTAAAGTCGTTAAAAAAATAATAAATGGAGCTTCTCCACACTCCAAAATTTAGGAAAGACTACAAATCTCTTCCCAAGAATATTCAGGGTTTGGCTGATAAGCAATTGGGGTATCTACTGAAAAACCCCAAACATCCCTCATTGAATGTTAAAAAGATGCAGGATCCGAGAAATATCTGGGAAGGCAAAATAAATTATGCTTATCGGTTCACTTTTTATTGGGAAGGAAAAATCTGCATCCTCCGCCGAATCGGCACCCACGATATTCTAAAAAAACCCTGAAACCATCGTCTTCTTGAAAACCGTGGGGGTTATTTTCTTTGGAATCTGCCAAGGATGTTGTTAATATCATAAACTGGTATTAGAAGTAGTAGTCAATATCTTTGACAATCTAACTTGCATCGCAAGATAAAAAGTATCAAGAAAAATCTAGACAGGAGGACGTGACAATGGAAATAATAGGGGTTATTGCCATGCTGGTAGTGGTAGCATTAGGAATTTCTCTGGCTTTTGCGGCAATTGTTTATATTCTCTATTATCTGTTAATAGTTTTGATACCCGTGGCACTAGTAGTTGCAATTGGGTATCTAATTTGTTGGGTTGTGAAGGAGGTTGAACCAGCATCTAGAGGTAGCGGTTGTACTGCTCAACAAAAAAAAGACCATGTTTTAATGGGAGCAAATAAACAAGATGGTTTCTGGAGCTGGTTGCGGGAAGAGTTTTTCAAGAAGAAGTAGTATCGAATTAAAACTCACAGAAATAAAAGTGGCGCTTACAGCAGCCGCCTTTTTTACATGTTTTAATAAATATTTATTTTGCAAGAAAGATAAAAAGGAACTATAAGATTAATAAATTCAGACATCGAAAATATTAAATTAAAATAAATGAGCTTTGAAAAAAGATGGGCAGGTAGGTTAAATAAGGTTACAAACAAGTCAGAAGCTGATAAAGGTAAAACTGGCTTGGATGCCATGAACGATCCTTACATTTGGGAAATCATGGGGGGGATTTTTCAAAGAGACAATCAGGTACCATTGGGAGCGAAACTTGCCAAGGGAGGCAATATAGATACGGCAGAAAGGGACATAACGGCCGACATAACCAAAGAAGCTGCGGAAGTTGCCAAAAAAATCGATTCTTTATTAGAAAAGCTTAAAGAAGGCGATTTGTTGAGGCATATGGCAGACCGGTCCTCGGAACTTGAAAGAATTAAGATTCTAGGCAACAAAGGATCGTCGCAATTTTTCGATCGAAATTTTTTTATAAGGTTATATTTTAGGGATCAATGTCGTTTCGATGACTTCGTTGACAGGGTAAATAATTTTTCTAAAGCTTACGAACAAGATCGAAAAGATCTGAAAAAAAATATTGAAGAAGCTTCCAATAGTTGGGGCATACCAGTGAGTGATCTTGAAAGACTGGTTGACGAAACAGATCCAGAAAAAATCAAAGCTATAAAAAAACAGTTGGAAGAAGATCACGACTCTGTTTTTGGTCTTATCAAAAGAGGCAGAGTCGGAGGTAGAATAGACTTTTTAGTACAACAATTAAGCGATTTTGAACAAGCGGTCTCCGATGAAATAAAAAGCATAGGGGGTCATTTAGCCGATGCTTTTTCCGGGGATCCCAATGAAGAGCAAAGAATCTCCGACGTTATGACTGGAAGAATTAAAAAATATGATACGGGAAGGCCAATGAGTAAAAGGGAAGTATCCGATATTATTTCAAGGAAAAGTGAGCTAGAAAACAATTTTGTGAAATATAAAAACAAAAAAGCAAGTGAATATGGAAAAAAGCTAAACCCCTCACAACCAAACTTTTCTTGGAACAATCTACCAGATTCAGAAAAGAAAAAATATCATAAAGAATATCGCGACCAAAAAGTCTTTCAGGGAAAACGTGGGATGGGTCTCTGGGCCAGGTTGATAGAAAGAGTTGTTAAATTAACTGTTTAAAAACTAAAAAATGAATCTACAAAACGAAAATGCTTTAATGCAAGAGTTGGAAAAAGCAATTGTTTCTGGCAACGAAGAAGAGGCGAGGGAGTTCATTGTTCAGCATTTCAATGAATTCCCCAAAGAAACCCAAGACGATATCTTACTGGGTTTTTTGGAGGAGGGAACAGACAGCCACATTAAGAGTGAATTCGGCAATCTTCAAAGAAGAAATAAAAATTTTCTAGAACTGTGCAGTCTTCTGAAAGAAGAACTTCTTCAGGAGAAAAACAAAGTGTAAAATAATCTAGTCAAACTCTAAGGGTGAGTCTTACTTTCTAAGGTGTGAGCAAGTCTTTCAAATCCATCTCTCTGTTTGATTCTCTCTGCATCGTTCTTGATCTCGTTGATATGATTGATTATTTCATTTCTGTTATCTAATAATTTTTCCTTAAGTGTTACCCGAATATTGTCTAGAAAACGTTTGTTACTTGACAAATAATTCCAGTCAGTGTCCTTCGACAGAGCTTTGCGTGAAACGCTGTCATCAAAGGTTTGAATGTGTATTTGATTAAACTCGTCAGGACGCAAATCCTTTACATACTTGCTTACAACACCCGCTCTTTCTCCTTCATTAGACAGTCTCCATTTTCCTGAAATTTGATCAAAATTTACATATCCGATTTGAGAAAGGTTATGGGCTTTGCGAGCTTCAGCGTCGGCAGCTCTTATACCTGCTATTACTTCCATTTCTGAAGCATTGTTCTCAAGGAAATCCAAAGCCCTGTTTTGAGCTTCCTTTGTCGCCTCTTCTTTAATTTGTTCAGTATCGAGGCTTGCAATACCAGGCTTTTGAAGTTTAAGTTCTCTTATTAAATCATCAGTATTGAAAACTTTCGTTAACTTTTGTAATAGGTCTCCAAAATATTTTCCCGACGAAGCGATTTGGCGAAGAAGAGCTACTTGAGTGGCGCGATCACCCTCTCCATTTTCTACCATCCGGATCATTTGTTCAGGCGTAAGTCCAAGCTTTCCTATCTTTTCTTTGGCTTTTTGTACTTCTTTTTCAAATAGTTCTTTTTGATAGAGACTAGATTTCCAATCTTCTTCCTTTGTTTCTTTTGCGAGTAATCCTGCTCTTCTAATCCAATCTTGTTTTATGAATCCATCTGCAGGAACATACTCTTTCGCAAAATCTTCCTCAATTGATTTTTTGATTCCCTCTTTTTCTTTCTCGTTTTTAGTGATTGTGTTGGAGATGCTTCCAGTTTTTTTCTCTATTTCTTTGTTGATATCCTCTACTTCTTTTTCCAACTTATCTTTGTTTTTTTGAACCTCTGCAATTGCTCCTTGGGGAACCTTATTATCAAATAGCATTTTTTCGATAAGTTTAATTTCAGCATTTTTGCTTTCACGGTCTTTGTGGAGCTTCCTTATTTCGTTTTCTTCTCCAATCAAATCATGCTCTCTCAATTGGCCGGATTTTCCAATCAACCTCCTCTTGCGCAGGAGCAGCTTGTCAATAAAAAACTTATTACTGAATTCGTGAAGTACAGCTTCTGAATCTTCAAAGTAATTTTTATTTGAGTTCTTCCAAAAATCAGAAAGCCCTTTTTTAACTAGACTTGGGTTGAGGGCGGCAAAAAATTTCTGCCGATCAATTCTTGATTTTTCTTTTCTTATCATCAGTTCCTTTTGATCTTTTATCTGTCCACTAATTTTTCTCACTTCTCCGATATCTTTTTTCTTCCCAGCCAACCTCCTAGCTGCCATGAGATCTTCAAGTTTGTCTTCTCCGCGTCTTCCAATAATTTTCCCGCCAATATAATTAAACCTACCGAATGCTCCGGCAATTCCTGACAATGCTCTTACCCCAACCGACCCTGCTCCCAAAACATACTTAGGCAAGTTCATAGTACTTTTGATTAGCCCGTCTAGATTTTTAGATCCCTTTATTCCCCATTGGTTGGCGATTAAAATACCGGCCCAAATGATAATTATGAGCAATAAAAACTGGAAAGCGATGGAAAAATTGTCCGCGAAGAAATTGTAAAAAATAAACTTAAAATCATCTTCTGATTGTCTTGCTCCCGAAGTTCTCAAATTTAAACCAGCTATTGTTTGTGATACTTTAAACGCGAACCATAAAAAGAAAACTAGAATGGGTCCGGTAAACGCATAATGAAAAAGACTTTCCTGCCATTTTTCCCACCATTTTTGTGTTTGTGGTAGGACGCTAAACAAAAATGCCAAAGGAGAAACAATTAATAATATCCAAAGCATTGCTATTCTTATAATAAGAATTACGGTTATCGTGCCTATGGTAACAGTTAAAGCCAGACCAAAAAGGATAAGGCCGGATAATTTTATCATTCTAGAGAGCAATTCGGGAATCTCTTTTTGATAGAAATCATTTATATTTTCTAGGAACGATCCTAAAACTGAATTTTTTATTTCTTCTCCCACCCCTAACTTTATCTGCATCAAGTCTAAAATTCGAGTGCCTTGATTAAAAAACCCGCCTTGTGTTTGCCCTGGCACCTCATATGGCGCGATCTCGTTTGACTTTGAACTATCGAGTATGGAGTACATGATGACTTGAGAAGCGTCTATCACTAACCCCGAAATGACAATAGCAAAATTGGTTAAAAGAGCCGCGATCACAAGCTTAACAATTAGTTTTTTGTATTCTTCGCGTCCGAACATTACAGAAATCGCGATAAACATTAGCACAAACAAGTATACCATGTTGCAAAGGTTTGCGACTTGCTGGGCAGTTTTTTTGACGAATTCCGCCGTTGTAAAACCACCTAATTTTTGGGTGAAAGTTGGGTCTAAAATCAAACCCAGTACCCATTCAGAAATATACACAAGTCCATAAGTAACACAATAAAACATCCAGAAGATTAGATAAACAGCAGCTAGAATAGCTCTTACGACGGCTTTTATTATATATCCCACCGCAGTTTCCCAAAAGCTGGAAACGTTAACTGCCGGATTATATTTGATTATACCTAACTTTTCCAAAGTTCTGATTGCATCCATGGCTTCTGGCGTGTTTGCTCCAGTTTCAGCTTCCGGAGTAAATTCAATATTTGGAAAAGTTGGCGCGGCGTTCGATAAATTTTTCGATATGTTAACGACGGAGAATCCCCTGAAAGAAATTGGTAATAAGGCTATAATTAATACGAAAAAGACCACGAAGATTATTACCTTGGGACTTTTATTTTTTTTGAGATTTCCTTTCATTTTTATTTTACTTTCGTTGTGAGACTTTGTTAAATTTTTTGCTCTTGTAAGCTGACCTCGTTAATTTTTCTTGATAAAAACTTAACTTCTTGTTCGTTGTCTAATTCCTCGTTCTCTTTCTCTCTTCTTGTTCTAGTTATAGATCGCCAAAGCAGGATGATTGACAACGTCTCAAGGGGCAGCCAAGATATCCCCGGAATAATTTCGAATAAATTCAGTATGAAAAAAGTCATCCGAATTCCGGCTTTGTATTTCATTCTACCTCGGAGAAACGTTCCGTAAAACAATATCGGCCAGGCAACGACGTGAACAATCGTTCCGATAACAGGGATAAAATCAACTATATCCACAAGAATTGCCAGCCCTAATAAATAAGGGAAAGATGAAGTGTCGCCTTCTTTGATTTCTTCGCGGATTTCATGGCCGATGCTCAACGATTGGGCTAAACCTTTCACCAAGTGACCCTTTTCAACCGCTGTTATAGCGCCGGCAATTCTTTTGCCTTTCTCAACTCTTTGTTTTTTGTCCCAGTCTTCGATTTGTTTTTTGTATCTAGGGTCAATATATTGTTCCCGTCGGAAAAAACCCAAAGTTTGCTCAAGCATTTTTTGGTTTGAGTTTTATAGTGTAATAATACAAGCAAAATAGCAATTTGTCATTGATCATTTTTCATTTGTCATTAATTTCTCATTAACCATTTGTCATTTCGAAATACTCCTACAAAATGGTAAATGTCAGAATGGTAAATGAATGGCAAATGAGAAATGGTTAATGGAAAATAATTCTTGAGTCTATTCTTCTATTATGTCCAAATCCTTTGTGCACCTCCACGTCCACTCCCACTATTCTTTATTAGACGGGATGGCGAAAATCGGGGAACTGGTGAAGAAAGCCAAGGAGCTGGGAATGCCGGCATTGGCGCTTACCGATCATGGTGTAATGTACGGTGCGGTTGAGTTCTACGAGAAGGCCAAGGAAGCCGGAATAAAACCAATTATTGGAGTGGAAATATATCTGACATCCAACCATAAAGAGAGGGGGAATGGCGGCAACGGCAAAGGAGACAGGCCCAACCATCTTGTGCTTCTCGCCAAAAACGAAGAAGGTTACCGTAACTTGCTGAAAATCGTAAGTATCGCTCATATGGAGGGTTTTTACTATAAACCACGCGTGGATAAAAATATTTTGCGACGCTACTCGGATGGGTTGATTGCTCTCACGGCTTGTGCGGCTGGTGAAATACCACGACTTATTGAATCTAAAAAGTTCGACAAAGCTCTGGAGACAATAAAGGAATATCAAGAGATATTCGGCAAGGGAAATTTATTTTTGGAAATTATGCCCCATGCTCAATCTGCCGCGCTCAATGAAAAACTCAAAGAATTAACGCTTCAAACCGGTGCCCCGCTCGTCTCCACGAATGATATCCACTATGTGCGCGCTTCAGACAAAGAGGCTCAAGATATTTTGCTTTGCGTCCAGTCAGGGAAAAAGGTGGACGATCATGACCGATTGAGCTTGCGTGACTTTGATTTGCATTTCAAAACCGCCGAAGAAATGCGCTCCGCTTTTTTGGATGTGCCGGAGGCAGCTGACAACACTCTCAAAATCGCTGAAATGTGCGAGTTGGAAATCCCGTTGGGAAAGTCGTTACTGCCGGATTTTCCCACTCCTGAAGGGCAAAACCCTGACGATTATTTGCTCGCCCTTTGCAACGGAGGGGCGAAAAAGAAATTCGGAAAAGAAATAAAGAAACTGGATAGTGAAATTCAGGAACGTTTCAATTTTGAGTTGGAAACCACTAAGCGAATGGGTTTTTCTTCTTATTTGTTGATTGTTCAAGACTTTGTCAACTGGGCCAAAGGGCAGGGAATTGTAGTAGGGCCGGGGAGGGGATCGGCGGCAGGCAGTTTTATCTGTTATTTACTGGGCATAACGGAACTCGATCCGATCAAGTATAACCTGCTTTTCGAAAGGTTTTTGAACCCTGACCGAATCAGCATGCCGGACATCGACGTAGACTTCGCGGACGATCGCCGAGACGAAGTCATTGAATACGTCGCCCAAAAATACGGCCGGGAGCAAGTCGCCCAAATCATTACCTTCGGGACAATGGCGGCCAGGGCTTCGGTGCGTGACGTAGGAAGGGTCTTGGGCTACCCCTACGAGCTGTGCGACCGGGTAGCCAAAATGATTCCCATGATGACCGACTTTAAAAAAGCGCTGGAAATCGCCCATGACCTGCGGGAGCTTTACGAAAGAGACCCCGCCATTACTCGGTTAATAGACCTGGCAAAACGCTTAGAGGGGGTGGCGCGCCACGCCTCCCGCCACGCCTGCGGAGTGGTTATCGCGCCAGAACGGTTGGATAATTTTTCTCCACTCCAGTATGCCAGCAATGAAGACAAGACCGTCATCACCCAGTATGAAATGAAGTCGGTGGAGAAGATAGGTTTGCTTAAAATGGATTTTTTAGGATTGAAAAATCTTACCTTGATCCAAAAAACGGTCAATATTATCAAGCGCCGTTATGGAGAAGAGATTGATTTGGGCAAAATACCTTTGGACGATTTCAAAGCTTTTCAGCTTTTTCAAAAAGGCGAAACTACCGGATTTTTTCAATTTGAATCGGCCGGGATGCGCCGCTATCTCAAAAAACTACATCCCACCTCTTTTGAAGATTTAATCGCCATGGCGGCATTGTATCGTCCGGGTCCCCTGAACTCTGGGATGGTGGACGAATTTATCGCGCGCAAGCATGGCAAGAAAGAAATCACTTACAGCCATCCTTCCATGAAGGAGGCTTTAAAAAATACCTATGGAGTGATTGTCTACCAAGAGCAAGTAATGCAGTTAAGCAAGGACATGGCCGGTTTTACTGGCGGGGAAGCGGATACCTTGCGCAAAGGGATGGGGAAGAAAATCGCGGAGCTTATTTTAAAGTTGAGAGAAGATTTCATCAAAGGCTGTGTTAAAAAAGGGATCGGTAAAAGTATTGCCGAGAAAGCTTTTACTGATATGGAAAAATTTGCGGAGTATGGTTTTAACCGCAGCCACGCGGCGTGTTACGCCATGATCGGATATGAGACCGCATATCTTAAAGGGAACTATCCGGCAGAATTTATGGCGGCGCTGCTTACGGCTGACCAAAACGATACCGATCGTATCGCGATCGAAGTGGAAGAATGTCGCCAGCTTAAAATTCCTGTCCTGCCCCCCTCGGTGAATAAAAGTTTCGCGAACTTTACGGTGGTGGACGAGCCCGACCACCCCTCTCCTGTTGCGAAGGACGAGACCGCGACGGGCGAGGATAAAAAAACTTTAGTTCGCTTTGGATTGAACGCGGTAAAAAACGTCGGAGATCACATTGTCAAGGTAATCGTTAAAGAGAGAAAAAAGGGAGGGGAATATGCCAGCGTTACTGACTTTTTGAGGAGAATACAAGATAAAGATCTTAATAAAAAATCGCTAGAGAGTCTGATTCGCGCGGGAGCCATGGATAATATGGGAGAACGCGGGCAGCTACTCGCCAATATTGACCGGCTACTAATGTTCCATAAACAGCAAATAAAAGACAAGGACAGGATGCAGTCGGGTCTGTTTGGGGCAGAAGCGCAGGAGTTAACCTTAACGTCAGCTCCTGCGGTTTTGGAAGACCAGAGGCTAAACTGGGAAAGAGAATTGCTCGGCCTTTTCGTTTCCGGTCATCCGTTGAATGGCTATAGGAACATGCTTAGTGAGTACACGGTACCGATTGCCGGAATATCTTTTAAAGACGACCGTAAAAATGTTCGGGTAGGGGGAGTGGTGGGAACGATGAAAAAAATTTATACCCGCAGCAACGACCCGATGATTTTCGCTGAGCTGGAGGACTTGTCGGGAAAATCGGAAGTGATTGTTTTTCCGCGTGCTTTGAAAGATAGTAAAAACTTATGGTTTTCGGGGGCAAAATTGGTAGTGGAGGGCAGAATAAGCACGAAAGACGATAGTATAAAGATACTAGTGGAAAAAGTTTATTCCGTTGAAGATTTTGCGAAGATGGTAAGCGAGGGAAGCGTAGTGAAAGAATTTGTTAGCAACAGAAAGGAGAAATCAGGAATTTGGTGGGGGAGGAAATCCCAGGACGCCGGGTTAGATTTGCCTGTCTACCCGAACAGCGGTTTGGACGGGGGACTTAGACCAACAGTAAAGGAAGACAACTCGCAAAACCCACAAAACAATAATACCAACGGCTCTACCGAAATCATTTCTTCCGGAATTTTATATCTCCATCTTAACAGTTCCCTAAATCTGGAATTAATTGTCCCTCGTCTAAATTTAATTCTCGCAGGTTCGGCTAAGGGGGGAGTTGCGGTTATTTTGAAAATAAAAAATGGGGAAAATAATTTTGAAAAAGAGCTTAGAACAAGCTTTTCTGTAAAATTTACCGAAAACTTAAAGAAGCGATTGGAAGAAGTTCTTGGAAAAAAAAGAATAAAATGGTCTCCATAAAGCTATCTACAGATTTGTCATTTATCATTTTTCATTTAGCATTAATTTAGCATTAGTCATTTATCGTTTTTAAAGCCCACCCTTAATGTTAAATGCTTCAATGAGAAATGAATGACAAATGGTAAATGTAAAATGAAAAATGTATCTAAAACCTAAACGTGTGGCAAAACTTGGCGATTCTCTGAAGAATACGATGGAAAGAAAATTCCTCTGGAAAGCTATTGACGCGGGAAGAGTGGGGGAAGTGTTCAAAAAAATAAGCAGAGAAACAAAAGAACTCCAAGGTTGCCAGATGGTTTCTTGGAAGGACGGTGTATTGAAAATTAAAACTGGATCTTCAGTCCAGAGGCAGGAAATAATCTTGAAACAAGAGAGAATAAAGGAAAAGATGAGAAAAAGAGGGATTCAAGCGAAAGAGATAAAAGTGGTTTTTTGATGAAATTAAATCTTTGGGAATCACTCAATTTACAGGATTACGGGTTTCCAGTGCAGATGATTAAATAAACAATAGGGACAGTATTGCCCCTACAATTAGAAACGGTCCGAAAGGAAGGGCGGTTTTCATCTTGGCGCGGCCAAATAAAATGAGAATAATTCCCAGAATCGCGCCCAGCTCAAAAGCAAGGAATAAAGCGACGGTGGTTTTAAAAATTCCCAAAAAAATACCCAGAAAAAATACCAGTTTGACATCGCCCATGCCCATCCAAGTTTCTTTGCTCAAATAAACAATTAAAAAAAATATCAGGGCGACGGCGAGTCCGGCAAGGATTCCCGATCCTGCGCGGGTATCGGTAAGAAGAGATATTGCAAATTGCAGTGGCCTATCTACGAAAGATGCCCCGGTATCAGAGACAACATTCAAGCTGGGAAAATATGATTTCAGGTGGACCATTTTGGTATAAAATGTTTCGGGCTCCCATCCTAGAAAAGAAGAAAGGTTTATCGGCAATAATCCCGGCAGTTGATATTTTTTAGCCAGCCCGGCCACTTCAAGGATTAGCAGTTGGTTTTTGGGAATGATCGCGGCTACCAGTAAGAGTATATCAGCTATGATGTTATACAGCGTTACAGCGATAATTCCGGTGAGCGTAAAAGAATCGGGGATAAGCATGTGCTTTAAATCGTAAACCAAAATTACGATAAGAACGGATAAAATTGTCCAGAGAAAAATGAGCTCAAAAAACTTTAAGCCCGTATCAGCAGAAACAAGCGGATAGTTCAGGCCGAATTTAGTAAACGAGGTTAGCAATCCAACAACATTGGAATAATGGGCAAGCCAATTGTTCAACAGCGGCGACATCCGGCTTGTCCCTACAACCAAAAAAGTCGCGCCCAAGAATACTAAGGCCGTTAACATTTCCACCAAAGGATATTGGATGCTGATTTTTTTGCGGCAGAAGCGGCAGCATCCGCCAAGCAATAAATAGCTCAAGAGAGGGATATTATCGTGCCACGGAATAGTTTTTTTGCATTTGGGGCAATGTGATCTTCCGCCGAAAGACTTATTTTTTTCGGTGCGGAAAATTACGACATTCAAAAAACTGCCGATGACAAGACCGAGCAAAACAGATAAAATATATATTTCCATAGGTTTTATTTTATACACAAATTTTTATATTTAGAATTTTTATGATGAACGTGCCACTTTTGTTTTTGCCTTCTGACTCCGCTGAGAGGCGACCGCCCACAGTATATATTTGTATATATTTTTGACAATATTTATATACTATTGTATATTATATTTGTCTTAATATAATTTTATGGAAAGCCAGTATATTCCCATAGGAAAGGCTGCTAAAATTATCGGTGTTACGCCAACTACTCTTCGCCGGTGGGAAATGACCGGTAAAATAAAATCTGTTCGTACTCCCACCAACCGCCGGCTTTATCTAAAAGACCAAATTCTTTCTATCGTTAATAAATCAATAGCAAACTCGGCAATGAATTGGGCTTCCAGCCCTTCCGGCGAAGAACCGGAGGAGCCGTATTATTGCCCAACTAGGGATATTTTTCAGGCACGACTTGACAAAATGCTGGGGGAGCTGCTGAAGTCATCTATTCCTGAAAATGACGCGTACGTTGTTTCAGCAATATCGGGAGAGATCGGCAATAACTCTTTCGACCACAACCTTGGCAGCTGGCCCGACATAATGGGAGTATTCTTCTGTTATGCTATCGATGGAGGAAAAGTGAAAGTGGCGTTGGCCGACAGAGGTCAAGGCATACTGAAAACCTTGAAAGCGGCGAGGCCGGATTTGCCTAATAATAAAGAAGCCTTAAAGGTGGCTTTTACAGAAAAAATATCCGGTAGAGCTCCGGAGAGCAGAGGAAACGGGTTAAAATTCGTTCGGGAAAACATCAAAAACAGAAAAATGAGCCTGGAATTTTATTCGGGTAACGCGAAAGCCGAGTTGAATGATAAAATGAAAATTATCGGATCTAATCAAAAAATAAACGGTTGTTTGGCAATATTAAACCTAATGCCATGAGGATAGAATTAAAAAAATTCGGAGAAATTTTAGTCTCCCGTCCCAGCGGAAAAGACGCTTATCTGGCAATGTCCGCCTATATCACAAAAAATGTCGGCAAGAGCGAACCGATTAAAGTTGATTTTGCCGGAGTTAAGGTAATGACTCCTTCCTGGGCGGACGAAGTAATAACCAAACTGGCAAACGAGTTCGAGAATATAAAACTTGTAAATACTGACAATCCAACCGTACAATCCACCATTAAAACCCTTAAAGAATATTCGGGGCTGAAAGTGAATACCGGAAAAGACCACTGTGAAGAAAGCCTTTGACTCCTTTGCAAAATTAAAGGATAATTGTGGGCAAAGAGCAAGTCATTACGCATATGTATAAATCTGTTCGCTTAAGCCTTTTGGAAATTAAGTACGGCGGCTATTCAACTTGCGGCGAAGTTTACGAAAACGGAAAACTCTCGGCCGACTACAAGGATTTAAACTGCGACGGTATCTCGGACGTTGCTTTGAGCGGTAATAATAAAGTTATTTGCGAAGAAGTAAAGAATTACGAGCCGTTTCGGTCAAAAAAATAAAAGTGGCCGAAATCCCGGTTTATTTAACTTATTTCATAAAAACATAAAATCAAAAATATTTTTCCTGGTGTTTTTTGCCCTAATCATTGGCTCGGTGGCGGTAACGTATTACCGGATAATGGTGAAAAGGGATTATATTATTTCTGCTCAGCAGGAATGTGATCCGGCGATAGAAGCTTGTTTTGTTAGCGCTTGCGATCCGGAAAGCGATTCCGAATGCGCGGCTCTTCCTGAAGGAGAGCAAACTACTTACTACAAAATAATCACGAAAAACGCGAAAAATATTCCTCCCTGCGACCCTTATAAAGACGAGTGCCCCCAAGTTTTAACTTGTGAACAGGGGGAAGAGGAATGCGAATTTGAATATTGTGACGAAACAAATGTTCTGGAGGGCGAAGAATGCAACGATCCGGCTCAATATGCGGAAGATAACCCCCCAGAGGAAGAGTGTGCTTGCAGAGAAGAAGGTGGTGAGCCAGACGTTTCTCAAGAAGATTCTTTGGAGGCAAGCAGCGAGGAAGCTGACCCCGACAATACCGACAGTCAAAATGATGATAACTTCAATGTCGGTTCAGGTCCCCAACCTAAACCGGAACGATACTAAATTAAAAACCTTAAGTCTCCCTGCCGTACAGAAATACACTGTGAAAAAGGGTGTTGATTTCTACTCTAGTACAAATAAATCTTTTAGCAAGGGGCAAATCTTAACTGAAGCTCAGGAAAAATTTATTAATCAGTTTGTAAAATTAAAAACGATGTCAGTCATTCAAATAAGGAATCTTACCAAAAACCTTTACTTTTTTACTAAGGGTAGTTCTAAGATGAAAGTACTACCTCTACCTTTGCCGGGGGAAGCGACGTAGAGTTTGCCGCCCATAGCCACTGCCATTTGGCGGGAGATGTAGACTCCGAGGCCGGTGCCGGTGGCGTAGCCATTGCCGTTAGAGTTAGAAGATGACACGCCCCCCTCCGTTTTCGCGGGAGGGGTGTGTGAGTTTGTATTTACACCGTCGTCGCCTCCCTTGAATTTCTCAAATATACTTTCCAATTGTTTCTCGCCCATACCGATACCGGTGTCGCGGACGCTCACCCGCGCCCAGCTGCCGTTGGTGGTGGCGGTGTGTTCACTCTTGCCGATCTTCTGTTCCCGCTGGAATTTCTCGATGGAGACCGTAACGCTGCCTCTAGGAGTATATTTAATGGCGTTATCTATTAAATTAGAAATAATTTCGGAAATTTTTCGTTGGTCGATTATGGCTATCAGCTTTTCTTTGGGAGTTTTTACGGTAAGTTTTATTCCTTTACTTTTGGCGTACAAGCTGATGAGGCTCGCCGTTGATTGTACGACGCTTGCGATATCAATTTCTTCCAGATCATATTCAAGCCGGCCGGCTTCCAAGCGGGAAGCGTTTAACATGTCTTCTACCAGAAGACAAAGTTTTTCATTGTTCACGAAAACTTTTTCCACCGCTTTTTTCTGAGTGATGGGGATTTTACCGAAGGTTTTGTCGAGAATGAGCGAGGTGAATCCCTTCACGGAAGTGAGTGGTGTGCGCAATTGGTGGGAAGCGATGGAAATAAATTCGGACTTGGCGCGATCCAATTCTTCCAATTTTGCGTTGAGTCCGGCCAGCTTGCGCGACACCAGAGTCAGTTCTTCAGAAGCTTTCACTTCCCCCTTTACGGCTTTAAAAAGCATATATCCAAGAACGGTGGTGAAGGATAGGGTGATTCCTGTTAGAGTAAGATTTATTAATGATTGGTTATTTATAAACAGTTGAGAAAAAATTAACAACCAAGCAGTTAAAATTAACACCCCCGCCGCAATCACTTTTATATTGAGAAATTGATATTTAGTAATGGCGTAAGCGATTAAAGAAATACAAACTACCATCCCGACAGGAGAATATATATACACATTGTCATTAGAAGTAGTGTTTGCCAATTCCGCGATACTCAAAGACCATAAAAACATGAATATAACCCCAGCGATTATTGTCCATAGCTGTCTCTTAAGCTTATGATTGTTTTTATTTTTTTTATAAAAAAACACTAGGTTTTTAGTCGACCATGTTAGATACACAAAAATTATAAAATCAACATACCAAAGAAGAGGACCGTATTCAAAAGTGCAATCTTCTTTGATTTGATATGCATTATAATTTGTAAAGACAAGTAGCAAAATAGGCAAAAAGGGTAGAAAAAGAATAATCTTTTTCTTTTGTCCTAAAGAAAGTCCAGAAAAATTGAACGAAAAATATAGGAAAAAAAGAATAGAAAAAGAAGCGAGGATGCTGGCTCGTACCAAGAGTAGATTCGTTTCTATATTGTAAGAAAGCCATTGTGGTAGATCGACGGCAATCCAAAAACAAAAAGACAAAACAAAAAAGAATAAATTCCTGTTTATCGGATTTTTAAAATCGGACATCAATATTAGGATTCCCAGTAAAAACGATGCAACTATCGAGGGAATGTATATATAGAAAAGAAGTGAAGGTACTTCAAAATAACACATAATCAAACTCATTTTATATTTATATATTGTCTAATAGTGGCACAAATATTTTTACACAGATCAATGGCTTTGATTTTTAGACAGGTCTACTTCTATATAATCACAAGGCTCATCCCCGCCATAATCGTAGAAATCATCCATTCTTCGTATTTGGGTTATTTTATCACCAAAGATTCTTTGAATGTTTTCGCTCAACTTGTTTTTAACTCTAGCGTGGAAAGAAAATTTATGGATATGTTTTTTTTTCGATTCGCTTATTATAGTGGTTACTATTTTTGTAAAGCTTCCTTTGTTTTGATATTGAGGAAGAATCTGAAGAGTCTCAATATAAAATCTGTTTTCATCTTTTTTTAATTCTGGGTCAGGTTCTTCAATATCTTCAACCATATCATCATGGGGTCTAAGTAATGCGAAACCAGCGATTTCTTCTCCATCCTTAAGGAGTATTCCTATATTTCCTTCTTTGTTTAATAATTTTGAAAAAAATTCTTCTGCGTCGGGATAAGACCACTCCTCCGGAAAACATTTTTTATATGTTTCTACTATTTTTTTCATTAACTCGTCATTTGGTTTTTCAATAAGTTCAATATGAGTTTTGTCTAATTCGTTTTCTATAGGACTACTTATTTTTTCCCTACTCATTTTTTGAAAAAATAAAGGATTAGTACAAAAGTAACTATCTAATAAAATTTATACATCTTTACAATTCATTAGTAAAGAAAAATCATTTTTTTCCAAACAAAAAAGCCCAATTTTCTTTATAGCTTGGTATGTAAACATCAGAGCGCAAAGTCTCTTTAAATATTTTTTTGAGCAGTTTTTCGATTATTCTAACGGCATTTATATAGCCTTTTTCGGTTTTTGAAGCTCCCGCCTGAATACTTATCCAGCCATTTAAATTAAGAATTTTATATGAATCGAGAATTATTGTTTTATAAAATTTTTCAAAATTAGTTTTATCTTTTCTTCCAATAGGGGCATCGGTCAGATCGCAGATAATGCCGTCAAACTTATTTTTATTTTCTTTTGAAGTCGCTTCGAGAAAATAAAAAGCGTCGCCTACACACAATTTTAGACGCTTATTGCTAAAAGTTCTTCCGTTTAAACTTTTTTTACACGAGTTTATGACTTCAGCATCCAGATCTATCAAAGTCACTTTAAGCTTCCTGTTTTTTCTTAGAGCTGTTTTTGCCACATAACCGTCGCCACCACCCAAAATAAGCACTTTCCTGTCATTATTCCCAAGTAATTTTAATATTTCATTGTCATATATTTCATGGTCAACCTCGGCGCATTGCATGTCACCATCGATAATTAGGCATTTGCCGTACTTTTCGGTATCGATAATTAAAATATCTTGGAAATCCGAAGAGGTCTTGTAGAGAATCTTTTTGACCCTTAGCCTCATATTTTCGCCAGTACTGAAAATCGGCAAATTCAAGTATTTCGGAATGCTCATAAAAAAATCGAGTAAGAAATAAAAAATCTAAAGATAAGCGCTTTAGAAGAATAGCAGGAACTGCTAAACTGTTCTTTTTATAGCACGAATATTTAAAATCGAGAATATGTTGTTCAGAGGCTTCTAAATGTAATAAATTTATTACAGCGAAAACGGCATATTTCTGAAAAACCGCTCCCAATGAGCGTTTACAGCCTCAAGAAATTATTATATTTCCTAGATAAATTTTTTAATCTCTCTTTCCAGAGCTGCGTGGAAATTTCGGACGATAACCCAATGTTTTTTAGGCAAAAACTGCTGTAATTCCTTTTTGAAGCTGAAAGTAGATTTTTTAAGCGCCAAAAGCGTTTTTGGGAGGACACCTTTTTGATTCGCAGGGAGAAGATTGGCACGTAGAATAAAATACAAGTCATAAAAGTCGCGGGGCTTGCCCCGGTCGAGCAGCGCGCTTATCTTTTCCTTGATTATTTGTTTCGGAACAAGTTGGATGATCGTATAAGCGGGGACAAAATCACCCGCGATCGTCACCGGCTCGCCCTCTATTTTGGTTTTCCGCAGGGAAATTTGCAGGCGGACGGCGGTTCCGTTGAAATAAAGATTCGCCAAGTAGCCGCCACTGGTCCCCTTGGATTCTTCTATCTCGACCTTGAGGCCTTCTCTTTCGATTTCTTCCAAAGTCTTTGTTAATAGATCCTCGATTTCCGAGATGTTTTTAACCATGGAAGAGAAATCTAAATCCTCCGAAAAACGCGGGCTGTCGTAAATGATTCTCAAAGCCGTGCCACCCTTAAAATAAATCTTCCGGGCATTCGGTTGCTCGTAAAAGTAGGACAAAAAGAGATGTTGGAAATATTCCCTCCGGACGTTAAGCTCTGTGGTTTGATTTTTTCTTGCTAAGTTTTTGATTGTTTCTTCGGAAAGCATAGTCGGTCGATTATTTTTAAAAGGCCTGGGCGATCGTATAATTTCGCATAGCCGACAACCTTGCTTTTAGCCAAATTATTCAGATTTAAGCGTTCGTTCAAGGATTTTTTGCCCAGGGAAACGAAGTAAAGGTAATCCACCAGGGATTTCTCGGGATCGGCAATAAAATTTCCGCGAGATCCGTCCTTAGCTAAAGAATAACCGGCAAAAGCTTCTTTCTTAATTTTAAGATAGGTGAAATTCTTATCTCCTAAGGAAAAAGTCCGGGTGGGCTTGGTGGTCGCGGAAGTTACTTCATAGACCATTTCCGGTATAATGCCGTGTTTTGCCAAAGCGTATTCGAAAGAAAGATAGGAAGGGCGGTAGAGGAATCCCGCTATTTCCTCCTCCGTGGGAGAATTGTTTTTGAGCGCGTAGATTCCTTTGCGGAGGCGCGAAAAAAGACCTTTCCGAG
>Ga0209749_1000278_pt1 | contig 78839 bp, 77 predicted proteins | sample EPASupsiteSAE347_FD_187267 | JGI IMG/M metagenome (GOLD analysis project Ga0209749, IMG submission 187267) | Bioremediated contaminated groundwater from EPA Superfund site, New Mexico - Sample SAE3-47 (SPAdes) (version 2) | ecosystem: Environmental > Aquatic > Deep subsurface > Groundwater >... | reverse complement strand
GTATCAGGGAGAAAGGCAAAACTCCTGCTGCGGATTACGATGCCTGGGAAGTAGATTTAGCAACCGGCAAGCAGACGCGCCTCACGTACTATGAATATTATTATCTGGGATACCTTAGTTATTATCCCGATGATGAACGGTTCATATATTGGGGAGAGATGCCGGGAGTTGTTGATGGAGTTGGTCCATTGGATGAATCGAATTTCAGGAACAAGATGATCGAATTGGGGAAGAAGGGTGTGAGTGTTGCCGGTATTGCCGTGATGAAAGGGAGGGAGCTTACGCCATCGCCTTATCAGTCATTTCCAAATGAGAGCTTTCCGCAAAGACCACTTTTGAGCCAAGACGGTTCTGTGATGATCTATGAAAAGTCCCAGTCTGGTGACTTTTATCTTTATTCCTCGGATGTCAAACATCGATATGTGGGTGGCGGTGGTTCCGTTAATTCGGCAGCAATCTCGCCGGATGGGGAGTTGCTGGCGTTGATATCTGTTAGTGACACCATAAGCATCACTACGATACGGGATGCCAAAGCAAAGCAAATCCTTTATCTGCCTTGTGTACCAAAGACTAATCAAAATTGGGAAGAAGCGCATGGGAGAAATAAAAGTTTATACAGAATGATACCTGAGATACCTTCTCGTATTCTAAATAGGTAATGTTCGAAGAATGCTTTCGTCTGCTTTCTTCAGGATAAAAAATTGATGCTGCTTCATATGAAAATAAAAATATCAAACCTTGAAAGGTAGGATTAATATGTCAACGGAGAAATGGACAGATCCCAATAATCGAACAAAAAAATACAATATCGGCACCATCGGCTGGGAATACAAAAAAGATAGCGTATTGGGTAAAGCAATGAGTCTGGCGTTATCAGCTGCAGAACTAGGGGGACGCCCTTAAAAATCTAAATAACTATGGAATCAATATTGGCAAAGAGCAAAGCGGTTAAGAGGGACGGCGGTTAAGAGGGACGTCCGTAAAATACTAAGTTCCTTTTGGAAAAGCCGCGCCGTTACTGGATTACAGCGGTTAGAGATTATTCTACGCGGGGAGAAGGTTACGGGAAAACGGGGGCAAAAGCGCCCTGATAAATTAAAGGCTGGATTCCCGTCTGCACGGGAACGAGTGAACTGTAACAAATGTATTGTATTCATCTGTCAATTAACAAAAAACGGGGGAGATAAAATTGATGAAATGGTTGATTTTCGTAGTTACAAATCCCACGGTTTTATTACTTACACTTCTATTATTTGGCGTTCTTGCCGCAATCATCACGAAAAATTATTTCAGATTCGGTCGGCTGGGGTCCATTATGGCGGGATTATTGACAGTTGTTGTGCTTGGTGTTCTGGCAATAAGTTCAGTATTCAATTATTGGTCTGTCCCCATAAGGGAACAATTACGTTATTATGCGAACTCAGACATAAATGAAAAGGGCGGCAAATCATCTTCAGTTCAATGTGATGAGCTTTATGAAAAAAGCAATATTCATTTTGAGAAGAAAGAATACGATGAAGCTTTGAAAGACATTAACAAGACTATCGAATGTGATTCAAAATATGCCGGGGCTTATTTTAAAAGACATGAAATATATTTAGACAAAGGTCAAAAGGAAAAAGCTATAGCTGATCTTGATCAGGCAATCGCTTTAAAACCCGATTATGCATTGGCTTATAATATGCGTGCAGGGCATTATATGATAAACAATCAACCGGATAAAGCAATAGAATACTTTACGAAAGCCATTGAGCTGAATCCAAACTATCATCCGAGTTACTTTATGAGAGCTATCGTCTATAAGCGCAAAGGCCAAAATGATTTGGCAAACCTTGATTTAGAAGAGGGGGTTAGCGTCTATCCTGATAAAGCAACCGTATATATGGATCGTGGCGAAGTATATTTAATACTTGGCGAAAAGGATAATGCGATACAGGATTTCAGCAAGTCTATTGAAATTGCGCCAAACCGTTCATGGGGCTACTTAAGGAGAGGGGATATATTGCTTGAGTCAGGTAAAACCGAACAGGCAATATGCGATTATAAAACTGCCGCCAGACTGGGTAATTTAGAGGCTCAACTGTATTTAAAAACAAAAGGCATTATTCAATAGGGGAGGATGAGGTTTACGGGGGGACGGGGAATGATTCAATCTTCGGCGACGACGGCAAATGTGCGCCGTATCTTCAACCTGTCGGATATCGAATCGGAAATTGCCGTCTTCAACGCGCAGGAAGAAGCGCTGAAAGGCTGATGCGGGCGGGTTTTCTGAACGCCGGCAGCTTTGAAATTGCTCAAGCAGCAGGCAAGTCGTTAATTTCTATCCACTAATCTTGTGAAATCTTTTCTTGACAAAAGTTACTGTTATTGTTAGCGTTGCTCCACGCTTGGATCCGAAAGGACTGGGACGGAGGGAGCACCCAAAAGGAATGTTAAGCCTCTCGTCTTGCGACGGGAGGCTTTTTTAATGGAAAGTATGAGAGTCATAGAATCCATCAAAGAGATGCAGACTTCCTGTGAAAGTTTAAGACTTTCCGGCAAGATAATATCTTTTGTTCCAACCATGGGCTATTTTCATGAGGGCCATCTTTCGCTGATGAAAGAAGCCCGCAGAACGGCGGACCATGTTGTCGTCAGTATTTACGTTAATCCCACCCAGTTTGGCCCCAAAGAAGATTTTTCCAAATATCCCCGGGATTTTGAACGGGACGCTAAAATGGCGCAAAGCGTCGGCGTTGATGTTATCTTTTTCCCGGCGAATTCGGAAATGTACCCCGACGCTTATCAAACCTATGTGGATGTGGAGAAAGTGACGCAAAATCTCTGCGGCGCTTCCCGCCCGGGTCATTTCCGCGGCGTCACGACGATCTGCTGCAAATTATTCAATATTGTCAAACCCCATAGCGCCATCTTCGGTAAAAAGGATTTTCAGCAACTGGCGGCCATTAAGCGCATGGTTGCCGATTTGAATCTGGATCTGGAAATTGTCGGTCTGCCGACCTATCGGGAACCGGACGGTCTGGCGATGAGTTCGCGCAATGTTTACCTGAGCAAAGAAGAACGGATGTCGGCTCTTTCGCTTGTCGGCGCGCTGAAACTTACGCAAAAACTTTATGCCGAAGGCGAAAGAAATGCGGATGTGATGATTCAACAGGCGGGGAAACTTATTAAAAGCAAAGAATTTACCGATATTGATTATATAAAAATATGCGATACGGCCACCCTGGAAGATGTCCGGGAGATCAAAGGGGAGGTTGTCATGGCCCTGGCCGTAAAAGTAGGAAAAACGCGGCTGATTGACAACTCTGTTTTAGGTGAAGAGCTTAAGGCGTAATATTAAAGATATCTCAGGAGAAAAAGAACCATGCAAAGATTTATGATGAAATCCAAAATCCACCGTGCAACCGTTACGGATGCTGACCTGCATTATGAAGGCAGCGTTTCCATCGATGAAAATCTGATGGATGCAGCCAACATGGTGCCCTACGAACAAGTTGAGATTTACGATATCAATAATGGCGAAAGGTTTTCGACGTATATCATTAAGGCAAAGCGCAATTCGGGCACAATCTGTCTTAATGGCGCCGCTGCCCGCAAAGTGGCCAGGGGTGACCTGGTCATCCTGGCAACTTATGTAGCCGTGGAAGATGAAGAGTCAAAGAACTGGAAGCCGATAAATATTCTGGTTGACAGTAAAAATAAGATTAAAAAATCATCCAAATAAAAAATTTTCAATATAGGTGAGAAAAAAGCATCCTCCGGATTATCAGGGGATGCTTTTTTTGTGAAAACGGAATCTCAATTTGTTTTGTCGATTCTTTTTGACTCGACCGATGATGAAAGGATAACTGATGCCCAGAACAGCAAGGCTTGATACGCCCGGTGTCAGGAAGAGACCTGTTTTTGGGAATTGGTGCGGTATATTCATCGGGATTGAAAATCATATGCAGGAATAAACCACCCGCGGTATTCGGCTTAGACGGATTACTTGATCATATGGTGACCATGACGTGATACCTCTTTTTTTAGCCATTCCGGATGCCTGGATCTCATTTTCTCGGTAACTTCCAATATTGTCGTATTTATACAATACAAAAAAACGACCGGATGATAGGAAAGCGGCACTTGATCCGGTGCCGGCTGATTTCCGTTTCAGAACAGACATCTCGATCCGCATCGGTAAATTCCAGGTTAATTTAAAAGGGGGAGTGGACAATGAATACCGGCGTCATGAAGAAGCTGAAACATCTCTTTTGGATCGGACTTGCCGTTTCCATACTGGCTGGATGCGGTGGCGGTGGCAATGGCAGCGGCGGCATTGGGGGAGGTGCGCAAACCGTAGATATGGACAAAGTCTATTTCTTTGTCGCCAGGGATTCGGTTGACATAAAGGGCAACAACTGCATCTACGCGACGGACGGCACAAGCGCCGGAACCTTTCTGGTGAAAAGCAATATCCTGTCCAATGTCAGTCAACTCAAAGGAGAAAACCTGTATGCCGGCAAAATTTACTTTGCCGGCGGCGAATACGACGATGCAGATCCCGATGTCCAGTTGTGGGTGTCGGACGGAACCAGCGCCGGAACCAAACTTTTCAAGAAGCTCAACAACGACTACAGTTCGTACCCGAACTACTTTACGCAGATGAACGGTCTTTTATTCTTCATCGCCGAGGACGGGTCGTATGACCGGTTGTGGGTGACGGATGGAACCGCCGCGGGCACCAGGGTCATTAACAACGCCTCCGGCGATATTCTGGATGTCAAAAATCATTTAAAGCCGGTTGTCGCGGGCAATGCGCTCTACTTTTTTGCCGCCGATGCCGCGCATGGTTTTGAGCTCTGGAAAACGGACGGTTCGCAGGCGGGCACGGTGCTGGTGAAGGATATCTCTCCGGGCTCCGGTGATTCCGGCCCGCTTGAATTAACCGTTTACGGCAATAAAGTATTTTTCAGTTGCTCCGTCGGCGTGAAAACAAACCTGTGGGTCAGCGACGGAACGGAGGCCGGGACCAAAATCCTGGTGAAAACCAGAAGCGATGGAGATGACAATGTTTCGCAGCTTTTTGCCTCATCCACCGGCCTGCTGTTTTTCCGGGCGAGAAACGAAAGCAATTATGAGCATCTCTGGGTCAGCAACGGCGCGCAGGATAACGCCACGGAGATTGTCCTTGATGGTCCGACGGTCAGTTCTTATCCTCAGGGGTTTACGGAAGCGGGAGGGCTGGTCTATTTTGTCGCGTTTGACAACACGCATGGCTATGAACTCTGGGTGAGTAACGGCACACAAGCCGGCACCCGCATGGTCAAAGACATCCGTCCCGGCACGGATGGCGCCAACCTTAACTCTTTGCGTTTAAAAGCCATGGGGAACAAAATTTATTTTGCGGCTGATGACGGCATTTCCGGGAAGGAGCTGTGGGTAAGCGACGGCACGGAAGCCGGGACGGTTCGGGTTAAAGATATCTATGCGGGGCTGTTCAGTTCAGATGCGTATTTGTTGAAAGCTTTAAACAACAAACTTATCTTCATTGCCCGCGATGGGACGTATGGCTATGAACCCTGGGTAAGCGACGGTACGGAGGCTGGGAGCATCATGCTGAAAGATATTCTGAGCGGGGACGCCGGATCGTTTTATTTCTGAGAAAAAGCGGCGATGCGGGCCGGAAAATCTAATCCGGCTCGCGGACGGCGCCGGCAAACGGTCCGGAAAGACCGGCGGCGAGGCGAAACTGTTCATGGATGACATTACGCGGGCTGAAGCCCGCGTATTTGTTAAAGGCGCGGATCGCATGGGCCTGGTCATAGTAGCCCATTGAATGCAGTTTTTGAAGCAGGTTGACCTTTTCATCGGACATCAGAAAATCGAACAGCTTGGTAAACCGGACAATTTCCGCGTACTGTTTCGGTGTCAGTCCGAGGATGCTTTTGAACCGCCGCTGCAACGTTCTGCTGTTGGTGTGGAGTTCTTTACTCAGTAACAAAATATCCACGTCGAAAACAGATTGTTTGATTTTTTCAACGGCGGCCTCAATGATTGCGGCGCCGGCCGGGGGATGTTTTTTAACCAGGCGGCGGAGAAAGTCCTCCAGAAGCATAATTTTTGACGCAGCGGGCTGTCCGGTTTTAAGACAGGTGGTGAGGTTCGCCGCGTCGCGAAAGGTTTCATCGTCCGCTACAAGACGCAAATCCAGGTGGGTATTCAGCAGTTTGTCGGCCTTTTGCCGGAATAGAGAATAATAACCCGTTTCAGTAAACTCAACCAGGGTCAGTTCAAAACCGCCTGCGTCGAAAACAACCGTGTAGGGTGTGAGAACGGGGCCGATGACGGATATTTCCGCAAATTGAGTCAATCTCCCGTGATGATCCTGATGGAATGAACCTGAATAACAAAATGAAAGAGCGGTTTTAGGGCCCGCTTTAAACGGATACACGACGTTATTTGGGGAACTGCTCCTGATGCAATGAAAAACGGAAAAATATTTTTCAAGGTCGGTTGAAGGTTTAATAATATCATGAATCATTTCTCTCTTATAGCGCCTTAAAATAAAATGTAAAGCTTTTCATGTCCTTTTCAAAATGTGATAAAGGACTATGAGGACGCCTCTGGAATGCTAAGTTTCCATGGATTCGTTGTTGAGATGCAAGTGTTGTGAAGATGGATTGCGGCATGATCTAACGGTAATGAAAGGATAACGGCTTACCGAAGGCCATGTAATCAATATATCAGCGGGAGAGATGGTTATGACGGAAACGGACGGTTCTGCACGGGTAACACTTTTGAAACTGGCAGGTTTTGCCATGGGGCTGTTTGCGGTCCAGACGTTCTGGGGATTTACCTGGGCGACGCTGCCCCTCTACCTGAAGGAACTCACCGGTTCGAATGTGGCGACAGGCATTATGCTGTCCACAACCGGGATCACCGGCCTGTTTTTGCCGGTGCTGGCCGGATCGCTTTCCGACCGCATCCACACGCCGCTGGGCCGCAGACGGCCGATGATCATCGCGGGCTGGATTCTGGCCTGCGCCATGCTGCTGTTGCTGATGCGGATCAATTCTCTTGCCGCGGCGCTGCCCGTGATCATTCTCGCCTACACCGGATTCTTCTTCGCCATCGGTCCTTATTTTGCGCTGCTTCCCGATACCGTTCCCGTGTCGCAGAGAAGTTTTGCCTCGGGCGTCATGTTTCTGGTCGGGGGCACCGGAATGCTGAGCTATCTGATATTTGCCGCCCGGTTGTGGGATACGTCGCGCACCCGTCCGTTTCTCTGGGTTGTCGTGGCGGTTTCCATTGCCGTGGCGATCCTGTGTGTTTCCGTCAGGGAGAATAAGACGCACGGCCAGGCGCAACGCCGCAATCTTTTCAAGGGTCTGGCCGGTCAAAAAAATCTTCTGCGGTTTCTTGCCGCCATGACGTTGCAATGGATCTCTCTGTGGATGGTCAGCGCCTTTTTCGTGATTACCTGCGTCGCCTATTTCGGTCAGACCGTCGAGCGCGCCGTTAACGCGTTTTTCGTGCTGAATGCTTCTTTCGTTTTCTTTGCCCTTCCGGGAAGTCTGCTGGCAACCAGGCTGGGGCTGAAAAGGACGACCGTAATTGCGGTGGCTCTTCTGACGGTTTGTTTTTTCTGCATCCCTCTGATCAAAACGTATTCGACGATGCTTGCCTTTGTGATTGCGGCCGGGGCGGGATACGGAACGGTGCTGGCCGTCGCCTATCCGTTCTTTCTCCGTCTGTTGCCGGAAGGAAATACGGCGGGATATGTCGGGCTCTACATGTCGTGTCAGAACGGGACGCTGCTTGTCGGTCCGGCGGTTGCCGGATTGTTGATTGACCGTTTCGGATACGTGTCGCTTTTCTACGGGGCGGCGGCTGTCATGCTGGCGGGCATGATCATGTACATGACCGTGCGCAATCCTGAAGCAGAGCCTTCAAAACGCATTCATCAGGATTAATGGGGACCAATGGGGTGTGTTCCGGCTGTCAGTTACGCGGCAACCAGAGGAACGCTGTTAACTTATTACCTTTCTATTCAATATACTGGAATCCTTTACGATTTTATTAATTCAGGCATTCAAATAAGCTAACTTTTGATCAGTTTGAATCCTCTGGATTCGGCAATCTGCCGACTCCGGACAACCGATTTGCGGATGGACGGGATGGATAAGCCGAAATTTGCGGGTCAGACTGGCTATCGTCTCTCCAAGCTCCCGAACCGCCCAAAAGCAAAACAGGCTTCGGGCGCTGACGTTATGTTGTTTCCCCGCTGCACGGATATCTTTTGGTTTGACCCTCATCAATTCATATCCCAATTCCGGCACATTTTTATTGACTCTTGAAATGTAAACCGATAAAAGCGCAGCATTGGAATAATGACTAATTTTTTAGAAGGGGGTGCGTTAATGGGTTCTGAGGAGAAAATTTTTGGGTTGCCTGCGGAAAGCGGCAGGTGGTTGTTTGTCGTGTTGGGAATTGTGATGAATGTTTGTCTGGGGGCGGTTTACGCATACAGCATCTTTCTGAAACCAGTTAAAGAAGCGTTTATTGGTATCTCGTCTTTTCAGGCGGGTCTGCCTTTCATGGTATTTCTGGCCTTTTTCGCCGTGACCATGTTTTTCGGCGGGCGCATCATGGAAAAGTTGGGGCCTCGCAAACTGGGAATGATCGGCGGCATTATTGTGGGGTTGGGCTGGCTGCTTTCGAGTTTTGCGTCCAGCATCTGGATGCTGACGCTGACCTACGGCGTGATTGCCGGATCGGGCGTCGGCCTGGTTTACGGCTGCCCGGTGTCCATGGGCGCCAAGTGGTTTCCGGATAAAAAAGGTCTGGCGGTCGGTTTGATGCTGGCGGGTTTTGGCGGATCGGCCCTGATTACGGGCAAGATTGCCAACGCTCTGATTCCGTCTGTTGGATTGCCGACGACCTTTATGTATTTCGGCATCGCGTTCGGAATTATTCTGGTTGTTCTGAGCCTGCCTTTTCGTTTCCCCGTCGCGGGTTGGAAACCCGCGGGCTGGAAACCGGCGGCAGGATCCGTGGCTGCCGCTGATTTTACGCCCGGAGAAATGATGAAAACCGGCACGTTCTGGGGTTTGTTTTTGTGCTTTATCATCGGCTCTATTGCGGGACTGATGGCCATCGGTATTTCCAAACCGGTGGGCAATGACATTATCAAAATTCTGCCTGAAACAGCCACCACGCTCGTCGGTGTGTTTGCAATCTTCAACGCTGTAGGACGTCCGCTGTTTGGTTTTTTGACGGACAAGATTACGCCCCGCAACGCGGCTATTCTTAATCTGGTGATGATTCTTGCCGTATCGATCATTATGATCACTGCCAAAGCGGGTGATACAACGCTTTACACGATCAGTTTCATCGGCTTCTGGCTGGGTTTGGGCGGTTGGCTGGCGATTGCTCCCACCGCGACGGCTGCGTTTTTCGGCATGAAGAATTACGCGCAGAATTACGGCGTGGTCTTTTTCGCTTACGGTCTGGGCGCCATTATTGGCGGAATTATTTCCGGCCAGGCCGCGGACGTTTTCGGATCGTACACCTTTGCCTTCTATCCCACGGCTGTCTTAGCGGTAGTCGGTATTATTCTGGCGGTTGCGATGCTTAAAACACCGAAAAAAGCATAAGGGGAACTGAAATTGTTTTTCATGAAAAAACCTCCCGCGCCGTTCGGGCGAGGGAGGTTTTTTTGTTGGTCTTACCGGATAATCTTTCGGTCAATGGCAACAGACTTTGTTCCTTCCTGTTCCACCATTGTGGAAATATCGTCCGTGCCCCGGAACCGCTTAACATTAAGCATGAAGATTTCCAGTTTGCTGAGTACATTGGGCGGCAGCAGGTTGCCGTCGATTTCTATGGAGATGGCCGGGTAGTTTCTTTCCCTGGCCCACGGCGTGAATAATCCCTCAATCACGCGGCCGATCAGGCAGGCAAAAGGCGAGATGTTCACGATGCCGGAGTAGCCGTCCATCATGGCTGTGGCGGCAACCCCGCTGGAAATGCTGATTTCCGAGTAAAGCTCGTGGCTGACAAAATGCTTTTCGGTGTTTTTCATAATTTCCTGCATATCATGCGGAGTCTGCGGCACCAGCCCGGTTGTGCTTAAGGTATCGCGGATGTTTTTTTCCACATTTTTTTTATAGGCATGTTCGATTTTCCAGTCGATGATGTCTCTGAATTCGCTGGCGAATACGCGCCGGTGCCACGGCGCCAGGTTCAGTTTCTTTTTGAGTTCGTAATGTCTCACGAAGTCACAATAGTAAAGCCATTCGGCAACATTCGACACCTTGCCGACGATGCCGTGTCTGCTGAACTGCTGAATCAGTTCGTCAACGGCGAAGTCATCGCGCCGGACATAAATCTCTCCGACGATCAGCACTTTCGGACAATCCTCCATTTTTCTGGCCAGCGGAATTTTGGCAATCGTATCGGCAATATCCTTCAAAACCGGCAGGACCTTCGTAATATCGTTTTCGGCCACGCTGATCATTTTCTGCCAGACTTGATCATAAATGGCCATTGCTTCGGCCGGATCCGCCGCGCAGGTTCGCAGGGAGGTTTCCACATCTTTCATGTAATCGCCGATAATGGTGGCCCACCAGGCGTATTTGGAAAATTCCGGGCCAAGTTCGTTGTAGGAATTATCCGCTTCCAGGGTGAACACGAGAACATTTTCCAGGCGCAAATCCTTGAAAAGGTTTTCATAGAAAACGAAATACTGGCCGGTCCGGCAGGGGCCGGTCGTTGTGGGAACAAACAGAATATAGATTTCATCCTTGCGGTATTGTTCGGAGGATAAATATTTCAGAGCGCTGCCCAAAACCAGGTGCGACGGCAGGCACTCTTTGCCGGAGGCGTGATTGCGCGCCATTTGCAGCGTATGGATATCCGGCACCGGCATGGCTTGCGCGTTGATGCCCAGGCCGCGAATGGATGCTCCGACCAGTTCCGCCGAGAGTCGGCCCATGCTGGACAAGAGCAGCTTGACGCGCGGGTTGTTTTTAATCGATATTTTTTCGCCGGTGATGGTATTTTTAATGTGAATCTCTTCGCCTGGATGGTTGATGAAGCGCAAACCGTTGTCGTATCGTTCTTCGCGGATATCGGTCAGCTTGGAGCGGTATCCTTCGATGATGTCCAGAAACGCTTCAATGCGCGTATCGACGCCGGCGTCGGCGGTGTGTGAATCCATCTCCAGAATGAGGAACGGCTTCATGCCCATGATCCACTTCAAATAATGCAGCATGAAGGAATCGGGCGCGCAGGAAAAATTAGAGATATACGTGATAAAAATATTATCTTCATTCTTCAAAAGCGTACCGGCTTTCATGTCCTGCTGGCCATAATACCAGTACATATTGGGATAGATGGCCTGGTCGGAAAAAGGAAGAATGTCAAAGGGGATGACGGAATATCCGCGGGAGGTATATTTCCGGGGAATGCCCATGTTGGCGTCGGCGGTGAAAGAATTATAAGGCCGTCCCAGAATCGCAATCACCGCCCGTTTGGCCAGCCGCGCCTCTTCGAGCGCCTGCTTGCCCAGTTCAGTAAATCTGGCAAAACATTCCATTTGTTTTTCATAGGCGATACGGAAAGCGGTTTTTGCCTCGCTTTCATTATAGCCCAGAATCGCCGCCATCGCTATAAAAGGCTCGGTTGCCTTGTCGATGCCGTACATGAAGCTGACCACCGGCGCTAAATATTTTTCGTCCGGAATCTCCGGGAAAGCCTTTTTGATGTAATAAGGCAGACTCTGCGTGATGGGGCAGAAATTGGCCGGTGCGATTTTTTCATAACTTTCCATGTCCCGGAAGTGCGGCAGGAAGATATAATCGATTTTACGGTTAAGGATATCCTGAACGGCGCCGTGCGCGATTTCCGCCGGGAAGCAGTAACTGCTTTCCACGCGCGCCGTTCCTTCATGAGAAATTTCCCGGGAGAGAAATGTTTCGACGCCCAGGGTATGGAAAAACCAGGAATAAAGCGGCCAGAGCGTATAGACGGAGAAGCAGCGGGGGATGCCGACGACAAAATCTTTTTTGCGGACCAGCGCGGCCGGATCGGGCGCGCATTCTTTAAACATAATGTCATTGCGCTTTTCAATGTAGTCGATCACGTCATCTTCGTTAAAGACTTTTTTCTTCAGGATGTTGGCGTATTTATTACAGCGCCCGCCGAACATGTATTCGCGGCCGTTGACATTGAGCATGCGGATCGAACAGAAATTGTCGCAGGCTTTGCATTGAAATTCCTTTTCATGGACAATGTCTGTGCCTAGGATTTGATCGATGTCGTAAGTGGTTTTCTCCAGAAATCCTTCGGCAAATTTCTGCTTGGCCAGAATCCCCACGCCGAAACAGCCCATCAGTTCGGGATCGGGCGGGACCAGAATGTCCTTATCCAGAAGCATGGCGAAGGCCAGAGGAACCGCCTTGTTTTTAGCGACGCCGCCCTGCAGAACAATATTTTTGCCGATGGTCCGGTTGCCCACGACGCGATTGAGATAGTTTGATACAATCGAAGTTACGATACCGGCCGTGATGTCTTCACGCGAAGCTCCCTGCTGGATGGCGTTGCGGATGTCGGAATTGATAAAGGCCGAACAATGTTCGCCGAACTTGAGCGGCGCTTCCGCCGACAGCGCGATATCGCCGATCTGGGCGGCTTCAGGTATGTTTAAATCGCCCTGCGCCGATTCTTCCAGAAATGATCCGGTTCCCGCGGAACAGGCTTCGTTCATGGCGTAATCGATCGGGACTTTGTTTTTCAGCGAGACATACTTGGCGTCCTGGCCGCCGATTTCAAAGATGGTGTCGATATTATCCCGATAAAATGACGTGCCGACGGCGTGCGCAATGATTTCATTATATACGGCGGGTGTTTCCAGAAAAACACCGAGAATTTCGCGCGAGGATCCGGTTGTCGAAGCCAGGGTGATGCTGATTTTCGCATTGCCAATATCTTCGCGGATCTGTTTTTTTATTTCGAGCAGGCAGTTTTTGAGCGCGCTTACCGGGTCGCCGTGCGTGCGGCCGTAATAAGACGCGGTAACTTCGCTGGTCTCAAAGTCAATGAGGCTGGCTTTCGTGGTGGTGGAGCCGCCGTCAACCCCCAGAATATATTCCCGGCCGGCGACGACCTTGCCTTTTTGCGAAGGCAGGTAGGTAACTCTGCCCTGCGCGGTTTGCAGGTTTTTAAATCTTTTAAATTGAATGGAACTGCTTTTGAATAATGAACTCAGGGAGGGCAGGGGGCTTCCGGAGGTTGCGGCCAGCAGGGCCGCGCCGTACGCCTCAAAATAGGGCGCCTGTTCGGGAACGATAAATTCGATTTGAGTCATGCGCTCGCGGATGAAACGCAAAATGTACTGATTTTCCGTTACGCCGCCGACGAGAAGCACTTTGCCTTTTTCGATTCTGGCTCTTTTGAGAAAATCAATTACTTTGATGGCCGTAACATCGCTCAGGGATAAGACGATGTCGCCTGTTTTAGCTTCTCCCTTGTTCAGACGGTGCGTGCAGTCGCTTTTCATGAAGACCGAACAGCGCGAAGAGAGTTTCAAGACACGGCAGTCTTTGGCGATACTGTTGATATCGCCGAGCTTCATGTTCATCCGCGCCAGTTGCTGTTTGAAAAATTCACCGGTGCCCGAGGCGCACTTATTGCCTGAAAAACTGGTGATAATTTTATTGTTTTGATCGATGGTATAAACAACCAGGTCTTCACCGCCCATGGAGACCAGCGCGTCAATCGGATAATGGAGTTTTTGCAGAGCTTCCTCAATGCAGAGGGGTTCTATGACACTATTAATATTTAAAAGATGCCGGCCTTCGGTGCCGGTGACCAGGGTCTTGGTATTTTTCGGCAACTGGCGGGTAGAAAGTATTTTTTTCAGTGTGCCGGGGAAATTGCCTTCATGGGGTTCCGCGGTGCTCCATACAATATTATTTCCTTCCAGCAGGGCTGCCTTGACATTCGATGAGCCTATATTGATTCCCAAGCTGTACATGATAACTCCCTTAAAACAATAATCATGTTTGTCAATATTACTATTGAATTGCATCGTCAAGCATCAGATGAGGCTTATTTTAATAGTTCTTGATAAAACAATGCGTTAGGCAGGTTAAAACAAGGTAGAAAAAAAGCAGCTGACGGCTTTTGCCGTCAGCTGCTTTTTTGTTCTTCAATCATTTGCGGTTTGGAAGCGTTTTTTTAACTCCACCCCGCTTTGGTTTTATTAATGAGCTTCCTCCATTGCGCCGCCGATATACATCATCGCCAGGAGCATGAAAACCAGTGTCTGGACAACCGAGGTGAAGATCATTAAAAACATAATGGGCAGGGGTACAATGAGCGGTACCAGCAGCAACACAACCAGCAGAACAATGTCTTCACCGGCGATGTTTCCGAAAAGACGGAAGGTCAGAGACAGAGGCCGTGAGAGATGACTGATGAGTTCGATAGGCAGCATGAGGGGAATCAGCCACCAGACCGGACCTAAAAACTGTTTCAGATACTTGAACCCGTGAGTTATGACACCGACAACATGGGTCATAAAGAAAACGACAAGCGCCATGGCCAGGTTTGTATTGATATTGGCTGTGGGTGACTCGAATCCGGGAATGATTCCAATCAAATTAGATGCCAGAATAAAGAGGCCAATCGTTGCGATCAGGGGGAAGAACTTTTTCCCGTGTTCCCCCATCGTATCGAGCAGTAGGGAATGAAGGCTATCAACGATGACTTCCATGACATTTTGCAGTCCTCCCGGATAGACCTGCAGGTTTCTAGTGGCTAGAAATGAAAGCACGGTCAGCAGAAGGACTATAAACAACGTGTTGAACACAATCGTCATGTTAAACCACTCATGCAACCAAGTCGTGTGAAAGAAAATTAGGGGTTCCATCTACTTCTATCTAACCTCCTCAATGAAGTTTTTTTTTGCCAGGGTAGTGATCGTTGTCAAAGTGACGCTGAGGACTACCACGGAAAGTCCAATAATCAGGCCGATGATATCTACGGTATCACCGACGATCAGAAAGTATAAAACGACCGCTGTCAGGGCCAGGCGAATGTAATATTTAATCATGGTCGGGCGTTTAACATTGCCGGAAGGGTTTTTAAAAAGGTTGCGCAGACCATGCTCCATCCCATGAAAATTGAGGATACTGATAAACCCGCCAAGAAGGACGCCCAGAGAAAACTTTATCGGCGCAATAATCAATGAAATGATCACAAAAACCGCCAGAATAATCCAGTTGGCAATTTCAAGTTTTTTTTGGAGCGGGTCTTTGACGATGCGGTTCACTTTTTAAGCTCTTAATGACGGATTCTGCATCCTGAAAATTTTTTTCAATTAACTTATATACGTTATGAAATCCGGCTGCAATTCCGATCAACAAAAAAACAACGGTGAAGGCATGTCCGGAATCAAATTTCCTGTCTAAATAATTTCCTAAAAGGAGGCAGCCAAAAATCGCCAGAACCATTGCAATTCCAATACTGCTGGCATAAGCCATCTGGATACTCAACTTTTTGGTTTCGCTATCCATTTAGTGATTCGCTCCTTAACACGGGTGATCAACAAAGTCAATTAAAAATATGACCGCCGTTCATTAATTTATTTACTTAGAAGATGGCGGTTCTTTCTATACCATTCGATGGTTTTATTCAGTCCGGTTGTCAAATCCGTTTTTGCTTTAAAACAGAATTCTTTCATTGCCTTGGAGGTGTCGAGCAGGCGACGGGGCTGGCCGTCCGGCTTCGAGGCGTCCCAAATCAGTTCTCCGGAAAAACCGGATAAACGGGCGATAAGTTCCGTCAGATCTTTGATGGAAATTTCAAAACCCGCTCCAATATTCACAGGTTCGCTTTTCTCGTAGGTGTCCGCGGCAAGACAGATGGCTTCCGCGGCGTCTTCCACGTAGAAAAATTCCCGCGTGGCCTTGCCTGTTCCCCAAACTTCCAATGTGTCGGAATGGTTGTCCACGGCGTCAAAACATTTTTTGATTAAGGCCGGAATGACATGAGAGGAACGGGGATCAAAATTATCGCCCGGCCCGTAAAGGTTCACCGGCAGCAGAAAAATGGAATTAAAACCATATTGCTGCCGGTAGGACTGGGATTGCACCAGCATCATTTTTTTGGCCAATCCGTAAGGAGCGTTGGTCTCTTCCGGGTATCCGTTCCAGATATCTTCTTCTTTAAAAGGCACAGGGGTAAATTTAGGGTACGCGCAGATCGTGCCGAGGGCGACAAATTTTTCAATCTTTTGTAAATAAGCTTCATGAATTAGCTGCGCGCCCATGATCAGATTGTCATAAAAAAGTTCTGCGGGCTTTTCCTGGTTAAAGCCGATGCCCCCGACTTTTGCGGCAAGGTGAATGATGACGTCCGGATTTGTGTTGTCGAACATTCGGCGGATATCAGCCGGGTCCGTTAAGTTGTATTCCGGAAGATCGACGATATCAATGCTCCGGCATCCGTAACCGGCAAGCCTGTTCATCAGGTGATGTCCCAGAAATCCTTTACCGCCCGTGACGGTGACTCGTTTATTTTTAAGCAATGGATTTTCTCCTTCAATGTCTGATAATTAACTTATTCTTTCAGAATTGGCGCAGGAAAAACCCGCGTCCATCAGCGTTTTTTCTTTTTTGGCCAACTCCAGATCCGCCGCGACCATCATATCGACGAGTTGATCAAATGACACCCGGGGTTGCCAGTTTAGTGCTTTTCTGGCCTTGGAGGCGTCGCCTAAAAGAACGTCCACCTCGGTTGGCCGGAAATAACGGGGATCAATGGAAACAAATTGATGATAATCCAAATCAAGCTTGTGGAAGACTTTCTCCGCAAATTCGCGGACAGAGTGTGTTTCACCGGTAGCGATCACATAATCATCGGGTTTTTCCTGCTGAAGCATCAACCACATGGCTTCCACGAAATCTCCGGAAAAGCCCCAGTCTCTTTTGGCTTCCAGATTGCCCAGGTAAAGTTTGTCTCTCAAGCCCAGTTTGATTTGTGTCGCCGCGCGGGTAATTTTGCGTGTGACAAATGTTTCGCCGCGGCGCGGCGATTCATGATTGAAGAGGATGCCGTTGGCGGCGAATATATTGTAGGCGTCGCGATAATTTTGCGCAATGTAATAGGCATAAACTTTGGCTGCCGCATAGGGGCTGCGCGGTTGAAATAAAGTCTTTTCGCTTTGCGGCGGCGGAGCTGCGCCGAACATTTCGCTGGAGGATGCCTGATAGAATTTTGCTTTGATGCCGGTTTTGCGAATCGACTCCAGGATTCTCAGGGTTCCCAATCCGGTAACATCGCCGGTATATTCGGGCATATCGAAGCTTACGCGAACATGGCTTTGCGCGCCCAGATGATAAATTTCGTCGGGATTGATGGATGAAAGCATATCCATCATCTGACCGGAAACGCTTAAGTCGCCGTAATGCAGGAATAGTTTGGTGTTCGGGTCATGAAAATCATGATACAGATGATCAATACGGTCCGTGTTAAACGTGCTGGAACGCCGGATCAAACCATGGACTTCATATCCTTTGCCCAATAGAAACTCAGCCAGATAAGATCCGTCTTGTCCGGTAATGCCCGTGATAAACGCTTTTTTCATATGGAGATTCCTTGAAATGTTTTTTTGCAAAGGCAAAATTCATTACCGCATTGAGCGATGCTTGTCAATGAGCCGGCTAGAGATCTTGCAACGTTTTTTCTAAACGGGAAAGAGTTTTGTCGATGTCCTGATCCGTGTGCGCAAAAGATAAAAATCCCGTTTCAAATTGTGAAGGCGCAAGCCATATGCCGTTTTTCAGCATGCCGTGAAAGAAGCGGGCGTAAAGGCCGGTATCGGATTTCAAGGCGGTTGCCAGATCATGGACCGGTCCTTCCTGAAAAAAAAGAGTGAACATCGAAAAGATTTTATTGATGCAGACGGCAATGCCCTTCCCGGCAAACATTTTTTCCATGGCCTCACAAAGATGGTCGGCCTGACTTGTCAGCGATGCAAATGAATCTATTTTTGATTTGAGAATGTTGAGAGTAGCGGTTCCGGCGCTCATGGCCAGAGGGTTGCCGGAAAGCGTTCCCGCCTGATAGACATCGCCGGTCGGCGCCAGCTTTTCCATAATTTCTTTCTTTCCGCCGATGGCGCCGACCGGCAGACCGCCGCCGATGATTTTTCCCAGGCAGGTCAGATCGGGCCGAATGCCGATCAGGTTCTGGTATCCGCCGAAAGAAAACCGGAATCCCGTGATGACTTCATCAAAAATCAGCACGATACCGTTCTTTGATGTCAGTTCCCGCAATTTTCTCAAAAAGCTCTCCTGCGGAATCACCACGCCCATGTTGCCCGCGACCGGTTCCACGATTACCGCCGCCAGATCTGAGGCATAACGTTCGATGGTATTTTCAAGGGCGTCCGAATCATTATAAGGCAGACTCAATGTGAGTCTGGCCAGGGCTTCGGGAATTCCCGGGGAGCCCGGAATCCCCAGTGTTGTCACGCCGGAGCCGGCCTTGATCAATAGAGAATCAGCATGACCGTGGTAGCAGCCGTCAAATTTGATAATCATGTTTCTGCCCGTGTAGCCGCGAGCCAGCCGGATTGCCGTCATAGCGGCTTCTGTGCCGGAGCTGGTCATCCGCACGCGTTCGATGGACGGAATCGCTTCGCAGATGAGTCGGGCCATTTCCGTTTCAGCCCCGGTGGGCGCGCCGAAACTGGTTCCGTTTTGCGCCGTTTGACAAATAGCGGAGATCACATCGGGATGGGCGTGTCCCAAAATCATCGGTCCCCAGGAGAGCACATAATCAATGTATTCTTTTCCCGTGGCATCGTAAATTTTGCTGCCCCTGGCATGAGTCACAAAAACAGGATCACCGCCCACGGATTTCCAGGCTCGCACCGGTGAATTGACGCCGCCCGCGATGACCTGTGCAGCTGCTGCAAATGGATTTTCGTTATGGATAATCATTAAAAATACTCCGGAGATGTTTTTTTATATTCCTGCAAACTTTCCAGCAGAAGAAAGTCGTCACTGGAAATTAACCGGGACATTGTATTGACAAGCGGAGAGATGTCGTCATTTTGTGCGTGCAGCATGGTGAAAAGATTATATTTATTTTGAAAAGCCGGTTTTCTCTCATAACAATGCGAAATGTAAGACAACGCGGCAACAGCCAGTCCGGCGTTCTCCAAAGCATCGGCCGGCACCGCCCACATCACCAGTGCATTTTTCCGATAGCCGGCATTCTGATGACGCAGGATCGCGCCGAACTTCCTGACAATACCTCTTTCGGAAAGTTCTTTTATCCAACCAGGCAAGTCGTTGCCGGACAGACCGCAGGCATCGGCAATCGCTGTAAACGGTCTGACGGTAAGCGGGATATCCGATTGAAGAATTCGCAGGGCCTTTAATTGCTGAATACTGAAGGTTTCCATGAATTTGTTTTTATCCTTCTTGTGCCATAAAATCAAGCAGGTGTTCAGATAAATATTTTATTCCGCAAATATTTCTTGACAATCTGTTTATTGAACGTTAAAACTATTCTCAAATGACCGGTAGTCGTTAAAATTTCAGGAAAGGAGGTTAAAAAAATAGCATACTTAACGTTTCCGGGCATATTCCATAACTTAAAAAAAATAGGAGGATTTCAATGAAAAAGACTTTGGTTTATTCCGTGCTGGCGATGGTGTTGGTTATTGTTTCTGCTCCTTTTGTAATGGCGGCTCAGGAAGCGGCAGCGGCGGCTCCAGCAGGGACTGTTGATTACACAAAAGCTATCATTGTTGCCTGTTCTTTGCTGGCGGCAGGGATCGCGATTGCTTTTGGAACAATCGGAACTGGAAATGGCATGGGGCAGGGATTAAACGGCGCAACGAATGCTGTTGGCAGAAATCCTGACGCTCAGGGCAAAATTCTTCTCACCATGATGGTCGGTATGGCCATGATTGAATCCCTGGCGATTTACGCGCTGGTTATCGCGCTGATCTGCTTGTATGCCAATCCGCTTCTGAAGTACATTGGCTAAAAATTTTTATTGATATTATAAACAGGGAGGGGGAGCGTACATCGACTTTCTCTCCCTTTTTTATTCTTCGATAACAACCTTCCCTCGCAACTCTTTTTTCCCGGCTTGTTTATGTTTTGTCTCCAACATTTTTTCTTTAGCGCGCCGGCTGCGTTTTCTCTTCTGACGGCGGATTTTCTCGATCTTTTCCTGTTCCGCGGCGACAAAACCTTTTTGCCGCTGTTCAATCTTATCCAGTAATATCCGGCGCGCCAGATAGCGGTTTAAGGTCTGCGACCTTTCCTGCTGGCATTTGACCGAAAGACCGGTGGGAATGTGGACCAGATGAACGCAGGAAGAACTTTTGTTGACTTTTTGTCCTCCGGGGCCGGAGGATCGGACAAAAGACTCCTCAAAATCGCTTTCAGTTATGCCAAGTTTCTGCATCCTGTCTGCAAGAGTTTTTTCTTTTTCTGAGGATACCGGCACGGGCGTTCCCTGATTTAAGGAATGGAATAAATTTCGTCGCCGATCAGATTGATCCAGTTTTCCGTAAGAATTTCTCTGGCTTCCTCCAGTTTATCGACGCCGATAATTACGATGGTTTCTTTTCCGATACGGTTGATGGTTGTGTAGAGGTAAAGGATATTAATTTCCGCATTGCCCAGAGGCTTCAAAATAGCGTTGATGCCGCCCGCATGGAGCGGGACTTCCGCGGCAAGAACGGGCGTCACTTCAAAGTTGATATTGAAACTGCTTAAAAGAGCTGCGGCGCGGTCGGGATCGTTAACAACAAGGCGAACCCTGCTGTCGTGTTTAATGCTGGCGGCCGATACGGCTTTGATGCTGATATCTTCAGCATGAAGAATATGCGTCAGTTTGGAAAAAGAACCGGGAACATTGCCTAATAAAACGGAAATTTGTTTGACAGCCATAAATATCCTTATTGATTAATCCTTGACGTAATCGAATCCGGCGGCAAAGGCTTTGCGGTTGATTTCCGCAAGGGTTTTCTTTCTGCTGCCCATAATCGTTTCCAGGCTTTTGAGATAAATTTCAGGGGAAACGACATCTGATTTTTTAATGAAGGCGCCCATCATGATAATGTTGGCCACCCGGTTATTGCCGAGTTCCTGCGCCATATCGGTGCAGGGGACTAACAACGTTTTAATATCCTGGCGGATGGGACGCGCGTCAATAATGGAAGAATTAATAAAGACGATTCCCCCGGATGCTACTTTGTTTTGAAATGTAAAAAGGGAAGGGGCGTTCATCACAACCAGATAGCCCGGTTTTGAGGAAATGGGAGATGCAATTTCTTCATCGCTGATGGCCACGGTGCAATTGGCCGTTCCTCCTCTCATTTCCGCGCCGTACGCGGGAAGATACGTGACATGATAGCCGTTGTTCATCGCGCTATGGGCCAGGCTGGTGCCCATCATCAAAACGCCCTGGCCGCCGAACCCTGAAAAGATGGTCTTAAGGATCATGGTTTGGCCTCCGCGGTTTTCTTCATCGCGGCGATGTTGTCTTTAAAAACACCGGGTGGAAATACTTTGCTCATGACGTCGTCAATCCATTTGCATGAATCAACAGGCGACATTTTCCAGTTGGTGGGGCATAAGGAGAGAATTTCCACCATCGAAAATCCCAATCCGTCGATTTGAGCTTGAAAAGCTTTTTTGATGGCTTTTCTCGTTTTGTTCACTCCGGCCGGAGAACTGACCGAACATCTTTCCACATAGGTTGCGCCGTCCAGCTGTGAAAAAACTTCGCTGACCTTGACGGGATAACCGTCTGATGCCTGTTTGCGGCCGGCGGGGGTAGTGGTGGTTCTCTGATTCAGCATGGTGGTCGGGGCCATTTGTCCGCCGGTCATGCCATAAACAGCGTTGTTAATAAAAATCACGGTGATGTTTTCACCGCGGTTGGCGGCGTGGAAACTTTCAGCAATGCCGATGGCGGCAAGGTCGCCATCTCCCTGATAAGAAAAAACGACACGGTCGGGGAGGCAGCGCTTGATGGCTGTTGCCATGGCCGGACCGCGTCCATGGAGCGCCTCGATCATGTCCACGTCAAAGTAATTGTAGGCCAGTACGGCGCATCCCGCCGGAGGAACGCCGATTGTAACGCCCCGAATACCCATCTCGTCAATGATTTCGGCGACAAGCCGGTGAACAATACTATGCCCGCAGCCGGGACAATAGTGAAATATTTTTTCTTTTAAGCTTTCGGGATGTTTAAAAACTTTCTTTGCCATGTATTTCCAGTCCTTAATCGATCATTAATCTTTTTTGGCGTAGATTTTGGCGACGACATTGGCCAGTTCCGAGGGCGTTGGCACGGCGCCGCCCGGACGTCCATGAAATTCAATGTTGGCATAGCCCTGCAAAGCCAGGCGAACGTCTTCCAGCATCTGACCCGTGCTCATTTCAAAAACCAGATAATTTTTAACTTTTGCCGACAGCGCCCTTAATTTCAATTCCGGGAAAGGCCAGAGAGTGATGGGACGGAAAAGACCGATTTTCAGGCCGCGGTTGCGCAATCTTTTAATGGCGCCTTTGGCAATGCGGGCAGCCGTTCCATAAGCGACGATGACCAGTTCCGCGTCATCCACCCGGTGCTCTTCAAAGCGGGGTTCATTTTCCGTGATGACTCCATATTTACGGGCCAGTTTCCAGTTGTGAGCTTCACTGTCAATCGGATCGAGAAGAAGGCCGCGGATGAATTTACTTTTACCCGCGCCCGCGCCGCGCAGCATGAATTTTTCGGGATATTGACGAGGTTTCGGTTTTTTAAAGATCACCGGCTCCATCATTTGTCCCATCATGCCGTCGGCCAGGATCATGACCGGTGTGCGGTATTTGTCGGCAAGGTCGAACGCGTCCATGGTTAAATCCGCCAATTCCTGGCCGCTTCCCGGTGCGAAAACGATGGTGCGATAGTCGCCGTGTCCGCCCCCGCGAGTGGCCTGAAAATAATCGCCCTGTGAGGGAAGAATGTTGCCTAACCCCGGGCCACCGCGCATGATATTGACGATAATTCCGGGGAGCTCACAGGCTGCCATGGAAGAAATGCCTTCCTGTTTCAAAGAAATACCGGGGCCGGAAGATGACGTCATGACCCGGACGCCCGTGGCGCTGGCACCGGCGATCATGTTGATAGCGGCAATTTCACTTTCCGACTGAATGAAAACGCCGTTTTCCACGTTTCTCATATGTTCGGCCATGTACTCGGTCAGTTCATTCTGCGGCGTAATGGGATAACCGGCATAGAAGCGACAGCCCGCGCGAATCGCGGCTTCGCCAATAACATTATTTCCTGACATCAATACTTTATTCACGGTAAACCTCAATGGCTACTTCCGGACACATCGTGGCGCAAATCGCACAGCCGTTGCATTCCTTTTCTTCGTTAATACATACGGGATGATACCCCTGGGCATTATACTCCTTAGACGGCAGAATGTGGCCTTTGGGGCAGAAATGAATACAGAGCTGACACTCCTTGCATAATTCCTTTTTTATCTTGATATATCCTTTCAAAACATGTCCCCAGATCGTTTTTTACCTGTTATTCATTAACTTTCGGCGGATGCTATCTTGCGCATAATGTTCAGAATGTCAAGGATTTTTAGATGGAAATTCATGACGGTAAAACGAAGATCAGTCAATCTTTCCGATTTGAAATCCTTCCAGTTTGATCGCCACGGCGCGCTGCATCAAATCGATGGAAATGACGAACAACTCTTTTTCGGGATCACTTTTAATTACGGTGCCCTCAATACCGGCAAAGGGACCGTCCATGATCCGCGCCGGTTCTCCTTCTTTCGGATACTGTAGCGTGAACATTTCCACTTTTTTATTCATCAATCGCTGGATGGCGGTGATTTTTTCATCCGGCACAGGCAGCGGTTCCGCGTTCAGTTTTTTTCCAAGAATTCGAACAACGCCGGTTGTTTTGAGAATGGCCAGGTGGATTTCGTTATCCAGAGAGGCATTCACAAAAAGATAGCCGGGGAAAAGCGGCACCGTTATTTTCTTTTTACGGTCTTTTCGCTTGCTCCAGACTTCCATCTCCGGTACAAATGCAGTCAGATTTTTCTGGGTAAGACCGGTATGGGCCTTATACTCGTGACGGCTTTTTGTGTGAACGGCATACCAGGGCATGGCAAATCACCACTTTAAAAATTTTGACAATCAGTCAATTTATTTGCCGGGAACCTACAATAGGCAGTGATTTTTTGCAATGGAGAAAAAATGAGAGTGCTTCGTCTTAATGGTTTGACGCTGACATTGGATGAAAAAGAAGAACGTCTGGCGGCAAAGGCTGCTTTGGTACTGGGCATTCCGGTTACGGGCATTCACCGCCTGAATATCATCAAAAAGGCCCTGGATGCCAGACGCAACCGGCCTCCTCATTTTGTTTATGCGGTAAAAATCAGTTTGAATAATACTGTGGCGTTGCCGGAAACGCTGCCGGAAGGAATACAACTCCAGCCGTTTAAGGATGATCCGGCTATGGAGCCGTCGTCAGCCGGGTCAATGGGAACTTTAACTTTATCCGGGAGATGTCCCGTTGTGGTCATTGGCAGCGGGCCTGCCGGTCTTTTTGCAGCCTACACGCTGGCCGTAGCCGGTATTCCCGTCCTGCTGCTGGAGAGAGGACGTCCTGTAGAAGAACGCGTAAGCGATGTACGGACATTCTGGGAAAAAGGCTTACTGAATCCGCAAAGCAACGTTCTTTTCGGCGAGGGAGGCGCGGGGACATTTTCCGACGGGAAACTGACCAGCCGGACGAAAAACCCTTATGCCGGCCGGGTAAAAAAAGTACTGGTTGAAATGGGAGCTTCCCCGTCCATTTTAACGGACGCCAAACCGCATGTTGGCACGGATCAACTCCGGAACGTTGTTATTCAACTGAGGAAAAAACTGATAGACTTGGGCTGTGGCATTCAGTTTGAAGCTCATGTGACGGATTTTATCATCCGGCAGGATAAAATCACGGCCGTGGTTGTCAACGACAGGCAGGAAATAAATGCGGAGCAGGTCATTCTCGCCATGGGTCAGAGCGCGGATGACACTTACCGGAAATTAGCGGCACGCGGCATCAAAATCGAACCTAAACCGTTTGCGATGGGGCTGCGCGTCGAACACCCGCAAACCCTGATCAATGCCATGCAATACGGCCGGTGGTCAAATCATCCTCATCTGCCGCCGGCGGAATATTTTGTCACCGCCGCCGTCTGCGAACAGAATCGTTCCGTTTACACATTCTGCATGTGTCCGGGAGGGCAGGTGATCGGTTGCAGCGCGTTTCCGGGAGGTTTGATTACCAACGGTATGAGCAACAGCGAGCGCAGCGGTGAATTTGCCAACAGTGCCATCGTTGTCAATGTACGTGTGGATGACTTTGCGAAAGAAGGAGAGCCGCTGAGCGGTCTGGCCTTTCGCAATCTCTGGGAGAAAAAAGCCTTTGCGGCGGGTGGCGGCAACTATTGCGCTCCCGCGCAAAAGCTTTCCGAGTTTGTCGAACAAAAATTCACCGGTGTCGTCGGCCGGACCAGTTTTTTGCCCGGCGTCCAGGCATCGCGGCTTGAAGAAGTGTTGCCGAAATTTATTGCAGACGCATTGCGGGTCGGGATTAAACAGTTTGACAAGAAAATGCCGGGCTTTATTTCGCGGGATGCCCATTTGATCGGTGTGGAGACAAGAACGTCGTCGCCGGTGCGTATCTGCCGCGGCGCCGACGGCCAAAGTGAAAATGTCCGGGGACTCTATCCCTGCGGGGAAGGCGCGGGCTATGCCGGAGGAATCATCAGTTCGGCGCTGGACGGCATGAAGGCCGCTACAAGTTTGATGGCGGCGATAAACGGCAGTCCATGATCACATCCGCGCCTTTTTTTATCACCTTGCGCACGGATAATAATTTTGCGTCTTTTAAATCGCGAATATTCAGATCGCCAACCGCTTCAATGCCTTTGCCGATAATCTTCGGGGCAATCACCGTAACCAGGCGATTAACCAGATTGTCTTTCAGCGCGGAGGTAATGGTTTGTGCTCCGCCTTCAATTAAAACCGAAGAAATCTTGCGGGCCGCCAGCAACGGCAGCAGCTTTATCAGATCAACATACCCCCGCTCATCGGCATCCACCCTGAGCAATTCAGCGCCTGCCGCGGCCAGTTTGCGGAATTGAGCATCGGCGGAATTTTTAGTCGTGGCAATCAGCGTCGGTATCCGGGAAATATCCTGCAAAACATTGGCCTCCGGGGCGATGACCAGATCGGAATCCATGATGATTCTTAATGGATTTCGTCCCCTGACATTTCGTACGGTCAACGTTGGATTGTCCTGGATGACGGTTCCGATTCCGACCAGAATGGCATCGTGATCGGCTCGCAATTGATGAGCGAATTTCAGCGAGGCGGGAGAGCTGATCCACTGGGAATTGCCGGTGGCTGTGGCAATGCGGCCGTCGAGCGTCTGCGCGTATTTGACGGTGACAAACGGCAGCCCCGTTTCCATAAAATGAAAGAAAACTTCATTGAGATTGCGGCATTCATTTTCCAGAACGCCTGTGCGGATATCGATTCCGGCGCTTTGCAGACAGGCAATGCCCTGACAGGCAACCAGCGGGTTGGAATCGGCAGCGCCAATTACAACCCGCCTGATTTTATGCCGGATGATTTTATCCGTGCAGGGCGGTGTTTTTCCGTAATGGCAGCAGGGTTCCAGCGTCACATAAAGCGTCGAACCGGCGACATTTTCCCTCGCGCTGTCTATCGCGTTGACTTCCGCGTGATTTTGGCCGCAGCATTGATGGCAGCCCTGGCCGATGATCCGGCCGTTCCTGACAATCACAGCGCCCACCATCGGGTTGGGGCTGGCATACCCCCGGCCTTTGGCGGCCAGTTTCAGGGCCAGATTCATGTATTGTTCGTCATTCATAAAAATTGATTATCGCAATGCCTGAATCAATGCAATCCATTTTTGAGATAAGAATTCCAATATAGGTATTGATTTCCGGCAAAATAAAGAGTAAAACCGGGCGCAAAATAGGTTAAAACATGTTCAGCGTTCCTGAATAATCCTGGTTAAAGAAAAAATAAAAATAGAAGAGATATTTCATGATTTTTTTTAATATTTTTTCCTTCATCTTCGGCGCCGCCGTCGGCAGCTTTCTCAACGTCTGCATTTTCCGCATACCCGCTGAACAATCCATCGTCAAACCGGCTTCCCGTTGTCCGTCCTGTGAACATCCGATCCGTTTTTACGATAACATTCCCATCCTCAGCTTTCTTATTTTGCGCGCCAAATGCCGGGACTGCGGCGCAAAGATTTCCTGGCGCTACCCGCTGGTCGAATTCATCACCGGTCTTTTGGCCCTGCTGCTGTTTATGAAATTCGGTCCGACCATTCATTTTCTTGTATTTTTCATTTTTACCGCTGTCCTGATCGTCATTACCTTTATCGACCTGGATCATCAAATCATTCCTGATGTTATTTCCCTGCCCGGCATTCCCTTGTTTTTTCTGGCGGCTGTCTTGATCGTTAAACTTCCCTGGCTGGAAGCGGTCATCGGCTTGCTGATTGGCGGAGGTATCCTTTTATCTATTGCTTTCGTTTATGAATTAATTACCAAGCGAGAAGGCATGGGTGGCGGCGACATTAAACTGCTCGCGCTGATCGGCGGTTTTCTGGGGTGGAAATCATTGATCTTTGTTCTGTTGTTCAGCTCGTTAACCGGAGCAGTCATCGGCGTTACCGCCATGATCATCAATAAGCAGGATACGAAATACGCCGTGCCCTTCGGACCTTTTTTATCGGCGGCGGCGGTTGCCTACGTTTTCTTGGGTGACGCCTTTATGAGGTTTTTGATTTACCGGTATTAGGGATGTCTGTAAAGAATCGATTGAAAAATAAATATTGAAAAATATTAAAAAAGTATTGAGTTTTATTCGTCAAATCTGCTAAATAAATCAAAAGGTATTTTGTAACGTGAACGAATGACGGATAAGGTTTACAAGATTTGTTTGAGTAAGGCAAATAAATCCGAAGCAGTATATGTGAAGAATGCGCCGATGCATTAGCGTATGCTGTGGCGAGGGAAGAAGCGGAGTCACGTTTATTTTATGAATCCTTCCAGAGAGAATGAAAGAACACGGATCGGAATGTTTGATGTCCGGGATGACCAGACGATTGTCAGGGAAATTAAATTGACGGTCGGCCTGATGAAACCGGGCTTTGACTTCAGTCATTTAGATGCGGCGTTTCATGATGTTAAGCGCTTGTTTCTCGGCCAGTATGAAGGCTATCGCAAATGCAACACGCAGTATCATGATTTTGGCCACACGTTGATGGTTTTGCTGGCGATGACGCGTTTGATGCACGGCGCTTATTTGCAGGAAATCAAATTTACGGACAAAGAAATCAATCTGGGGCTGATCAGTTCGTTGATGCATGATACCGGCTATATTCAGTCAGTCGATGATTGCGAAGGAACAGGCGCCAAATATACGCTGACGCACATTACCAGAAGCATTGAATTTGTTCAGAATTATTATTCAAGAGATCCTTATTTTGCGGCGGATATGCATAATTTTCATGATATTTTAAGATGCACCGGACTGAACACGGCGATTGCGGATTTGCCGTTTGAATCGGAAAGGATTATTCTGCTGGGTAAGATGCTGGGCACTGCGGATTTACTGGGACAGATGGCCGACCGCCTGTATCTGGAAAAACTGATTTTGCTTTTCGGCGAATTTAAGGAAGGCGGCGTGGCGGGCTATGAAAGTGAAATGGAGCTTTTCCGAAAAACAGTTCACTTTTTTCAGTGGATAAGAACGCGCTTTGAAAATGAGTTTGGCAATGTCGAACGTTATATGGTGGACCACTTTAAAAATCGCTGGAATATCAACAGTAATATCTATGAAGAATCGATTGAAGTAAATTTCAGATATCTGAAATTTATTCTAAAAAGCAACCAGAAAAATATTCGTTCCGCTCTGCGCCGCAAGGTGTTCTCTTTTCACTAAAACCGACAATACTTGTTGATATTTTATGCAAGGTTTCATATGACTTGACCATCCCGAAAGGGGTGAAGGTCTATTGCTGAGGGAGGTTCCTGTGAATATTACGGTTAAAAAAGGAAATCTGGCTGAGACGAAAACCCCGGTCATGATCCTGGCGCTTTGTGAAGGTGAGAGGAAATTGCCGGAGATGGCGGCAAGAGTTGATCAACAGACGGGCGGGCTGCTGGGCGACATGATGAAATGCGGTGATTTTGAGGCTAAACCATCGCAGGTATCCGTGATTTATACCAGGGGGGCGCTGCCGGCCCAAAGAATCGCGCTGGTGGGACTCGGCAAAAAAAGCGAACTGACGCTGGAAAAGATTCGCGGCGCGTTTTCAAAAGTCATGCAGCATCTGCGCGGTTTGAATATTAAAGAAGCGGCAACCGCCATTGACGGGGATCTTCTGCCGGATCAAAAAGAAAATGTTGTTGCCGCGGCCGTGGAAGGCGCAATTCTGGGCCAGTATCACTACGCGTCATACAAGACGGTCGGTCGCGATGAATTCAAAGAAATGCAGCTGCTGGAAATTGTGGCGGCGCCGGAAGACTATGCCGTTACCCTGAAAGAAATTCAAAAGACAAAAATCATTACGGATGCGGTTTATCTTGCCCGCGATATGGTTTCGGCGCCGGCCAACGAGATGACGCCGTCGATCATGGCCGCTCATGCTCAGAAAATCGCGAAAAGAAAAAATGTCTCCTGCCGTGTGCTGGATAAAGGAAAGATGAAAGCGCTGGGGATGAATGCTTTGCTGGGTGTGGCGGCAGGCAGCCAGGAACCGCCGAAATTGATTATCCTGGAATACACCGGCGGCAGGAAAGGCGATGCGCCGGTTGCCCTGGTCGGCAAGGGGCTGACGTTTGACAGCGGCGGCATTTCCATAAAGCCCGCGGAAAAAATGGATGAGATGAAAACGGACATGTCCGGCGGCGCGGCGGTGATGGCAACCATTATGGCGGCGGCCGATCTGCGGCTGCCTGTCAACATTGTCGGTCTGGTTCCCGCCACGGAAAACATGCCCGGGGGCAGTGCTTTGAAGCCGGGCGATATTTTAAAATCTTATTCCGGCAAAACCATTGAAGTACTGAACACGGATGCCGAGGGCCGGCTGATTCTGATCGATGCGCTCTCCTACGCTTCAAAATATAAACCGGCGGCCATCATTGACATCGCCACGTTGACCGGTGCGTGCGTTGTAGCGCTGGGGGAGGACGTCATCGGTATGCTGGGAACGGACGAGCAACTCAAGCGAGACATCAACCGTTCCGCGCAGCTTACCGGCGAACGGGTCTGGGAACTGCCGCTGTGGGAACATTATGGCGATCTGATTAAAAGCGACGTTGCCGATTACAAGAACAGCGCGGGACGCATGGGGGGGGCGATTACGGCGGCGGCGTTTCTGAGCAAGTTTGTCGGCGATTATCCCTGGGTGCATCTGGATATCGCTGGTCCCGCCTGGACCACAAAAGATAAGGCCTATATTCCCAAAGGCGCGTCGGGCGTGACGGTGCGTCTGCTGGTGGAATATTTACAAAACTATAAACAAACATAATCATGCAACCGCTTTTAGAGATCAAAAATTTAAAAACAGTCTTTTCCACCGCCCGGGGCGTCATCAAAGCGGTGGACGGTGTTTCTCTGTCTCTGGCCGCCGGTGAAACGCTGGGTGTTGTGGGAGAATCCGGATGCGGCAAAACAATGCTGGCGCTTTCCGTGATGAGGTTGATTCCGCCGAACGGCCACATTGCCGAAGGCCGGGTTCTGTTTGACGGTCAGGATCTGTTGTCTTTGCCGGAAAAGGAGATGAGGGAAAAACGCGGCCGGGATATTGCCATGATTTTTCAGGAGCCGATGACGTCGCTGAATCCGGTTTTGCGCATCGGCGATCAGATTGCGGAGGCGATCTGTCTGCACCAGCATGTTCCGGCCAAAGAAGCGCTGTCTCTGAGCGTGCAGCTTTTAGGCGAGGTCGGCATTCCCGAGCCGGAAAGACGGGTGAAAGATTATCCCCATCAGTTAAGCGGCGGGATGCGTCAACGGGTCATGATCGCCATGGCCATGTCCTGTCATCCCCGGTTGCTGCTGGCGGATGAACCTACCACGGCGCTGGATGTGACGATTCAGGCCCAGATTCTGAATTTGATTTCCGATCTGAAAGAAAAAAACAATATGGCGGTTGTTCTGATTACACATGATCTGGGCATTGTCGCCGAAGCGGCGCAAAAGGCGGCGGTGATGTATGCGGGCAGGGTGGTGGAATCCGCGGATGTGGAAAAATTATTCGCCCGTCCGCTGCACCCCTATACGCGAGGATTGATTGCGTCCCGGCCTTCCGCGGTGAATGAGAAAGAAGGCTATTTAAAAACCATTCCCGGCACGGTTCCCAGTCTCTATGATCTTCCTTCCGGATGCCGTTTTTCCGAACGCTGTGCGCTGGCCGAAAACGAATGCCGGGCAACCGAGCCGGAGTTGGCGGAAATGGAAGACGGTCATTTTGTCTCCTGCTTTATTGCTCAAAGAAAAGTATCGTGAAGGAGTTTTCCCCTGCCATGGCGTCTGTCCTGATGGATATTCAACAACTGGAAAAGAAATACTCTCTGGGCGGCGGATTTCCGCAAAACCGCCCGCGTATTGTCCGGGCGGTGGACGGCGTTGATCTGCAAATCTTCGAGGGGGAAACGCTGGGGCTGGTGGGCGAATCCGGCTGCGGAAAATCAACGCTGGCGAAGCTGTTGATGAGGCTTGAAGAACCGGATGCGGGAAGCGCATATTTTAAAGATCAAAATATCTTCACGCTGTCTGCGGAAGCTTTAAAAGCCTACCGCCGCCGTGTGCAGATGATTTTTCAAGATCCGTATTCTTCACTGAATCCCCGAAAAACCGCGATGAGCATCATTGCGGAACCGCTGACGGTCCATCGGATGGGGAACCGTCAGCAAAACAGGGAAAAAGCCGTTCAACTGATGATCAAAGTCGGTTTAAGCCGCGAGCAGTCCAAACGGTATCCGCATGAATTCAGCGGCGGACAGCGGCAGCGCATCGGCATCGCGCGCGCGTTGGCGCTGCAACCCGCGCTGGTCATTGCCGATGAACCGGTTTCCGCTCTGGATGCCTCAATTCAGGCGCAGATTCTGAATCTGCTCAAGGATCTGAAAAAAGATTTCGGTTTGACCTATTTGTTTATTTCCCATGATCTGAATGTTATCCGCCATGTATCCGACCGGATTGCGGTGATGTATCTGGGAAGAATCGTCGAACTGGCGGATAAAAATGATCTGTATGAGACGCCGCTTCATCCCTACACGCGAATGCTGCTGATGGCCATGCCGTCTTGTGCTCCGGGGAAGAAAAAGCGCGACATGATGATTCGCGGAGAAGCCAGGGATGCGGGAGATCCCGGGTGCAGTTTTAAGAACCGCTGTGTTTATAAAATAGCGGTATGTGAAAATACGCAACCCCGGTTGATCCGGTATCAGGGCAGGGGATGGTGCGCCTGCCATCGCGCAGGAGACAATTGAACAGTATGGAAGAAAAAGTATTCTGGAAAAACGGTGTGCTGACCGGCGAGGGGTTATGGCGAAAGAAAACAGAAGATGTCGGCGTGGTGATTTGTCATCCGCACCCGCTGATGGGCGGGTCCATGGATAACAATGTTGTGGAAACCATCCGGGATGTATTTTCGCATTGCGGCTATTCCACATTACGCTTTAACTTTCGCGGCGTCGGTGAAAGCACCGGCGGTTACGATGAGGGCAGGGGAGAAACGCAGGATATTTTATCGGCCTGTGAATTTATGAGACGTCAGGGCGTTGAAAAAATCACGCTGGCCGGTTATTCCTTCGGGGCCTGGGTTTGCTGCCGCCTGCTCAAAGATAAACCCTCCATGGCTGCTTCCGTCATTTTAATTTCTCCGCCGCAAAAATACTTTGAATTTGATTGGAGCGGACTGGAAAATGCCGTGGAATTCATGATCTGCGGAGATCGCGATCCATTCTGTGATGCGGATGATTTAAGAAAGACATCAGATCGGATTCACGCAAAATTGACGGTTCTGCGGGCCGCGGATCATTTCTATTTCGGGCGGGAAGTTCAACTGGCCGAGCATTTAAGTAATTATATACGCGAAAAAAAAGCTTGATTTTAATAAAAATGATGTTATTGTCGGCGAAAACGTGACGGAAAAAGTATAAAAAGCACAGAGTCGTTACAAAAGAGATAGATGGTTTTGGTCAGGAAATTAGTAGTGTTGAGACTGTGTTACCCAAAAAAAATAACCGCGGAGAATTCTTAAAACAAGAAAAAGAATTCGTGCGGTTTTTTAGTTTCTGACGTTTTTTTAACGGCGGAAACAAATATTTGAAAGGGGGATTTTAGCTTTGGCAGAAGGAAAAGTAAAGTGGTTCAACGAGAAGAAGGGGTTTGGTTTTATTGAAAACGATGAGGGCGGAGATGTTTTTGTTCATTACAGCGCCATTTCCGGGACCGGATTTAAGACTCTTTATGAGGGTCAGCGAATTCGCTTCGATGTTGAACAGGGCAACAAAGGGCCCAGCGCAACCAATGTTCAACCATTATAATCAATCCTGTTAATTAACTTGCAGCAAAATGCCCCGTTTCCCGGGGCATTTTTATTTTGTATTCATGAAAAAAAATATCATTGTCATCCTGGGACCGACCGCATCCGGCAAAACAACGCTGGCGGTTCGACTGGCTCATGATTTGCGGGGCGAAATCATTTCGGCGGATTCGCGCCAGGTGTATCGGGGGATGGATATCGGTACGGGGAAGGATTTATCCGAATTCCGGATTGCGGGAAAAACCATTCCCTGTCATTTGATTGATATTCTCGATCCGTCTCAGGAGTTTAATGTCTTTGAATTTCAGAAGAGATTTTATGAGACCTTTAACGACCTGAAAAAAAAGCAGGTTTTGCCGGTTCTGGTCGGCGGCACGGGTCTTTATCTCGAGTCTGTTCTGACGGATTATGTTTTGCCGCAAGCCTTGCCTGATGCGCGTTTTAGAGAAGAATTCGCCTCGAAATCACAGGCGGAACTTCGGGAAATCCTTCTGGCGATGAAACCTGATCTGCATAATAAAACCGATCTGGAAGACCGGGACAGGATCCTGCGAAGAATGGAAATTGAAAAAGCCAGACAAAATCCGGCAGGAGAACCGGCGCAAAAACCTGTCATCCGGGCCGGAGTGTTCGGCATCCATTGGGAAAGATCCGTTCTGCGGCGGAGAATCGCGGACAGGTTGCAGACAAGAATGGCGGAGGGAATGATCGAAGAGGTGTCCCGATTGCATGCGGAAGGTTTATCCTGGCAGAGGCTGGACAGTTTCGGTCTGGAATATCGCTATATCGCGGGGTATCTGCGGAACATGATGACGAAGGACGAGATGACGGCCGGCCTTCAGATTGCCATCGGACAATTTGCCAAAAGGCAGATGACATGGTTTCGGCGCATGGAAAAAAAAGGCGTAGCCATTGAATGGATTCCCGGAGACGATTATCCCGCTCTGCGCCGGCGCGCATCGGAAGTCCTGTCATGAAGAAAGATTCCCTGCTGAAGAATTATCTTGAGAAATACGCGGCCGGGCCGCCCTGGCAAATACAAACCGGAAATCTTGATAACATTGACCAGGTCGTTGTTATTCCGGCTTACGCGGAAAGAGAAATGCTTTTTGCCACGCTGGCGTCTCTTGCCGCCAATCCCGATTCGTCTTTGGAAAAAACCCTGGTCCTCTGCGTAATTAACAATAAGGCGGATGCGCCGATTGCCGATAAAGAAAATAACGCGCAAACCCTTTCCCTGCTAAAGGCCTTGATTGCCGGACAGTCCGTGAGTCAACTTCCGTTCGCCGATGATCTCCATGTTTTCCTGCAAAGCATCGCCGAAAGCCCGTTAAGAGTAGCCTGTGTGGATGCGTCTTCTCCCGGCCTGGAAATTCCTCCGCGTTTAGGCGGTGTCGGGATGGCCCGCAAAATCGGCATGGATATGGCGTTGCGCCTGCTGGCCCCTTCCCCAAACGAGCCGCGGCTGATCCTGAGTCTGGATGCGGATACACGGGTTCGCCCCGATTATTTGCCGGTGGTCCGCAATGCTTTTGGATCCGGCAAAGCCCGGACGGGGATCGTTGCCTATGAACATGCAATGCCTCAAGAGGATATCGGGCAGGCGGCCATCTGCTTATATGAAATCTTTCTGCGCTACTGGGTGCTTGGTCTGCAATATGCCCGATCGCCCTATGCATTTCATTCAATCGGTTCAACCATTGTAACCACGGCGGACGGTTATCTTGCCGTGCGGGGAATGAATCGCCGCGCAGCGGGAGAAGATTTTTATTTTCTGAACAAACTGGCCAAAACAGGTCCTGTCCGCCAGATTACGGAAACCGTGATCTATCCCTCCGCGCGCATATCCGGAAGGGTGCCTTTCGGCACGGGGGCGGCGGTTGAAAAAATTATTTCCAGCGCGGATTCCGGGTATCTTTTTTACGATCCCCGGGTATTTCTTATTTTGAAAAAATGGCTTGCTTTGATGACGCAGTCCTTTAACCGGTCCGAACAGGCAATTCTCGCTTGCGCGAAAGAAATCGATCCGGGGTTGGAATCTTTTTTAATCGCCCGCGGTTTTTTATCGGTCTGGCCGAAAATCCGATCTAATCTGAAGGATGAAAAGACCTGGAACAGACAGTTTCACAATTGGTTTGACGGATTTGAAACGCTGAAGCTGGTCAACGATCTCTCCAGAAGGTTGTATCCGCGAATCAGCCTGCTTTCCGCGCTGCCTGCAATGACGTCGCTCACGGGCGGGGAAATTCCCGGCGGATTCATCAATGAACACACGGCAAAAGCGGAAGATCTTTTGAGGATTCTCCATGATTTGCGCCGCCGGCCGGGAATAGGCGCAGACCGCGGATCATCCGGATAATCTTCTTGACTTGACGGGAGAATTTCGCGTATAGCGCAGTTCACTTTTATACTTAATTTTTTCGGAGGAAATCCATGAATAAAATCTTCATAAGAAATGCTCTGACGGTTTTACTGATCATTTTGATGGCCGTAACTTTGGGATGCGGCAAGAAAGAAAAAGAGGAGGCGTCGGCGTCTTCCGGACAATCCCGGCAGGATGCGCAAAATGAACCGCTGCCCGGGGTGGAAAAACCCGTCATTGCGCCGGACATGACGAATGTCGCGCAGGCCCAGTCGAAGGATGTGGTCCTCAGCGTTGACGGTGTGACGTTAAAAAAGAATGACCTGGCCAAACAGGTCCAGGATAGGATGAAGCTTTATAAAGACAAGATTCCCGCCGACAAGAAAAAAGAAGCTCAGGCCGGGATAAGAAAGCAGTTGATGGAAGAGTTTGTGATGCGCACCCTGTTAACCAAAGAAATAGAAAACAAAAAAATTGCGGCCGCCGATAAAGAAATCGAGGCGGCGATGAATCAGATCAGGGCAAGTCTGCCGCCCGGTAAAAAAGTCGAGGATTTCCTGAAAGACAACCGTATTTCCCGTCAGGATATCGTGCTGGGGGTGAAAATAAAAAAACTGGTCGAGATGGAGGCCGGCAACAAAACGAAGCCGTCGCAAAAGGAAATCAGTAAATTTTATAATGCCAATAAAGATAAGTTCATCACGCAGGAATCCGTCCATGTCCGTCATATTCTGGTGGCGATTGACGTCAAAGACGATGAAAAAACGAAGGCGGAAAAAAAGGCGAAAATAGAGAACCTGCGCAAGCAGATTGTCGAAGGCGCGGATTTTGCCGAAGTTGCAAAAAACAATTCGGATTGTCCCAGCAGGGAAAACGGCGGCGATCTGGGAGAAATCAAGAAGGGCCAAACGGTCAAACCCTTTGAAGATGCGGCTTTTACACAGGAGAAAAATGCCGTTGGGCCGGTTGTGACCACGGAATTCGGCCACCACATTATTCAGGTTCTGGGCCGGACGCCGGGAGGCGCCGTTAAACTGGACGAAGTAAAAGGTCAAATAGCGCAGTATCTCGAACAGCAAAAACAGACGGAACATTTTGCTAAAATGACGGCAAGATTAAAGAAAAACGCAGCCGTTATTTATTACGGGAACTGATGAGAATTAAGAAAACAGGCCGGATTGGCGAAGGTCTCTGGTTTTTCGGCGCGGAAGAATCCTGTGTCTATTTACTGGAGGGCGGCAAATCATCCGCGCTGATCAGCGCCGGTTTGAGTTATCTTCTGCCGGATTTATTCCGGCAGTTCGCTTCAGCGGGCGTCTCCGAAAAACAAATCGATCATATCATCATCCTGCACGCTCATTTCGATCATGTCGGCGTGGTCCCTTTTTTCAAGAGAAAATGGCCGCATGTGAAAATTTACGCATCTTCGCGCGGATGGGACGTCCTGTCGAATCCCAAAGCCGTTGCGGTCATCAATGAATTTTCGCTGAAAGTGTGCCGCAGAATGCGGGGCAATGAAAACGTATTATCCGGGCTTGACTGGCAGTGGCGCGATGATGCGCAGGGCGATGTGTTGGCGCAGAACAGTTGTATTGATCTGGGCGATAAACAAATTGAAATTTCTGAAACGCCCGGGCACTCTTCCTGCTCGATTTCCGCTTATATTCCGCAGTTAAAAACGCTGTTCCCGTCGGACGCGGTCGCCATCCCCTATCGGGATGAATATCTCATTGCGGCGGGATCAAGTTTCCCGGACTATCAAAAAAGCCTGGAGAAACTGGCCTTGCTGGATGTGGAAATGGTATGCGCGGATCATTACGGAACGATCACCGGAGATGAGGCTGCGCGCTACATTGCACAAAGTCAAACGGCTGCCGACCAAATGATTGACAGGTTACATCTCGCCCTGCAAAAAGGGGGCAGTGTCGAACGAGCGGCGGAGCAATTGATTAAGATTCATTTTGCGCAAAGGCCGGATTACTTCGTTCACCCGGATATTCTGCTGCACACTTATCAAAGAATGCTAAAGCAGTTTACTTGAAGCTATGCTCGGCGTCCGGAAAAGCGCTTGTTTTTACATCCTGAATATAGTGTTTGACGGCGTTTCGGATTTCATGACTTAAATTCGCATATTTTTTGACAAACTTCGGCGTCATCCGGTCGTTCATGCCCAGCATGTCGTTGACCACCAGCACCTGTCCGTCGCAGTGAATGCCGGCGCCGATGCCGATGGTGGGAATGGACAGAGCGCCGGTAATTTCCGCGGCCAGTTTTTCAGGCACGCATTCCAGCACCAGTGAAAAAGCGCCTGCTTCTTCCAGAATAACGGCATCCTGCATCATTTTCTCCGCCGCGTCTTCCTTCTTGCCCTGAACTTTATAACCGCCCAACTGGTGGACGGATTGCGGTGTTAATCCCAAATGCGCCATGACGGGAATCCCCGCCCGGGTCATTTTTTGGACGATTTCCGCGTGTTCCCGGCCGCCTTCCAGTTTGACCGCCTGAGCGTCGGCTTCTTTTAAAAAGCGTCCGGCATTGGCCAGCGCTGACTCGATAGATACCTGATAGGATAAAAACGGCATATCCGCCACGATCATGGCTTTGTGTGAGCCGCGGGCAACCGCCTTCGTATGATGCAGCATATCTTCCATCGTTACGGGAAGAGTTGTGTCGTAGCCCAGAATCACATTGCCCAGAGAATCACCCACCAGGAGGATGTCGATGTCGCTTTCGTCCAGGATAGCGGCCATCCCGTAGTCGTAAGCGGTCAGTACGGTGATTTTTTCGCCCTGCGTTTTCATTCTTTTGATATCCAGAATAGTTTTGCGGTTAATCTTAGTCTGCGTGCTCATTTTTTGATCCTTTCAGAAGCTTTTGAATGATGTTTGCCTGTTCGGCATTCAAGGTCCCTTTTTGACGCGCCAGTTTTACCGCGATCATTCCCATGTTGGCGTATAAAGCAGAGAGACCGGAATGATGGCAGGCCATGGCTTCGATATGTTTTTGAATCGTTCCCGAATCACCGCGGGCAATCGGTCCCGTCAGCGCCTTTTCGCAGCCCTGTTTTTCAATATTGGCCAGACTGCCATAGACTAAAGGCAGATAGGCCTTGCGGGCGTCTTTTTCCGAAAAGCCGATGGATAAGTAAATCGATTCGACGACGCTCATCAAAGAGACCAGGTAATTCGAGGCCATGCAGGCCGCCGCGTGATAAAGCGGTTTTTGCGCCGGTGTGATGGAAATAGGGATGCCGTGCAGGTCGCGGACAATATCCGCCGAGATCTTTTTGACGCCTTTTGCGGCCGTCACGCCGAAAAAGCTGCCGGGAATGCTTGCAATGGCGCCGTCGATGGACGAGAAACTCTGCAGCGGATGAATGCTGGCGACGAATGCCCCGGCCCGGGCCGCGGGTTCCAGAAGATCCAGTTCCCCCGCGCCGCTCATGTGAAAAACATTCTTTCCCTTAACGGAGGAACCGTCCACGATTTCCGTACAGACGGACCTGATGCGGTCGTCAGGCGTTGTGATCAGAAGGCAATCGGCCGGACCCGCCGCCTGCGCGGGATTCCGGAAGCCTTCGGCCCCGGTGTAGTCTTTTGCTCTTTTTAAATGAGCGGCGGAGAGATCGGCGAAAGATACAATTTCATGGCCGGCTTTTTTCAGCAGAACTCCGATCGCCGTTCCAACCATTCCGGCGCCGATGATGGAAAACTTAAGCGGTTGTTTTTTTCTTATCATGACATCCTGTCCATAAAAAAAGGCCTTCCACGACAATGGAAGACCTGTATCCGACAGTTTTGCTGACTCCCGTCTCAGTCTGTGCCAAGTGATCCAAGCGGTTGTCTGTTTTCTAACACACCCCGTCAGCGCCGTCAAATGATATTTTGGCGTGAGCTTCCAACAAAGAGCCTTGTTTTTACGCTGTCTCTCGGCTATACAGGCGCGGGGAGAACTGCATGAAAAAAGTGGACTTAATATTATTTGATTTCGACGGCACGATTGCCGATACGGGCGCAGACCTTGTAGCTTCCATTAATCATACTTTGATGGCCATGCGTCTGGAGACCAGATCGTCTGAAGAAATCATCAGCTTTGTGGGCGATGGGGTTAGAAAATTGATGGAAAGATCGCTTGGAGAAAATCACAGGGGACGGCTGGAAGAGGCGATGAGCATTTTCAGCGGCCATTACGAAAAGCATCTGCTGGACCAGACCGTACTTTGCCCGCATATCGAGGATGTGTTGAAATATTTCAATCACAAAATGAAGGTGATTCTGACCAATAAGCGCCACGCTTTAACCGTGGTCATTGCCCGCGGGCTGCGCATTGATAAGTATTTCATGGAGATTGTCGGCGCGGATACCACACCGTTTCAGAAACCGGATCGGCGCGTGGTTGACTATCTTCTGGAAAAATACAATGTGACGCCGCAGAAAGCAGTGATCATCGGCGACGGCGTCAATGATATCGCGGTGGCGAAGAACGCGGGGATTTTGTCCTGCGCGTATTTAAACGGTTTGGGGAATAAAGAGGCGCTGCTTCGGATGGAAGCCGACTTTTATTGTGAGAACCTGATGGAAGTCAATTCTCTGCTTCAATAATGATGATTAAAAAAATTGAACAAACCATTCAAAAATATTCTTTGCTGAGGAACGGCGAAACCGTTGTTGTCGCCTTGTCCGGCGGAGCGGATTCCTGTGCGCTGTTATTGAGTTTGAGGGATCTTGCGGAAAACTATGGTCTGAAAATAATTGCCGCCCATTTCAATCACGGGCTGCGTGGCGGGGAGTCTAATGGAGATGAGGCATTTTGCCGCAGCCTGGCGCAGCAATCCGGTCTGATTTTTGTAGCGGAAAAAATGCGTCATACGTCAATTCCCAAAGGAGAATCACCGGAAGATTATTTCCGTCAGGAAAGGTATCGGTTTCTGGACCAGGTTGCCGCCGATCACGGGGCCGGCAAAATTGCGCTGGGGCATCACCTGCAGGATCAGGCGGAGACTGTTTTAATCAATATTCTTCGCGGGAGTGGTCTGGACGGCCTAAAAGGTTTTCTGCCGATGCGGGAGAACAAATACATTCGCCCCCTGATGGAGGTATCGCGAACTGAAATCAACGATTTTCTCAAAGAGGTCGGCGTCAAACCTCGCGAGGACAATTCCAACGGCAGCAAAGCCTATTTGCGCAACCGTATCCGTGGAGAGCTGATTCCCCGCCTGAAAGAAGAATATAATCCCCGCATTGAGGAAAACCTGGCACGGATGGCGAAGATTATTCGCCGGGACGATGAATTTCTCAACGGATGCGTCGATGAAATCATAAAACCGCCTCACGTTATTAAAACGCAGCATGAGGCAGGATTTTCCGTAACCTATTTTAAAACGCTGCACGCCGCTTTGGGTTACCGGCTGCTCAGGGCTCTTCTCGAAGGTCTGGCGCCTTCCGGCAGGGGTTTTTCATTTTCCCATATCCAAGCGCTGTTCGATCTGGCGATGAAGAGTTCATCGGGAAAAGGAATTGCGCTGCCGTATGGCCTTTACGCGCAAAAAGAATATGACCGGATAGTCATTCAGTCGGAAAAAGACCAGACAATAAAGGATTACGAATATCGGATGATGGTTCCCGGAACGGTTGACTTAACGGAAAGGGGTCTTACCTTATCCACGAAACGGGCGACGGCGGATGAGATTGATTTTAGCCGCGTCAATAGAATTTACCTGGACGGGGACAAAATTAAAGGAGATCTGATTATTCGGAATCGCCGCGGCGGAGACTGGTTTGAACCCCTGGGAACAAAAGGGTCGCAAAAAATAAAGAAGCTGTTCATTGACCGCAAGATACCGAAGCCGGAGCGAAACAGGATTGCGCTGATGGCCGATCAGGAATCCGTAATCTGGATTGAGAACATGCACTTAAACGAAAGAGTTAAAGTGTCGCCTGAAACAAAATATATTCTGATGGTTGACATTCAGCCTTTGTCGTGAGGAAAGAAGCCCGCATAAGAAAATATTTGAGTTAAATTGCATATTATTATAAAGGTCGGCAAACACATTTAATTTTAAGGAGAAAGATATTGAATCAGTTGCAAAAAAATATAGCACTTGTCCTGACGGTGCTTCTGGTCTTTTTGCTTGTCTGGCAGTTGTTCAATCAGCAGAAGCCCGGCACGCAGGAAATGAATTATACGGAAATGCTGTCCCACCTGAAGAACGGAGAAATTGTGGAAGTCACCATTCAGGGAGAGGCGGTTACCGGCAAACTGGCCGGCGGCAAAATGTTTAAAGTCTATACGCCCAAAGATGACGGACTGGTTGCCATGTTCCGGGAGAAAAATGTCAAAATTACCGCCAAACCGATGGAAGAAAATCCGTGGTACATGATCCTTGTTTCGTGGTTTCCCATGCTTTTGCTTATCGGCGTGTGGATATTCTTCATGCGTCAAATGCAGTCGGGCGGTGGTAAAGCCATGTCTTTTGGTAAAAGCCGGGCGCGTTTGATAACGGATAAATCCAATAAAGTGACCTTTGCCGATGTGGCCGGCGTCAATGAGGCCAAGGCTGAACTCGAAGAGGTGATCGATTTTTTAAAAGATCCGAAAAAATACACCAAACTGGGCGGACGCATTCCCAAAGGATTATTGCTGGTGGGGCCTCCCGGAACAGGCAAAACGCTTCTGGCGCGCGCGATTGCCGGTGAAGCCGATGTTCCTTTTCTGAGCATCAGCGGTTCTGATTTTGTGGAAATGTTTGTCGGTGTGGGCGCATCCCGCGTGCGGGATTTGTTCAGTCAGGCCAAAAAGAATGCGCCCTGCATCATTTTCATTGATGAAATTGACGCCGTGGGACGTCATCGTGGCGCGGGCCTCGGTGGCGGTCATGATGAACGGGAGCAGACCCTCAACCAGTTGCTGGTGGAAATGGACGGCTTTGAGTCCAATGAAGGCGTTATCCTGGTTGCGGCGACCAACCGTCCGGATGTGCTGGATCCGGCGTTGTTGCGCCCGGGGCGGTTTGACCGGCAGGTCATTGTTCCTCTTCCGGATGTGAAGGGCCGGGAAAAGATATTTGAAGTCCACGCGCGCAAGACCCCCGTGGCGGATGATGTTGATTATGCGATATTAGCCAGGGGAACGCCCGGCGCATCGGGGGCCGATATTGAAAATCTGGTCAATGAAGGCGCTTTGAACGCCGCCCGATTGAATAAAGAAAAAGTGACGATGTCGGATTTTGAATTTGCCAAAGATAAAATTCTGATGGGCACTGAAAGACGGAGTATGGTCATCAGCGACGAGGAAAAACAGAACACGGCTTACCACGAGTCCGGCCACACCCTCATTGCCCGCCTGATTCCCGGAACGGACCCGATTCACAAGGTAACGATTATTCCTCGCGGCAGGGCCCTGGGGTTGACCCAGCAGTTGCCGATTGATGAGAAGCATACCTATCCCAGCAAATACCTGGAAGGCAATATTGCCGTATTGCTGGCCGGACGCGCGGCGGAGGAGTTGATCATGAAGGATTTCACCACCGGCGCCGGCAATGATATCGAACGGGCCACCAATCTTGCCCGGAAAATGGTGTGCGAATGGGGCATGAGCGCGAAACTGGGACCGCTCAGCTACGGCAAAAAAGAAGAACAGATCTTTCTGGGGCGCGAATTTGCCACGCACAAGGATTACAGCGAGGAAACGGCCAGAAGCATCGATGCGGAAGTTGTCGCCATTGTGAAGCGCAACTACGATAAGGCCAAGTCTCTTCTGGAAGAGCATATTGAAATCCTGCACAGAATGTCCAAGGAACTGCTGGAAAAAGAAGTTCTCAACAGTGCGGAAATCGATGCAATCATCGGCAGCGCCCTGCCTGCCGAACATGCTTTGCTGCCGCAATAAATGGTGATCGCTGGCTTTGAAGATAGTTAACATCCATAGTTTTGACGAAGCGGTTGACGTATTTCGGAAAATTGGCGTGGATCCTTACGGGATCCGTGCGATGGCGTCAAAAGTTCAGCATTTCAATATTCTTCTTTCTTCGCAATCCTGCAAAGCAGCCAATATCCTCAAGCAGGAGATGTTGTCTCTGGGCGCTGATGCCGCTGTGGCGCGCGGCAGTGTTTCCTGCTCCGTTGACGCCACCGATATTTTACTCATGGGGACGTTAAAGCAGCTTGCCGCCCTGGCTCAGAAAATCGAAAAACAGCCGTTCGGATTAGCTCAGATGTCGCGGGACATTCTGGAGTTGCTCAACAATGCCGGTCGGAACCGCTATGTTCTCAAAACGTCGCGGCGTGAGATAGCCCTGGGCAAAAGAACCCTGATCATGGGTATTTTAAATGTCACGCCGGATTCTTTTTCCGACGGCAGCATTTACTTTGATCGGCAAAAGGCCGTTGAACGCGGTTTGCAAATGGCGGACGAAGGCGCCGACATGATCGACATCGGCGGAGAATCGACACGACCGGGATCAAAGCCGGTTCCCGCGCGTCAGGAAATCGCCAGGGTTGTTCCCCTTGTGGAAAACCTGTCCCGAAAGTTAAAAATACCCATATCCGTGGATACGAAAAAATCGCAGGTCGCGCAAAAATCCCTGGAAGCCGGAGCGGAAATCATTAATGACGTCAGTGCGCTGAACGGCGATAAAAAAATGGCCTCCGTCGTCAGGAAAGCTGATGCGGCGTTAATCCTCATGCACATGAGGGGCACGCCGGAAAACATGCAGGCCGGCAATCTGGTCTATGACGATTTGATGGATGAAATCATCGATTATCTGGCGCGGCAATGTCGCAAAGCCGTTGCGGCAGGCATCGGGAAAGACCATCTGGTTGCCGATCCGGGAATCGGATTCGGCAAAACGTATGAGGATAATTGCCGGATCATAAAAAAAACCGGAGAGTTGAAATCACTGGGACTTCCACTCCTGATCGGCGCGTCACGCAAAGCTTTTATCGGCCATGTGACGGGCGGACAACCCGCGGAAAGGATTGAAGGGACGGCTGCCACCGTTTCCGCGGCCATCATGAATGGATGTCATATTGTCCGGGTTCATGATGTGGCGGCCATGAAAAAAGTTGCGGCAATGACGGATGCGATTGTTCACGCCTGAAAGGAACTTATGATATACGGAATCGGCATTGATCTGGTGGAAAACGACCGTATGGACAAAATCATTCAAAAATGGGGTGACAAATTTTTGTTCCGGGTCTTTTCCAAAAGAGAAATTGAATATTGCGGCCGCCATGCGCAGGCGTCCATGCACTACGGGGCTCGCTTTGCCGTGAAAGAGGCGTTTCTCAAGGCCATCGGCACAGGCCTGGGCAAAGGCGTGAAATTACTGGAAATTGAAGTTATCAACGAAGAGAGCGGCAAACCGCGGTTAATGTTGTCCGGCGGCGCCGGGAAATTTCTGGCAAACGCCGGAATTGAAAGAATTCATCTGAGCATTACGCATACAAAGAATTATGCATCCGCAATGGTTTTACTGGAAAAATAATTTTTAAATGATAAATTTATCGGCAGACGTATGGAAGAAAAAGATGTTCTTTTTGAAATAGTATCTGAAAATGCCGGGCAGACATTCGCCATCGGCTTTGCTGTCGGCGAAAAGGCCGGGGCAGGGGATATCTTCGCGCTATCCGGCGAGCTGGGCGCGGGAAAAACCTGCTTCACCGGCGGTTTAGCCCGCGGCGTCGGCGTCGGCGATCATTATACGATCACCAGCCCGACTTTTACCCTGGTGAATGAGTATCCCGGACGTTGTCCACTTTATCATTTAGATGTTTATCGGTTAAATTCGGTAAGAGATCTGGACGACCTGGGTTATGACGAATATCTGTCGGGAAAAGGCGTGATCGTCATTGAATGGGCGGAAAAAATCGCAAAGGCCCTGCCGCCGGATAGCGTATTGATCCATTTTACATATGTTGATGAAAACAAAAGAATCATCAGGATCAGCGGGCCGCAAAAAAGAATTCGGGACTTAGTGAAAGATATTCAGAGGGAGGGTTAGCATATGGGGTTGGTGGTTCAGAAATTTGGCGGAACATCGGTAGCGAATATTGAAAAGATAAAAAATGTGGCGGGCAAGGCAATCCGGGAGAAGAATGCCGGCCATGATGTCATTGTTGTCCTTTCCGCAATGGCGGGAGAAACCAACAGACTGATCGATCTGGCGCACAGCGCCGCTGATTCTCCCGATGAGAGAGAGTACGACTCGCTGATTTCCACGGGCGAACAGGTGACGATTACCCTGCTGTCCATCGTGTTGAATGAGATGGGATATCGTTCCCGTTCGTTTCTGGGTTTCCAGGTAAAAATCAAGACGGACAGCGCCTTCAAAAAAGCCAGGATAGAGTTGATCGATACGGAGCTCATTCAACAAGAGCTGAGAAAAGGCACGATTGTTGTCGTTGCCGGATTTCAGGGCGTTGATGAAGAGAACAATATTACCACACTGGGACGCGGCGGTTCCGATACCAGCGCGGTGGCGCTGGCCGCGGCGCTCAACGCCGAGAGGTGCGATATTTACACGGATGTGGACGGCGTTTATACGACCGATCCCAATGTCTGCGCCAAGGCCAGAAGGCTGGATAAAATTTCCTACGATGAAATGCTGGAAATGGCCATGACGGGCGCGAAGGTTTTACAGCCCCGATCGGTGGAGATGGCCAAAAAATATAATGTGCCTGTTTATGTCAAATCAACCTTTTCCGATGAAGGCGGAACACTGGTAACGAAGGAGGATAAAGAAATGGAGAAAGAAGTGCTGTCAGGAATTACCTATGATCGCGATCAGGCGAAAATTACGGTCGTTCATATACCGGACAAACCGGGCATTGCGGCGAATTTGTTTACGCCATTGTCGGAACGGAATATCAGCGTTGATATGATCATTCAAAACGCCAGCTTGCAGGGATATACGGATCTGACTTTCACCGTGTCGAAAAAGGACATGAAGGAAGCGCAGAAAATTGTGGAAGCGACGGCGAAAGATATCGGCGCGGAAAACGTGGAAGTGGATGATGATGTTGCCAAAGTATCGATCATTGGCGTGGGAATGGTCAGTCATTCCGGTGTTGCGGCAAAAATGTTTAAAACCATGGCGGATGAAGGCATCAATATCATGATGATCAGCACATCCGAAATCAAAATATCCTGTGTGATCCAGAGAAAATATACAGAACTGGCCGTGACGGTGCTTCATGACGCATTTCACCTGGAAAAGAAAAATTAAACATTCTCGCTTACCCCTTCCTTGATGGGAGGGGCAGGGGAGGGTGAAAAAAGGTTTTCCCCCACCCCCTTCAGTTCCCGCCCGCCAGGGGCTGGGAAGTTTCTCTGGAGCTTGTCGAAGGGTTCAATAATGGTTGAACGTCAGATAAAGGGAATCATCGCGGTATCGGTCATTTTAGCGTTTATTCCCTTTATCGGTTTTTTTTATCCATTCCGGTCAGTAGATTCCAGATATCCCGTTTTCTCCACTTCCCGTCCGGATTCGCTTATTATCGAGATCGTTGCAGATGTTGCGGATCATGACATCTCCGGCATCTTTTTTGTTGAACCCGGGACGACGGCAAAACAACTGTTATCCCGACTTTATTCCGGAGAAATCGGCACGGAAGATTTTAAACTGCAAAACGCCATGAAAATACGTCTTGTTCCTGAAGGAGAGCGTCGGGGCCTTGTTATTGAGAAGATGGCCGCCGCGAAAAGATTGGCTCTGGGATTGCCCATCGACATTAACCTGGCCGGTTTCGATGAACTCATAATGATTCCCGGCGTGGGAAATAAACTGGCTGAAAATATCATAGCCAGGCGGGCGGAAATCGGACGGTTTAAAAAACTGGACCAATTGATGGATGTAAAAGGGATCAAGGAAAAAAAGTTATCGAAACTGCGTCAATATCTTTATATCGAATAATGTGAAAGGGAAGCCTTTGCACTATCCTGATTTACCGTAGGATTCATATAAATCCAAAACACGCCGAACATAATTTTGCGTTTCACGGTAAGGTGGTATGCTGTAACCGTATTTTGCCACGGCGCCTTCGCCTGCATTATAGGCGGCAAGGGCAAGCGTCAGGTTGCCTCTGTATAGTTTCAGCAGATAACTCAGATAACGGGCGCCGCCTTCGATATTGTCGCCCGGATGGAAAACATCATCCACCTTCAAAGCGGAAGCCGTCTGAGGCATCAGTTGCATGAGTCCTTTTGCGCCGGCGCGCGAAACGGCCTGATGATTGAAGTTGGATTCCGCTTTAATGACGGCTTTAATCAGGGCGGCGTCAAGACCAAATTTACTGGCGGCCTTGCTGATCATTTTGTCATATTGCGTTATGTCTATTTTCCTTGAGAAAATTACTCTTTTTTCCCTGAGAATCATCACATACTTTGCTCTGGGATTGGAAGGTACATTGGTCAGATGAATAACGCCATCCGAATCCTCATATTTAAAAATGTCAGCATGGGAGGGAACGGCATTCAGCAGCAGCAAAAATGCAGCAAGGAAAACGGCCGGAATCGTTCCGATGAATTTTAAAAAAATGATATTTGCCTTTGAGGTCATGGTTATCTTTTACTTGAATACGGTTTTTTATTCAAGAAAAAACATTGCACGAAATTAGATGCATTAGATGCATTGGATGATTTAGATGCTTTAGAGGCCTAACCGTCTAACCCTCTAATCCTCTGACCCGTCTAATCCGTTTGTTCTTGACATGGTTTCACGATGGTGGTAATGACCTCACCACTTTAGCGTAAAAGACGTCGGGGCGTGGCGCAGTCTGGTAGCGTATCTGAATGGGGTTCAGAGGGCCGGTGGTTCAAATCCACTCGCCCCGACCAGAGAAATCATGAGGTTAGCTATTATTGGTAGCCTCATTTTTTTGTTTTTGTGATAATTTGTAGCAGTCACGTTCGCCTTCAACCCCCGGTGTGATTGAATTATTTATTTATCCATCTATGTAAATACATGATAATACGAATTATTGGTTATTTTAAATTGTTTGACATAATTACCATTATTTTATATTAAAATTAACTGATTTTGAAAGGCTTTTTAAGGCATTGCTTCTGCTTGTAAATACCCTGATGACCTGGGTGGTACGAGGTCACACGAGGAAACAAGCACAGGAGTAATAAAATTATGCGGTTATGCAAAATCTTTCATTAATGTAAGCGAGAGGGCGGAGCTGTATGTATTCACCACTCAGCACCTAACACTTAAAACTTAAAACGTAAAACTTAAAACGATTCTCTTATGCAAAAAACACTATCGACTATCTGCCTCATTTTCCTCATTCTGATGGCCGGGCAGCAGGCTTTGGCTCAGACAGCCGTTTCCGGAGCGGAGAGCGACAAACCTTCCGTTACAATTGAAGGTGAAGTTCTTCACGCCGGCACCTTTCCTCTGACGAAGAACTTTCGTGTGAAAGACGCCGTCACAGCATCCGGCGGCCTGACCGAAGATGCGGATTCCGGCCGGGCGGAAATCATTCGTTTCAATAAAAGACAGAAGAATTATTACACAATCTATTTTCAGGTTGCTAATGCCCTGTCAGGCGACCTGACCGATAATTTTGTTCTTTTGGATAAAGACCGTGTCATCATTCACAAAATTCAGGAAAGAGCCGCACCGGCGCAGCCCGAGCAGAAAAGTGTTTCCATCAGCGGCCAAATCGCCAAACCGGGGGACTACCCTTATACCGCGGGCATGACCGTACAGGATCTGGTTCGGGCGGGCGGGAACACCCTGAAAACATCTTATCCGGACGAGGCTGAAATCTTCTCCATCGTCTCCCGGGGAGACAAACTCTACAGCAGCGACCGTAAAATCATTCATTTGCAGAAAGCGATAGAAGGGGACCCGGAGCACAACATTCAACTCAAACCTGATGACCGTCTGTTCATTAAAATGATTCCGGACGCGGATGCGCTTGTCGAGGCAGTTTCCGTAACCGGAGAATTCCGGCTGCCCGGAAAATATCCCATTACGAAAGGAGAGCGGCTGTCTTCCGTGATCATGCGGGCCGGCGGTTACGGGCCCAATGCCTACCTGCAAGGCGCCGTTTTAACCAGAGAACGGGTGCGCCGGTTTCAGCAAGTCAGTCTGGACAAGATGATCGCACTGCTGGAGCGTGAGTTGCAGGAACAGAATCCTTCCGCAGCCACCGGAGCGCAAAGCGCCGAAGGGGAGCAGAAGAAACAGCCGGAAGCAGACCGGAAAACAAACCTGTTCCGGGATATGAAGACCACGGTCATGCAGGCCGGCGGTTACGGGCTCAATGCCTATACGCAGGGCGCCCTTTGGGTGCCGCAGTTTCAGCAAAACACTCTGTGGAAGATGGCCATGCAACTGGAGCGTGATTTGAAGAAACATCCGGAAGCCGACCTCAAAATAAAACTGCTTCGGGATCTGAAGGCCGTCAAGTCCACAGGGCGGATGCCTGTCGCTCTGAAGCACGTGCGGTTACTAATGCAAACTTCCGATGATATTGAACTGGAAAACGGCGACACCCTGTATCTTCCCCCCAATCCGGGCGTTGTCAAAGTCGCGGGTGCTGTCGTCAGGGAAGGGGCGCATCTCTACCACGAAAAATTGGGTTACCGGGATTACATTGCCGCGGCGGGCGGCTATACCGGTAACGCCGACAAATGGGATATTTTTATCATCAAAGCGGATGGAAGTTCGCAGAAGCCGGCAACGAATTTCTTTGAAAGGCTTTGCAGAACGGAAGATATTGGCATAGAATCAGGCGACATCGTCGTTGTGCCGGAAAAGATCACCCGGCCCGCATGGCTCCGCGAGATCAGCGACATTACGCAGATTTTTAAGAACGAAGGGGTTGTGAAAGAATAATTAAAAAAAGGTTTTACCTGTTACGTAAAGATAGTTTTACGTGTTACGTTTTAAGTGTTTATGTAAAAACAAAAAACATTTTTTTTGCTTAAAACCTAAAACGTAAAACCTAAAACTTGTATTTAGAGAGGCATTATGAAATCCTTGAACTCAAAAACAATCAGTCATTTAATGATCATGGTTCTGATCGTTGCCGTGTTGCTGCCGATGGGCTGTGTGCGGAATCGGGACTTGGTTGCCGGTACCGTTAAGAACATCACCGGCGAGGCAACAACGGTGCCCTTGACAAAGCCGGGCGAAAAGAAAGCCTATAGCGCCGACGGAAAGAGCCCCGTTGTCGAGCTGGAAACCGTCACTGTTCCGCCGCCCCGGGAGACGCCCCCGCCGATGGATTACGTTGTCGGCCCCAACGACGTCCTCATGATTACCGTCAGCGGCCATCCGGAGTTTTCCCCCGGTATGTTTTCGGGAGCTTCCGGCGTCGGTTCTACCGGCACGCAGCGCGGCAGCCGGGTGGACGGCAGCGGCTTCATTCAAATCCCCACACTGGGACTGGTGCGGGTAGGCGGCCTGACACTGCCCCAGATACAAAGTCACATTCAGGGTCTGCTGATGCAATATCTGCATGAACCTTCCGTCGTAGTGGAGGTGACAGAATATAAAAGCCATCCGCTGTACATTTTAGGGCAGTTTAAAAACTCCGGCGTTTTTTACATGGATCGCCCCTTTAATGTTATTCAGGGCCTGGCCCTGGGCGGCGGCTACGATCTGGCATCCGCCAATCCCAAAGCCGCCAGGATTATCCGGGACAAACGAGTTCTGCCGGTGGATGTTTACGAACTGCTGATGCGGGCCGACCAGACACAGAACATCTGGCTGAAGCCGGGCGACACCATCTTCATGCCCGACAACAAAAATCAGGTTGTCTTTGTTTTCGGGGCCGGCAAAACCGGGCTGTCCATTCCGCTGCCGTCGTCGGGGTTGAACCTTTTGCAGGCCATTGCCATGGCTGGCTTCCAGGAAATCGGCTACCATGCCCGGCGGGTTTTCCTCATCCGCTCCCTGTCGCCCACCCGGGGGCAGTTAATGGTGGTTGATGTGGACCTGATCGTGCGGGGCGACGCCCTTCCCATGGAACTTTGTGAAGGCGACGTCATCTACATTCCCAAGAGCGGCCTGACCAGCTGGAACGAAGCCGTAAGCGAGATTTTGCCCACGCTGCAAGCCTTCGGCGCCATCATCTCCCCCTTCGTCCAGGTGAAGTATCTGTTTAAGGATTAGTTTTAAGTGAAAAAAGACAGTTTTACGTGTTAAGTGTTAGGTAAAAAAAACGTTCTTTACTTTTGCGTAACACTTAACACGTAGAACCTAAAACGTAACACCTAAAACGTAAAACCATTTTTAAAAGGAAACTATGATCCCGACAAACCCAACCCGACCCCCTGTTGCACCGCGAACGCAGGAAGAGCAGCAGACACTCTTCGACTACATAACCGTCATCATGCGGCGCTGGAAGATATTTGCCGTGGCCTTTATCGTCGTATTCATCGGCGTCGCCTTGTACACCTTTCTGATGAAACCGGTTTACGAGGCGTCTTCCACCCTCCACGTCAAAGACAACAAGGGCAAAGTCGGATTACTGGGTGAACTATCGCTGAATCCAACCAACCCCGTTAACGCGGAAATCGAAATCCTCAAATCACGCACCAATGCAGAGCAGGTGGTCAAGCAGCTTCATCTCGACTGGCGGGTTTCAGAAAAGTCCGACGGGTTGAAATTTAAAATTCTTGAATTTACATCGGGTGCAAAAGAACCGATTTACCGGGTCAAAATAACCGGCAATGACACATACACCGTGACCAAAGACGACGGAGGAGACATCATCGGACGGGGAAAAGCCGGCGTTCTCCTCCGGAAAAATAATTTCAGTCTTCTTTTGAGTGACCTCAAAGGCAGCGTCGGCGACAGCTTTCAACTGACGCTTGCGCCGTTTAACAATGTCGTCGCCGGTTTGCAAAACAGGATCAAGGCGGCGGAGCAGGGCAGGCAGACCGGCGTCATCCGGGTGTCATACACCAGCACCAACCCCGTTTCAGCGCGTGACATTGTCAATGCGCTTGTTCAGGCCTACTTGGATCAATCCATTGCTTTTAAGTCCGAAGAGGCCAGCCGCGCTGTCGGCTTTGTGGAAGAGCAGCTTCAGGGATTGCGCGGCGAACTGGATAAATCGGAGCAGAACCTTCAGACATATAAAAGCACATCCGGTGTGATTAAACTGGATAGCGAAGCCGAGGAACTGATCAGGAAGATTGCGGAAGTGGAAAAACAGCGGGCCGAAATTGTCCTGCAGCAGAATCAGGCGAAATTTGCTCTTGATTCCCTGGCAAAAGCCAGGAGGACCGGAACCATTTACACCCCGGCGACCATGAATACCGACCCGATCATTGCGGGCATGGCGGCCAAACTTGCCGACCTGGAAGTGCAGAAGAAAGCGCTGCTCAACGATTACACGGAAGAGCATCCGGTTGTAAAAAATCTGCAAAGTCAGATCGAAGGGCTACAGAAAAAAATGCTGGACACTTACCAGACAGGCCTGTCCAACCTGGCCAGGCAGGGAGAAACCATCTCAAAGCAGATGGCAGGTTACGAAGGGCAGATGCGCAGCCTTCCCGAAGCGGAGCGCGATCTGGCGCGGCTGACCCGTTTGACCAAAGTCAGCTCCGACATTTACACCTTCCTCCTGCAAAAGCACGAAGAAGTGCGCATCGCCAAGGCCTCGACCATCAGCAACATCAACGTCGTTGATCCGGCCATTATTCCCGGTTCGCCCATCAAGCCCAAAAAAGCGCAGAACCTGCTTCTGGGGTTGATCTTCGGCCTGGGGCTGGGCATCGGTCTTGCCTTTTTCCTGGAGTACATGGATGACACCATTAAAAACGCCGACGAGGCAAAGAGAATTATGAACCTTCCGCTCCTGGCCACCATTCCCCATATTCCCGGTCGCGAACAAAAAGCCAACGGCAGCGCTCATCATGACAATGACATGCTGATCACGCAAAGGGAACCGAAGTCCGCCGTTGCCGAGTCGTTCCGCGCGCTGCGCACCAGCCTGCATTTTTCGGCCATCAACAAGGAGAAAAAGATCATGCTGATCACCAGCTCTTTCCCGAGCGAGGGCAAGAGCATCGTCTCCTCCAACCTGGCGTGCATTATTTCCCAGACGGGGGCAAGGGTGCTGATCATTGACTGCGATTTGCGCCGTTCGTCCCTTCATAAGAAATTCGGCCACAACAAAACCCCCGGTTTAAGCGAAGTATTGACAGGGGATGTCGCCTTTGCAGACGCCAGACAAAACACGGACATCGAGGGTCTTGACCTCATGACTGCCGGAACAACCCCGCCCAACCCGTCGGAGCTTCTGGGCGCGGAAGCCATGCGCCGGTTCCTGCTGGAACAGCGCGAGACCTACGACTACATCATCATTGATGCGCCGCCCATTCTGGCCGTCACGGACGCCCCGGTCCTGACCACCGTTTCCGACGTTGTCGTTTTGGTCATGGAAGCAGGGCGTGTTCCCATCAAAGTGGCCCAGCACATGCGGGAGATACTTGCCACCCTCCAGGCCCCGGTTGCCGGCCTTGTCATGAACGACAAAACCCGCAAAGGCGAGAGCTACAGCTACTACGGCGGCCGCTACTACCGCTACGGCAAGAGGTATGGTTATGGCTATGGCTATGGCTATGGCTATTACTCTGATGACGACAAATCCAAGCACAAACACCATAAAAAGCGCCATTGGTGGGAAAAGATTCTCCCCGGCAAATTGCGTAATATAATGAAATGAGTAAAAGGTTTTACGTGTTACGTAAAGATGGTTTTACGTGTTACGTTTTAAGTGTTACGTAAAAGCAAAAACGCTTATTTTACCTAAAACCTAACACTTAACACCTAAAACTTAACACGGTCTTTTTATGAGCTATCGGTCTTTTGAAGAATTGGAGGTTTGGAAAATAGGATGCAGTCTGGCTGTTCGGGTTTATGAAGTACTTAAAGATTGTAGAGACTTTGGACTGAAGGATCAGATGACAAGAGCGGCTGTAAGTATCTCCAGCAATATAGCCGAAGGTGCAGAACGTAATTCAAAACAGGAATTTATCAGATATTTACACATTGCTAAAGGATCAGCCGCTGAACTTCGAACACAGATGTACATAGCCTGCCAAATTGGCATTGTAAGTAATAGCGTACAGAAAGAATTTACAGAGGAACTGAAGAAAATCTCATCCATGCTGCACGCCCTCATTAAATCAATTAAAATATAAAGATAGTTTTACGTATTACGTTTTAAGTGTTACGTAAAAGCAAAGAGCGATTTTTTTACTTAAAACTTAACACCTAAAACTTAAAACGTAGAACGGTTTTTTCTTTTGATCGATTTCCACTGCCATATTCTTCCCGCCCTGGACGACGGGCCTGACGACATTGACGAATCCGTGGCGATGGCGGCGGCTTTACGGGATGCCGGTTACAGAGCCGTCTATTGCACACCTCACCTGATCAGAGGATCATTCGACGCCGACAACGGGGCCGTCAAATCAGCTGTATCCATGCTGCAGGAAAGGCTGAAAGCGGAAAACATCGACCTGGAAATTTTCCCCGGCCGCGAATACTATATGGACGAGTTTCTTGCAGGCTACCTGAAAGACCCGCTGCCTCTTGGCGAAACGCGATACATCATGGTTGAGATTTCCAATCACGCATCCGCCGAATTCGTTAAGGAAACCTGCTTTCGCATCAAGTGCTTCGGGTTTACACCCATGATCGCCCATCCGGAGCGATGCCGCCTTTTTGCGATGCCCAAAAAAATCAACGGCATACAATCCTGGTTTTCCGGACCCAAAAAGAAAGATTCAAAGCAGCCGGCGTCTTCTCTGCTAGAGTACCTGAAAGAAATCGATTGCGCCTTTCAAGGCAACTTGGGCAGTTTTGAAGGCCTGTACGGATCGGAAGTCCGGCAGACGGCCAATTACCTTAAGAAAAATGAAATATTCACCCATTTCGGCACCGACGCCCACTCCCTGCGAAGCGTAAAGCGGCTTGGGTTAGAGGGCTGGACGGGCTAGAGGGTTAGACGGGTTAGAGGATTAGACGGGTTAGATGCTTTAGAGGGTTAGGGCTCCAAAGCCTCCAAATCATCTAAATCGTCCAATCCATCCAAAGCATCTAACGCGCGGAGGGTTAGGCAAGTGGCGAAAAATCGTTATAGGGACCTGTTAGTATGGCAAAAGAGCCTGGCCCTGATAAAAGAGGTTTATGCTGAAGCAGACAAATTGCCGAAATCAGAAGAATATAATCTTAAACAGCAACTTAAAAGAGCAATTGTATCCGTTTCGTTAAATATTGCGGAAGGGAAAAACCGGAGAACCGCCAAAGATTTCATAAATTTCCTTAATATTTCAATTGGTTCATTGGCAGAATCAGAGGCAATATTATTAATTTGCGAGGACCTTGGATACCTGCGCATCCCGGAAGATTTATATTTCCACATAGAAGAACTGGCCAAAATGCTAAATAGCCTAATCTCCAACATAAAAACAAAAATCGAAAGCTAACCCGTCCAATGCCTCTAAAGCGTCCAACCCGTCCAACCCTCCAACCCTCTATCCTCGTCACCGGCGGAACCGGGTACATCGGAAGCCATGCGGTTGTTGCGTTGATTGACGCGGGCTACAGCCCTGTTATCGTCGATAACCTTTCCAACAGCAAGGCATCCGTTTTGGACAGAATCGCCAAAATCACGAAAAAGAAGACGCCTTTCTATCCAATCGACCTGCGGGACAACGCCGCTTTGGACAAAGTATTTCAGAAACATCCCATTGTCGCCGTCATCCATTTTGCGGGGCTCAAGGCCGTGGGCGAATCAGTTGACCAGCCGCTGCGCTATTATGAAAACAACATCGCCGGGACCACCTCACTTTGCAATGTCATGAGCAAGCACGGCGTCAAGAACATCATCTTCAGTTCGTCCGCGTCTGTTTACGGAGAAGCATCCGCCGTTCCCCTTCGCGAGGATTCTCCAACCGCGCCCACCAATCCCTATGCCCGAACCAAACTCATGATCGAGCAGATTTTGCAGGACATCCATACGGCCGATCCGTCCTGGCGTATCATCCTTCTGCGCTACTTCAATCCCGTCGGCGCGCATAAAAGCGGACTCATCGGCGAAGACCCTCAGGGGATACCCAACAACCTCATCCCCTACATCAGCCAGGTAGCCGTCGGACGCCGCAAGCGGATCAATGTTTTCGGCAACGACTACCCGACACCCGACGGCACAGGCGTGCGCGACTACATCCACGTCATGGACCTGGCGGAAGGCCACATCGCCGCCCTGCGCCACATGGAAAAAGCAGGGTTGTCTTTCCCGCGGGCACGGGTGCGGGAATCCAAAGGCCTCACCACCGGGCCGTTGATCATCAACCTGGGAACGGGGCAGGGATACACCGTCATGGAAATGATTTCCGCCTTTGAAAAGGCATCGGGAAAAAAGATACCCTGTCATATTACAAAGCGCCGCCCCGGCGATATAGCCACCTGCTATGCCGACACAACCTTGGCCGAAAAGCTTCTGGGATGGAAAGCCAAACGCAGCCTCCCCGACATGTGCGCCGACGCCTGGCACTGGCAATCCGCCAGCCCGGAAGGCTACCCGTGATGGTGGATAGTGGATAGCATACAATAGACGGTTTAATAGAAACAGACGGGTTAGATGCTTTAGACGGATTGGACGGGTTAGTAACACCGGATGCATTAGCAAGCAAAGACGGATTGGACGGATTAGGGACAGCCCGTAAAACATGAACGGTCAAAAAACAGTTTTACGTTTTAGGTTTTACGGTAAAAAACACCAGTGGATAGTGGATGGTTTCTAACTTTGAACTTTGAACGTTGAACCTAGAACATATAACGGAGTTTTTGAAATGAACAAAGTCGCTTTAATCACCGGCATTACCGGCCAGGACGGATCTTATCTGGCGGAATTCCTCTTGAACAAAGGCTATGAAGTACACGGCATCAAACGCCGCGCCTCCCTGTTCAACACGGACCGCATCGACCATCTCTACCAGGACCCCCATGAGGGTGATCGGCGTTTCATCCTCCATCATGGCGACCTGACCGATTCGTCAAGTTTAATTCGGATCATCCAGCAGATCCAGCCCACGGAGATATACAATCTGGCTGCCCAATCCCATGTGGCCGTGTCCTTTGAAGTGCCGGAATACACGGCCAACTCCGATGCCGTAGGCACATTGCGCATTCTGGAAGCCATCCGCATTCTGGGCATGGAGAAGACCGCCCGGTTCTATCAGGCCTCCACCTCCGAGCTTTTCGGCAAGGTACAGGAAATACCCCAAAAGGAAACCACGCCCTTTTATCCCCGAAGCCCATATGCCGTGGCCAAGCTATACGCCTACTGGATCACCGTGAACTATCGGGAAGCTTACGGGATATACGCCTGCAACGGTATTCTCTTCAATCATGAATCCCCAGTCCGGGGTGAAACATTCGTTACCCGCAAAATCACACGCGCTTTGGCCCGCATCAAACTGGGCCTGCAAGACACCCTCTACCTGGGCAATCTTGACGCCAAGCGCGACTGGGGCCATGCAAAGGATTACGTGGAAATGCAGTGGCTCATGCTCCAGCAGGAAAAGCCGGATGACTTCGTCATCGCCACAGGCATTCAGTACAGCGTCCGCGACTTCATCAACGCCGCCGCCGAAGAACTGGAAATGAAAATCCGCTGGGAAGGGAAGGGCATCGAAGAAATCGGCTATCTAATTACCCCCTCGCCCTTGAGGGGAGAGGGTTGGGGTGAGGGTGAAAAACCCATCGTCCAGGTTGACCCCCGCTACTTCCGTCCCACCGAAGTAGAAACCCTTCTGGGCGATCCCACAAAAGCAAAAGAAAAACTCGGCTGGAGCCCGAAAATCGGCTTTAAAGAACTTGTCTCGGAAATGGTCAGAGAAGACCTCCAGTCCGCGGAACGCGATGAACTGATCAAAAAACACGGCTACACAATTTACAGCCGTAATGAATAAGTTGTATCACATAGAACTTTTTTTAACGTAAAACCTAAAACGTAAAACTGTTTTTTGACCGTTCATGTTTTACGGGCTGTCCCTAAACCGTCCAATCCGTCTTTGCTTGCTAATGCATCCGGTGTTACTAACCCGTCCAATCCGTCTAAAGCATCTAACCCGTCTGTTTCTATTAAACCGTCTATCATATGTTCTTCACCAAGGAGGTATTCATGAACTCAAAACCCAAAACCAAAAACGAAGTATCCATCGCCCCCAACGGCGAAGCCTTTCCGCTTCCCAAACCTGAAGACTACAAAAAGGAATTCAACCGCATCCAGAAACTGGTTGCCAAAAACCGCAAAGAAGGCCGCGAGATAGTTGTTGTCATGGGCGTAGGTTTTGTCGGCGCCGTCATGGCCGGCGTTGTTGCCGACTCCACAAAAAAAGATGTTCCTAACCCATCGCCTCTCGCCTCTGGCCCATCGCCTAAGTATCCCAAATTCGTCATCGGCGTCCAGCGGCCCTCCACGCGCTCCTACTGGAAAATCCCTTATATGAATCGCGGCATAGCGCCCGTTGAAGCCGAAGATCCGGAAGTGGCTCCTTTGATTGCCCGCTGCGTCAACGAAAAGAAAACCCTCATTGCCACCTATACGGATGATGCCCTGTCCCTGGCTGATGTCGTCGTAGTCGATGTTCAATGCGATTACTTTAAAGAAACCTTAGGTGATTGCCGTCAGGGACATGCCGAAATAAAAGCATTGGAAGACAGCCTCAAAATAATCGGCGAAAAAATCAACCCGGATTGCCTGGTCCTCATTGAAACCACCGTTCCGCCGGGCACCACCGAATATGTTGCCTATCCCATACTAAAAAAAGCCTTCGAACGCCGTTTCGCAAAACCGGATCAATCAACACCTAAAAACACGAAACTAAAAACACTGGATTCCCGCCTGCGCGGGAATGACAAAAAGGGTGATAGCTCCTCGCTCATGTTCCCCGCCGACGCGCGGGCAGTGGGAAGTGCTGCTATGTCCCCCGCTACCCTAAAGGGCACACGTGGCGGGGGTGCAGGGGGTGGTTACTCGTTACTTTCTGCCCCATCGCCTATCGCCTCTGGCCCCTCGCCCGCCGAAGGCACCCCGGAACCTCTGCTGGCTCACTCCTACGAACGTGTCATGCCGGGAAAAGAATATGTCGCCTCCATCCGCGACTTCTAGCGGGTTTGTAGCGGTGTGAACGAAACAGCCCGCGCCCGCGTCTCCAAATTCCTCTCGGAAGTTTTAAACGTTGAGAAATTTCCCCTTACCGTTCTGGACCGCCCGATTGAAAGCGAAACCTGCAAAATCGTGGAAAACTCTTACCGGGCCACCATCCTGGCCTTCCTGGATGAATGGAGTCTCTTTGCGGAGCGCAACGGCGTCGATCTGATAAAAGTCATCCAAGCCATCAAAGTCCGTCCGACGCATTCCAACATGATCTTCCCCGGTCCGGGAATCGGCGGCTACTGCCTGCCCAAAGACGGCGGCTTGGGCGTCTGGGCCTACCACCACCTCATGGGCTTTGAGGATGACATCTTCAAGATTACACCGATGGCCATCGACATCAACGATACCCGCGCCCTGCACGCGGCCGAACTTGTCCGCGATGCTTTGCGCAACATGGGCAAGATTGTTGCCGCCGCCAAAGTAGTTATCCTGGGCGCATCATACAGGGAAGATGTGGGCGACACTCGCTACAGCGGATCAGAAGCTCTTGTCAGAAAGCTCACCGAAATGGGCGCGGAAATCGGCGTCCACGACCCCTACGTGAAGCACTGGTGGGAACTGGAAAAACAGGACACCTATCCCGCCCCCGGCCATTCCTGGGCGCGCTTCTTCCGCAATCAGGAGAACCTGACCGAATTGAGAATCGAGCCGGACATGAAGGCGGCCCTCAAAGGCGTTGATGCCGTTGTCCTGGCCGTCAAGCACAAGGCATACAAAGACCTGGACCCCGATAAAATTATCAAAATGACCGGCCGCCCCGTCGCCGTCATCGACTGCTTCGGCCTCCTGGACGACGCCAGAATCCGCCGCTATTTTGAACTCGGCTGCGAAGTAAAAGGCCTCGGTCGCGGCCACGTCAAACGCATTAAGGATTCCATAAAGTAGCCTTGTTATTTAACGTAAAACTATTTATTTGTCCCCGCTACCCTAATGACCCAGGTGGTACGAGGTCACACGAGGGCACACGTGGCGGGGGTGCAGGGGGTGGTAATCCACGGTCCACTGGTGTTTTTTACCTAAAACGTAACACGTAAAACTTAAAACTGTCTTTTCTTAACCCTTGAAAACAATAACTAGTTGTGCAAAAATATAGACACAAGATCATTAAAGTATAGAGGTAAAATTATATGCCCAAACATGCGGAAAATATACTTGCTGATGCGTTGGAATTGCCTCCGATGGCACGCGCCGAATTAGTCGAAAATATCTTATCCAGCTTTGAGTTTCAAGGCAGAGATGCTATTAATGCATTATGGGCACAAGAGGCAGAGAACAGAATAGACGCGTTTGAGCGCGGCGAAATAACTGCAATTCCGGCAAAAGATATATTTAACGAAATCGAGAAAATCAGATAGTAATGGAAATTGTCTTTCTTTCACCTTATGGAGTCATTTACCAGATTAGAGAAGAGACCCTGCTAATTGTAGCCGTGATGCATTTGGGCAGAGAGCCAGAAACTTGGAAATCAAGGCTCCAGAAGAAAGAATTGTGAATCACGGCATAACTTTTCACCCTTCACTTTTCACAGGTATTTGTCGAACGTTAAACTTTGAACATAGAACCCTTTTCCCTTCCCGCCCTTGAGGGGAGGGACTGAGGGAGGGTGAAAATATATGTTGCTCGTTTCACTCTTCACCTTTCACTATTCACAGTCAAGATGACATCAACTGAACTTAAAAAGCTTATCAGAAAAGGCGAATCCAATTTACTGGAATTTAAAGCCCATTTTTCAAATGAGGCTATTGAAACCATCGCCGCTTTTTCCAATACGCGTGGAGGGACTCTCCTTGTCGGTGTTTCCGATGAAGGGAATATTCCCGGATTGAATCTGAATAAAGAAAGCGTTCAGCAATGGGTCAACGAAATAAAAAATAAAACCACGCCGTCAATTCTCCCCGATATTGAAACCTCACGAATAGATGAAAAAGAAATAGCCATAATTCAAGTGAGAGAATATCCAATAAAACCGGTGGCCTTTAAGGGGCGTTATTATAAAAGGGTGAGGAACTCCAACCATTTAATGCGCCCGGACGAGGTTGCCCAAGCCCATTACAAAACATTCAATTCCAGTTGGGATTACAGCACCGACCCGGAACATACACTGGCGGACATCTCACTGGCGAAAGTAAAAAAGTTTATAAGCCGCATCAACCGTGGTCGGAAGGTGAAAATAAAAGATTCACCGCTTCAGGTGCTTAAAAAATTTAATCTACTGCGTGGAAAAAGCATATCCCGCGCATGCTACCTTCTTTTTCTAAAGGGAGAGTCTCTTTTTACGGCCGTGGAACTTGGCCGCTTTCAAACCCCCACACTGATAAAAGACGGCGACAGAACCCTTGCCGATCTTTTTACACAGGTTGATGCCGTGCTTGATTTTATAACCAAACATATCAACAAGGAATACATAATAACCGGGGCGCCGCAGCGTGACGAACGTTGGGACTATCCGCTTGACGCCCTTAGAGAAATAGTAATTAATTCAATTGTGCACAGAGATTACTCCGGCGTTACCAGCGGCATAGTAAAAGTTTTTGACGATAAAATACAGATTTACAACTCCGGCAAACTTCCACCGGGTTTGACCGTCCCGATGCTTTTACGGGGGGACTACACTTCTACGCCGCGCAATGTTCAAGTTGCCGACATGTTCAAGGAAGCCGGAGTAATAGAGCGGTACGGCTCCGGCATAGGACGCATAGTGGACGACTTTAAAGCCTATGGTTTGGCAGCTCCGGAGTTTAAAGAGGTCGGAGAAAGTTTTATAGTGACGGTCTCCAAAACGCGTCGCCCCGGCTTTCATCCCAACACCATTCAAAAAGGGTTGGCGGAAAGGTTGGTAGAAAGGTTGGCGGAAAGCCAAAAGAAAATACTTGCCCTTGTACAAGCCAACCCAAATATATCAAAAAAAGACTTAGCCGCTGCTGTGGAAATAAGCACCACGGCAATAGATAAAAATATTTCAGCTCTAAAGGCAAAAGGATTATTAATACGCATAGGTCCCGACAAGGGCGGGCATTGGTCCCTGTTAGAGGCGGGAAGAGGCAAAAAGTAAAAAGAGAAGAGTCTTTCTCTTCACCATTCACCATTCACATTTCACAATTTATTCACACTGAGGTTAAAAAATGACCATTACTAACCCGTCCAAACCGTCCAAACCGTCCAAACCGTCTAAAGCATCTAAACCGTCTAAACCGTCTAAACCGTCTGTTCTTGCTAACCCGTCCAATCCTCCAACCCGCCAATCCTCTTTTTTAGTCACCGGCGGTGCCGGATTTATCGGCTCCAACATCGCAGAAGAACTTGTCCGATTAGGCCACAGCGTGCGCGTGCTGGATAACTTCTCCACCGGTAAGCGCGAAAACATCGCTCCTTTTCTAAAACAAATAGAACTTATCGAAGGCGATATCCGCGATGAAGAAACCTGTCGCCGTGCAGTTGACGGCATTGACTACGTCCTGCATCAGGCCGCCATGCCGAGCGTTCCGCGTTCGCTGGCAGAACCTGTCATCACCAGCGAAGTAAACATCATGGGTACAGTAAAACTTCTCACAGCAGCCGCCAAAGCCAAAGTGCGTCGTTTTGTTTACGCCGCTTCCTCTTCTGCTTATGGCGATCAATCCTTGCCGGTTAAAAACGAGATACTTCTTCCCAGACCACTTTCACCTTATGCCGCCGCTAAACTGGCCGGTGAATACTTCTGCCATGCTTACAGCCGTTCAATGGGATTAGAAACAGTCGGATTGCGCTACTTCAATGTCTTCGGCCCAAGGCAGGACCCCAAAAGCCAGTACAGCGCCGTCATACCGCTTTTTATTACAGCACTAATGGAAGGCCGCAGGCCGACAATCTATGGCGATGGTTTACAGACGCGCGATTTCACCTTTGTTGCCAACAACGTGCATGCCAATATCCTGGCCGCCACCACCGAAAAACCGGTGTCGGGCAGAATCATTAACATCGCTTGCGGCACATCGTTTTCACTTCTTGATTTACTCAAGGCTATCAATGAAGCCTTAAACTTCCAATCCGCTAAGGCGTCTAAACCGTCTTTGTTTGCTAATGCATCTGGTGTTGCTAATCCGTCCAATCCGTCTAAAACATCTAACCCGTCTGCTCTTGTCGAGCCTCTCTTTGCCCACGCGCGCACAGGCGATGTTAAACATTCTCTTGCCGATATTTCACTTGCACGCGAAATGTTGGGCTACGAAGTCAAAGTTGATTTTAACGAAGGAATAAAACGTACAGTAGAATGGTACTTAAATTTTAAAACTTAATTGTCATTGCAAGCATCCCTCGGATGGTAGCGAAGCCCAGCGAATGCCTGGGTTGCAATCTTATTTTTTTCACTATTCACATTTCACTTTTTATGTGCTTCTAAAGACGAAGGCATCCGCCGGACAGTGGAATGGTACCTGAATCGCTAAACATCTAAATACTGAAACAGCAGAGGTCACTGTTCTTGATTTGTAAATGCAGTGCGGTGTGAACAATATGGAAATTTTTTCAAATTACGAGCTTACAAAGTTGGTAATTCCTTATCCGACGTTGCAAAATTTGGGTCTTCTATCAATTTTCCTGATCATTGCGTTATTAACAAGACAAAAAGCAAATACATCATTTCTCGACAAAACACAGACGGATCAATTGAAGGGAATTGCAATTTTACTCGTTGTGCTTGGACATTTATGGGTACATGTTTCCAGCGTTCGTGCGATACCTGTCTTTGGAGATTATGCAGTTTCACTTTTTTTAATTTTGTCAGGTTTTGGCCTGTCGGTTTCACAAACTACCAAGACAATAAATAATCATTTTATTCTTAGGAGGTTTAGAAGGGTTATTATTCCATACTGGTTAATTACTTCAATTATTCTAGCCGCAGATTTTCTGTTACTTAACAGGGCTTACTCAATTACTGATGTATTTACAACATTTGCTGCTATTAACCTGAATAAGAATTTAAAACATATAGATTATACAAGGTGGTATATAACCCTTATACTTATTTATTATATCGTTTATTTTCTATTTAACCGATATTTTAATAAAGCTAATGCGTTATTAGGTATCTTCGCCTTTTCTCTTGTTTTTTGCGTACTTAATGTTACAAAAATCTTTCAGATTGGTGCAGTTGATCAAATAATGGCATTTCCTATTGGTTGCTTGATCGCATTTTATTATGAATCTATATGGTTTTTTCTTAACAAAAGACGGGTCGAGTTATGCGCAAGTTTATTGTTTCTCTTAACATCGCTTGTTTTCTTATTTCCGAGTTATCCTTCTGACCTTATTTTTAAAGCACTATTCATCTTAATAAAAAGCGTAAACTCATTATTATTCTGTGCATTATTAATCCTGTTAGTTGGGCGGATTGGAAAATTTGGTTATATAAGCCGTTTTCTTTCTTTTTGTGGCATCATATCATATGAAGTCTATTTGATTCATGGGCCTATTTTAATAAAATACAATCCCATTATAAAATTATTTTCTCCCGACTTCATTGTAGTAAGTTTTACAATTTTCTTGTCTTTGATATTGATTGTTTCTTTCTGCATCCATAAAATGCTAAGGTCTTTGGTAAAACAGCCGACGTCATTGTGCCATGACTGTTGAAGAGGAACGTAAGTTCCTTGCCCAATGGGAGAAACTGGCAACAATTGGTGGTGTTCTGACGGTTCCGCCTATACATGCGGCCTTGGTGGAACGCTTGGGTCATGATACGCCGATGTCAACAACATATCGTTTATTGGCACGTCATGGCTGGCGTAAAGTTCAGCCGGACACCAAACATCCGAAGAGCGATCCTGCATTGCAGGATGAATTTAAAAAAAATTCTCCGAAGAACTGGCTACCGCCAGCTTGAAAAATGAAGATCATCTTCCCCTGCGGTTGATGTTTCAGGATGAAGCCCGTTTTGGTAGAATGAGTGATCCCCGATCATGTTGGGCGCCTGCTCCCCATAGGCCGATGGTCAACTTGGCATTGGTTCGGGAATTCCGCTACGAGTATGCAGCGGTTAGTCCATGGGATGGTTGTCTCGATTTCATGACCGCCGAAAAGATGAATACGGATAACATGACTCGTTTCTTACTTCAAGTGAGCGAGGCACACAAAAACGAATTCATCGTCATGGTGGTTGATGGGGCGTCATCTCACAGATGTAAAGAGCTCAGCGTTCCAGAAAACGTTTCGCTGATAAGGCTTCCGCCCTATTCTCCGGAACTGAATCCGGCAGAACAGATATGGAACGTGCTCAGGCGCGACTACTTCGCAAACCGCGTTTTTGACTCTTTGGATGCTGCGACAGAGCAAGCTGAACTGGGACTGACGGAGATGGCGGCTAACAAATCGGCAATCCGCCAATTAACCAATTGGCCTTGGATTAGTGACATTTTGAAAACATAATGGAATAAGCATAGTGACTGAGTCAGAAATCACGCTAAATGATGAATAATCTTAGAAATAAAACCCTTAACGCAGTCGGTTGGCGTGGTTTAGTTGACATTGGCGAGCAGATTCTTCTTATAATATTTACTGCGATACTGGCACGTTTACTTACGAAGGAGGACTTTGGGCTTATAGCGATGGCCTTATTGGTAAACCGATTTGTTTATGTCATGACACAAGTTGGATTCAGTACTGCTATCATTCAAGGTCATGAAATCACAGAATCGCAAGTTTCTGCAATCTTTTTCATCCAATTGGCAATTGGTTTTTCCACATCGATCATTTGTCATTTACTGTCACCATTCGCGGCAGAGTTTTTTCACGCGCCGAAGCTTGTTCCCGTTATACAAACTTTATCCTGGTTGCTATTCCTCAACAGTCTTACGTTTCCAATGGTATTCTTGCAGAAAAAGGTGAAATTTCGTGGATTGTCTTTGCTTGAAATAGGTGCCATGTTAGTTAGTAATGCCGTCGGTATTATTATGGCCTTTCTAGGGTTCGGTATGTGGGCACTGGTTAGTCGTCTGATGATTCACCGTGTGTTATTTACAATAGGGGTTTGGCCTTTGGTGCGGTGGAAACCTGCATGGCCATGTCTTTCTGGAACAAAAAAAATATTTAATTTCGGACTTAAAATGTATTTTAGCAATATTGCGTCCTATTTCTCGCATAACGTTGCCGCTATTATAGTAGGCCGTTATCTCGGCGTTGAGACTCTGGGAAGTTTCAATATTGCTTATAATCTAGCCATAGTCCCCGCAGAAAAGGTACGGGTGATATTGGCAGCGGCATTGTTTCCAGCTTTCAGTCTGATAAGTGAAAATATCACCAAATTAAAAAAAGCCTATTATGAATCTTTATTGATTACAAATATATTTTTTATTCCTCTTATGTTGGGCGTGGCCGCTATCTCAACAGACTTGGTAAGATTTATTTATGGAGAAAAATGGAAAGATGCCGGCTATTTTTTAAGTGCATTGTCATTCGTTGGATTAATGAAAGGTATTGAGCAAATATCCAAAACAATGTATTTGGCAAAAGGGTGGGCAAATGTCAACTTGTTAGTCGCCGGACTCGAAACAATTTGTAGTTTGCCTTTGATGTATGTCGGCATGAAAAACTGGGGGATAGAAGGATTGATTTTTGCGTACTTAACATCAACCATCCTCGCATTAGTATTAAATATTTATTATTCACAAAAAGCCATTGATGACGATAAGGTCTTTTTTAAAGCTATTTATAAATCTGTTATTGCAGCTGTAGTTATGTATATAGGGGTATCATTATACAGAGATCTGTTTTTTATGAATTTGACATTACACCTGATTACGCAAATTTTTGTGGGAGCAATAATATATTGTATTTTAAGGACAATGCTATTATCAAAACCAGAAAAAAATATCATTTCACAACTGTCTTTTTTTCAATATGCTTTTAAAAAAATGTCAATGCGATGACTAAAATGTCTAAAAATTTCCGTCACTCTTCTCTACGCTTTATTGCCGGAAGTAAACATGTGATCAGATTAATCTCATTCATCATTTATTATGGGTTTGCGAGGTATTTGCCTCAATCCACCAGCCATTTTATGGGAAAATTTTGGCGCAAGTTACGGAGTGCCATTGCTTCCGGCATGTTAAAAAGGACTGGACATAATATTAATATTGAGCGTGGCGCAATGATTGGTGCTGGTAAGCAAATAGAAATTGGTGATAATTCAGGCATAGGTGTTGACTGTATCGTAACACGGGCGATAATTGGTAAAAATGTGAACATGGGACCCCAAGTAATTTTTGTTGGTCAGAATCATTCTTTTGATCGCACCGACATACCGATGAACCAGCAAGGGCGCTCACCTTCTGAACCGATAGTTATTGGGGATGATGTTTGGATTGGTTATCGAGTTATTATCACACCAGGTGTGATAATTGGCAAGGGTGTTATTATTGGTGCAGGTGCTGTGGTTACCAAAGATGTGCCCGATTATGCAATTGTTGGAGGGGTACCTGCAAAAATAATTCGCTTTCGCAAAGAATAATGAGGAAAAGTAAATCAGTGACATCAACTAAGATACGAATCCTACATATAGTAAATTCCGGGAACATCGGAGGTATGGAAAGAGCTCTATATCAGCTTTCAATGCATATGAAACATGATGGACGATTTGATGTAACGGTTGCATTTTCTTTAAATAGTGGCCCTTTCATAGATGTGATGCGATCATCAGGAATAAATGTATGGATTGCCGACCTTAATAGCGGTTGGGATTTGACAAAATTTTTCAAAATACGAAAGTTTATGAAGGGTTTTAATATACATCATTTTCATTCGAATATGTTGTTTTACGTTTTCGCAAGTTGCTTTTTGCGTAAGAAATTTAGGGTGTATACAAATCGGGGGGGGGCTCGCTTTCTTTCTTTTTTTCAAAAAATGAAATCACTGGTGTTTGGTTTTTGCTTAAGAAACTTTTTTTTAGCCTATTCGGGCAATACTTCTATGGCGTGTGATGTGGCCTCGCTGAGGCATCACATACCAAGAGAGTCCTTTAGCGTTTTATACAACTGCATTGATTTCAATAGCATCCGGCCAAGCAGGGATAGAGCAGAAATCTTGCGTGAACTTGGCTTTCCTGCTGGAATTAAGATAGTAGGAACGTCAGCGCACATGATAGCATTGAAAAGAATTGATAAGCTGATACATCTTGCAGAACGGTTAGACAGCAATACAAGGGTATTAATTTTAGGGGACGGTACAGAGCTGAACAAATTGAAGGATCTTGCCAGAGACAGTGGTGTCTCCGAAAAAGTTTTGTTTCTCGGCATGAAGATCAACCCGTTTGATTATGTCAATGCTATGGATGTTTTTGTATTACCCTCCGGTCCCGAAGAATCGTTCGGTAATTCCGCTGTCGAAGCCATGGCGCTGGGGGTTCCGACCATTGTTTATAGGGACGGTGGCGGTTTGGTAGAGCATATTGAAAATGACGACACAGGTTATATCATCAGCGATGATCAGGAATTATTCGATAGGGTTTCAAACCTTTTTAATGACAACTTTTTGAGGCAACGGGTAGGCCAGGCCGGGAAAGATGCTGTTATAAATAAGTACAGTGTGGAAAACATGATCCGTGCATATTATAATCTTTATGAAAAATTTAGTCGTGCGATTGATTAAAGTGCCTGATGGTATGCATAAGTTATTTTAAATGACACCTTAAAAACCAAGCAGAAAATGAACTCTGATCATATTATGGAAAATTCAATTGTCCCGAATTATATACGGAAAAGATCGTTAGCGTTCAAGATGGTTAACTTCCTTTTTCTTATATTTATAGTGCGCATAACCTTTCTGACCACGCAAAAGGATGCGCCAGGGCTTGACGCTTATATAATGCTGCAACTGGTATCAGTCACGGCGATGTTTTTGATCGCTTTGATACAAAATCAAGTGTCTGTCAAACTTGTGCCACGCAGTATGCCAATATTTCTCGCGCTATCTTTGTACGGGCTTGCTATGCTAAGTTACACTTGGTCCGTTATGCCGGAATTAAGCTTGGTTCTGGCGATACAGAATGTAATGTTCATCTATATAATTTTTTATTTGATGGGGTATCCGGATGATTTTTACGCAACCGAAAAGTATCTGATCATACTATTAGTTGTCCCTTTGCTGGCGAGTCTGCTTCGAAAACCGGTCACTTATGGCATAATTCCAACATTAAGTTATTATCTGCAATATCATGAATTGAATGCGGGAGGTATCAGTGCGGTTTTGATTGTGTATTGCCTCTCTGAGAGGTTATCTTGGCCTAAGAATCTCAATGTGCAACGGGCCAAAATGCTGACATGGATGACTATTTTTGGTTTTTTCTGCCTGATGATCAGCACCAGCAGCGGTGCGAATGTGTCGATGCTGGTAGGGTTTATTACCCTAATGCTTATTCGACGAAAGTGGTTTTATTTATTTGCATTACTTGCATGTGTTTTGGCGATCACCATCTTTCCTGGAATCATTGATGATGTTACATCCTACATCTTTCCCAATAAGTCGAGGGATACGATCATGATGGCCACCGGTCGGACAGTACTGTGGTCAGATATATGGCAGATGTTTCAGGAAAAACCAATTTTGGGCTGGGGGTTTGCGACGGTTGAGCGACTATGTAACATTTACGCATCGGATTCGCATAATTCGTTTCTGGGCATTTTAGGTGGCTTGGGTATTTTAGGCGCTTTTATCTTTGTTTTATTCATCATTTCATTGATTTTCAAAATGTTCAAGCTGCGGTATCTGCATGGATATACAGGCTTATTTTGTGCTACGGTTTGTATGGTGTCTAATAGCAACACTTTCGGTTTCTTAAGTGGAAAGATATATGGATTAACCATAGCATTTTTTGCTTTGATGGCCTCAGGATACTGGTATCAGCTTAAGCTAGCGGACGAAAATGCTAATGTAGAAGAATAGTGATGAAGTCATGTGGTTAATAAGTACCTTCTCTTATGAAAAACGTGGGTATGTAACTGGGGATCAGAATTCGTATATTTTTTGACAGAGACTTGTTCGATTAAGGGCTGTTTTATTCGTTGAGCCTGTAGAATAAGTCGGAAAGCGGCATTCAGCGGTTGAAGCGTAAAAAAACGACCTCGGAGAATGCCCCACAAACGACGATCGTGTGATGACGAAGGGTAAAACGACCCTCAAAATTGACAAAAAATTTGGTTCCGGGAGTTATTCTACAGGCTCGTTGCAAGAGTTAATCAAACTATAGTGATGATCGAAAAGAGAATTAGCGAGAGAATAAAGTTAACTGTAATACTGGCAACAATTTTAGTTGTGGTGCGCCATTCATTCAATGCGCATATCTATCGATCCGACATTTGGCAAATTGGTCCGCAGGATATTAGCACATTCATTCAACTGCTAAACGTTCACATTACAGCCATTGCTGTTCCAACTTTTTTTCTGCTGTCGGGTTATCTTTTCTTCTACAATTTTCAGACAAAGAAAGACTTATTGCGTAAATGGCACTCCAGACTACATTCTCTGATTATTCCTTATTTGCTTTGGAATGTTATTTATTTTTTATTTTTTCTAGTTATAATACCCAATACTACATTTTTAAGTAATTTTGCGGCATTTGATCCTCCAAAATTCAACATCCAAACTGTTCTAATCAAACTGACCATCCATCCTGCGGCAGGTCAGCTCTGGTACGTCCGAGACCTGATTGGTTTTGTTGTACTAACACCTCTATTTTATTTTGTTTATTTGCATAAGTGGGTAGCTGGTCTTACCCTGTTGTGCTTGCTGCTGTATTGGCATCCGGTGGACCTTTCGGTTCTTTCAAGTGAAGGCTTGTTCTTTTTTTTCATTGGTGGCTGGGCAGGTCATAGACAGTTCGATTTGAATCGTTTGCAAACTGATTCACTGTGGGGTGACGGAATGATCCTTGCCTTGTGGCTATTCATATGCGTATGTCAGACCCTCTGGCCGACTGAGGGATTAATTGAAGAATTGGTTACCAAGGTATCGACGCTTGCGGGATTGGTGGTTTTTTGGTTGCTGACGAGTCGGATAAATAATCCATTAGCTCGCGACAGGCTTCTGTATTTAGCACCGTATGCTTTTTTTATATACATAATGCATTCCCCATTGGTTAGATACGTCTATAAGGTGTTGCTGTCTCTGGCACCTCAGAGTATGCATTACAATCTATTAGTATATATCGCCACACCCGTCATCACGATTAGTATCTGTTTTTGTATGGCCAAAATTATCCAGTATTCTAATATTAGATTTTATTCACTATTAACCGGAGGACGCTAATCGCGGTTGATTATCATGTACATAATAACCGCAGCAGAGGCATAAATTTATATGATTGGAAAGACAACATCTGAAATCCGGTTACTGTTTGCCGGAGATGTGGCCCCAGTACAGGCTGATGCATTGGTGTGGGCAGAATCACAACCGCAGGCTCTTCTTGTTGGTATTCAAAGCGAAATCGAAACATCAGATGCTTTCATCGTTAACTTGGAATGTCCCCTGACGCAAAATCAGCAGAAGATTCCCAAAGTCGGGCCAAATCTTAAATCATCTGCAATCGTAGCGAAGATAATTGCGCAAAATGGTGTCACGGCAGTATCACTGGCCAACAACCACATCCTTGATTACAAGCAGCAGGGTATTCACGATACGATTTCTGCCCTAGAGGCAAACCATATACAATTCTTTGGTGTGGGGCCGACGGCGAAGCAGGCCTGTGAACCGTTCTTTCTTGATCTGAAGGGTAACCGAATTTGTCTGCTTGCCTATGCAGAACATGAATTCAACTGGCAAGGCGATGATACATGGACCACGGGACTTATAAATCCCGCAGACAATGTTTTACAGATACAGCAGTTGAGACATCAGTGCGATAGATTAGTAATATTTACTCATTGCGGACCAGAATATTGTAAATACCCTTCACCACGGATGGTCAGGCTTTTTCACGCAATGATAGATGCCGGAGCAGACGCAATCATAAATTCTCATGGCCATACAGTTATGGGGATTGAACTATACAAGGAAAGACCGATTTGCTATGGCCTGGGCAATTTTTGGTTTCCTTATGAGGGCCAAAAGAGTGATTGGAATATCGGACTGATGGCGCGGTTGCGTTTGGGACCGTCAAGTGTCATGGTCGAACCGATAGCCATTGAATATATACCAAAGATAGGGATTGTACCGGTCACAAATCCCGACTTTGCAGGATTGCTCAAGGAGCTTTCATCTCATTTTAACGATGAGTCGTTCATTAAAAACAAGTGGCTAGAATTTTGTATGACCAGAAAAAAATCGCTATTGCGTTTCATCTGTAAATCCATCATCGCCATGCTACCGTCTATATGTTATCGAAAATTGTTCAAACGCGGCAATACCACATTGGATGGCTATCACCTGAAAGGCGCCAATCTGTTGAGGGCATTAGTTGTATGCGAAACACATCACGAGGTTATTGCTACGATTTTTGATCAAATGTGTAAAAAGGCTGGTAGGTATGTCCATTAATTCAGGGTTAAGAGATAAAACGATTAACCTAGCTAATGCAAATGATAAGATTAAGGTCTTATGGATTTCGCCAATACACTCGCATTACAAAGCACGGTTTCTTGAGCGGTTGCATAATCGCGGACAGATTCAACTGACGGTACTTTCGGGTAGAATGCAAAAGGAAAAAGGTTTCAGTGAAGCGCAGGAACAGTTCAGCTATCCCATTGAGCGTGTCGATGTGGTATCGATAAAATTCGGCATGTCATTGCTGGTGGCAAAAAAAATTCTAAATCTGTGTAGCAAAAATTCTTTTGATTTCATCATGATTCCGGCTGATCGCAAGCGTCTGCCGCTGCTTCTGTTGTTGTATTTGTGCAGGCCTTTCCTTGGTTATAAGCTCTTCAGTTACAACCACGCATGGTGCGGCTCCAGAATTGACGGTCGCATAGTTGGTACATTCAACAGATTTCTGAGTTACCTGATGTATGCCATGCTGGATCGGGTTGTGTTTTATACCAGCCATGAAAGAGATATCGCGCTGGAAATGAAGCTTATAAAACACGAAAAAGCTTTCTATGTCAACAATACACTTGATACCGACGAGATATGGGGGGTGTGTCCATCACGACCGGAGGTAGTGATGCCGCCGGCAATGCTTTTCATTGGACGCTTAGTTCCCGGGAAACAAATTCTCTTGGCTCTACAGTATTATAAGGTGATTAAAAAAACGATTCCGGAGTTCAGGTTCATCATCATAGGAGATGGCCCGGATGCGACACAAGTCAAGCAGGTTGCCAAGGAAGATCCGGATATCATTTGGACCGGCATGTTGTCTCAAGAGCAGCAGATCAGCACTTGGATGCGTCAGGTTCGTTTCGTCTTCAATCCTGGAAATGTCGGTCTTGTTGTTGTGCATGCGTTTTCCTACGGCAAACCGTTAGTGGCATTGCGAGAGAAACTTGGCCAGTCTGACAAAGAATCATTACATGGGCCGGAATTCTGGTATCTTCGACCAGGTGAAAACGGACTGCTTTTGGATGGAGATGACATTCAGGAAGACTGCCGACAGATTGTTTATTTGTTGACAGACGAGGATATCTACCAAACAATGGTTTTAAATGCGAGAAAAACAGCCATAGAAATCAGTGTTGGGCGATGGATGGAGCAGATGACACATAGTCTTACAGCCAAACTATAGGATCTCAAAAAAATGATACGTTATCATACGCCGTCCATTTCTTTGTTTTGAATATGGGGATATCCTAAATGAAAGAATCTATTTACTTATGGAAATACTATAGTCTTAAATTGAAAACGCATGGTTTTTATCGTGAATTACTACGGAATCAATTATTATCACAAGATGAGATTGAAGCTATTTCATGGGCAAAGACGCAAAAGCTGATTCAATATGCCTTTCGAAATGTATCCTACTATCATGATAAGTATGCAAAAGCGGGTATTCATCCCAATGATATAAAGAATCCAAGTGATTTTAGGTTTATTCCTCTTTTAACAAAGGAAGACATTCGCAGCAATCTGAATAAAATGATCTCGCGCGAAGCGTCTTTGAAAGACCTAAATATGGTAGCCACGGGGGGTAGTACAGGGCAGGTTCTCAAACTTTATCATCAAAAGAATGTGCCGCGCGCTGCAATTGGATGGCAAATGTATGGTTGGTGGGGACTGTCTCCCTGTTGTGATTCTGCATGGGTATGGCGAATGGTAAATCCATCATTTATAGACAAGGCTAAGATGAAATTTATAGATTGGCCGGCAAATTCTATCAGACTTAATGCGGGGAAACTTGATGAAAAGATCATTCGAACTTTCATAACAGAATACAACAAGTCGAAAACGGAACTCATTCACGGGTACGTTGGCGCAGTTGATTACTTATCATCTTTTATTCTTGAAAATAATTTATCAGTGCGAACACCTAAAGCGGTTAGTGTCACCGCGTCTCCGATAACTGCCGTGCAGGAAAAACGTATAGAAACAGCTTTTGGTGCGCCGGTTTACGACCAGTATGGATGTTGCGAGATTTACTGGCTAGCTGCCCAGTGTAAAGAACGAAAAGCGCTGCATCGCTTTCATGATGTCCGTCGCATAGAGTTTCTTGACGACAATGATTTGCCTTGTGATCCTGGAACAGAAGGGCAGATAGTTGTTACAGATCTGGAGTCTTACTATTTTCCTGTTATTCGTTATCTTAACGGCGACTATGGAAAAGAAATACCGGGCGTATGCGCCTGCGGAGTAAATCTTCCTTTGATGGGAAAAGTCCAAGGGCGGGTATCAGAGAACATTAACTTGCCTGATGGGACAGTGATAGCAGGACCTTATCTCACAACAATATTTGATCCTTATCCGGAAGCAGTTAAGCAATTTCAAGTTCACCAACAGTCAAACGGTGATATTTATATTAAATATGTTCCTGCTGTTGCTGATGACGAACTTAAGATTGTGCTCGAAAAGATCAATCGCAAATTTTTAAATAATTTTGGGGGTCAATTTGCATTAAGATTTATCAAAGTAAATGAAATCTCTCATATTTGCGGAAAACTTCGTTACATTATCAGTGATTATAAAAGGTAATATGAATTTGGATGTAAACAAGAAGAATGGAATTAAACCGCGAGTTCTGTTTGTTGGACCATATCCCCCGCCGTATTCCGGACCTGAAACGGCAATGAAGACACTATTGGAATCTGAACTATCGGAAAGATATGAAATTCGGTTCTTAAAAACTAATGTTCGTAGTTCGAATGAGCAAAAGGGTAAGCTTGATTTTCATCTTGTAATAGCCTTTTTTTCCTTCGTGATGCGACTTATTGCTTCTCTTTTGGGTCATAGGCCGATACTGGTTTATCATTTTCTTACAGCAACAGGACTGGGTTGGTTGGGTAGGGATATATGGTGCATATTTATCTCAAGACTTTTCGGTGCAAAAGTGATTATTCATATGCGCGCCGGACATTTTAGGAATAATTTTGAGCAACTCTCAAGCATCGAGAAAACAATTATCAAAGCCGCTTGTTCGTTAGTCTCATTGGCATTTGTTCAGGCAGATTGCCTGAAAAATCAGTTCAAAGGTCTTATTAGCGAAAGTAGAATTGCTACTGTTTACAACGCTATCGATATTTCGCTGAATCTGAACCAAAGTCCTCTACAGTATTCCTCCTGCACGGTCCTCTTCTTAGGTCATCTCTCATATGCAAAAGGCTATTGTGACATTTTGAAAATCATTCCTGCGATTGCAGAAAAATATCCGGATGTCCGGTTTTGTTTTGCTGGTACGAAAATTAAGGAAGAGCGGAATGTTTTTCACAATCAAGTCAATGGCCAGCCAATACATTTTGAAGATCCGGATAAATGCTATGACATTTTTATAAAAGAGAAATATGATTGCAATTATGAATATCTGGGCAGTATAGACGGGAAAGAGAAAATTGATAGGATAAAGAACTGCACAATATTTATTCTTCCTTCTTATTCAGAGGGATTTTCAATGGCCGTATTAGAAGCACTTACGCTCGGCAAGCCGATTGTATGCACACCGGTAGGGGCCTTGGGCGAGATCATTAAAGACGGCGTTAATGGTCTTCTTGTTGCACCGGGTGATTTGAAAGGGCTAGAGCAAGCTGTAGAAAGACTTCTTGGTGACTCGACACTGAGGAATCGAATGGCTTTGACCAATTTGGCATATAGTCAAACAAGTTTTTCCAAAGAGATTATAGCTAAAAGGATCGCCTGTTATTTTGACAGAGTGATAGCTGATCTTAATATTGAGACAATCGATCTGAAAAAAGAGATTAAAAAATGAAAAATATAACAAAGATAAATTTACTGAATATCCCTATCAGCAAAATAACACTCAAAGAGCTTATGGATTGTATTAATTCCACCATACAAAAAAAAGAAAAAATTTATTCCATTTCCCTTGATGCAGCAGGCATTGTAATGATGCTTGAGAATAAAGATGCTTATGCTGCGATAAAATCCGCTGACATAATATCCGCTGATGGATATTATGTGGTTTTAGCATCCAGAGTATTAGGCAATCCTCTACCAGAACAAGTATTCTGCGTAGAAATACAACGAACCTGTGTAGAGTTGGCTTATGCAAAAGGATACAAAATTTATTTTCTGGGCGCGGAACAGGATACGCTGGAAAAAATGATTAAATTCTATTCAGAAAAATATTCAAATAGTATAATCGCAGGATATAGAAATGGCTATTTTTCAGCTGATGAAGAAAAAGATATAGTTGAAATAATAAATAAATCTGGAGCGGATATCTTGCTTGTCGGTATATCTTCACCGAAAAGAGAATTATTCCTGAATGCCTATAAAAATAAACTTAATGTTTCATTTATGAGTGGGGTAGGCGGTGCATTTGATATAATGGGAGGTAAGACTAAGAGAGCTCCGAAATGGATCATAAAGGCAAAGCTTGAGTGGCTGTATAGGTTTATACTAGAACCACGCAGGTTGTGGAAAAGGATTTTCCATTCCTATCCCAAGTTTGTCTATTACGTGATGAAAGAAAAATTTTCTCCAAAATCTTATGCTAAAGAATGAATACGAAGAAAGAAATCTTTAAAGAATTTTCTCAATCCAAAGACTGCATAGAAATCAATGTCTCTAAAGAAGTTGTAGGGATCATACTCGGTATAACTGATATGGTTAATAGGAATATTTGGTTTAAAATATAGTTTTATCAATTAGGAAGATAAATATGTTTGCAGGCAAAATCCTACTCATCACCGGTGGCACCGGCACCTTTGGCAATGCCGTCTTGCGTCGTTTTCTGGATACGGAAATCAAGGAAATTCGGGTTTTCAGCCGCGATGAGAAAAAGCAGGAAGATCAGCGAATTGCTTTGGCCAATCCAAAGGTAAAGTTTTTCATCGGCGATGTTCGCAATTCAGACAGCATTTTGCCCGCCATGCAAAATGTTGATTACGTCTTTCATGCCGCGGCGCTGAAACAGGTGCCTTCGTGTGAATTTTTTCCACTTGAAGCAATTCGCACCAACGATCTGGGCGCGGAGAATGTGATGAATACGGCCCTGGCCTGCGGTGTTAAAAACCTGATCGTGCTCAGTA
>Ga0209749_1000272_pt1 | contig 80003 bp, 69 predicted proteins | sample EPASupsiteSAE347_FD_187267 | JGI IMG/M metagenome (GOLD analysis project Ga0209749, IMG submission 187267) | Bioremediated contaminated groundwater from EPA Superfund site, New Mexico - Sample SAE3-47 (SPAdes) (version 2) | ecosystem: Environmental > Aquatic > Deep subsurface > Groundwater >... | reverse complement strand
AATACCGGAATCAATCCCCCCGGCTTGCCTTTATACTTCAAAATGATGCCGTCCAGTTTCTTGACCTGCTCCTTTGTGAATTCCTGCAATAATTCCGCGTCTTCAGATTTCATTTATATTCCTCCTAAATATCTCTGGCACTACCTATGTACCTATCCCAGGCACGCCGGATTGTGACCAAAAGTCATAAAAAAGTCAATGTATTTCATATAGCATAAAGAGTTGAATTGGAATTTGTTGAATTATTTCAAGTTATATGAAAATAAATATCAAACGTCTGGGAAAATAAGTGAAAAAATGATGAAGAAGTTCGAGATATCCTCCAGATTAAAAGAAATTGACATCGAAAATTTCCGCAAACTCTCTCGAATAAATACAGTCTGCGCTGGACTAAAGATTGTATTGGAAATCTGGCCGCCATCACCGGCGGCGATCCTCTAGACCTAACGGAAATGTTTAAAAAAATGAAAATGCATCCATCATGACGCACAAGGGATGCTGAAAACATTGATCCTTAGCAGCGCATCATTTCAAACCATTCCAGGCGCAGGCAACCATCGGTTCGTAGCCTTTATCCTGCATGATCATATCCAGATGGACCAGACTGATTGCGGAAATATCCATATCGCGGGCAAACAGACGCCCGGCGCGGTAAAGCGTTACCAGATATTTTTTGCACTTGTCGCAGACAAAGGCGGATTCCTGCGTTTTGTTCTCGACGTAAAAATAATCCATGCCCGTCTGGGCTTCATTTTCACAGTAAGGACAGACAACGCGTGTAAACCGCCAGTCCTGACCGCACGAACTGCAATGCAAGAACCGTTTACCGCCTTCTTCTTCAATCAAGGCAATCGATGGAAATTCTCCACAAATCGGACAACAGCCTTTCTCCCAGGCAAACTCTCCTAATGTTGCCGTTATTTCTCTGGCCCTCCGTTCCAGAAGGACACGCGCCACCAGACTCAATAAAAATGAAGCATTGGACGGGGATATTTTCAGAGCATTTTCCCAACCGGCAATCGTTCTGTTTTCGTCATCTGAATGCGCCTCAAAGTAATCCGCAAGCCTGAGTTTGCCGTCCATAATCAGTCCTGACAGACGATCCATCTCTCCGGCCAGTTTTGGCATACCTTCTTTTACGGCTTCCGCGAGAGACAAAGCGATATCTTTTAACGGGTCGGCCGTTGAAAACAAGCTAATCTGCTGAATAACGGAGACACCGGCTCGAAGTTTTTCCTTATCAATGGCTGAATAATCCAGTTTGGAAAGCGTGATGGAATCCGTCAGCTGTCTTTGCTTTGCAATAACCGGCCCGAAAGCTTTTAATAATTCAGTGGAGTGGGGGTTCTGTTCAATGGCGCGATCAATAATCTGATCCATGAGGGATGTTTCCTGACTTTTAGACATCGTAAATACCTTCCTTTGACAACTGTTGTTGTACTATTTCACTTACCAAAAAATGCAGGTCATCGTCAAGACCACTCTTACCCCGGTGATCTGAAGGCTAAACAACGCAAACATTCAGAGGACAGGGCCGTTTCCTGCGGCTGGCAAACGCATTTTTATCAGAAAAAAACGGCGTACACCGTTTGGATGAACGCCGCTTTCGCCAATGTTAACATTTCTGTAGCTAAAACAATCAACGACTAGTGATGCCCGTGGGCGTCGTCTTTCTTTTCCTCGCCATAGACCACCAGTTTGCCTTCATGCTCCATCTCTTTGACCCACTTCGGATGCAGCATCGTTAAAACCGATTTGTCCATCCAGCCAGTGATCATCGCATCCACCGACCCGGGATTGCCAATCGTGCCCAGATACAGGTGAATGAAGAAGAACGCGAAGATCGCCACAAAGCCCAGCGCATGCAACGGGTACATCCAGCGCACCAAGCCTACCGGCAGAGCCGTGGGAAACCACATGACCAATCCGGTCAGGATCATCAAAATGCCGCCGCCCGCCACCACCAGGAAGAACGCCTTCTGGCCGGGATTGTATTTTCCCGTCTCGGGTACTTTATCCACATGCCACAGGTAGCCGCCCGCAGCCATGCACCAGTCCAGGTCTTCCGGGAAAACAAATACGCCCGCTTCTTTCCACCACATCCGGATCACCAACGCCAAAGAAATGGCGAAAACCAGTCCGGTAAAATTATGAACCAGTTTCAGGCTCTTCAAGCCGCCGAAAAAGGCGCCAACAAAATTGAACGTCTGGAACATCATGCCCAATCCCGTCACACACAAAAGCAGGCAGGAAATGGCCAGCATCCAGTGCAAGATTCTTTCATAGCTGTCCGTTACTTGTACGTATCCTTTTTTCATGGTTATTCTCCTCCCTTCTTTTCTTCCACGCCCGTTCCTTCATGGGGAACTTTCGGCCCGTGGATCATGTAATGGAGGAAGGCCCCGCCGATCACGCCGCCGCCGGCCAGCAGGCTCAGAGGCTTTAAGAGGTCTTTCCAGATCGTCACGGACGCCGGTACTGTCGGATTTTTCGGCAGTTCATCATAAACTTCCGGTTTGAACTGCAAAACATAAATGACATGCGTGCCATCGACAAATTTGTCGCCGTAAACGTTGGCGTCTTTGCCCATCTCTGTTTTGTTCAGCTCTTTTACCTTGGCGTAGGCTTTTTTGATCATCGCATCTTTATCGCCAATGGTCAGAGCGCCGGTCGGGCAGGACTTCACACAGGCCGGCGCATGGCTTTCCTTGACGCGGGAATAACACAGATCGCATTTGTAAACCTTATCGGTCTTTGCATCATATTTGGGAACATGGAACGGACAGGCCGCCACGCATTCCTTGCAGCCAATGCATTTGTCGCGGTGAATCCCAACGGTTTTCAGCGGGGTATAATACAGCGAACCGCTGGGGCAGACTTTTACACAAGCGGCATCGGTGCAGTGCATACAACCGTCTTTGCGGAAAAGCCACTGGAAGTTGCCTTTCTTATCTTCATATTCCTGGAAGCGGATCAGCGTCCAGGTATTCCACTGTAAGTCAGGTGGATTCTGGTAGGTGCCCAGCTGTTTGGTTTTGAAACCAGGCAGTTCATTCCACTGCTTGCAAGCCACCTGGCAGCCGCGACAGGCGGTGCACAGGGTAGTATCAATCAATTTTACGAGTTCAGGTTTATTCATGGTCGCCTCCCTCCTACAACTTTTCTACGTTGACCATGAACGCCTTATACTCGGGGCAGAAGGTGTTCGCGTCGCCAACGGTTGGGGTTAACATATTCGTACTGTCGCTGGTACTGCCCTCGGGGAAGAGCCAGCCGTAATTGAAGGGCATGCCGACCTGATGAACCGTTTTTCCTTCAATCGTAAACGGTTTGAAGCGCTTCGTCACCATGGCGATGCAGGGAGCCTCGCCGCGAATGGAGGTCACTTTGATGCGCTGGCCGTTGACAATGCCTTTTTCCTTGGCCAGTTTCTCGCCAATCTCCACGTACAATTCCGGCTGCATCTCAAGAAGCCAGGCCTGCCAGCGCGTCAAGGCGCCGGTACACCAGTGTTCCGTACAGGAATACGTTGTGCAGACATAGGGATATTTTTCACTGGCATTGGCCACTTTATCCATATCACTTTTAAAGATTTCAGCGGCCGGATTCATGCGCTGCGAAGACAATGGATTCTTGGACAGCGGTCCTTCCAGCGGTTCGTAATGCTCGGGGAAGGGGCCTTCAGCCATGCCGGGTCCAAACAAAGCGCCCAGACCATCCTGCTTCATGATGAAAGGATATTTTCCTTTCTCTTTATCCGCCTGCGGCGGCCAAGGCCCATCCGGAACGTCACCCACCCACTTATCGCCCTTCCATTCCAGAATATTGCGTTTGGGATTGTAGGGCTTACCGTTGACATCACATGATGCGCGGTTATACATAATGCGGCGACCGACCGGCCAGGCGAACGCCCAGTTGGGGAAGAGGCCAAGTCCTGTCGGATCTTCCTTGCCCCGAGACGCCATCTTGTTCAGACCGTCCGCAGTGTAGCTTCCGGAGATGCACCAGTTGCCGCAGGCTGTCTTACCATCAAGCTGAAGATTGCCGAAACCGGGCACCAGCTGGCCTTTTTTGAACTCGGTCTTTGTGCCTTTGGCCTTGTCTTCAATCACCGTGTCTTCCAGAAAGACGCCATTGATCCGCTGGGCCACCTTGATCACATCAAAGTGTCCCTGTTTGTTTAAATAATCCCACTTGAGATTGACGATAGGTTCGGGACAGACACCGCCTTCCTTTTCATACAGCTTCTTGACGGCTGCCATAATCTTGATTTCAATTTCACCCACGGGGAGAGCGTCTCCGGGAGGATCGCAAGCCTTGTATTTCCACTGCACCCAGCGGCCGGAGTTGCTCTGCGAACCTTCCTTCTCCATGGTCGCGGCGGCAGGCAGGAGGAAACATTCCGTCTTGTTCTTTGTGGGATCGACACCGGGGCCGCGCCAGAATTCGTAGGTTTCATTGTTGAAAATATTTTCACCCACCAGCCAGTCCAGATTCTGGAGCGCTTTGCGGACTTTGTTGGAATTAGGAGTGCTGACGGCCGGATCCGCCCCAATGGCAAAAAATCCCTTGATGCTGCCCTCATACATTTTGTCGAACAGATGCATCGTGGAATAGTGTTTCCCGTCTTCCATCTTGGGCAGCCAGGGGTAGCCGAATTCATTTTCCTTCGTGGCCTTGTCCTCCCAATAGGATTTCAGGAAGCTGACAAAAAACTTCGGATAATTCTGATAATAGTTTGCCGACTGCGGATCTTTGGACTCCGGCGTGCATTTATGCAAATACGCCTCCAGCGTATTTAGAGAAGCCGACGGCGTTTTCAGATAACCGGGCAGAACATTATACAGAATCGCATGGTCAGTGGATCCCTGAACGTTGGGTTCGCCGCGCAGAGCATTGATACCGCCGCCCGCGATCCCCATATTGCCCAGCAGAAGCTGGATGAGAGACATGGCTCGGATGTTCTGGCTGCCGGTCGTATGGTGAGTCCAGCCCAAAGCATAGCATTCCGTTCCCGCCTTATCCGGGACGCCGGTAGCACTGTAGGCTTCATAAACCTTGAGGAGATTTTCCTTGGAAACACCGGTAATGCTGGAAACCTTATCCAGTGTATAGCGCGAATAATGTTTCCTCATCATTTGCAGAACACAGCGCGGATCCTGCAGGGTCATATCCCGCTTGGGAATGCCTTTGCTGTCTTTTTCCAGCACCCAGGTCGCCTTATCGTATTTCCGTTTTTGGGCATCATAACCGGAGAAAAGACCATCATTAAAGGAATATTCCTCGCCCACAATAAAGGAGGCATTGGTATAGTTGACGACATAATCTCTGAACATTTTGTCGTTTTCTAAAATGTAGTGAATCATCCCTCCCAGGAAAGCGATGTCCGTACCGGAGCGAAGCGGCACATGGAAATCACAGCGGGCGGATGTTCTGGTATAACGGGGATCAACGTGAATAATAGTGGCGCCTTTTTCTTTGGCTCTCAGAATCCACTTGAAGGCGATGGGGTGATGCTCGGCAGCATTGCTGCCCATAATCAAAATGACATCAGCATTCTTTAAATCACAGTAGTGGTTCGTCATGGAACCACGTCCAAACGACTCTCCCAGAGCCGCTACAGATGGACTGTGTCAGACGCGGGCCTGATGGTCTATATAGACCATACCGAGCGACCGGCATTTCGCGGTGACCAGCCAGCACTCCTCATTATCAATGTTGGAACTGCCGTAGTGACCGATTGACTCGCAACGGTTGACCAGTTCGCCCTTGGCATTTGTCTTTACAAAACCTTTGTCACGCGTGTCCTTGACCAGGCGGGCAATCCGTGAAAGCGCGAAGTCCCAGTCCTTTTCTTCCCATTCCGTTCCGTAAGGCTTGCGATAAAGCACCTTGGTGAGGCGATGCTTGTTGGCCTCGGTCAGATCGAAGAAACCGGCGCCCTTGGCGCAAAGCGATCCCTCATTGATGGGATGGTCGGCGTCGCCTTCGATGTTGAATATCTTACCCGTAGCTTTATCCACGCTACAGACCAGACCGCAGCCGACGGAACAGTAACAACAGATCGTCGTTACCTGCTTGGCAATTTTGATGCGATCCATCTTGCTAAGCTCATCCGCATATGCCCGGGTCGGATTCAGGTTAAGCCCGAAACTGGAAAGGGCAACCCCGCCTCCAATAGCACCGGTCATGGTTAAAAAACCTCTTCTTGTAATTTGCATAGAACCCTCCTCAATACCTATGTCAATTTTGAACTATGTCATACGTGGCATACATTGACCGAAAGTCATATAAAAGTCAATATGTTATAATAAACATATGATATAAATTTCGTTGAGGTGGATATTTTGAAAAAGCAGACCGTGCAAATCAGGTAAACTTGGCTCTCCAAAAACACCTGCTGAGGAATTTTATTGACATTTCATGCTTATCTTCCCTATAAGCATCATCACACAAAAGCGTACAGGGGGATCTCTTCATGGAAATCAAGTATAAAGTCTGGATTGAGAAAAACGGAAAAGTGGTTTTCGGCAAGGGAAGAGACGACATTCTGAAAGCCATTGACCAGGAGCGAAGCTTGAACGCAGCGGCAAAAAAGCTGGAAATGTCCTACCGCGCCGCGTGGGGACGATTAAAAGCCTCTGAAGAACGGATGGGCATGAAACTGGTGGACATCGGCGTACACGATAAGTCCATGCAATTAACACCACAAGCCCGGTCAATCATTGAGCGCTTTGAGAAGCTGGAAAAAGACGTGGAGAAACTTCTGCATAACGCCGATCAGGATTTTCAAAAACTACTTGACGATCAATAGCAATGAACCGGGTAAAACTTAATTAAGCTTTTATCCCTTTAATGAAGATATCCAGACTGTCTTTGACGATCGCATGAATTCTTTCAGCGCGTTTGTCCGGCTTTCCGGTGTAGATATAAAGAGATATAATTCCGTTGAGCAATCCCCATATGGCGTATTGCGTCCGGCGGATATCAATGTCTGAAACAAACTCACCCGAATCAATACCCTTCCGGAGAAGTTCAGAAATTGTGAGGATATTTTCGTTAGTGGTATAAATTAACTGCGTGTTTTGTTCTTCGGTCAGGTTCATATCGTCGGCATGCAGCATGAAAGTCATCAGGATTCTGAACAATTCATTATTATCGAGAAAGAAATCGACATATTCACGGGCAAAATTCAAAAGGAGTTCCGAGGCGGTTCCATTCCTTTTCCCGAAATTTTCTATATCTTTATGACGCTCAATATTGGCCGAAATCAATATCTGTGTGTAAATTTCTTCCTTACTGTCAAAATACAGATAGATGGATCCCTTGCTGACCTCTGCCTTGGCGGCAATAAGATCAACGGTAACGGCTTTAAAACCGCGCTCAAAGAAAAGCTTGCGCGCCACCCGCAGAATCGTATTTTTACGATTTTCTTTTTCTTTTTTTCTTCTTTCTTCCGAGCTCAACACAAATTCTCCTTTTTAAGTCATATGAAGACATCAAATCAGTCGTTTTTTGCAAGCCAATGTAAGCATTACAAAATATTACAAACAGCGGGTGGTGACTCGCAGTCACAATTCGTATCGTAATTAATGATCTCTGTCAAGGAAAATTACAGATAAGTTCAAACCATCCTGACGTCAGCCAAAATACTCCGGAGAAACCGGAGCGGCAAGTTAAGTCAGAAATGTTTTTTAATGCAAAACGGAATCAACCCCCAAATAGTTCGCTACCGCAACTTTTCAAGTTGCCGGACGATGCTTTCCAGCGGCGGCCTTTCATTAATATCATGCACATCAACGTAGCGGAGAATTCCTTTCTTATCGATAATCATAATCGCCCGTTCCGCCGTTCCATCGGAGCGCAGGATGCCGTATCGGGATGCCACGGCGCCATGCGGCCAAAAATCGGATAGCACCTCAAACCAGAGATGCCCCATCTGGTTGGTCCAGGAATAAAGTGTAGGAATATTATCGACGGTAATACCCAGAAGTACGGCGCTGTTCTCTTCAAACAGTTCCTGAACGATATTATAACCGGGCCACTGGTCGGAACAAACCGGCGTCCAGGCGGCGGGCACAAAGGAAAGGACAACATTCTTCTTACCGGCATAATCTTTCAGGGATATTTTTTTACCGCTGACCGCCTTGAGTGTAAAATCCGGCGCTCTCCGGCCTACTTTGACTTTTAAAACGCTGTCCACCGGTTTGAGTTTACCCACATTGTAAATATTTCCCTTAAAGGCATCGGACAGGGCAAAGGCATTCGATGCAAACAAACCCGCGATCAATAACGCAAATACGATTTTTCTTTTCATGAACACCTCCTATTTAATACCGGACAGTTGGACAACCTCGGCTAGAAACGCTTCCACGTTTTCATGCCCACCCAGTTTGGAATAAACCACTTCCATTTTTTGGGAACCGTTTAATTTTACGACGATGAAATACGGTGTGCGGACTTCGCCGACAATTTTATGAATCGTAAAATCCGCATCGGGAACCAGCGGAAATTCCACCTTGTATTTCTTTTTAAACGTATCCACTTCAAACTGGGTATTGCCGGCGCCGATGCCGAGAATCTTAATTTTTCCCTTCAATCCGGGATTATTCTCAATGAGACTGAAGAAGCGGTTCATATTGGGCGCATCCTTCTGGCAGTAAGGGCAGTACATGCTGAAAATCTGGATGATCAGCACCTGCGCCTTGGAATCAGCAATGTTGGGCAACTTCATGACCGGCAGCGTGCCGCCTACCTGCGGCGGTTGCGTGGCGGCATGCAGGAACGCCGTGGATGCTAAAATAAGCATAATTGTAATTATAACGGCAACTTGCTTTTTCATAACTTCTTCCTCCTCGCTAATTTCGTGACATTAAGTGATGCACCGCTTTTTCCAGTCCATCGAGCGACAACTCGAACATGGGAAATATGGCGGCAATCTGACGGACAGTCCAGGTGTGATACCAGGAATCCTGCGGCTGCGGGTTGAACCAGACAGTATGCCGAAACGTTCTGGCCAGGAATTTGAGATAGTTCACCGACGGCCGTGATTCATTCAGACCGACATAAAGCGCTCCGTGCGGATCAGAAAGTTCGTAAGGTGCCATCGCCGCATCCCCGACGATAATAATGCGCGTCTCCGGATCAAAGCGGGTAAATTCATCAACATGAACTGCTTTCCGGAAACGTTCCGGGTCCTGCCAGACCCTGGAATAAATGGTATTATGGAAGTAATAAATATCCAGTTCCTTGAACTGAAACTGCGCGTAATGAAAGAGCGCCTGGACAATATCCACATACGGGTCCATCGACCAGCCGCCGTTGTCGATCAACAGTTTCACTTTCAGGCGGTCGGCCAGACGCCTGTCGAAAATGATTTCGATTTCTCCGGCGTTGCGCATGGTTTGACGGATCGTTTCATCGATATTGACAAGATCCTTCGGGCCCGCCGGCTGAAGGTGTTTCAGCCTTTTGAGCGCCTCGCCCATCTGCGACGCCGTGATGGGCCCGGATTGCGAGTAGTCGCGGTAGCGGCGCTCCATGGCGACTTTGATGGCGGATTTATTCTGCGACTCTCCCCCCACGCGCATCCCCCCCGGGTGTGAGCCGGAATGCCCTGTTGGAGACGTACCATGCGTGCCGATCCATTTGTTGCCGCCGTGATGAGCTTCGGTTTGTTCCTTGAGACGCTTGAGAAAATGGGCAACCAGTTCGTCGGGCATCATCTTTTTCACCTGCTCTTCGGAAAGCCCCAGCGCCTGCGCCATGCCGGCCGGATCTTTGAGCCATTCGGAAAGCATCGCCCGGACGGCCTCGGTCAGTTCCGCGTCGGTGGGTTCAACGTCGGCCATACCGCGAAAGGCCACGGCAAACGCCTGGTCGTAAATATCAAAATAGCGTTCGCTTTTCACCAGCAGGCTGCGCGTCACACTGTAGAAATCATCCAGCGATTCGATCAGCCCCATTCCCAGCGCTTTTTGCAGACGCAGAAAAGACGTGGGCGTCACCGGGATGCCTTTGTCGCGCAGCGTATAGAAAAAATTAACAAACATATTCTTTCACTTTACTGATGCGAGGCCAGATAAATGTCGGTGCTCTTTTTAAACAGCACGCCTAAGAAAGGGAGATTGGCCGATTTCAACTGCTTGATGTTGAAGTCCGGGTCGGCCTGGAGCGCCCGCATCCAGTTGATCAGTTCGCGTGTGGCGGGCTTCTTTTCCACGCCGCGCACTTCGCGCAACCGGTAAAACGATTCCAGACAGGCGGACGTCAAATCCCTGTTCAAATCCGGAAAATGCACGCTGATAATCTTGCGCATCATATCGCGGTCGGGAAACGCGATGTGATGGAAATTGCAGCGCCCCAGAAACGGATCGGACAGATCTTTTTTCGCGTTGGAAGTAATAATGATTACGGGCCGGTTTTTGGCCTGAACGGTCCGGTCGATTTCCATGATATCGAACTGCATCTGATCGAGAATATCGAGCATGTCATCCTGGAAGTCCGTGTCGGCCTTGTCGATTTCATCAATGAGGAGCACCACCTTCTTATCCGCCGCAAACGCCTGACCGATTTTGCCCATCTTGATATACTCTTCGATATTACTCACATTACGGCCGGAATCAGCAAAGCGGCTGTCATTCAGACGGGTCAGTGTATCGTACTGATACAGGGCGTCAATCAGCTTCATGCTGGATTTGACGTTCAGAATAATCAACGGCATGCGCAGAGATTCGGCAATCGCATGCGCGAGCATCGTTTTACCGGTTCCCGGTTCGCCCTTGAGCAAGAGCGGCATTTCCAGTGCCATGGAAATATTCACTATTTTAGCCAGTTCTTCATCCAGCACATAACGCGCTGCCCCGCTGAATTTGGCGGGACGGTTTTCAGACATCATCATTCAAGTTACTCCTTAAATATTTTTGCCCCCGGCGGGCGGTCTCCCCCCGCGGTGCATTTAATCATTTCCCTGAGAAAAGACATAACACTATTTGACGGAAAAATTAACACCGAATATTGGGGTGAAACAGGAGTGATGAGGCGCGGCCGCGCACAAGAAACCTAAACGGGTCAACAGGAGAAAAACGAAGCAATCTCCTGCTTGTTCAATCATGAGAATGGTAATAAGATATTTTTGCGGTCAAGATTCCCTTGACACATAAAACCATATTTCCTATAATTTTTTCCACAAGAAAAGGAGACCCCTATGAAAAGAATTTTAAGCATGATGTTTGTTATCGCGGCAATGGCCATGGTAGCGTCGGCTTGCGCAAGCAATGACCGTTTTATCGTCCATCACATGAACGGGACCGTTCTGGATACAAAGACAAACCTGATGTGGGCGGCAAAGGACAACGGCAGCGACGTCAACTGGCCTGGCGCAAAATCCTATTGCGAGAATTATTTTGCCGGTGGATACAAAGACTGGCGGATGCCGACAAAAGATGAACTGGCCAGTTTGTATGATGCGCAACAAACCCGTGAAGCCCCCTGTGCCGGTAATTTCAATATTCATGTAACCACGGACTTCATAAAAACAACCTGTTTCGCCACGTGGTCATCTGATACGCGCGGTTCCGATGCCGCCCACTTCAATTTCGTTTACGGAAAGGAGTTCTGGTATCTCCCGTCTCACACCTATGGCATAAGGGCGCTTCCGGTGCGTTCCAACAAATAAGAGATTAAAAATAACCCTTGACACTTGCGGGCAATTGCTCTAGGGTTTCTCCAACTTCGCGGGTCATATGGAAAAAAGCGAAGGAATAAGTTGAATGGTGTCATGGTAAAGCGCAAGGTCGGCCGCCTGGTACTTTTAAATTGGGCGGCTTTTTTGTTTCTGCCACAGTGATAATTCGACTTAGGAAATTTTGAGAAAGGAGGATTAGTACTATGTCAGAAGGTAAAGTAAAGTGGTTCAACGAACGCAAAGGCTTCGGCTTCATCGAGCAAGAGGGCGGAAGTGATATTTTCGTGCACTTCAGCGCCATTCAGTCCAGCGGTTTCAAGACGCTGAATGAAGGCCAGCAGGTCAGCTTCGACGTCGTTCAGGGCAAAAAAGGCCTGGAAGCGGAAAACGTCAGAGCCGTCTAGTCGTTCATTAGAAAACGCAAAAAAGCACGCCGCGTGTCAAAACGCCGGCGTGCTTTTTCATTTACACCCCGAATCGAAGACATATTCCACATCGTCTTCATTCGTTTCCATAGATTTGCGGTTTAACCCGGATGAACCTGAAATTTCATCTTGACGTTTTCCACTCCCGCCTATAGATTTAAAAAAAACTCTCTGGAAATAGATGATTGAAAATCTGATTAATAACTTATCCGCTTACTTACAGGGTTCGGCCATCCTGGCTTTTGCAGCGGCTTATCTGGGCGGCCTGGTAATCAGTTTTACGCCCTGTACGTACCCGCTGATCCCCGTAACGGTTGGATTCATCGGCGCGCAGGGAGCGTTGTCAAAATGGCGCGGCTTTCTGCTGTCCCTGTTCTATGTTCTGGGACTGGCGGTAACGTATGCCGGGCTGGGGGCGGCGGCTGCCTTATCGGGAAAACTCTTCGGACAAATGCAGACAACCCCGCTGGTCTATATCATCATGGCGAATATCTGCCTGATCATGGGGCTGTCCATGTTGGATGTTTTCAAAATTTCCATCCCGATTCCGCAAAGAATCATGAATTATTCCGGCGGCGGGAAAAAAGGGTTTCTGCCCAGTTTTCTGCTGGGGGCGGCGTCCGGTTTTGTGATCGGCCCCTGCACTGCGCCTGTTCTGGGGGTTTTACTGGGCTATGTGGCATTACAAACCAATGTGATCCTGGGAATCGGCCTGCTGTTTGTTTTTGCCTTCGGCATGGGAACGCTGTTGATTCTGGTTGGAACATTTGCCGGATTTATTTCAACGCTTCCGCGGTCGGGGAAATGGATGACCATCGTTACGAGGATTTTCGGCATTATTTTGATTGGCGCGGCCCAATATTTCCTGTATATTGCGGGCACGCTGTCTTTTTAGACAAAGGAGATTCATGCGAAAATCAGTCAATATTATTGTAGCCTCGTTGTTTGTGGCTTTTTTTATTCCCTTGTCCGTTTCATGGGGGCAGTATATTCCCAATGCGCCGTTTAAACCGCAGTACCCTGCCGCGCCGGATTTTACCCTGAGGGATGTGCAGGGTAAGACATTCCGGCTGAGCGCGCAACGCGGCAAGCCCGTGCTGATTTTTTTCGGCACAACCTGGTGTCCCGGCTGTCGCGCCGAGGTGCCGAAATATAAAAAAGTACACGAAACTTACGTGCCGCGCGGTTTGGAAGTGATTTATATCAACATCATGGAGCCGGCAAAAAAAGTCGCGCGATTTGCCCAGTCTCAATCTCTTCCCTACCGGACGCTGTTGGATGAAAGCGGCAGCGTGGGCGAGGCCTACAATGTGATCGGCGTACCCATGATTATGCTGGTGGACAAAAACGGCTATATCATTAAAATCGGCCACAGTTCCTCGGAGATGCCGCTGGACCGCGTATTATCGAACAGGTAAGAATTGTTTATTGAAGATTAAAATTGAAAATCTGGCGCTGGATCAAATTCGGCCTGAAAAAATTCGTTACGACTATCCTTTGCTTTTTATTCATGGCGCGGGCGGCACAAGTCAATACTGGAAGAATTATCTTCCGTATTTTGCGGATAAAGGCTGGGAAGTCTTTGCCGTAAATCTGCGGGGCCATTTTCCGTCCGACCGCGACGAGGCGCTGGCGCAGGTGACGGTGGAGGATTATCTCGACGATATCGAAAAAGTGATCCGGCGGCTGAATATTCAGCATTGCGGGTTAATAGGACACAGCCTGGGAGGATTGATCGCCCAGAAAACGGCGGAGAACATCGATTCCATTAAGGCATTGATCACCCTGGCCAGCGCGCCCCCGCTTGGTGTTGCGCTGGAGGTGAATAATGATCTGCCCTATTCCGGAACGATCATGAAAACCATGTGGGGCATGATGAATATGAAGCCGGTCAAACCGACTTATGCGATGGCGGAACAAACCGTTCTCAATAATATCGCCCCGGGTAAACGGCAGGCGTTTTTTGACATGTTTGTCGCCGAATCCCTGGTGGTCGGCTATCAGGTGGCGCAGGGTTTTCCTGTCTATCCATCGCGGATAAAATGTCCGAAGCTGGTGATCGGGTGCGCTAAAGATGTGCTTGCGCCGGCATCCATGCAGCGGCAGTTAGCCGATTTATTGCAGGCGGACTATCTTGAATACGAGCAATTTGCCCACCTGCCCATGCTGGAGAAAGGCTGGGTGAAATCGGCCGGGGACATTCGGAAATGGTTGAGTTTGAAGATTCAGGGTTCATCAACACAAATGACTTGAAAGGAATATTTTACAGAGGAAAGGACAGAAGATGAAGTTTCGAGACGACATATACGTTTATGAATGGGCGAACTATTTTGACAACAACTGTAACAGCTACTATATCGGCGGCGGCGTACAGGCGCTCATTGACCCCGGCCTGACGCGTTATCTGCCCGATTTGCTCAATCAGATGGCAAACGACGGCATCAAGAAAAAAGATGTCAAGTACGTAATCAATACGCATTCCCATCCCGATCACTTTCAGGGCTCCGAGCTTTTTGATCAGGAAAAGGTAAAAATCGCCCTGCACCGCAAGGAAATGGATTTTCTCAAAGGCATCGGCGGCGAACTTTACGGCCTCTTCGGCATGACCGCGCCCCAGATGCAGATCAACATGCAACTGGAAGACGGCCGGCTGGAACTGGGCGATCAGATTTTTAAAGTCATTTCCATCCCCGGCCATACGCCCGGCTCTATCGGGCTTTACTGGCCGGCAAAGAAAGTCCTCTTCTGCGGCGATGTCGTGTTTCAACAGAATGTCGGCCGCACGGATTTTCCCGGTGGGAACGGCTCCCTGCTCAAAAAAAGCATTGTCGCCCTGTCCGATCTGGACATCGAATTGCTCCTTCCGGGACACATGGGCATTATCGAAGGTCACGACAAGGTTCAGGACAATTTCAACATTATCATTCAAAATATTTTCCCCTACATTTAGGGTTAGTACGACACCTGGGAGGAACAGCGTCAGATGGCCAACGAAGGAAACAAAGTGATTTACTCCATGATCGGAGTCAGCAAGGTTTACGAAAAAAAGCCGGTGCTCAAGGACATCTATCTGTCTTATTTCTACGGCGCAAAAATCGGCGTGATCGGCCTGAACGGTTCGGGCAAAAGCTCGCTGCTGAAAATTCTGGCCGGTACTGACGACGAATTTCTCGGCAAAACCATCCTTTCTCCGGGCTATACGGTGGGCTACCTGGAGCAGGAACCACGCCTGGACGAGGCAAAAACCGTCCGCCAGATTGTGGAACAGGGCGTGCAATCCACGATGGATGTCATCAACGAATACAACGCCGTCAACGAAAAATTTGCCGAGGAAATGTCGGATGACGAAATGACCAAACTCTGCGACAGGCAGGCTGTCCTTCAGGAAAAGATGGACGCGCTTGACGCCTGGGACATGGACTCACGTCTGGAAATGGCGATGGACGCATTGCGCTGCCCGCCAGGCGACACGCCGGTGAAAGTGCTCTCCGGCGGCGAAAAACGCCGCGTCGCCCTTTGCCGTCTGCTTCTGCAAAAACCCGACATCCTGCTGCTGGACGAACCGACCAACCATCTGGACGCCGAATCCGTCGCCTGGCTGGAACACCACCTGCAAAAGTATGAAGGCACCATCATCGCCGTCACGCATGACCGATACTTCCTGGATAACGTTGCCGGCTGGATACTGGAGCTTGATCGCGGTCAGGGCATTCCCTGGCAGGGCAATTATTCCTCCTGGCTGGAGCAAAAGCAAAACCGTCTGAAGAATGAAGAAAAATCCGAAGGCACCAGAATCAAAACCCTGGAGCGTGAACTGGAATGGATTCGCCTGTCGCCCAAAGGTCGGCATGCGAAGTCCAAAGCGCGCATCAATGCCTATGAAGAGTTGCTGGGTAAAAATCTGGAAAAAGAATCCGGCACCCGTGAAATTTTTATTGCGCCGGGGCCCCGTCTGGGAGATCTGGTGATCGAGGCGCAAAACGTCAATAAGGCATTTGGCGAAAAACTGCTTGTCGATGGCATGACCTTTTCGCTGCCGCCCGGCGGCATCGTCGGCGTCATCGGTCCCAACGGCGCGGGCAAGACCACGCTGTTCCGCATGATCACCGGGCAGGAAATACCGGATGCCGGAACGATCCGCATCGGCGAGACCGTCAAGCTGGCTTATGTGGACCAGAGCCGCGACGCGCTCGATCCCGATAAAAACATCTGGGAAATGATTTCCGACGGACAGGATATTATTCCGATCGGGCCGCGTCAGATCAACTCCCGCGCGTATGTGTCGCGCTTTAATTTTTCCGGAACCGATCAGCAGAAAAAAGTGGGAACCCTTTCCGGCGGCGAGCGCAACCGCGTTCATCTGGCGCGTATGCTCAAGGAAGGCGCCAATGTCCTGCTGCTGGATGAACCAACAAACGATTTGGACGTGAACACGCTGAGGGCGCTGGAAGATTCATTGGAGAGCTTTGCCGGCTGCGTCGTCGTCATCAGCCACGACCGCTGGTTTCTGGATCGCATCTGTACGCACATCCTCGCGTTTGAAGGCGACAGCAAGGTGCTGTTCTTCGACGGCAACTATTCCGAATATGAAGAAGACCGCAAAAGCAGACTGGGCGCCGCCGCCAGCCAGCCGCACCGGATTAAATACCGGCAACTGACAAGAAGGTAGGATCCTTTACGGTATTTTAATTTTTCTTTTTTCCGTCTGTGGACAGGGCCGGTAGAGGATGGCGATGTTGCCGATGAGGCCGACCAGTTCGCTTCGGGTGGCGTCGGCAATTTCCCGGGATATTTCTTTTTTGGCGTCTTTGAATTCGCCGAATTTTACTTTGATGAGTTCGTGGTCTTTCAGAGCAAGATCGACCGAGCCGAGAAGCTGTTCCGTCATACCTTTAGCGCCGATCATGACCAGCGGTTTTAAGTGGTGCGCCTGTGCGCGCAGGTATTTTCGCTGCGAGCCTTTAAGGGATTCCATTATTCTTTTCCTTCTTCCTGAAGAAGCATCACGATTCTTTTGAAGCAATAAACAAACTGACAACAGCCACAAACGAGAGAATCAAAGGGTGTTCCCCCGGATTGACACCTTCTATGACATCCGGCCCCAGACACGATGCCGCCTGATATCCCAGATACGCTACGATAACTATGTTAAGCAGCACCCCGATTGCTTTCACCATATGATTCTCCTTTCTAACGTGCAGCCGGTAAAATTAGATTTTGTCCGTTGCCGTCATCGAAACAAAACTGACCAACCATTGCAAATAAAAAAAGTATGGAATTTTATATAAAAAAAATTTGCATGTCAATGAAATAACTTATTGGCAACGCCAAAGGACGGGCGAATTCCCGGTTTGCTCAACCCCAAAGCCGCATCCCTGTGACGATTGCTGATAAGAGCTGTTCCTGGCCGGGATGCCCCGCATGACCTGAAGGTCACACGGGAGTCTCCGCAACTTTGAACATTGAACTTTGAACGTTTACTTAATCTCCGCGTGGTAGCTTTGCAGCGATTTCGCCCGACCGTGTCCCTGACGGAAAGCGGCGATCCCCTTCACCGCAGCGACCGCGGCGGCGACCGTTGTAATATAGGGTATCTTATATTTAATGGCCGCCTTGCGGATGTAAGAATCGTCGTACTTGCTCAACCGTCCCGCCGGGGTGTTGATCACCAGTTGAATTTCGCCGTTCTTAATGGCATCCACGATATTGGGCCGGCCTTCATGCATCTTCAAAATCCGTTCTGATGGAATGCCGTGCTCGGCAAAGAATTTATGGGTGCCTTCCGAGGCGATGACCTTAAAACCGATGGCGGTAAAAGCGCGGGCGACTTCCAGAATGCCGCCCTTATCCTTTTCTTCAACCGTGATGAGCACCGTCCCTTCCGAAGGCAGGCTCTGCCCGGCGGCTTCCTGAGACTTATAATAGGCAAGGCCGAAAGAATCAGCCAGACCCAGCACTTCACCGGTGGAGCGCATTTCCGGCCCCAGGATCGGATCAACTTCCTGATACATATTGAACGGGAAGACGGCTTCTTTAACGCCATAATGGCGGAATGCTTTGTTCTTCAGATTCAAATCCTTCAGTTTCTTCCCCAGCATGACCTGCGTGGCCAGGCGGGCCATGGAGATATTGCAGACCTTGGAAACCAGCGGGACGGTCCGCGAAGCGCGGGGATTGGCCTCCAGAATATAGACCATATCATTGGCAATGGCATACTGAATATTCATCAGACCGACGACGCCGAATTCCACGGCGATCTTCTTCGTGTAGTCATTGATCGTATCGATATGCCGCGCCGGAATGCTGATCGGCGGAATCACGCAGGCGGAATCGCCGGAATGGACACCGGCCAGTTCGATGTGCTCCATCACCGCCGGAACAAAGGCGTCCGTGCCGTCGGAAATAGCGTCCGCTTCGGCTTCGATGGCGTTTTCCAGAAACTTGTCAATCAGGATCGGCCTCTCCGGTGTAACACCGACAGCCGCATTGACATAGCGCTTGAGCATTTGTTCGTCATGCACGACTTCCATGCCGCGTCCGCCCAGCACGTAGGAGGGGCGCACCATCAGCGGATAGCCGATGCCGCTGGCGATCTTGACGGCCTGATCGAGGTTGCTGGCCATGCCGGATTTGGGCATGGGGATGCCCAGTTTATCCATCATCTTGCGGAAGCGGTCGCGGTCTTCCGCCAGATCGATGGTTTCCGGCGACGTGCCGATGATTTTTACGCCGGCTTTCGCCAGATCCGCCGCGATATTGAGCGGCGTCTGCCCGCCAAACTGTACGATCACGCCTTCGGGTTTTTCTTTTTCGTAAATGCTTAAAACGTCTTCCACCGTCAATGGTTCGAAATACAGCTTGTTGGAGGTGTCATAGTCGGTGGAAACGGTTTCCGGGTTGCAGTTGACCATGATGGATTCGATGCCTTCATCACGGAGGGCAAACGCCGCATGGACGCAACAGTAATCAAACTCGATGCCCTGGCCGATGCGGTTCGGGCCGCCGCCCAGCACCATGATTTTGCGGTTTTGGGTGACGCCGACGGTATCTTTCGCATTATAAGTGGAATAATAATACGCTGCGTTTTCGACGCCGCTTACCGGAACCGCGTCCCATGACTCGACCAGGCCCGCTCCGATCCGCTGCCTGCGGATATCTTCTTCTTTCATGTTCAGAATCTGCGCCAGATAGCGGTCGGAAAAACCGTCCTTCTTGGCCTGGATTAAAAGCGCATCCGGCAGCGCTTTGCCTTGATAAGTCAAAATCTTTTCTTCCAGTTCAACGAGCTCCTTCATCTGCCCGATAAACCATTTCTTGATGTAAGTTTTGGCGTGCAGGGCGTCAATGCTTGCTCCCTTGCGCAGCGCCTCGTACATAATGAACTGCCGCTCGCTGGAGGGTTCGTTCAGGCATTCCATCAACTCGTCCAGCGTCCTGGCGTTGAAGTCTTTGACAAAGCCCAGGCCGTAGCGCTTTTTCTCGAGCGAACGGATAGATTTCTGAAAAGCTTCCTTGTAATTTTTCCCGATGCTCATTACTTCACCCACGGCGCGCATCTGTGTGCCGAGCTTATCAACGGCGCCCGGGAATTTTTCAAAATCCCAGCGCGAGAATTTCACAACGACATAATCACCGGACGGGGTGTATTTTTCAAGCGACCCGTCGCGCCAGTAGGGAATTTCATCCATGGTAATGCCGGAGGCCAGCGTCGAAGAGATCAGCGCAATCGGGAAACCGGTAGCCTTGGAGGCCAGGGCCGACGAGCGCGACGTGCGCGGGTTGATTTCAATGACGACCACGCGGTCGGTTTTGGGATCATGAGCAAACTGTACGTTGGTGCCGCCGATCACCTGAATGGCTTCCACGATGTCGTAGGAATATTTCTGGAGGCGTCGCTGCAATTCTTCTGAAATCGTGAGCATCGGCGCGGTGCAGTAAGAGTCCCCGGTATGGACGCCCATCGCATCGACATTTTCAATAAAGCAGACGGTGATCATCTGATTTTTGGCGTCGCGAACGACTTCCAGTTCCAGTTCCTCCCAGCCGATGACGGACTCTTCAATCAGAATCTGACCGATCAGACTCGCCGAGATGCCCCGGCTGGCGATCAGTCTCAGTTCTTCGAGGTTATAGACGATGCCGCCGCCCGTGCCGCCCATCGTGTAGGCCGGCCGGATCACAACCGGATATCCCAACCCGGCGGCGATTTTTTCAGCTTCTTCCACCGAGGTGGCCGGCTCACTTTTCGGCATGTCGATGCCGAGCTTTTTCATGGTTTCCTTAAAGGCAATCCGGTCTTCGCCGCGTTCAATGGCATCGACCTGCACACCGATCACCTTGACGTTGTGTTTCCGCAAAACTCCCAACTTGTATAATTCCGATGTCAGGTTCAAACCCGTCTGGCCGCCCAGATTGGGCAAAATGGCGTCCGGTTTTTCATTTTCAATGATTTCCGTAATCGCCTGGGCATTGAGCGGTTCGATATAGGTGACATCGGCCATGCCCGGATCGGTCATAATCGTGGCCGGATTCGAATTGACCAGTACAATCTGATAACCGAGTTTGCGCAGCGCCTTGCACGCCTGTGTTCCAGAATAATCAAATTCGCAGGCCTGGCCGATCACAATCGGGCCGGAGCCGATAATTAAAACCTTTTTAATGTCGTCACGTTTAGGCATAGGATCCTTTCATCTTTCCTTCAGATTTGTTCTTTGTTGTTTTTATATTCAGCTTCCACATCAATGGCAATGCCGCCGCGCACGGCGAATTGGGCGCTGACCCTGCACCAGCGGGGTTTGAGCGCCGCGACCAGATCATCCAGAATGATATTGGTGACGTGTTCATGAAAAACGCCTTCATTGCGGAAAGACCATAGATATAATTTCAGGGATTTCGATTCGACAATTTTTTTGTCGGGAATATACTGGATTTTAATTTTGGCGAAATCCGGCTGGCCGGTCATGGGGCAGACACAGGTAAATTCTTCCGTCTGAAGCGTGACGGTGTAATCTCTGCTTTCGTTATAATTGGGAAACGTCTCCAGCTTACGCACCGGCTTAGCCGCTTTTCCCAGCAGGGTCAAACCTGCCAGATCGTTTTTTCTGGTGTTTTTCGGCATCGCTTTGCTCCGGAAAATAATAGTACACTCGTTTACCGAAAGTAATGTATAATATCAAGTACATTCAGTTCCGGAATAAAAATATATATATCTCGTTGTTTTTACGTCGATTTTAAAAAAAACAGATCAGGAGAAAATACGGCAATGACAAACAATAATACGGCAATCCCCGAAAACACGTGGAAATGCAGCAATTGCGGCAACACCGTTGTGGAAAACATCCCGCCGCAAGTTTGCCCCGCCTGCCAGCAGAAATGCGAGTTTTTAAATGTGACCTGCTACCAGCCGGATTGCGGGTTTACGGGAATGGACAATCGATTAAAGCCATCGAAATAAGAATCCGCATACATAACGGTTTTCCCGGCAGACAACACCGGAAAGCTTTTTTATTTCTGATGTTTTAAAGGGTGAATTTCAGACCAAGCATGACCTGATAATCCAGGAAAGCGCCGAATTCCGTTTCCCCGTTTCCCGCATTGAAAGCTCCTGTAGAAAAAAGTTCCCAATGATTCCCCATGGGATACGACACAATGCCTAGAAACTGAGCGGAGCCGTCATCCCAATTTTGTGTCCAGCGCAACGTCAAATCCAACATTTTTTTTATGTCGCTCTGATGATATTGCAGCATGGTGTAATTTTTCCTTAAGAATTTCAGGCCGGAATTTGCCGACTGCAATAAAAGGTATTGTCCCACCAATTTCGGAATTCCGCCAAAATCAAAATCAAAAGCTCTGGCCGCTATTCTCCTGATACGGTAAAAACGGTCGGCTTCTTCACTACTGTAACCCAGGCCATTATACGTGTATTCAAGAGAAATGGTGCCGGCGCTCTCGAGAGTATAAGAACCTCCGAATAAAAGAACCGGATAAATATTAGAGTCATCCGGATATAACCTTTTCAAGGTAGCTCCCAAAAGGGATATAAAATTATTAATAGCCGGCGTATTCGGCAAGATGGCTCGCAGAAGCGATACATCGTTTACAGGATACAGGGCCTTTTTGCCTTTGGTAAAATTGCCTTCCGTGTAGAGAAGAAACGAATCGGAAACCGTCCATCCGCCAAAAAACCCCAACGCTCCCGTATCATCCTTCCTTGAGAGAATTACGGAAGCGTAGTTTTGGGCTCCCATGTAATCTATCTTAAAGGCAAAAGTTGTCTCGAAGGGTTCAAGACCCAAACCCTTGTTGCGTCCCTCATCCGTATTGACCATGGCAGACATCGTCCAGGAATCATTTGGAATGAGCACCAGACGGCCGAAATCCATTCCCGCAACTTCCAGATAGGGATTGCTGCGGCCATTATCACTGAAGAAAGGATTGGAAGGAGAAAAAAGAAAAGAAGGCCCCCATTGCAGATTTTCCCGCCCGTAGGAAACAAAAAATGCATCCACCGGTTTTAAACGAACCCGCCATTCATTTACATACCAGTCATCACGCCATTTTGTCTCTCCATCGCGTTCGCCTTCCTGCCATATCTGAAAGTCAAATTTAGCCCGGGGCTTGACGGAGAGTTCCAGATAATTAAGCTCCAGCCTCAGGTCAGGCCTGAATTCCAGATTGGCGCTGTAGTGAGGAAACTGAATAAAATCATTATGGGGATTCTGACTCGAATTGGCATATTTCTGAACAACGCCATACGTTAAAATCCGCAAATCTCCGAAAAAGCATCCTTTTATTTTCTCGATGCATGACGGATCGGACGGCTCGGCGGCATCGATTTTACGTTGCTGTAAATCCGGCGATTTTGCGTCTCCGGCATCATCGGCGCCGGCAATTTGAGGCCACCATACCAAAACGGCGATAAATAAAAAAATCATGATGGAGAAAAGCTTCTTGATGTAAGTTGGTATGATCATAAAATTCTATCTCGTTAACGTATTGATGTTGAAAGCGGCATCGGAAACTTTTTTCAGCACCGGTTTGCTGTAATGGATGGTGGTTACATCCTCTTTGATGATCGCGCTTGTAATAATCATTTTGGAGATAAACTCCCTTCGTTTTTCACCGACTTTGACGTTGTTGCTATATTCGAATGTCGCACTCTTGAACATTTTACCGGAAACCGTGTAAAATTCAGCTTTCAGCCCTACGAGACGTTCTTTAGATACCCAGTATTTAACCCGGTCATAAGTAGCCCTGTTATCAACCGCCTGCAATTCCAGAATCACACAAGATTCATTTTTTACTTTGCCGTCCTCCGTATGGATGATTTTATAATCATCCCCGTAATTGGTGGAGGCAATGTCGCCGTTGGCCGCATTGCCCATCAGTTTCTGCCGCGGGGAAATAGGAACCGGTTTGGAAAGACCCGGCTTGGCAAACCACATATTGCGGTCCTTCATCAGAAGTTTTTGACCTTTTAAATTAGCCGGCGTCAGGGTATCGACAAGGCAATTATAACCTCTTGCGATTACTCTCAACTTTCTATTTTCCTCACGGCCTCTCTCTATTGAATCCATGGAAATGTCCCACTGGATTCCTTCGGCGTTGCCGCGGGCTTCATCCGCTTTTTGAAGCATTTCCCTGGAACTCATCTGTGCGTCAACGGCTGATACGGAAACACCCAAACAAAAAATAAACAGGAATCCCAGCGCAATAATGCATCGTTTCTTAAATTGTTTATTCACCATTTTTCTCCTTTTTAATATGTTAAACATGTCCCAGCGCATCTACTATATTTTTTCTCGCCGCCCTTCTTGCCGGAATAATTGCGGCAATTGTGGATATGATCACAAAGACAAACACAAGAAATATCAACATCAGCGGCGTCATATTCACCAGCACGGGAACGGGAACGGAAAATCCGGGTGGATAATAATGAGGAGGATAAACTTTGATGACCGCCCAGATCAAGACATGCAATATCATGCCGAGGATACTGCCGCAAAGCCCCAGCAGAGCTCCTTCCTTCGCAAAAAGAGCGGACAAGCCACGCAATTTAAACCCTAAAGCGCGCAGAGTTCCGATCTCTCTTGTTCGTTCAAAAATAGCCATCGCCATCGTATTAAAAGTTGTAATGACCACAACGACCAGGACAATGGAAAAAAGAAACAAAAAGATCGTATCCAGGTATGATTTCATTTTGGAATAACCGAGGGACAGTTCATTCCACGTTCTGATTTCACAATCGATGCCGGCGTCTTTGAGCTTCTTGAGAAAAAGCGTGCGCATTTTTTCCGTTTCCCGCCAGTCTTTCAGCAGGATCACCACCCTTTCCGTCGATGGCGTATTCAGCAGGGATTGCGCAAAACTAAAATTGAAACGCATAAATTTGTCATTGGAAAAATCATTGCCCGTATTATAGATTCCGCTGACCTGCATGTCCATGACATTCATCTGGCCGCCCAGCGTCTGCGCCATAACCACGCCGTCCTTGCCCGGGGACAACTTCAAATATCTGCCCAAATCAGAAGCCATCTCAATGCCGTAGGGATTATCTTCGCTTAATTTTTTCCCCTGAATCCGCAGATACCTGGCGAAGTCGCCGGCAATAATTTTGACATCTCCGGGAACAAGCCCCTGAGCGATAAAAACAGTGGAAGCCGACCCGTTGCTGACCATCCCGGTAACCTGAATCTGAGGCGTGGCCAATATGACGCCCTTTTCTTCCATGACAAGTTTAATTATTTTTTCCGTCTCTTCCCGGGAAAACATATATTTTTCCGGTTCCAGCTTGCCTTTTTTCTGCCAGCCGGATCTGTTGATTCTGAGATGGCCCAATCCTTCACCCTTCATTGCTATATTTCTAAGTCCGTTATAAGCGCCGTCAATGTAACCATAATAAACACTGATAGACGCAAAACCAACCGCGATGGCGATCAACGTAACAAAAGAGCGCCGCTTGTTTCTCAGAATATTCCTTAATGCCAGCCCGAACCATTGCATAATTACCCTGCCTCTACATTAATGTTTGAAAGATATTCGACTGATCAGTCTCCATCCATGGAAGTTAAGTGTGTCCCAGCGCATCCACAATATTTTTTTTAGCCGCCTGTCTTGCCGGAAGGATTGCGGCAATTGTGGATAGCAAAATTAAACACAGCAATAAAACGAATAACGCCCAGGGCACCATCGCCACCCTCATGTCCACCGGCACGGAAAATCCCGGAGGTATGTATTTGAGAGGAAAAAACCTGAGCAAAATCCATACGAATGTGTGCAGAACAACGCCGCAGATGCTTCCGCAAAGTCCCATCACCGCTCCTTCCAGAGCAAAAAGATGGCTGACGCCTTTGCGCTTCAAGCCAAGAGCCCGCAGGGTTCCGATCTCCCTTGTTCTTTCCAGGATGGACATTCCCATTGTATTGATGATCGTGGTAATCACGATAACCAATACAATGGAAGAAACAAAAACAAATATCGTATCGAGGAACGATTTCAGATTGGGATAGATCATGGACAGTTCATTCCACGTTCTGATTTCACAATCGATGCCGGCATTTCTAAATTTCTTCAGCAGATGCGCGCGCATCCTTTCCGTTTCTTTCCAATCGGCAAGCAGTACCAATATTCTTTCCGTCGATTGCGTATCAAGCAGGGACTGGGTAAAATCAAAATTGAAACGCATAAATTTGTCATTGGAAAAATCATTGCCCGTATCATAGACTCCGCTGACTTGCACATCCATGGCATTCGTCTGACCGACTAATGTCTGCAGCATGACAACGCCGCCGCCGCCCGGTTTCATATTCAGGTAATCGGCCAGATCTTTTGCCATCAGCACGCCGGAATTTTTCTCTTCGCTCAAGCGTTCGCCGATTAATGCGGTGGTGTACCCGTCAGGAATGAAGCCGACTTTCGCAAACCAGAACTTTTCAATAAATTTTTCATCTTTGGGAACAACGCCCTGAGCGATAAAAACGGCGGAAGTCTGTCCGTTGCTGACCAAACCCAGAATCTGAGTCTGCGGAGAGGCCAGGATAACACCCTTCTCCTCCCTGAGCAGTCCGGTAATTTTCCCGGTTTCTTCTTTCGAAAACATATATTTTTCCGGTTCGAGTTTTCCGTTTTCCCGCCAGCCTGCTTTGTTGATTCTTAAATGACCATAACCGCCCTCTTCACCGCATATCGCAAACCATCTGAGTTCTTCATAAGCGTCGTAAATATAGCCATGATACAGACTGATAGCGGCAAATCCCACGCCAATAGCCATAATCGTAACAAGAGAACGTCTCTTATTTCTCAAAATATTCCGAAACGCCAGTTTGATCCATTTCAACATTAATTTGCTCCATCAATTATTTTCCCGTCTTCGATGCGCACCAGGCGTTTGACCCGATCCAGCAGTCTTTGATCATGCGTGGAAAAAATAAAAGTGATTTCATCTTTTTCATTCAGTTCGCGCATGAGGTCGATGATCATCCGGGCGGTTTCGGAATCAAGATTAGCGGTTGGCTCATCGGCGATCACCAGCGATGGATTACTCACCAGCGCTCGCGCGACAGATACCCTTTGTTGCTGCCCCCCCGACATTTTTGACGGTCGATTATGGATCAGTTCGCTTAATCCAACTTCTTCCAGACGGACTAAAGCCTGCTTTCTGGCTTCTTTTACCGACACTCCCTTAATCTGCAGAGGCAACATCACATTCTCCAGAGCGGACAAAACAGGAACCAGGTTAAATCCCTGAAAGACAAACCCAATTGTTTTATTGCGATGTTCGCTTTTCTGATCATCCGTCAGAGTTTTAACATTCTTGCCGGCGATGATGAGCTCTCCCGTGGTCGGATCATCAATCGCACCGATAAGATTCAGAAGCGTCGTCTTTCCGGAACCGGAAGGGCCCCAGACTGAAACAAATTCTTTTTTATCTATCTGCAGATCAATGCCTCTCAGGGCATGAACCACCGTTTCCCCAAGATAATAATCCTTGGTAATGTTTTTCATTTCAATTAAAGCCATGTTGTCTCCTTATAAAAAATCAAACGATTGATCTTATTTATTTACTTTATTTCTCTTTTCTCTGGATACGAGTTCCTTTGCCTCTTCAACCGCTTTTTCAACGGCGGCGATCACATCGGGCTTGACGTCAAAATAGAAACCGTTGTCGTTGCACAGCTTCTTGGTCTTTTTCATCTCGGCCATGAGCGTCGAGGGGATGCTTACTCTCAACAGGACGTTTCTGAATTGTTGCTTCTGTTCTTTTTTTAAAACGGCCATATCGATGGCTCCTCCCTTCATCCGTTATTTGCGCCTGACATACTACCATGCAACTGTTTTGTCAATTTAAAAAGCAATATTTATAGCATTTATTTATGCTTTATTTTATTAACACTGGTCTCCCCAAACCAAGAGGTGTGATTTTCATGTTTGTCTCCTTGCGCGAGTGGTGTTTACTCCAGAATGAATCGGCAACGATTCCACCTATGGCCAATGGATGCCTCCTCAATCCGCAAACGTCGCCAAAATTTCGCCGAGCGTCGGGTGCGGAATCACCCAGGAACGCAATTGCTTCCTCGTCAATTCGCCGGATATGGCCAGGGCAAGCGGTGAAAGAAGGTCGGCGGCGTGGTCGCCGACAATTACCGCGCCGATGATTTTGTCCCGATGGAAGACAGCCTTGGCAAATCCCTGCCCCATCAACTCGGAGCGGGCGATGATGTTGGCCCCGTAGCTGGATTTCACAACTTCTATTTCCAGGCCTTCATTCCGGGCGCGCTTTTCCGTGCAGCCGACGCGCGCAATCTGCGGGTGGCTGTAAACAACCGACGGAATCAGATTTTCGTTACAGAAATAATCGTTGCCGCCGAACATGCTTTCCACGGCCACCCTTCCCTGTTGAGCCGCGCGGTGCGCCAGCATCATGCCGCCGGTCACATCGCCTACGGCATAAACACCCCGGATGCCGGTCATCATCTTTGCATCGACTTTGATGCCGGTGTTCGCATAGTCAATCCCCAGCTTATCCAGTTCTTCTATGTGCAGAAGCGGTTTCCGGCCCGTGCAAAGCAGGGCGCATCCGGCGCGCATTTCCATGGTTTCATTATTCTTTTGAACCTGCATCACCACATCGCCTGCCGCTTCCGTAAGACTCAGCAGTTTTGCCGATGTGTGGACGACAATGCCCAGACGGGTCAGTTCCTGAGAAAGAAAATCCGCTGCTTCTTCATCTTCCTGAGGTAAAATACGATCCAACAGTTCCACCAGGACAACCTTGACGCCGAGCTCGGCAAACACCGTGGCGTATTCAACTCCGATAAAACTTCCGCCGACAATAATCATGGAGGAAGGCAGCGTTGCCAAGCCGAGAATATCATCCGAGGTGAGAATGCGATCGGAGGTCCGGATATCCGTCAGAATTTGCGGCTGCGATCCCCAGGCGATGAGGATGTTGTCCGTCTTCACAACCTGACTTTGCCCCGAAGGATCCGTGCAGCGCACGTCCTGCGGCGTCAGCATTTCAGCCGTGCCCTGTCTGGCTTCAACCTGCGCGTCGGCCAGCGCTTTTTGCGCGCCCAAAGCGGCAATTTTTACCATTTGTTGTTGATGCTTTTTCATGGCCGCGAAATCAACGGTTACACCGGCAATATTCACGCCGACGCGTTTGAGTTTTTTTAAATCCGCGTAAAATTTACTGCAGGAAAGCAGCGCCTTGGTGGGAATGCAGCCGCGGTGCGTGCAGGTGCCGCCCCAGCCGTTTTTTTCGATAATCAGGACCCTCTTTTTCTTTGCCACGGCCGTCCGGGCCGCCGCCAATCCTCCCGGGCCGCCGCCAATCACAATCAAATCATATTTATCGGACATGCCTGCACCCCCTTGCTGAAAAGCAATAACACAGGCATCCATGACAGGCAAACAAAAATTGAAAAAGGAAGACCTGCCGCCCCGCTGAATTGAATCTTGTCATACCCGCCAATATCTGGTAGTTCATCCGTCAGGATGGAGTGAATGAAAGATATTCTGACCGTTTCGCAACTAAACGATAATATTAAAAACTTTCTCGAGGAAGCTTTCGGCGCCCTCTGGGTGGAAGGTGAAGTTTCCAACTTGCGCCGTCCCCAGTCCGGCCATGTCTATTTCACGATGAAAGACGACAAAAGCCAGATTCGGGCGGTTTATTTTCGTCAATACGGCTATGCGCGTAACCGTATCGCTAATTTTGATCTGGAAGACGGTATGAAGATCTTGTGCCGGGCGAGGCTCAGCGCATATCCGCCCCGCGGCGAATACCAGCTTATTGTGGAATCCGTCGAACCGCAGGGCGTGGGAGCGCTGCAAAAAGCGTTTGAGCAACTCAAGGCCAGACTGGCCGCCGAAGGTTTGTTCGACAAGGATCATAAAAAAGAACTGCCCTTTCTCCCCCGGCGCATCGGCGTCATCACATCGCCCACCGGAGCGGTCATCCGGGATATCCTCAACATCACCCGGCGGCGTTTTCCTTCCGTGGATATTCTGATCGCGCCCGCGCGGGTGCAGGGCGCGGAGGCGGCAGGTGAAATCATTTCCGCCCTGCGCAACCTCCACATTGACGGCAAGGCGGACATTATCATTATTGCGCGGGGCGGCGGATCGCTGGAGGACCTTGCGCCTTTCAACGACGAAAATCTGGCCCGCGAAATCTTTCGCTCATCCATCCCCATTGTCTCGGCGGTCGGCCACGAAACCGACTTTACCATTTGTGATTTTGTGGCAGACCTGCGCGCGCCGACGCCGTCCGCGGCGGCCGAACTGGCCGTTCCCCGAAGAACCGACCTGCAAGAAAGGCTTTATCATCTGCGTCAGCGCCTGACCGCCGCCCAGCGCCGTCAGCTTGAAGGTCAAAAAGAGCAACTCGCTTCGCTCACGGCCCGATTTAAAGATCCGCGCCGTTTTCTGCTTGATTTTTCGATTTCTCTCGATGATCTGCGCGAACGAATGCAGCGCGCCCTCACCCGGAGAACACAAACGGCGAAAAGCCGATTGCAGCATCTGGAACTGGGGCTGCAAAATCAAAATCCGGGAAGACGGATTCGGGAAAACAGAACCTTTCTGAACCATTTGGAGAAAAGCATCATCAATGTCTGGACGCGTGATCGCAAAGATCGCGAGGAACGGCTGAAGACCCAGGCCGCCCTGCTTTCTTCTTTAAACCCGCTGGCCGTACTGCAAAGAGGCTACAGCATCACGCGCCGGCTATCGAATGGCGAAATCGTCCGCCGGGCCGGCCGGTTGACTTTGGATGAAAGAATCAGTATTCAGTTGGCCGAAGGCGTTATCGACGCGCAAGTGGAAAAAATACACGGGGAGTAAAAATCATGGCAAAAGAAAAGTTTGAAGACGCTTTGGAAAAACTGGAAAATATAGTAAGAGAAATGGAAGCAGGTGAAATGCCGCTGGATTCGTCGTTGAAATCCTTTGAGGAAGGCATCCGGCTGATTCGTTTCTGTTCGGCAAAACTCGATGAAGCCCAGCGCCGCGTGGAACAGCTTCTGGAAAAAGAAAATTCCCTGCAGACAAAAACCTTTCAGGATGAAGATAGCGATGAATGATGCGGAATTTCTTGAGGCGTACTTGCAGGACCGGAAAAAAATCGTAGAAGAAGCCCTCGAACGTTATCTTCCGGAAAAAGACTCTCACCCGCGGGAATTGCACAACGCCATGCATTACAGTGTATTCGCCGGCGGCAAAAGAATCCGGTCGATCCTCTGCCTGGCGGCGCTGGAAGCCTGCGGCGGAGATCTGGCGTCAGCCATGCCGGTCGCCTGCGCGCTGGAATTGATTCATACGTATTCCCTGATTCATGACGATCTGCCGGCCATGGATAATGATGATTTTCGCCGCGGCAAACCCACCAGCCACAAGGTTTTCGGCGAAGCGGCGGCCATTCTCGCGGGCGATGCGCTTTTAACCGAAGCTTTTGTGCTGCTGTCACGCGTTGAAAAAATCCGGCCGGCGGCGGAAAGACGGCTGGCCGTCATTCAGGAAATTGCCTGCGCCGCGGGCATCGCGGGCATGGTCGGGGGACAGGCGCTGGATATCCGGGCCGAAAAAAGCCATCCGGATTTCGAGGGACTTACCGATATTCACCGGCGCAAAACCGGCGCGCTGATCATGGCGGCGGTCAAATCCGGCGCCATTCTGGCAGGCGCAAGCGAGGCAAGAATTCAGGCGCTGGGTGTTTACGGCGGTCACATCGGCATCGCTTTTCAGATTGCCGATGATATTCTCAACGTGGAAGGCGACAGCGGCCTCATGGGCAAAAATACCGGCAGCGACGCCGCTCTGGGCAAAGTCACCTACCCGTCGCTTCTGGGTCTGGAGGCGGCAAAGGCAAAACTGGCCGAACACATCGAAGCGGCCCAGGCCGGCATTGCCGCCTTTGACGCACACGCGCTGCCATTGCGGGTGATCGCCCGCTTCATCATGGAAAGAAAGTCTTAAGGATTTATTGAAGCGATGAAACCACTGCAAACCGTCGAATACAGCGTCCTGCCGAATGTCAACGATCCCGCTGATATCCGCAAACTCAGCATCGCCGAACTCAATACACTCGCCGGGGAAATCCGCAGTCTGATCATCCATACGGTCGCGTCCTCCGGCGGCCATCTGGCTTCGTCGCTGGGTGTCGTGGAGCTGACGCTGGCGCTGCACTATGTTTTTAATACGCCCGAAGACAAGCTGGTCTGGGATGTCGGCCATCAGTCCTACGCGCACAAAATCATCACCGGACGCAAGGAAAAATTTGCCACCTTGCGCAGACGGGGCGGTCTCAGCGGTTTTCCCAAACGGGAAGAAAGCGCCTATGACACCTTTAACGTGGGACACAGCGGCACTTCCATCGCGGCGGCGGCGGCTTTTGCCGAAGCCCAATCCCTGAAAGGCGGGCATTGCAAAAGCATTGCGGTCATCGGCGACGGCTCCCTGACCACCGGCATGGCCTTTGAAGGATTGAACTGGTCGGGCGACCGCGACAACAAAGACTTGATTATCATTTTAAATGATAATGAAATGTCGATTTCGCCCAATGTCGGCGCGCTCTCTTCTTATTTAAACAGAATCATGACCGGCGACCGGTTCACCAAATTCAGAGGAGAACTGAAAAATTTTCTCAAAAGCATTCCCGGGGTCGGCGAACAGCTTTTAAAGTTTTCCAGACAGATCGAAGAATCCGTGAAAACATTTGTTGTTCCCGGCGCCCTGTTTGAGGAACTTGGCTTCATCTATGTCGGACCGCTGGAAGGGCATCGTCTGGATTATCTCATCAAGAATTTTGAAAACGTCAAGAAATTAAAGGGTCCGGTGCTGGTGCACGTCATTACGCAAAAAGGCCGGGGCTACAAATACGCGGAAGATAATTCGCCGACCTACCACGGCATTGCGCCCTTTGACGTGGAAACCGGCCAGACGATCCCCTCGAAAAACACAGCGCCTTCCTACACGGAAATTTTCGGCGGGACGATGATGGATCTGGCCGCCGCCGATTCCCGGATTGTCGCCGTCACGGCCGCCATGTGCGAAGGCACGGGATTGGAAAAATTTCAAAGGGAGTTTCCCGGACGTCTGTATGATGTCGGCATTGCCGAACAGTTGGCCGTCACCTTTGCCGCCGGTCTGGCCATTGAAGGACTGCTGCCGGTGGTGGCCATTTATTCCACGTTTTTACAGCGGGCCTACGATCAGATTCTTCATGATGTCTGTCTGCAAAAGCTGCCGGTGGTTTTTGCCGTTGACCGCGCCGGAATTGTCGGAGAAGACGGCGCAACCCATCAGGGGCTTTTCGATTTATCCTACCTGCGCAATCTCCCCCATCTGATCATGATGGCCCCGAAAGATGAAAATGAACTGCGGCACATGCTCAAAACCGCCATCGGGTGCGGATCGCCCGTATCCATCCGTTACCCGCGCGGCAAGGGATTAGGCGTTCCCCTTGACGACAAGCTTTCGATATTGCCCATCGGCCGCGGCGAGGTGCTCTGCGACGGCTCCGATCTGGCCATCATCGCCGTGGGTTCAACCGTTCATCCGGCGCTGGCGGCAGCCCGCAAGCTGGCGGAGAAAGGCATTGGCGTTAAAGTCATCAACGCCCGGTTTATTAAACCGCTGGACGCGGAACTTCTCTTGAGCACGGCGGCAGCCGTAAAGAAAATCCTGACCGTAGAAGAAAATGTTCTGGACGGCGGATTCGGCAGCGCCGTGCTGGAACTGTTCGCCCAAAACGGCGTGACAGGCGTAACGGTCAGAAGGCTGGGCATCCGGGATGAATTTGTCCAGCATGCCACGCAGGCCGAGTTGCGCTCTCAGTATGGCCTTGATGAAGAAGGCATTCTCCGGGCGGCCAAGGAAATGCTGGGCGCTTAGAAAAACGTCTCCCTGGTTTTAAAATCATGCAGCGTATTATAAAGTTTATTTTAAGGTTCAAAATACCCCTGCTGGTCGTCGCTTTTGCGGCGACAATCCTGCATTCATTAATTCTTGTTCCCCATTACTATCCCTTGTGCCAGTATTTTATCTCCTACAGGTTCGGATTCATCAAACGCGCGTTCATCGGCACGCTGCTGACACCGTTTGTCGCCGGCAGAAATAATGGAGAGCTCATTTGGATCGTCAGTATTTTTTCGGGAATATTCCTTGCGCTGTTCTTCATGACGCTCATCGTCAAATGGATCACGGCGACGAAGAACAATCATCTTGTCTTCCTGTCCGGTTTTGTTTTTTTTGTTTCACCCTTTATTGCTTTTCTGTCCAATAATTTCGGCTATTTTGATTCAATTATTTATTTGATCACATTGATCTGTTCGTTGTGCATACTGAATAATGTAAACATCGTACTCATTATCGCCCTGAATATCACAGGCATATTAATCCAGGAAATCTATCTGGTCGTCAGCCTGCCGGTCATCATCTTTACGTACGCGCTGCGCGATATGGTCCTGCAAAATGAAAAAGCGGGATGGAGCTGGAAATTACAGATATTCATAAGAAATATCCTCTGTATTCTTTTCCCTGTATCCATTCTCCTTCTGATTTTATACAAGAACAGCTTTTCCGAAGACATCTACAGTTATATGCAAAGTTTGCATATCATGACTGAAGAATGGATCAACTATGGATTGTGGACCCTGAGAGTGCCGCTATATGAAGATTGGCGGAGAGGATTCCAATTTCTTAAGGTGAGCCACTTACTGGAAATATTGCCGACAACATTTTTTTATCTTATTTTATCCCTGACCCTGTATTTTAAATATTTATCCGGCAGGGATAAGATCAATAACTGCCTGATGATTGCCATCATCATGTTCTGTTCATTTTCGCCATGCCTTTTGATTCTTTTTGCCTGGGACGTCGGAAGAATCTTGTCGTTTACGAATTTTAACGCCTTCATCATTTATTTTTTAATGATCAAGACGAACCGAAAAGATGACCTTCTGAACTTTGCAGGCAAACGCGTAGTAACGCTTATCATTTTGCTGTCCGTTTTTAATTTGTCTTTACTTGCTTTCAATTACCTTCCATTGGAATTTGTCAAACAAGCTATCCCGAGAAAAGATGGCTTTGCTGTCATTGATATTTTTGATGTTATTTTTTAACAGGACAATATCCCTGGAATTCCTTGAAGGCCACATAGTCGGCATTGGGCGCATAGATGCCTGAGAGTCTCCCCACCCCATCGTATTTATAGTCGGTCCGGTGGCTCTCATTGTCCGTCATGGTGTTAAGAAGTCCGCCGGGGCTGTAGTTGTATGTGATGGTCTTGTTCCCCCGGCTGTCGGTCACGGATTCCAGACGGTGGTTGGCGTCGTAGGTGTAACGATGTCTATTCTGTTGTCAAAGAGCAATCAAAAATAACAGCAAATTACTTCCGGCGGGATATTCCTTTTAAAAACTCCATATTCACTTTAGGAAACATTGAGAAGAGCGAATGACTTTGCACGTTGATTGCGTCACTTTCATCCATGCTTAGTTTGATTTCGACAAAAGACTTTTCACCGAACAAGTTCTTGACAAATTTTTCAAGCCGTTTGTTGTTCACCGTTTTCGCTTTAATTTCATCCGTTATCGTGAAAGCTCCTTCCATTTTTCTGGCGGTATTTGACGACGCTGTTGTATAAAAAGGAAACTCCAGTTCATCATTGCCGATTTTTACGGCAAGAGTGGCTCCTGTACAAAGAGGATTAAAGCTTTTGAGTTCTGCTTCGTATTCCTCTGCTTGCAGCAGTCTCCCGATTCGCAGATGACCCGAAAACGTCTGATCCGTGTCCGGCCCCGGATCGGAAGCGCCAGCGTCCGGAGGAAGCAGGGGCTTTTGAAGCGGCAGCTTTGTTTGAGTGAAACTCCAGGTTTCACCATTAATCGACTTGGAAAAAAATCCATGAACGCCTTGCGCATTTACACCTTCGACTCTCAGTTCCCGCGAATCATTTCCCTTGCCCGTTTGAATAATCGTAATCGCCGAACTTATCCGTCCCTGATGTTTTAAGATATCCGGCTGTTTTTTCCACCCCTCCGGAGGAAGCGTACGCACATCTTTCTGGTTGGGGATATCACGTTTTCTTCGCTCATAACTATAGGCTAAAAACCGGTTGTTACCCAGGGTATCGTAGTCGGCAAGACGGGTGTACATTTCTCCGGTATCGCCGATGACAAAAAGTGTGGAGGCGCTCGCGTCAAGTGAACGCGCCCGGAAACGGTTTCTTAAGGGGCCGCAGATCTGGCGAGAAAAATCGGCCGGTAGCCAGGGATCGGCATAACGAATAGTCAGGCCGTCTTCGCTTAAGACATACAGGGTGGTGACTCCCGCGGCAACTGGATGAAAATTTCCATCAATATCATTGTAGCCGCCCGTAAAGAGCCCGCGATGAGAAACAGACCAGGAACGAATATTTTCTGGAAGCTTCAGTATTTTCGAAAACGGCATTCCCCATTTATGCGTCCACTTGCGGGTGCCCCATTTCATGTAATATACGGAATGATCCTTGTCTGTAACGATGAGATTATCTCCATCGGTTGAAAGTTCCGTTACGGATGATGGAGAATCGAATCCGCCTGATTCAAACAGACGGGGAGAAGCATCTTCAGGCAGGCCGGTTTTAGCGAGTAATTCCCATGGGGGAGCATCCGTTCCCCTGACGGGCCTTGGTCTGTGCCAAATCCGTCCTTCAATAATTTTGACTTCAAATTGATGATTGAAACTTCGGGTCGCGCTCTTCACGGGCGCCTCTTCCGGTATTTCAAAACCAAGCACGGGAAGAGAAAAAATGAGCAAACAGAGAACCAGAAAGCTTCGCATGGAATCTCCTACTGCTTGAGAGAACGTCTTAAAATTTGAATTCCCTGTTCACCTTCGAATATCTGCGCAGGCTGGCCTTTGCCCTGCTTCATGTATAGCCGGACAAACTCAAGCATCCGCCCTTCGTACCCGATGGAAGGGTCAGGTTCGTTGTGGTCCAGCATATAAAGAGCCAGCTTTACAATTTCCCCGGCAGGCATCGTATCGCGACCTGCTTTTCTGATCATTCCCGGAATCGGGGGATTGGGTTTTTTTACAGCCTCTTTTTGAATCAGAAAATTAATGTCCGGATGATAAGCGCGGTATAGAAGTTCCGTGCAAACCAGCTTATCATCCGTGAAAAAATCAAAATCAAAATCATACGGCCGACCGTGATATTTTAATGCCCTTTTAATAATTCCGGCAATTTTTCCTTCCTGCTCATGGGGGGAGAATTTGGGTCTGAAAACAGCGATGTAATCTTTTTGAGCCGCTTCTTCCAGAGAATTAAACACAACTCCCTCGGAAATTGCTTCCATGACCAGGGCCTGACGACCGTCCTTTTCGGAACGATAATTAGGGAGAATATGTTCGGCAATCCAATGATCTTCCGCTAGTGTCGTTCCGTCGGAAAGCCTCATTCCCGACCATTCTTCCCTGGGACCTAAATACAAAATTCCATGCGGCCAGAACCCTCCCAGAAACGCATTGGAAAGATAGTAATCGGTGCGCTCAATTAATATATCTCCCGGTTTCAGATGTGCTTTCATGTCGTTGATTTGTTCATCGGTAATAGCGGGAGAAGGATGGGAAAGTCTCGTATCTCCGATCCAACCCGCAACGCCCACGACAACGTGATACAAAGGAAACTTTACGCTGTTTTTGATACGCGCGTCCCAAAGTTCTTTGAAAGATCGCAGGTAAGAAATTTCAACGCTCTTAAACGTTTGACGATTTTTCCGGATCCTTTCTTTTGCCTGAATCATTTGCGCACCGAGAGGAGATTTGTTGATATCATTTGCCGAAACTTTTTCATCCACAGATCTCGTCCGGTGCAGAAAATGAAGGAGAGGCAAACTTAGCCTGCTTTCCAGAAGGTCACGAACCGCGCCGCCCGGAATCCTTGTCGATATGCGACCGTCAAGATTAAAGAATCCCGCCGGAACTTCGGAATCAAGGATTTTAAAGATGGGGTTGCGATGGTACCATGTTTTATCCAGAATATTGATCGTCGCCCGGCCTCCGACTATCGTATTGATAAACCAGTCGAGGTTCGTCCGATAAACTTCGGAAGCCTCCGATAAAAGCATGCGTACTTCGGATCGATAGGGGAATCCGGAATCAGATTCGGCAAGTTTCCAGCGGGCAATCGTGTTTTCGAGCCTTTGAAACGTCAACATCACGCGAAATTGAATAAACCGCGCATCAATGAGTTCGGAATTGGAAAAGAAATCCTTTTCATGCGTTTCCCTGGAGCGTTCCATCGCCGTATCAATTAAATCATCAAAACGCATTATGTCGAAGTGAAGTTCATCATCCATACGGCCGACTTTTTCAAAATCGCGTTTCAGGGCGCTTTCCAGATCCTGAGGGCTTTCTCCTGGAAACCATCTGATCGAATGGCTCCGGCTGAAATTATCAGCCAAAAGCTCCAGAATTTGATCATCAGTAATCAGGCAAGGGGCATCCGGTTTTTTACAATCAGCGCTTAAAGTGATTGCCATGCCAATTTGTTTTTTATTGAAACTTAACGCCGGTGTTTTTTGCGATGCAGCCGGATCTATGAAACGGATCTGAACTTCAAAGAAATCAAAAGCGGCTCTGCGATACGCTTCACGAATCTCTTCCAGCTGCCTGAACAAAAGGCGTTCTTCCGCCGCTCTTTGACCGGGATTTCTCAAATCGAACTGCCCGCCGTTCGAGAAAATGATTTTAATGTCAAGCGGCAGGCGCCAGTGGTTACGTACAAAACCGCGCAGTTTTTCCGTGCTTTGATAAATATGATTTTGGGAATCGAGAATAGACCAATCGGAATCGCTAAATTTGTTTTTATCCGGGGCCGAAGGATCATCATGTGACGTAATGATTTCAGTGGAAGCATCAAATATTTTGCCCAACGATTCCCGGTTGTTCAAATCTTCCACCGGATTACCGGATAAATTTATTACACGCAGCTCTTTGAGTTTCAGCCCTTGATCGCCGCTGATCTTTTCTATCATGTTTTGTGATAGGTCCAGGCTCTTCAAACCGTTCTGGTCGGGTAAGAAAAATGAAGGAAGTTGTTTAAGCCGGTTTCCCGCCAGATCAATTATGCGGAGAGAATTATTCCGTGAGAAAATTCCTTCGGGCAGTTCTTTTAAGGAATTCCCGGAAATAAAAACCGCTTCCAGTTTCTTGTTCGCCGAGAAAGCGGTTGCGGAAATCCAGGATAATTTACAGTCTGAAAAATCAACGCGTTTTAAATTAGTGAAAGGCGCCAGTTCATTGCCTAAAGCGGTTAACGGATTGCGGGCAAGAATCAGGTACTCTAAGGCATGCAAATCTGAAAAAACAGAAGGATCGAAAATTTTAATTTTATTTCCTTCGAGATCAAGCATTTTGAGCGCATCAAGACCGGCAAAATCTCCTGCTTTCAGAGAAGAAATTTCTTTTTCGACCATCTGGATGGATTCTATTTTTTTAAGCTCGGAGGGTCTGATCGCATAACATCGGACATCTCCTTCCGTTCCGGAAGTAAATCGCTGAAGAGCAACTTCTTTTTGAATGGCGATTCTCACCGGTTCTGTGCGATTGCAGATGGAAATAAAATCCTGTGATCCGGCAGCCGCGAAAAGATCGAGAGCCGGGAAAAGACAAGCCGCCATGCTGATCATTATGAAAATGACAGGTATGCTTTTGAATTTATTAACCATGATTTAATATCACATATCACAACAATAAAAAGAATCAAGAGAATTTAAGTTTGAAGATATTTTTATTATCTTGACATAAAATATTGCAAACTTTAAAGTTGTTTTTAAATTTTGAGAAATGAGGATTGTGATGAGAAAGATATTACTATTTATTTTTATAGTTTTTCTGATGAGTTCGCTTGCTTTGGCGGCGGAGTTGAATCGTCCTCCCAACTGGGCAGTTCCAATGACATTGCCTGGTGTCGGTAATTTACATAAAATTAATGACAATCTATACAGAAGTGAACAGCCTTCAAGGCAGGGGATGATAAACTTAAAAAAAATCGGCATAAAAACCATCATAAACCTTCGCGCTTTGCATTCCGACAGTAGGGATCTCAAAGGCACAAAATTATTAAGCGAAGAGTTGAGCGTAAAAACATGGCACATTGAAGATGAAGACGTCATTCGAGTTTTAAAAATTATCAGAAAGAAAGAAAATGGACCATTTCTTATCCACTGTCAGCACGGAGCAGACCGGACCGGGGTTATGAGTGCGATGTATAGAATTATGGAACAGGGATGGTCCAAGGATGAGGCTATCAAAGAGATGATTGAAGGCGGATACGGCTTTCATGCAATCTGGTCAAATATTGTCAACTATGTCAAGAACGTTGATACCGATAAAATCAAAAGAGCATTAGAAAAATAAGATATTCCTTCGAATAAAATTGATAAGAACTTGCCTTCCAGGGAAGAAGACTCCCCCGGCGGGGCAAGAAGGAGCTAACATGACAAAGAAATATTTTCTTCAAATAATGATCAGCCTGTTTCTGGTTACCCTGGTATCAGGCCTTGCTCCGAACGACATCTTTTCACAAGACAGGATGAATGCAAGAAGGGGAAGGACGGCAATCCCTGCGGAAACGCCGGCTGTTTCCGTCCCCGCTGCCGGTATTGACGCAGCATCTCCGGCAAAGGCAGAGCCGATCTCAGCCCGTGACGAAGCGGCGGCTGAAAAAGCGCCATTCGGGACAACTCTCCAGAATTTAATGGGCACGATTCACTGGCGGATGCTGGGAAGGCATACCGGCAGGAGAGACGGTGTTCTTATTTCCGACGTGGCAACCGGGAGTCCGGCGGAGCAGATGGGCATTAAGAAGAATGACGTCATTCTCTCCTGTAATTATAAGGATGTGAAAAGCCCCGATGAATTCAGGAACGCCGTTGCCGCATTGAGCCAGGGAGACAAGATCGTTCTCTCGATATACCGCCTCTCTCCCACCCTGTTGACCATAACGGGAACGATGGGACAATCCGCGGCGGCTGACGGAAAGACGCAGCAAAGCAAAGTTGCCTCCGCGGACATGAATGATGCGGCGGCAATCTTTGCGCCCACAGGCCATCACGCAATAGCAGCCGTGGCTTTATCGCCCGGCGGCAGGCAAATCATCTCGGGGGGCAACATCAACAATTCTCTCAAGCTCTGGGATGCCGCAGCAGGAAAGCAAATCCAGTCATTCGCCGGAGACACGGATGTCGTTTATGCGGCAGCTTTTTCACCCGACGGCAGATATGGTTTATCCGGAAGCTCGAATAACATTATAAAGCTCTGGGATGTGGCAACGGGAAAAGAGGTTAAGACTTTTGTTGGACACACCAAAGATGATCTGGTTCTTGCAGTGGCCTTTTCTTCCGACGGTCGCCGGTTTCTTTCCGGCGGCAGCGACAAGACTCTCAGGCTCTGGGATATCGCGACCGGTAATGAAATAAGGACATTCACAGGGCACGCCGGATGGGTCACGTCCGTTGCCTTTTCACCCGACGGCCAATATGCCCTCTCGGGCAGTTGGGACAACACCCTCAAGCTCTGGGATGTCGCCACCGGCAAAGACATCAGGACGTTCACAGGGCCGCAGGGAGTGGACAAATCAAGCCGGGCTTTTGCAAAGGATGGCACGTCCGTGCCGCCGCTCATCCAGTTGGAAGCCGATAAAATGGCGTGGGGCATGAGCAGCTTTGCCGGAAGGATAAGCTCCGTTGCCTTTTCACCGGATGGCCAATATGCCGTCTCAGGGAACTGGGGTAAAATCATCACACTCTGGAACATGGCGACAGGCCGGGCAATAAAAACATTTTCCGGGCATAAAGAAAGAATTAACGCCGTTGCCTATTCACCCGACGGCAGTCAAATCATCTCCGCGGGCCGCGATAATACCATTAAACTCTGGAATGCGGCAACGGGCAGGGAGATCAAAACATGTACAGGGCACATCGGGGAAATCAATTCTCTTGCTTTTTCCAGGGATGCGAAGCGCTTCATTTCCGGAGGATCGGACGGCACCATCAGGCTCTGGGACGGCAGTACCGGCGCGGAACTCGTCAGGTTTGTCAGTTTGAAAGACGGCGAATGGATCGTGATTACAGCCGAGGGATACTACAACTCCTCCAGCCGGGGACATGAATATCTGAACATCCGCCAGGGCAGCAAAGTTTACGGCATCGACCAGTTCTATGATGTTTTTTACCGACCGGACATTGTCGCCGCAAAACTCAAAGGGGATGATATCAGCGGTCTCATCACGCTGACGCTTGAGGAAGCGCTGAAAAATCCTCCGCCCGCGGTTGAATTTTCTTCTGTGCCGTCACAGACGGACCAGCCAAAAGTCAAGGTCTGCTATCAGGCAAAAAGCACCGGCGGCGGTATCGGCGAAGTGCGGTTATTTCACAACGGCAAGCTTGTCCAGTCCGACGGCTATTACCGGGAAGTCGCCAAAACATCAACCGGAACAACCCCGCTTGCTTTATTAAACAGCCGGTCGATCTATGCGGATATGAGAAGCCTGCACATCAAGGCCAAAACGGACGACGCATCACTCATTTCCAGCAAATCCAAGGGCGATCTTTTTGAAGACTGCAAAGAAATAGACGCCATTTCCGGCGAGAACGAAGTCAGCGTCTCCGCCTTCAACAGCGGCAACACCGTCCAGAGCTACATGAAAACCGCTAAATTCAATTCCGTCATCAGGCCGGAAGAACCCCGTCTTTATATCCTTTCCATCGGGATCAACCGGTACCAAGACAGCAGCGTCAATCTCAAATATGCCGTTAAAGACGCAAAAGAACTGGAGGAGAAAATTAAAATTCAGTCGGCCACCCTGTATCAACCCCGGAATATTCATTATGCACTGCTCACCGACACGGAGGCAACCAAGACAAATATTATCGGCAGGATTAACGCGCTGGCCGATGCCATCAAGCCCCAGGACAGCTTTATTCTCTTTGTAGCCGGTCACGGCGTGCTGCTGCAGAACCAGTATTACATGCTGACCCATGATTTCAGCGGGCAGGTAAGCGCCGCCTGCATGATCAGCTCCAATGAAATCGTCGAGATGTCCAAGAAAATAAAATCGCTGAGCCAGTTATTCATTTTCGACACCTGCCATGCCGGCGGCGTGGACACGATCGTCAGCGGTCTTTACGATGCAAGAATGTCCGTCCTGGCGAAAAAGATGGGGCTTCACATTTATGCCTCGGCCAACGACAAACAGGCGGCCATGGACGGGTATAAAGGCAACGGTCTCTTCACCTATACTCTGCTAAACGGATTGAACAATAATAAAGAAGCCGACAAATATAAAGACGGCAGGGTCAGCATCGTGGGCTTAGGAGAGTATGCCGGAAAGATGACCACGACGATCTCCAAAGAAATCGGACACAGCCAGACACCGTTGATCATCAATTTCGGGAAAGACAGCTCACTGTATAAATTGCCGTGAACGGCCGGTTGGTGCAACAGTGAGATCGTGATCAAGAAGGCATCGGCAGCCTTCGGGTGGCCAGAGAAATGCTGGAACCATCACGCGGATAGTTCCGAAATGTTTCAGGCGCCAACCGAGTGCAATAAAAAACATGCCTCCTTCGTTGGAAGGAGGCAAAGCACTCAGCGCCGATATTTTTTATAGCCGAACCAAACCCAGACGCCGCCCCAAAAAACAAGCGTGGGGCCCAGAGAGATATAGAAGAAGAGAAATTTTTCGCCTTCCCAGGGTTTCAGAAAGGCTGCACAGCCGGCGATCCAGAAGATCGTGATCAGAATGGCAAGGCGCATCCATCCCGTCAGATTAATTTTCGGCGCACGGTTACGGGTCTGAGGCTGGAAACGAGGTTGCTGCTCCGCTTCGGATGAGGATTTGCGCCCCATCAGACGGGGAATAAAAATTATTGCCGCCGCGATCGCAGCCACAACCAGAATTTCTTGCATATGCATACCTCACCGCACAGGAACTTTGCGAATCATCAGCGAATGGCCAGACGAACCAGCGGACGGGCTATAACATAAATTATTCAATAATCCTATTATTTGAAAAACCTGAAATTGACGATAACCATCAGGGAAATTCCGGAAACGGGAACGGAAACACAGATTATTGAAACCGGAATCGACATTCGGCGGTGTGTGTTGCCTTATTGCCGATTCCACGTTTCGTGACGAAGATTTCCTTGACATACAAGCGCGCTCTTCATATACTCTAGAATCGAAAAAGAAATTTATTATCAATAGCATAAAAGGGAATCCATAGGCACAAGGATAATAAACCTAACGGGAGAAGTAGCCACAAATGATAAAGTCCTTGAAGTTTCTGAATTTCACTGCATTCGACTCATTGGATATATCTTTTTCACCGGGGGTTAACCTGCTTATTGGTGAAAACGGTACTGGAAAGACCCATATTCTAAAAGCTATATATGCCGCATGCGACATTACCAAGAGCAAAAAAGGCTTTGCGGAAAAAATTAATGACGTGTTTTATCCGTCCGGTAAGCAAATTGGAAGGCTTGTCAAAAGAGCAAAAACAAGCACAAGTGGCTCAATGGAGTTAGGCAGAGAAACGCCTGATGGCAAAGCATTTTCCATTAAATTGACGCTTACGAGCCACATGCTGACACCTACTAAAGCCAAAGTTACCGGTGCTACCAAGCTTTGGTTAGAAAACCCCTTTTCATCCGTTTTCATTCCTGTCAAAGACATGATGGCCAATGCCCCGGCTTTCCGCTCGTTGTATGCAACACGAAACATCCATTTTGAAGAAGTATATGCAGATATTATAGATCGGGCGTTTTTACCTGCCTTAAAAGGGCCTACTGACCACCAACGAATTAAATTGCTTGGCATTCTTCAGGCTGCCATGGACGGTAAAGTCATTACAAAGAATGAAGAGTTTTTTCTAAAGAACAAACAAGGTGAGCTTGAGTTCACCCTGCTTGCCGAGGGATTCCGTAAACTCGGTCTCTTGTGGCTACTTATCCAGAACGGAACTCTCTTGAGCGGAAGCGCTCTGTTCTGGGATGAACCAGAAACAAACCTGAACCCCCGTTTGATGCAGACCGTTGTAAGCATTCTTATGGAACTGCAACGCCTTGGGGTACAGATATTCGTTTCTACCCATGACTATATTCTTCTCAAGGAATTTGATCTGGCGACTCGTGAACACGACCAGATACGGTACCATAGTCTATATCGGGGGGGAAATACCGGCGAGATACTACACAATAGCTGCGATACGCTTGCGGGCCTTGATCCTAACGCGATTGACGCTACCTTCGGTTCAATCATCGACCGGCAGGTATCAAAAGATATGGGGATGCTGGGAAAATGATTGTCGATGCGGATGGCTACCGTTTTGATTTTACAGATGCGATCAACGTTTTTAAGTTTGATGAAACCGACCCTACATCACCGACATTTCATGGTGCACCAATGAAGGCAGTAGATGTTATTGCTGAACTTTCCGATTTTTATTTGTTCATTGAAATAAAAGAATATCCGGCCTCATATGATCCCGATGCGATAATAGGTGAAAAGACTTGCAGTGAAGTTGATTGTCCAAATAGAACGAAACACCTAGAATGGCTCAAAAATAATTTGAAATACAAGTTTCGTGATTCCTTCATCTATCGGTATGCAGAGGACAAGACTAAAAAGCCTGTACACTATCTGTGCCTGCTGAACTTCGACGATGCACTCAACTCTGTCATTCGAAAAACTCTACGAAGAGAACTTCCGATAGATAAAGTTCCGGCACGATGGGTGAAGACACTTGCCCAGAGCTGTCAGGTGCTCAACCTTGACGCGTGGAACCGAAATTTTCCCAAATGGCCAGCACAGAAAGTGCGTGCGGCATAAGGAAACTCGGGGATAAATCTTTACTCATGACAATTAACTATAGAATCTCTGCTCACAGTAAATCATTTTCGAATAAATCACTCAAAAATAATCCACAGTTGAACCGGGGCGTGGCTGAGCGAATATGCCCGAAACGTTGTGGCTCTTGGCGCGATGGAGCATCAGACAGCCGAACTGTTTGAGCCCGCAGGGCGAGTTTTCGGCTGTCGCGAAATGAGCCTTAGAGCCACAGTTGCAGGGCATTCTGAGCGAAGGCATGGCCCGGTTCAACGGCGACCGGTCATCACCCTCCCTCAATCCCTACCCTAAAGGGCACGCGTCCCCTCAAGGGAGGGAAGAAACGATGTTTTAGTTGCACAAATCTGGATTCCCGCCTGCGCGGGAATGACGACGTTGGGGATGTTTTCGTTATCAGGTGGCGGCACGTTACTCTTATTGCTTTCCGAATGCTTTCCTGTAATCTTTGATCAATGCTTTTTTCGGCACGCCGACGTCGATGATATCCCACGGGAGGATTTCGTCCAAATCTTTTTGACGATAGACGTAAAAGTCGGAATTGATGTTGACGTCTTTCAGCGCCCGCTGCCAGTTGCCGTTCAGGTGGTGAACGGCCAGCAGAATATCGCCCACGCGCCGGTCGCCCAGGGACAGGAGCGCCTGCACATAGTTCCATTTCGGCACGTCGGCAATGACGTTGATCTGTTTGTCCTGACGAAACGCATGGACAATCTTTTTTATTTTCCGCCCCACGTCCTGAACATCCGCAAGCGGGCACCATTGCAGCGGTGTCCGGGGTTTGGGAATGAACTGATTGATGCTGAGCGTGATGCGGCGGAATTTTCGTTTGCCTTCCGTATGGCAAAGCGCGGTATGCTGGATTTTTCCGGCCAGATCAATGATGGCGTCAATATCTTCATCGGTCTCCAAAGGCAGGCCCACCATAAAGTACAGCCGCAGGTTGGATATGTCCTTTTCAATCAGCATCCGGGCCGCGCTCAGAATATCGTCCGTGGTAATGCCTTTGCGCAGCAGATCGCGCAGCCGCTGGCTTCCGGCCTCCGGCGCGAGCGCGACCGTATCAATGCCGCCCGCCTTGAGCAACTCCACTGTTTTTTCATCCATCCGGTCCAGGCGCAGCGAACTGATGCCGGCCTGCCCCTGTTGGTCCACGATGTATTGACAGATCCTCACCAGATCGGGATGATCGGAAACCGCCGTACCAACCAGTCCGATTTTATCCTTCACCGTCAAACCGCGATCAATGGCCGACACGATTTCTTCATAACCGCGGAAACGCGGCGGCGCATAAACGTGACCCGCTGCGCAAAACCGGCACAGGTGCGGACAGCCGCGATTGACTTCCACCAGAAACATTTCCGCCATTTCCGAATCAGGGCTGCTGACCACTTCGGTTGTGCAAAAGGCGTTGATATTTTTGACGGGAGAAATCTGAATTCTCTCTGGCAATCCCTCCGCGAGCGGCGTGATCTCCTGGATTTTCCCGTCGGGAAAATATCGCGGCGCATAGAGGGAAGGAACATAAATTCCCGGTATTTGTTTTTGCAATTCGATGAGCAGGGCATTCCGGTCTTGCCCGCAGCCCGCGGCATCCGCAAACAGGCGGGCGAACTGCGGCAGAACTTCTTCCGCCTCGCCTAAAATAAAGACATCAAAAAAATCAGCCAGCGGTTCGGGGTTCAGCGTAAGCGCAATGCCGCCGCCGACCACCAGCGGATGCCCGCCCGTGCGGTCTTTTGCTTTCAGCGGAATGCCGCCAAGATCCAGTATTTTTAAAATGGCGGGGTAATCGTTTTCAAAAGAAACGGAAAAAGCCAGAATATCAAAATCACGGATGGGTTTTTGGTTTTCCAGGCTAACCATTTCCACCGCGCCGGCGACGAATTCGGCGTCGTCGCCGGCGGGCAGAAACACTCTTTCACAAAGAAAGAAGGGGGGCTCGTTAAATATTTTATAAACGGTCTGGAATCCAAGGTTGGCCATGCCGATCCGGTAAACATTGGGATAGGCCAGGCAAACCGTACAGCCGGTTCCCCAGACTTTTTTCACAAAACCCTGCTCACGGGCTACAAGGGTTTCGTATTTTTTTTTCTGTTTCCAGTTCATGAACATCTCATGGCCCCTGCCCTTGCGCGCCCGGCCGGAACAGCCATGAATAATTTTCTAATCCGCCTGCCGGCGCAGAAACGTGGGAATCTCGATATCAACGTTTTCACTTTCATCATTGAGGCCCATCGTCAGCACATTGGCCTGGTCGCGGGATTTTTCCTTGCGCATGAAAGCGGGCGTGTTCAAATCTTCTTTCCGGAAACCGCCCAGATGGGCCACGTTGGACGGCATCTTTTTCTTCGATAAGTCTTCAAAGCCGGTGGCGATCACGGTAATCCTGATTTCATCCGTCATACTCTCATCAATGACCGTACCGAAAATAATATTGGCGTCTTCATGCGCTTCGGACTGAATCAGGGACGAGGCTTCATTGACCTCATACAGGCTCATATTCGGCCCGCCGGTGATGCTGAGCAGAATGCCCTGCGCGCCCTGAATCGTGTTGTCTTCCAGAAGCGGCGAGGAGATCGCCCGCTGCGCGGCTTCAATGGCGCGGTTCTCGCCGCTGGCTGTGCCGGTGCCCATCAGCGCCATGCCCATGTTGCTCATAATGTTTTTCACGTCGGCAAAGTCGAGATTGATCAGGCCCGGAACAATAATCAGATCGGATATCCCCTTGACGGCCTGATAAAGAATATCATCCGCTTTTTTGAAAGCGTCCAGAAGCGACAGACCGCGTCCGCCCAGACTGAGCAGCCGCTGGTTGGGAACCACAATCAGGGTATCGACCACATCGCGCAGTTGCACAATGCCTTCCTCGGCCTGCGCATTTCTTTTTTTGCCTTCAAACTGAAAAGGCTTGGTCACGACGGCTACGGTCAGCGCGCCGCACTCGCGGGCCACCTCCGCAATCACCGGCGCGGCGCCCGTTCCCGTGCCGCCGCCCAGGCCCGCCGTGATAAAAATCATGTCCGCGCCTTCCAGTTGCCGACGGATTTCATCACGGGATTCCAATGCCGCCTGTTTGCCGACATCCGGATTGGATCCGGCGCCCAGCCCCTTGGTCACTTCCGCGCCAATCTGGATTTTCACGGGCGCGTCAGACGCCCCCAGCGCCTGGGAATCCGTGTTCGCGATAATAAAATCGACGCCCCGGAGAGAATACGAAATCATTGTATTGACGGCGTTGCCGCCGCCCCCGCCTGCGCCTACCACTTTAATCTTTGCCGAATTTTCAACGCATACTTCCGTTAATTCAAACATGCCCGCCCCCTCCTTTGTTTAGAAAAACTCCAAAAACCATTTTTTAATTGTTTTTAATAATTCACTGAAAGCATTGCCCGTTTTACGATAGACGGAATCGCCCGCTCCCTGTTTGCTGCCGTATATAATCAAACCGACGCCGACGGCAAATGCCGGTGAATTGGCAACATCACTCAAACCGCCGACGCCCACGGGATCGCCGCGGCGCACCGGCATATCAAAGATCTGCTCCGCCATTTCGTTGATGCCCGGCAACAGCGACGTGCCGCCGGTCAGCACAAGTCCCGCCGCCAGAAGATCTTCATAACCGGAACGGACCATTTCCTTGAGCGCCATATTGAGGATTTCATCCATGCGGGGCTCCACGATTCTGCCCAGAATCTGACGCGATACCATTCGCGCTTCCCGGCCGCCGACGCTGGGCACTTCAATGGTTTCCTCCTTGGGAATCATGGACGTCAGGGCGCAGCCATACTTGATTTTAATTTTTTCCGCTTCCGCAAACGGCGTGCGCAAACCGGTGGCAATATCCGAGGTCAGAAAGTTGCCACCCACCGGCAGCGTGGCCGTATATTTGATGCTGCCTTCCGCAAAGATGGCCATGCCGGTGGTCGATCCGCCGATGTCGATCAGGGCGACACCCAGATCTTTTTCGTCGGAACTGAGAACGGCTTCGCTGGCCGCCAGCTGCTCCAGAACAACATCGTCAATTTCCAGGCCGACGCGATTGACGGATTTCACGACATTCTGAACGGAAGCGCCGGCGCCGGTCACAATATGCACCTTTGCTTCCAGTCGCACGCCCGACATCCCCACGGGATCGCGAATGCCGTCCTGGCCGTCCACCACATAGCTCTGGGGCAACGTATGCAGAATCTCCCGATCCACGGGAATGGCAATGGCTTTGGACGCTTCAATCGCCCTTTGCAGGTCGGCTTCGTCAACTTCCCGGCCTTTGACGGCGACAATCCCCAGCGAGTTCTGCCCTTTAATGTGGTTGCCGGCAATCCCGACATAAGCGGAATTGATCCGGCAGCCGGACATATGTTCGGCATCCTCCACGGCTTTTTTAATCGCCTCAACGGTGCTGTCGATATTGACCACGCCGCCTTTTCTCAGCTCTTTGGCCGGTGTGATCCCCATGCCGATGATGTCGATGCCGGTTTCCGTCACTTCGCCGACAATCGTCGCCGTTTTCGTCGTTCCAATATCGATTCCCACCAGAACGTTGCTTTTTTTCGCCATAATCTCATCCTTTTCAATAGCCGCCAAATCTTGATTTATAGTTTGTACTGCGGTCCCGCTTTTTGCTCCTGCGCTTTTCCCAGCGCGTCTTTGCGCTGAACGGTCACTTTGGCAATATCCGCCAGATCAACGAATAAATGACCGTTTTTCATTCCCCGCTTTTCCAGATCCGCCATGACCACATGAAGCTGTTGCAACTTTCCGGCAAAATTATCCCGGCCTAATTTCAAATGCAAGCCTTTATCCGTCAGAATGGACAAACCGAACATCTCGTCAATATGAATTTCGGAGACGGTTCCCAAAAATGCATGATGATCGGCGCTGGAAAGCGTTTCCAGCAGTTTCAGCGCGTCGGCCAGCAGGACGGATTGCGATTGCGCCTGCATGTTTACGCCGGTCACAATCGCCAGATCGACTTCATCGCCTTTGGATAATTTTTTAAAAACAAAACCTCCCGCATCCATCAGATAAAAAGCGCCGCCCTGCTTGACCAGGGCAATCGGCGTCCGCTCGCGCACATCCAGCACCAGACGGTCCGGCAGTTCCCGACCGACATAAATCTGTTTGACCCAGGGATTGGCGGATATCCTTTTCGCCACGGCCTCCGTATTCACGGACAGAATATTCACCTGCGGCTTGATCTTCGCCAATGTCAGAATGTCCTGCTCCGTCAGTTCTTTCGTCCCGCGCACGGATACTTCTTTGATTGCCAGATAATCCGCGCTCAAAAGCACGCTGTAGGCATAGATAAACAGGGCGCTGAGAAAGGTTGCGGCAACCAGCAGCCCGACAGCGCTTAATGATTCGCCTAATCCCCCGATCAGACGACGGCGCAGGCGGTTTTTTCTGGCCTCCAGATTGACTTTCAGTTTTCCGTCCACAGACTCTCTCCGACAATGACGATTTCCGTTTCCAATTCGACGCCTTTTTCTTTCCTGGCCTTTTCCTGAATCAGCGCAATCAGCGTGAGCACATCCCGGGCGGTGCCCCGGCCTTTATTCACGATAAAATTGGCATGTTTTTTCGATACCTGCACATCGCCGCGCCGCACACCCTTCAATCCCAACTCCTCAATCAGTTTCCCGGCGGGAAGACCGGGCATATTTTTAAAAACCGATCCGGCGCTGGGATATTGCAGGGGATGCTTTTCCTGCCGCAGCTTCATAATTTCCGCCATCCGCTCTTTGATTTGCGCGCCGTTTCCTTTTTGCAGAACAAAGCGCGCTCCACAGATGATGACATCCGCGGGCAAATTAGATGCACGATAAGCAAACGCAATCTCGCCGCGCTGTAATATTTTCTTTTCGCCCCGGCCGTCCATGACCGATACCGTGGAAACAATATCCTTGATTTCCTTTCCATACGCGCCGGCATTCATCCAGACGGCGCCCCCGACGCTGCCGGGAATTCCCGTGCAAAATTCCAGGCCGGTCAATTCTTCCGCGGTCGCAAGTCCGACAACCCGCGCCAGCGCCGCGCCCGCTTGTGCATCCATAAAATACCGGCCATTTTCTCCGGTCACACAGGTCGCCTGATCCAGTCCGCGCATCCAGATCATGACGCCGCGGTATCCGCCGTCGCGCACGAGAATATTGGTGAGATTCCCGACCGGCAGAAACGGAATATTTTTTTCGCTCAGCCGGCGCACGACTTCGCCTAACTGCTCTTCGTTTTCGGTCATCACCAGCGCATCCGCCTTGCCGCCCAGTTTCAGCGATGCATGACGCGACATCGGCTCATCATACAATATCTTGCCGAGTTTCATCCCGCCGAGCGCATCCCTGATCACCTGACCATCCGCCATTACTTTTCCGCTCCCTTTTTCGCCAACTGCGCCAGAAACACCTCTCCGATTTTATACACACTGCCCGCGCCCAGTGTCATCACCGTATCGCCCGGCTGCGCATTGGCCAGTAGAAAGTCGATGGTGCTTTGCGCCTGCGCCAGGTATTCCACGTGAGGATGCCCGCCTTCCTTGATCGCCGCCCAGAGAGCCGCGGAATGAATGCCGGGAATCGGCGCTTCGGACGCGGGGTAAATGTCATTCAGCACCAGGACATCCGCATCGTCAAACGACCGGGTAAATTCGTTAAAGAGCGCCCGGGTGCGCGTAAAGCGGTGCGGCTGGAAAACCACGATCAGCCGCCCCTTCCACATCTGGCGGGCCGCGGCCAGCGTCGCCATGATCTCCGTTGGGTGATGGCCGTAATCATCCACCACCGTAATCCCGTTCGTCTTTCCTTTAATTTCCAAACGACGCTGCACTCCGGAGAAAGCGAGCAGCCCTTTGCGGATAGTCCCCATATCCAGACCCAGCTCACGTCCTACGGCTGTCGCCGCCATGGAATTATAAACATTGAAGAGACCGGGCACGGTCAGTTCGGTGTCGCCCAGGCTCTCTCCTTTATAAGACAGATGATACAGCGTTTTTGACTCCAGAAACCGGATGTCACTCGCGGAATAATCCGCCGGATGATCAATGCCGTAGGTGATGACCCGGCGTTTGATGTCGCCCGCAATTTCGCGCACATGCTCATTGTCGCTGCACATGACGGTGCAGCCGTAGAAAGGAACAATATTGGCAAATTTTAAAAAGGCGGCCTTGATTTCTTCAATGCCCGGATAATAATCCAGGTGCTCGCGGTCGATATTGGTAATGACGGCAATGGTCGGCGACAACTTCAAAAATGAGCCGTCACTCTCGTCCGCCTCCGCCACAATAATATCGCCGTCGCCCAGCCGGGCATTGGAGCCAATCGAGGCCAGCTTGCCGCCGATCACCATCGTCGGATCCAGACCGCCCCCGGCCAGAATGGTTGATACCATGGAGGTCGTGGTGGTTTTGCCGTGGCTGCCGGAAACCGCCACGGAAAATTTCATTTTCAGAAGCTCCGCCAGCATTTCCGCGCGGGGGATCACCGGAATGTTTTTCCGGTGTGCTTCGACCACTTCCGGATTGTCCGCCTTCACCGCCGTTGAAGTCACCACCACATCCGCGCCGCCGATATTTTCCGCCGTATGTCCGACGGCAACCTTCGCGCCCAACTGTTGCAGGCGTTTTGTCGTATCGGAGGACTGAACATCCGAACCGCTGACGCCGTAACCGAGATTCAGCAGCACTTCGGCGATGCCGCTCATGCCAATGCCGCCAATGCCCACAAAATGGATCCTCTTGACTTTGCGCTGCATAAATCCGGTTTCACGATCTTTTCCCATTTTAACTTTTTCCCTCGTTTTTCACTTTAATGCTTATATTTTTGAACCAGCTGCACGCAGGCATCGACAATTCTTGCCGCCGCATCCGGCCTGCCCAGTTTTTTTGATTTTACTTCCATATCCCGTAATTTTTGATCGTCTCCCAGCAGGTTCTCCACCAGCGAATACAGTTTTTCCGCGGTCAATTCACGCTGAGGAATCATTGCCGCCGCGCCGGCTTCGACCATCGCCCGCGCATTCATCGTCTGATGATCATCAGCCGCAAACGGAAAGGGAATCAGAATGGAGGCTTTTCCCGCCGCCGTAATTTCCGCGAGCGACGTCGCTCCCGCGCGGCAAATAATCAAATCAGCGGCCGCGTAGGCGGACACCATATCGACGATAAACGGACTGACCTCGGCCTCGATGCCGTATCGCTCATAAGCCTGCTTCGCCATCGCCAGATCATGTTCACCCGTCTGATGAACAATGCTGACCTTATCTTTCATCTTTTGCAGCAGCGGCAGCATGGCCGCCGCCGTTTTATTGATGGCCGCCGCGCCCTGCGATCCGCCGAATATCAGAATCCGGCGTCGGTCTTTTTTCCGGCTTGCCGGACCAATCCCCGCGGCAAACGCCGCCCGAACCGGATTGCCCGTCACCAGAACCTTGCCCGCCGCAAACATGCTTTTACTTTGTTCATAGGTCAAAAATACTTTGCGGACAAACTTCCCTAAAATGCGGTTGGTGTTTCCCGCCAGGGCGTTCTGCTCGGCAATGGCCGTGGGAAACCCCATCAGACAGGCGGCCATCACCGCGGGTCCCGAGGCATAACCGCCGACGCCGATGACAACATCCGGCTCAAAAGCTTTCAGGATGCATCGGGACTGCCACATGCTGTTCGGTATTTCATACAGGCCTTTGATCAACGCCTTTACCCCTCTTCCCTTCAAACCTTCCACATCAATTTCCTTGAGTTCATAGCCCAGCGGGCCCAACAGCCTGTGCTCAATGCCCCTTTTCGTTCCGATAAAAATCACCCGGCTCCGGGGATCGCGTTTTATAAATTCCTCCGCGATGGCAATGCCGGGGAATAAATGTCCTCCCGTTCCTCCTCCCGCAATGACGATATGCACATTCTTCTCCCTTTACGTCCGCTGGGTGGAAATATTCAACAGAATCCCCACCACCAGCATGCTCATGACAAAAGACGTACCGCCATAACTTAAGAAAGGCAGCGCCAGCCCCTTCAGGGGAATCAGGCCCATGACGCCCGCAATATTAATAAACGCCTGCATGGCAATCAGCATCGTCAGCCCCGCAGCCAGGAGGGTCCCAAAAAGATCAGGCGCGCGGAAGGCAATCATAAAGCCGCGCAGCAGAAAGAAAATAAACATGAGAATCACAATCGTCACGCCGATAAAACCGCTTTCTTCCGCAATAACCGCCAGAATAAAATCCGTGTGCGGTTCCGGCAGATAAAATAGTTTTTGCATGCCGTCGCCGATGCCCATGCCCGTCACACCGCCGGATCCGAAAGAAATCAGCGACTGGATAAGCTGGAAGCCGGTATTGTCCGCGTCTTTCCAGGGATCCAGAAACGCCGTCAGGCGCGCCATCCGGTATCCTTTATGCAGGATGAGCCAGATCACCACCGGAATGAAGGATGCGCCCAAAAACACCAGATGGGTGATCCGGGAACCGGCCAGCGAAAGCATCAGAAGCAGAATGGATGCGATAATAATCACGGTGCCGAGATCCGGCTGCAGAATGATGAGTCCCATGATCACCATCGTTACCGACAGGGGAACCAGAACCCCCCTGCTGAACTTTTTGAGATGATGCACCTTGCGCGTCAGAAGATGCGCCAGAAAAATCACCATAGCCACTTTGACCAGTTCGGTCACCTGAAATTGAAACACGACCATATTAAGCCAACGGGTCGCGCCGCCCCGTTTAATGCCGACATGGGGAATAAAGAGCAAAAGCAGCAAAACAACGGAAATGATCACGCCGGGATAAGCCGCCTTCTTCAGATATTCATAAGGAATCTTGGTCATCACGATCATCGTCACCAGACCGGCAAAAACAAAAAACAGATGCTTCTTGATAAAAAATTGTCCGTCTTTAAATTTTTCCATGGCCAGAATGGAACTCGACGAATAAATCATCGCGGCGCCCACCGTCACCAGAATTAAAGTAACCAGCAGTAATATGATATCCGGCGTATTGATTTCTTTTTTGACGGCCGCTTCCATTAAAGATTCCCCACTGCTTTTTTAAAGTAATTTCCGCGTTCCCTGTAATTGGCAAATTCATCAAAGCTCGCGCATCCCGGCGATAACAGCACAATGTCGCCGGGCCGCGCGTCACGATAAGCACGCTCGACAGCCGCCTGGAGCGTCGTTTCCTTGCTGACCGGGACACGGCTGCCGATCTGAGGTTCAATGCGATCGCGCGCTTCGCCAAACAGGATAACCTCTTTTGTTTTTGCTCCAAGCTGCGGCTGCAGCGCCTCAAAATTTCCATCCTTATCGCGCCCGCCTAACAGCAGAATGACCGGCGTGGAAAAGGTCTGAAGCGCCCGGAGGACGGCATCCACATTGGTGCCTTTGGAATCGTCATAAAATTGGACTGCGTTTTTTTCTCCCGCAAATTCGATGCGATGCGGCAAACCGCGAAAATCAGATACGGCCTCCACAATACTTTCCGGGGAGCAGCCGCAGAAACGCGCCGCTGCCACCGCCGCCATGACGTTTTCCACGTTATGCAAACCGGGAAGGTGAATCATGCTCAGGGGATAACGTTCCTCCGCGCCGTCCGGCTTGGCGTAAGTGATAAAATCACCCCGCAAAAAAATCCCCGCCTTCAGCTTTCGCTTTGAACTGAACGGGACCACCTGCGCCCGAAGCGACGAGACCAGTCCTTCCTGCGCTTCATCTTCAGCATTCAGAATCGCCAGATCGTTTTGACTCTGATGCTTAAAGATGCCTGCCTTCACACGCCGGTATTCCGCAAACGATCCGTGATAATTGACGTGATCGCAGGTAATATTGAGCAGCATGGCGGCATGCGGACGGAAGGTATCCGCCCATTGAAGCTGAAAGCTGCTGATTTCGGCGACGATAAAATCATCGGTCTGCGGAGACCCGGCATATTCGATCAGAGGATTGCCGATATTCCCGCCGACGAATACTTTCTTTCCGGCATGCGCCAGAATCCTGCCCAGAAGCGTCGTCGTGGTCGTTTTACCGTTGGTGCCCGTCACGGCAATGATTGGCGTCCGGATAAAGCGGTAAGCCAGTTCGAGTTCACTGATGATCGGAATCTTCTTTTTCTGCGCGACCGCTAAAATATCATTGTACGGAGGAACGCCCGGCGACGGCACCACAAGGTCCACGCCATCAAGCGCCGATGCATCATAGCGGCCAGTGACCAGCCACGATTGACCGGCCAGCTGTTCAAATGCCTCACCCCACTGGCAAGAAGGTTTTTCATCAACCGCCACAACAGACGCTCCACGGTCGCCCAGAAAAACAGCGACGCCGATTCCCGTCTTCCCCATGCCGATAACAGCTATTTTCTTGCCCGCAAGCTCCATGATTCCTCTAACGCAACTTTAAGGTGCTGATGGCCAGCAGCCCCAGCAGTATCGATATAATCCAGAACCGGACGATCACTTTCGGTTCCGCCCAGCCCTTGAGTTCAAAATGATGATGAATCGGCGCCATCCGGAAAATCCGTTTGCCACCCGTCAGCTTGAAGTATCCGACCTGGAAAATGACGGAAAAAGTTTCCATGACAAAAACGCCGCCGACAATCGCCAGCAGGATTTCCTGCTTGGTAATCACGGCTACCGTTCCCAGCGCGCCGCCCATCGACAACGATCCGACATCTCCCATGAATATTTCCGCCGGATAAGCGTTAAACCACAAAAAGCCAAGCCCCGCTCCGATCAGCGCCCCGCAGAACACGGACAATTCCCCGGCGCCGGGAACATAAGGAACCTGCAGATAATGCGCCGCTTTGACGTTGCCGGCAAAATAAGCAAAAAACAGATAGGTGGCAAAGCAGATCACGGCGGGACCGGTCGCCAGACCGTCCAGCCCGTCCGTCAGATTCACGGCGTTGGCCGCGCCGACAATGATAAAAACGCAAAGCAGAATGTATCCCCAGCCCAGGTTCGGCAAAACCGTTTTAAAAAAAGGAATCGTCACCTGCGCGTTAAAGCCCGGTTTGAAATATAAAATAACGCCGACGAAAAGGGCGAGGATCATTTCCGCGGCAAGCCTTGTTTTCCCCGAAATGCCTTTGGAACTTTTGCCGGCCAGCTTCCAGTAATCATCGATAAAGCCGATCAGACCAAATCCGACCGTCACCAGGAGAGCCAACCAGACGTAACCTACGGCCAGATTCGACCACAACAGTGTGGAGATCACTACCGCAAAGATGATGAGGATACCTCCCATGGTGGGCGTGCCTTTTTTTACCAGATGCGTTTGCGGACCGTCTTCCCGTATCTGCTGGTCAATTTGCAGATTTTGCAGTTTCTCAATCAGCCACCGTCCCATGAGCAGGCAAATCAGCAAAGCCGTGACCGATGCAAAAATCGTCCGGAACGTGATATAGCGAAACACGTTAAAGGATGAAAATGCCGTATGCAGGGGATATAAAAATTCGTAAATCACTTTTTTTCTCCCGGCTCAGGACGCCGCCGACTTGCTTTCGGTTTTTCCAACGCCCATCTCCTCGCAGATTCTTGCCGCAATTCTGTCCATCTTCATTCCGTGGGACCCCTTCACTAAAATCCAGTCGCCTTTTCGCAACTGCTTTTTCAAATCAGCGACAACGTCTCCGGCATCCTTCAAAAAAATAATCTGTTCCGCCGTCATGCCGCCATCCAGGGCGCCTGCGGCCGTCACGTCCGCAAAATCCCCCTGCAGATAAACAGCCGTCACGCCGATGGTCGCCAGCAGCATTCCGACCCGGCGATGCATCTCCCGGGCGGCATCCCCCAGTTCCAGCATATCGCCCAAAAAAACAAACGCATGATGGCTGCTCTTTAAATCCTTCAGGGTCAGCAGAGCTTCCCGCACGGATGCGGGATTGGCATTGTAAGCGTCATTCATCAAATACGCGCCATTTTGCAGTTTAATCATCTCCATGCGGCCGTGCACCGCCTCAAACATCGTCAGACCCTGCTGAATCGACGCCGGACTAATCCCTGCGGCCAGGGCGGTTGCGGCGGCGGCCATCGCATTATACACATTGGCAATGCCGGCGACTTTCATATCCACCCTGCAGGCGCGATCACCGACAATCAGATTGAAGCTTGTGCCCCTGACGCCGTTTTTCTTGATATCGCTGACGCCTACATCCGCGTGGCCGCTCATGCTGAACGTCACACGGCGGCCGGGCCATCGGTCGGCTGCCTGACACACCGCGTCGTCGTCAAGATTAACGACGGCAATCCCCGCCGGAGTCATCTGAAGAAACAAATCACCTTTTTCCTCGCGCACGACATCAACCGAACCGAATCCCGCCAGATGCGCGGGGCCGACATTGGTGATAAGCCCGATGTCCGGCGCGGCAATTTGCGTCAGTCTTTTAATTTCGCCGCGGGCATTGGTTCCCATTTCCAGAACGGCAATGTCATGCTGACGGGTCAGGCGGAAGATGGTCTGCGGCAATCCGACCAGATTATTAAAATTCCCCTCCGTCTTGAGAATATTTTTTTCCTGCGTGAGGATGCCCGACAGCATTTCCTTGGTGGTCGTCTTGCCCGAAGAACCGGTCAGACCAATCACGGGAATGGAAAAACGCCGGCGGTGCGCATGCGCCAGATCGCCCAGCGCCCGCAGCGTGTCGTCCACTTGAATAACAGCGGCGCGGTCACCCGCCATTTCCGGATTGACCCTGCCGACATCCGCAACGATCACACCGGCCGCCCCATCCTCCACGGCCTTTTGCACAAAATCATGACCGTCAAAATTCTCTCCCGAAAGGGCGATAAAAAGATTGCCCTGACGAATGCGCCGGGTATCGGTGGAAACACCGTAAACTTTATTTTCCTTCCTGCCGGCCATCAGCCGTCCGCCGGTCGCAGCCAAAACTTCAGCCAGGGAAAAAACCGGGGACATCGCCTCCGAAAGATCAGGAAACCGCGACTGCAACGCCTGTGTCGCAACAACCCGATCATCAAACGGTATTTTTGTCGTTCCCAGAATCTGATAATCTTCATGACCCTTTCCGGCGATTAAAACAATATCCCCGGCTTCGGCCAAATTGATCGCGGCAGCAATGGCGGACTTCCGATCGGCAATGACCGTATAGATATGCTCGTCATCTTTGAGTTCCAGATCATTTACCGGCGCCTTTTCTATTTTTTGCGGATTGATCCCCGCTTCGATTTCGCCGATAATCGACAAGGGATCTTCCCTGCGCGGATTGTCGGAAGTAATAATCGTCAAATCGCTGTAAGTCGTCGCCGTGTCGCCCATGAGCGGCCTTTTGGCGCGGTCACGATTGCCGCCGCAGCCGAAAACGGTCAATATCCTTTTTTCTTTCAGCTTATCTAAATTTTGCAGCACCTGCTTTAATGCATCCGGCTTGTGGGCATAATCGACAAAAATATGGATACCGGCGGGTGAGTCGATTTTTTCCAAACGTCCGGCAACAAAGGCTAAATTTCTGATCCCCGCCTCCATCACGGAAGGCGCGACGCCGAGGACGGAAGCGGCGGCGCAGGCCGCCAGAATGTTGGACAGATTGAATCCACCGATGAGTCCGGACGTCACGGCTGTTTTCGTTCCGGCAATACGGATATTAGCCCCGACGCCGTCCAGTGTGATTTTTTCATGCTCAGCCGTAACCCCGTCATTTTTTCCCATCCCATAGGAGAGTACGGAAATAGACACTTCGCCCAGCAGCCTTTTCCCCCAGGAATCATCGGCGTTGATCACAGCTTTTTGCGGGCGGTTTTTTTTGCTTTGCGGCAGGATCTCCGTAAAAAATCGTTTTTTCGCCCGGAAATAATCCTCCATATCTTTATGGTAATCCAGATGCTCCGGACTGAGATTGGTGAAAACGCCCAGATCAAAATCGCAATCATCAACTCTTCTCAGATCCAGCGCGTGCGACGACACTTCAGCGATCACATGCGTCACACCCGCGCTTACCATCTCGCTCAGAATCTTTTGCATTTCGTAAGATTCCGGCGTGGTGTTCGGCGCCGGCAGGATTTTGCCGGGGTAACGGTAATTAACCGTCCCTAAAACACCGCAGCAAAAACCGGCGGCCGTCAGGATCGATTCCAGCAGGTAGGCAACCGTGGTCTTTCCGCTGGTTCCCGTAATACCGATAAGCGTCAGCCGGGAAGAGGGATCGCCAAAATAATTTTTCGCCAACCGGCCCAGCGCGTGACGGCTGTCGGCCACTTTGATGGCCGTAATCCCGTCAGGCACGGAGATGTCTTTCTGATGAACAATAAAGCGCGCGCCTCGCGCAATGGCCTGACCGATAAAATCGTGGCCATCATGGACAAGTCCCTGAATGGCGACAAACAGTGAACCTTCTTCACATTGATCCGCGGCATAACAGACCGTCGATACGTCGCCTGCCGGTTCCGCCCCATTTTCCATGATATGAATGCCATGCAGTAATTGCCGCAGTTCCATCAGTCCTCAGTGTTGCATCTCAAATTCTATTCTACACAACCGTTCATCGCCTAAAACAGAACCCGGCTGAGGGGTCTGACGAACGGCCCAGCCGCTGCCTGTCACCTGCAGTTCAATGGATTTCGACTTCGCCCGCTTCAATGCCTCCCGGATGGTCAACCCCTTAAAGTCCGGCATATGGGACTCATCGTCAACCTCATTTTCCATGACATCCGCAACCAGGGATTTGCCCGCCGTCACCAGTTGCAGATTGCCCGGTTTTTCAGGTTCGAACACCGGCGTTTCGCGAATGTTCGTTTTGAAGCAGTTGAGAATCTGTTCGCCGATATTTTTAAATACCGGCGCAGCCGCCACACCGCCCCACTTGTCGCGCTGCGGTTCATCCAGCATAACGAGAATGGCCACCTGCGGATTATTGGCGGGGAAAAATCCGATGAAGGAAGTCCGCACGCGCTCCGACGAATAAGCACGGCGGGAAAAATCAAATTTTTGCGCCGTCCCGGTTTTGCCGGCAACGTCAATATTCATCATATGGGCTCTTTTGCCAGTTCCGTCTTCGGCGCCAACGACATCCGTCAGCATGGCAGCCATCCGTTTTGCCGTATCGGGAGAAATAACCCGACGCACGGTTTCCGGAGCATACATTTTAATCGGGTTGTTATTCTTATCGGTCAGCCCTTTCACCATGTAAGGTTTCATCAAAACCCCGCCATTGGCAATCGCCGACAGGGCGGTAATCATCTGGACGGCCGTAACCGAAATACCCTGTCCAAAACCGATGTTTGCCGTATCGACTCTCGTCCAGCTTGCCGCCGGCCTTAATAATCCGGAAGCTTCACCGGCTAAATCAATTCCCGTTTTCGATCCGAAACCAAAATTTTTAATGTAGGAATAAAACTTTTCCCGGCCGAGTTTTTCCGCGATTTTCGCGGAACCGATATTACTGGAGTATTTCAGAATTTCACGCACGGCCAGATAGCCGTGACGTTTCCGGTTGGCCTCGCGAATCACCCGGTTGGCTATGGTATAATTTCCGTTTTCACAAAAAAAGCGGTCCGATTCTTTGACAACTTTTTCTTCCAGGGCCGCGGCAACCAGAAAGGGTTTAAAAATAGACCCGGGGTCAAAAGAATCCGTAATGGCGCGGTTTCGCCAGTCTTCCGAGGTCAGACCTTTGATGTTGTTGGGATTAAAGGCTTTCTCATTGGCCATGGCGAGAATCTCGCCCGTCTTCGGATCCATAACAATGGCCACGCCGCCCTTCGCGCCTTTATCCAGAACGGCGTCTTTTAAATGCGTTTCCACCAGATACTGAATGCGGCTGTCAATGGTCAGAACCAGATTTGCGCTAGCCCCCGCGGGAGAGCTGTTGTGTTCAACATGTATGAAAAGTTTTTTCCCTTTGGCGTCCCTCGCCCAGGTCAGTTTTTCCGGCGTTCCTTTCAAATGCTTGTCATATTTCTTTTCCAGTCCTTCCAGTCCCTCGGCGTCAAAACCGGAAAATCCGATCAAGTGGGCCGCCAGTTGACCGTTCGGATAAAATCGCTTCGGCTCTTTGATCAGAAAGACGCCTTCAATGTCCGCTGCTTCCACCCGCGCCGCCTGCTGTGGAGAAATTTTTCTGGCCAGCCAGCAGAAGCTTTTCGGTTCGGATATTTTCTGAAAAACAGCCGATGCATCAAGATTCAGAACGTCCGCTATCTGACGGGATGCTTTCGCATGATCAGCGATCCTTGTCGGATCCGCGCACACGGAGTCCGCCAGCACGGACATGGCCAGTTTCTCGCCGTTGCGGTCATAGATCATGCCTCTTTCAGACTGAATGGGCAGCGTCGTGATGTGCTGTCTTTGGGCCAGTGTTTTTAATTTCTCGCCGGATAAAACCTGCAATTGGAAAGCGCGGGATAATAAAGCAATAAACAAAACCAAAAAAATCGCCAGAATACTGGCCAGCCTGAACTTCAGCCACTTTTTTGAGTCTGCCGCCATATTCACTTCCCCGTTTGTTTTAAGCTGATCACCTGTTCCGCAGCGGGATACGTCATCTGCAGCCTGTTTCTGGCAATATCTTCAATGCGCTGCGGTGATTTAAGCATTGCCAGCTCCAGCTTCAGCCTCTTTTGTTCTTCCAGTAAATTTTCCTTGGTATTTAACGCCGTGGCAATGTCATACTCCATCCGGGTCATGCGGATGTGCGAACCGACATAAATCAAAGCGACAAACATCAGCACAAGAGCCACCACGATAAACGTCGGGTACTTCACACCGAAAGTCGCGGAACCGTCTTCTTTAACGGGCCTGCCCTGCCCGATGGCCTGGGTGCCTGCCGTCTGCGCCATTTTAAATCCTTTCCGCCACGCGCAATTTTGCGCTGCGGGCACGCGGGTTTTGCAGGGTTTCGCCAACGGAAGGCGCTACCGCTTTACGCGTCAAAACTTTCACCAAAGCTTTTTTCTGGCAGACACAGTAAGGAATATCTTTGGGACAAACACAGGTCGCCGCCAAGTCGCGAAAACTATTTTTAACGATCCGGTCTTCCAGCGAGTGAAAAGAAATAACCCCAATGCGTCCGCCAACCGAAAGCGCGGCAACCGCGCCTTCTATCCCGGGAATAATGCAATCGAGTTCACGGTTGACGGCTATCCGGAGCGCCTGAAAAGTTCGTGTGGCGGGATGAATCTTCTGATGCTTCATGCCCTCCGGCATAACGGAAGCAACAAGACCGGCCAACGCCACCGTCGTCTCGATCGGCGAGATTTGCCTTGCCCGCAATATTGCTCTGGCGATTCTTGCAGCCATTTTTTCTTCCCCGTATAATCGAATGATCTTTTCCAGCTCAGTTGGCGTAAAATGGTTGACAATATCATAAGCGCGGATCTTCAAATCCTGATCCATCCGCATATCCAGCATCGCTTCCTGGTTGAAACTGAATCCTCTATGCGCCGTATCCAGTTGATGGGAAGAGACCCCTAAATCCAAAAGCACGCCATCAACTTTTTCAATGTGCAATTCTTTCAGAACCAGGCTCAGATCGGCAAAGTTTGCCTTGATCAGAACTTTACGCGATCCGAATGGCGCCAGCCTCTTTTCGGCGGCCGCAAGCGCATCGGCGTCACAATCAATCCCGATCAACGTGGCCCCGGTCTGCTCCAGAATCGCATGGGCATGCCCCGCGCCACCTATCGTACCGTCCACGTAGACGCCGGTTTTATTTCCCACCAGCCACGACAGCACTTCCTCGCGCATCACCGGCTCGTGAGAGAAATCGCCGCTCACGCTCAGATCCCCAGACTGGCGGCAATTTCGTTATCCCTGTCCATTTCCTCGCCGGCCGTTTTGATTTTTTCTGCAAATCTTTCCTTGGGCCAGATTTCAATATTTTTCAGCATTCCCGCCAGAACAATGTCTTTTTCCAGTTTGGCATATTCCCGCAAGGTCGGCGGAATCAGCACCCGCCCCTGACTGTCCAGATTGCAGTCCACGGCTCCGGACATAAAAAATCTTTGAAAATCACGAAATTTTTTATCCAAGACGCGTTTTTTCGATATTTCTTCTTCGATAATCCGCCACTCGGCATAAGGAAAAACGATTAAATACCCATCCCAGTTCGTAATAACCATTTTATTGTCATACTGTTCGGCGAATATATCGCGGAACCTGGATGGGAAAATAATTCTTCCCTTTTCGTCAATACTGTGATGATATTGTCCACGAAATACGGACATCGGATCCACCCCTCCACATCAATCCACTTTACTCCACGTGACCGACTATAGAGAGGGAAATTCGCTTTGTCAAGAAAAAAATGAATCTTTTTTTAATCAAGTCACTTAAAATCACTAAGAAAACAGGAAATGTAAAACGTTTCTGAAAATCAATTTACATCAAAGATTTTCAAGACGGTTCAAAAAAAACAGCTATCGGTCATGGAAAGCGTTAGAAAACAGGCGGGGATAAACGTTTAGACACAATAATATTAAATAGATAAATAGAAAAACAGCACCAGCACCCGTTATTCACGATCAGCACTGCTATCACCAGTGATATCGTCAGCGATATCATGACCCGTATTGCTGCTGCTGGCATTGCTGCGCATGCGCATTATTGCAATGACATGTTCATTAAATGATGATGAGAAAAAATGGGTGCCATCTCCCCGGGAAACAAAGTAGAGGTAATCAACAGACGCCGGATTTAAAACCGCCCGGAAAGAATCCAGCCCCGGATTGGCAATGGGGCCTGGTGGCAATCCCTTGATGACATAAGTATTATATGGAGATTCTCTCCGATAGTGCCTGCGAAGAACTTTTCCGTCGAAATTCTGCAAATCGTAAACAGCGGTGGGATCGCTTTGAAGGGGCATCCCCTTTTTCAGCCGGTTATAGAAAACAGCGGCAATCATTGGCTTTTCGGCGGAATATCCGGTCTCTTTTCCGACAAGTGACGCAAAAGTCACAAATTGGTGAGGGGTAAGACCTTTATTGGCCGCCTGATGAATCATTTCCGGTGAAATTTTAGCCCAGAAATGATTGACTATCATTTGCATAACCTGCTTCGTCGTCATGGAACGATTCAGTAAATACGTATCCGGAAAAAGATATCCTTCAATGGAAGATCCCCGAATCCCCAGAGATAATAAAAACTGTTTATCCTCCGCCAGCTCAAAAAAAGTTTTTTCATCAATAAACTTGCATTCTTTGAGGTGTGCGGCAACTTTCTTCAGCGAATCATCTTCATAAATGGTTACGGAATATTTCTTAACGTCCCCGCGAATCAGTTTATCAACCAGCTCGGATGGGGAAAGAGACGTGGCAAACTCATATTCGCCGGCGCGAATCACCCGGGTAGCCTTTTTTAAAACCGCCAGGCTGTAAAACAGAGGTTTATTATTAACCAAACCGGCATGATCGAGAATTTCCGTCGCCTTAATAAAACTGGCGCCTGTCGGAATATCCACCAGGATGGTTGCGGCTTTTCCCGAATCAATGGGAGCGTTGGCATAGATAAACAACCAGGTGCCAAAAATAACAACCACCGTGCAAGGCAGTAACAAAACATATAATAAAATTTTATTGATCGCTTTTTTCATATTTTATCACGCAACACTGAAATGACAGGATAAGAAATATCAGAGGTAAAGGATTCAAAGCTGCCCGGCCTGTGATTTGTCGGCGCAATCCAGATAATTCTGCAGAATCAGACAAGCCGCCAGCCTGTCAATTTTTTCCTTCCTTTTTTGCCAGCGGACTCCGGATGAAATCAAAATTTCTTCAGCTTCCTTGGTCGATAAAGTCTCCGGCCATTTGATCACGGGCAGCATAAAAGTTTTATCGAGCAAACCGGCAAAACGGTTGACCTTTTCACACTGAATGCCTTCGGCGCCATCCAGTCGCAGAGGATAGCCAATGACAATTTTCTGAACCGAATACTGCCGAATCCATTGGTTCAAAATGTCCAGATCGTGTTTTTTCGTCTTACGAACCAGTGTCGGCAAGCCCTGGGCCGTCATGCCTAATTCGTCACAGACGGCCACGCCGATTCTTCTCTCGCCGTAATCCAAACCAAGAATACGCAAAAACCACCTCATTTCCATTACCATCTAACAATTCCAAATCGCTTTTTCAAGAATTAAATCAAACGGACTATTTTGCCAGCCACGCAAAGATGACTATTCATTCGCCGCCGTTTTCGCAAATATGATGTTGTGAAAACGGCGGGAGTTTGTTATCTCGATTAAGCGCTAAAATTCAGACAGCAGGGATAAACATGCAGCATTTCGTTTTAGGAACAGCCGGCCATGTCGATCACGGAAAAACATCATTAATCAAATCCCTTACCGGCGTTGACACCGACCGACTCAAAGAGGAAAAAGCAAGAGGCATTACCATCGAACTGGGGTTTGCCTCTCTTGCGTTTCCTTCCGGCCATACGCTGGGGATTGTCGATGTGCCGGGGCATGAAAAATTCATCAAGCACATGGTGGCCGGCGCGGCGGGCATCGACCTGGTTTTGATGGTCATTGCCGCCGATGAAGGCGTTATGCCGCAAACCAGGGAACATCTGCAAATCTGCTCGCTTCTGGGCATCAGGACGGGGCTTGTCGCTTTGACCAAAATCGATCTCGTGGAAGACGACTGGCTCACGCTGGTGCGTTCCGAAATCGCCGACTATCTGAAAGACACTTTTCTGGCCGACGCGCCCATTATACCCGTTTCAGCGGTTAAAGAAACCGGCATCCGGGAACTGCTGACCGAACTGGATAAAACGGTAGGCCGCCTGAAAGAAAAAACCGATGACGGCATTTTCCGTCTGCCGGTTGACCGCATCTTCACCATGAAAGGTTTCGGCACCGTGGTCACCGGCACGCTGATTTCCGACAGGATTAAAGTGGGCGAAGAGGTCCAGATTCTGCCGGAAAATATCTCCGCGCGCATCCGGGGCATTCAGGTACACAACACCCCCGTGGAAGAAGCATTCTCCGGCCAGCGCACCGCCGTCAATCTGCAGGGCATTGAAAAATCGACTCTCGAAAGAGGCAACGTTCTGGTGCGGCCTCAGACTGTTTTGCCCTCACAAAGGCTGGATGTGTTTTTTGAATACCTGGCATCCAATACCCGGAAGCTAAAGAATCGGGCGCTGGTGCGCCTGCACACGGGCACAACGGAAATCATGACGCGCATCGTTCTCCTGGATGCGGATGAACTTGCTCCCGGCGAAAAAACTTTTGCCCAGCTTATTCTGGCCAATGAAGATGTGGTGGTGGCAGGCGACCATTTCGTACTGCGCAGCTACTCGCCGGTAACCACCATCGGCGGCGGCCTGATTCTCGATCCGCTGCCGGGGAAACATAAAAGAAAAAACAAAAAAATCCTCGATGACCTGCAAGTCCTGCAAAACGGCGCATTGCCGGAAAAAATTTCCGTTCTTCTGGAGCGGGCCGGTTTCGGCGGCATTACGATCCGGTCGCTCGCTTTCCGGCTGGGGGCCAATGTCAAAAAAATCCGGGAGTCTCTGGAAAAATTATTTTCCAGCCGCATGGCCATACAGCTTGGCGGCGACGACACCGCCGCCCTTTCCATTCATTTGTATGCTCAACTGGAAGACCTGCTGATGCAAAGCCTTACGGACTACCACAAGAAAAATCCTTTGCAGGAAGGCATGTCCAAGGAAGAACTCAAGGCGGCGCTGGATTCCACGGTTTCTACAAAATTATTCAACATGGTTTTAATCAGCCTCGGGAAAAAAGAAGCCATCGTGAGCGACAAAGACCATGTCCGGCTGGCCTCCCATCAGGTTCATCTCGCCGGCGAAGAGGACTCTTTGCGCCAATCCATCAGCACGACTTACGCACAGGCCGGACTGACGCCGCCTTCGCTTTCCGACGTCATCAACGGTTTTAAAGATTCGAAGGTCAAAGCACAAAATATCGTCAAGCTGATGCTCAAAGACGGCGAGCTTGTCAAAATCAACGAAGACCTGTGTTTTGCCCGCACCGCGCTGAATAAATTGCGGGAAGATTACAAGGCGCAGCTTGTCCGGGACGGTCAGGCAACACCGGCAACCTTCAAGGAATTAACGGGACTTTCGCGCAAATACATCATTCCGCTGATGGAATATTTCGACATGAACAAGTTGACCGTGCGCGTGGCGGATCACCGCATATTAAGGGAAAAGCCCTGATACGAAAAATTAAAAAATGTTTTTTAGAAAGGCGGTTCATTTGAAAACCAAAGAAATTTATCTGCAGGACATCAAACAGGGCGATAAAATCGCTTCGTCATTTTTAGTCGCAGAAAAAAGCATGGCCTTTTCCCAGAAAGGCTCGGCCTATTTGAACGTCCGGCTGAAAGACAAAACGGGCGAAACAGACGGCAAGGTCTGGGATAACGCCGTGGAGTGGGATCGCACCTTTAAAAAAGGCGACATCATCTTTATCGAAGGCCGGGCACTGAGTTATCGCAATACCCTTCAAATATCCATCGTCACCATTAAACCCTGCGCACCGGAAGATGTCGATCCGTCGGATTATCTGCCGGTCAGTAAAATGGATACGCAGGCCATGTTTCAGGACATCCTCGCTTTTATCGATACTCTTTCAAGCGAACCGCTGAAGAAACTGCTTGTTGCTTTTTTTCACGACGAAAAAACAGCCGAACTTTTCCGGCGCGCGCCCGCGGCCAAAGGTTTTCACCATATCTATCTGGGCGGCCTGCTTGAGCATACCCTTTCCGTCGTGCGCCTGCTGGACCGCGCAGCGGACCATTATCCGCAGTTAAACAGAGATCTGCTCATTGCCGGCGGCATCCTGCATGACATCGGCAAAATTTACGAATTCTCCTATGACAGCCTCGTTTCATACAGCGACGAGGGCCGGATGATCGGCCATCTGGTCATGGGCGTGGAAATGATCAACAAAAAAATCGAAGCGATCCCGGATTTTCCACTCCAGACCGCGCTCGAGTTGCGGCATATCATTTTAAGTCATCATGGTGAATTTGAATACGGCTCCCCCAAACGACCGAAAACCATGGAGGCGCTGGTCATTCATTTTATGGACGACCTCGACGCCAAGCTCAACGCGTTTCAAAGCTTTGTCGCCGCCGACGCCGCCAATGCCGATTCCGACTGGACAACCTACAACCGCTTTTTCGAGCGTTATCTGTATAAAGGAAAATAAGACTCACTTGGATTCCCTCCGCTTCAAGAGAAAAATTTCCCCGGATTCAACAGATTGTCCGGGTCCAGCAGCGCTTTGAGCCGCTTCATGAGGGCAAGGCTCTCGCCATGTTCCGGCTGCATAAAGCTGCGTTTGCCGATGCCGATGCCGTGCTCTCCGGTGCAGGTGCCCTCATAATCCAGCGCCTTCGTCACGATATGGCGGCTGGCTTCTTCGACGCGCGCCCAGCGCCCGCGATCCTGCGGATCATCCATCACATGGACATGGATGTTTCCGTCACCGGCGTGACCGAAAAGATAGGCCTTCAGGTCATGAACCTCCTTTTTGGAGAAATCCACCATCTCGCTGTAGCAGGATAGCGGCACCGCCACATCCATGATCAACGGAGACAGGCCGGTATGATACCGTTTGATGGACTCATAGGTTTGATGCCGTATTTCCCAGAGACGGGCTCTTTCTTCGGCACCGATTCCCTTGTCGATGGAAAGAGCGCCGTTTGCCCGGCAAATTTCTTCTACGAACATCATTTCTTCCCGCAAGCCCTGTTCGCTGTATCCGGAAAATTCCATGAGCAGCGTGGGATTTTCTTCGAGGGTCAGATTCCGGTCGGCATTCAGGACGGAAACCACATTGGCATCCAGAAATTCCATGGCGGCAGGCGACAGCCCGGCGCGCATGATCTGATAGACTGTGTCGGTGGCGCTGCGCACGGCTGGAAAAGTTGCCCGCACGGCCATGAAGTTGACGGGCAGGCCGACCAGTTTCAAGGTGGCCTCGGTAATAATCCCCAGGGTCCCTTCCGATCCGGCAAAGAGAGCGGAAAGATTATAGCCCGATGAACTTTTCCTTGCGCGGTTGCCTGTGCGGATCACCTCTCCCCCGGGGAGAACAACAGTAAGCCGCATGACATAATCTTTGGTCGCCCCGTATCGAACCGAACGGATGCCGCTGGCATTGTTGCCGATCATGCCCCCGATGGTCGCCGCAGCGCCCGGATCAGGCGGAAAGAAAAGGCCGGTATGGGCGAGCGTTTTGTTGAGTTCCTTGTAAATGACGCCCGCCTGCACATCCGCCTGGAAATCTTCCGGACGGATGGCGATAATGTGATTCATTTCACAAAAATCGATCACCATCCCGCCTTGCACCGGGATGGGGTTCCCTTCCAGACTGGTTCCCGCTCCCCAGGCCGTTACCGGCACTTTGTTTTGGCAGGCCCAGCGGACAAGCCGGCTGACCTCCTCCGTCGTATGAGGCCAGACCACGACATCCGGCAGAACCGGCGCATGAAACGATTCATCGTGGGAATGCAGATTGAGAACGGACTCCCCGGCGGAAACCCGGCGCTCGTCCAGAATTGTTTTCAGTTCGCTTAAATCAAAACCTGTTATCATTGTCGTTCCCTCCAACCGTCACGTTGATGTGGGGTTTGCCGCGTTTTCAATCCGGGCTTCCCGGTCAAAATCCCCGGCATTGGCTTTCTCCTCACGGGACCTGGCGGCTGCTTCTCCGTAGCAGGTAAAAAAAGTGTTCATGATGGCATCGAAAGGAAGATCGATGAAAAAACCGTGATCGGCGATGTATTCCATGTGACGGCGGCCTTCCAGATCGCAGGGATGAAATACGGCGTCGTTGATGCCGTCGAACTCCAGCGGTTTCACCCTGAACTTCTCGCACAGCGATAAATTAAACGTCGGCGTCACCTTGACCCAGCGCCCGGAAAGCCATACGTCATTATAGCCGTGATAGAAAAAAATATCCGTCTGCATCAGCTTCCTGAGGCGTTCGGTGGTCAAATGATTGCGCACGTCGGCAAAATGTAGACGGCAGGGAATGCACTCCGCCCGCAGGACGGCGGCCAGGACAACGGCTTTGGCCACGCAGTAACCGTAACCGTTTTTAAGAATCCTGCTGGCCTTGAAGGATGCCCGGTCGGGTCCGATCCGGTAAGGGTCGTAGTAGATGCCGTCCCGGACGGCGTAGTAGAGTTTGACGGCTTTTTCCCGCGGCGTCGTTGCGCCCGCAACGGTTTTCCGGGCAAAGTCCCGGATTTCCGGAGAATCGCTGTCCACAAACTCCGTTGGTTTTAAATATTCTTCATGCATGATTCTTCCTTCATCAAAGAATGTTCATTTGAAATCAAGGAGGCGGCGCCTGTTGCAGAAGAGCCATCGTAAAAACAGGCGGCAAACAATAACCATTGTCTTTAGCAATTCTCCTCACCGTTATCGACAGCTTTGTCGATGTCTTCTTCGGGGAAGCCTTTTTTTATCGTTCCGGGATCGAACATGGACCACATTTTCGCATGGGCGACTTCATGAACGATGTTGTCCCGAATAATCAGGATGCCCTGATCGGCAAGTTCTTGAATAAATTTTCTGATTTCAGCAGGCTCTTTTCCGGCCAGTCGGGAAAGTCCGGAGATGTGTTCCTCCACAGCCGCCCGGGGCTGACCCAGAAAATACGCAATAAGGACCAGCCGCGTCCAGAGATTGCTGAATTCTTCCAGCGCGGCGTTTGAATTCTTCAGGCGTACGGCAAATTCCCGGAGCATGGCCAGCGCCACGTCCCGGCTTTCCCGCATAAGATTCCGGAACGTCACGTCGTCAATCACCGCCAGATGGCTGTTTTCCAAAGCACGCGCCGTGGCGGTGCGCCGAACGTCAATAAGCGTAGCTATTTCGCCGAAATATTGCCCCGGTCCCATTTCCGCCAGCGTTTTTTCGACCGGACCGTCAACCCGCTCCAGACAGACGCCTCCCGAAAGAATGTAATACATCTCCCGCCCCGGATCGCCTTCGCTGAAGATAATTTCGTCTTTGGCGTAAGCCCGGCCGAATTTTTTAAAAAGGCGCTCATCAACCTTCAGCCGGGAAAGACGCGGTTTGAGGAAGGCTCTTTCCAGAAGCAGAATGTCGCGCCGTTCATAGGATGACATGACTTCAGCGCAGAACAAAAAGATCAGCGCGACGTAAAATACCCAGATGACCAGGATCACAATCGTTTCAAGCGACCCGAAAATAACATTGTAACGGGTGTAATTGGCAACGTACCAGGTAAAAAACTGTTTGGCGATTTCCACCAGCAGCGCAAAAACCGAACTGCCCGCCAGAATCACGGAAAAACGAATTTTCGCAGTTGGAACGATCCGGTAAACGGCGGCAACCAAAACGACAACCATGACGTACGGGACAATATAACGAAGAATAATTTCCGCCGGCATGGTCAAGGATATTTCGATGTTGGCGGGCAACACCAATGGTTTCTTCGCAATCAGCGCCGTCACATAGCTAATGATCACACTCAAACCGCCGATAATCCAGGCCATCGGAATCATGCCAATGGCCATCAGCTTGGAAACAACATAATGGCGTTTCTTCTGCGAGCGGAAAATAATATTGAGCGCGGATTCGATGGCGTTAAAAATCGCCGCTGATAACCAGACAAGGCCCAAAACTCCGATCCATCCCAGGATTTGCCCCTTTCCTTCGAGGTGTCCCAATTGTTTGAGAATATCCTCGGAAAAATAGGGATGAAAGTTCTGAATGCCCGCGACGATGTCTGTTTGGATATTCGGATTGGAAGTAAAAAAAGATCCGGCGGCAATGATGGTTAAAATAAAAAGCGGAATGACGGACAAAATGGCATAGAGCGCAATGGCCGCCGCCTGATTGCCGTCACCGTTATTACTGTAATTATTAACGGCGTCGGACAGAATGTCCCAGAAGTCCGCTCCCCTCATCTTTAAGGATTCTCTGCGCGCTCCGCGTCGCGCTGCTTTATCTCTTTTGTTCATCCGTCATGCCGTTTCGCCTGTTTTGTTTGTTCCAGTGATGATAATTAATACAACTTTATCAGGATCAGGTCAAAGTGATAATTCGAGGAAACCAGATCCGCATGGTCATATCCTCCCGGCGGACGGCTGTTTCGATGGCGGCGACGGCGCAGTGCCAAGATTTCCTTGACTTGCAGGACCGCGTTTTCTATAACGTCGGCAAAAGCTTTGAAAACAAACTGGCCGGCCGCAAAGGCGACGGACTCCATGAAAACGGATAGGCCCGGATGAAAGTTTTGTTTATTCTCAACGAATCGACGATGCATGAGCGTATGGGCGTCATGTGTCTGAGTTCCGCCCTGAAAGAGCGGGGACATGCAGTAAGCCTCGTCCTGATCGAACGCCTGGGGCGCAAAACCATCGAGGAGAGGATTGGCCGGGACAAGCCGGATATCATCGCGTACAGCGCGATGACCGGCGAGCACGCAGCTCTCCTTGAGTATAACCGTGTTTTAAAGAAAAAATTTAATTTTGTTTCGGTTTTCGGCGGACCGTGCGCCACATTTTTCCCGGACCTGATTAATGAAGACGGTATTGACGCTATCTGCGTAGGGGAAGCCGACCGCGCTTTTCCGGAGTTCTGTTCCCGGATGGGCGACGAGAGCGAGTACTGGGAAACCCCCAATTTTCTGTGCCGGCATGACGGCATCGTCTTCAGGAATCCCCCCCTGCCGCTGATCGAAGATCTGGATTCGCTGCCGTTCCCCGACCGCGCCCTCATGTATGAAGCCGACCCTCCGTTACAAAAAGAAGGGCACAAAATGTTTTTCGCCGCCCGCGGCTGCCCGCAGAAATGCTCTTATTGCTTCAACAGCACCTATAATGAGCTTTATAAAAATAAGGGGCCGGTTGTCCGGTTGCGCTCTCCCAAGAATATCGTTGAAGAAATCGTTGACGTGAAATCCAGGTATCCGCTGAACGTGGTCTGGATCGACGACGACAATTTTCTGGCGAAGCCCAGGAGCTGGCTGGCCGTCTTTTCGAAGCTGTACAAAGAAAAAGTCGGTTTGCCGCTCAGCATCAACATCCGGGCGAATTTTATCAGTGAGGAGATGATTTCATGCCTGAAAGAGGCGGGACTAGATTCCGTCTGGATGGGAATTGAATGCGGCAACGAAGAAAAGGCGAATGCGATTCTGAGGCGGGAAATGACCAACGCCGCCAATGAACGGGCGGCGGCACTTCTTCACCAATACAAAATTAAATTTATTACTCAAAACCTGATCGGGCTTCCGGTCTCCGACAGTTACGAGACGGACCTGGAAACGCTGGATTTCAACATCAGGCTCAAGCCCACCTTCGGCTGGGCTTCGATTCTATATCCTTATCCGGGCACGGCCATTGAGACCTATGCAAGAGATCACGGATTTCTGGAAGGACAAGCGCGCCTGCTGGAGACAAACAAACGCTCGACTGCCTTTCGTTTCTCAGCCGGGGAAACCAGGCGAATCAACAATCTCCACAAGCTGTTCGGCCTGATCGTGCGGTTTCCTTTCCTGCGGAAGCACGTTGACCGTTTATGCTCCCTGCCGATGGATGCGCTGTATGTTGTTCTTTTCTACGTGTGGTATGGATACAATATCAAGTTCAGAATTTATCCATTTATTTCCTTGCGTGAAGAAATCTTAAACTACATTTCCCTTTGTTGGAAGTTTGTGAAGAAGACCTGACGTTTCACTCCCGTGATAAGACTTGACAATCCGCAATCAATGACCATTATAGCAACGCGGAATTTACTGCTTATCTGAATATATTAAATAATATAGACTTGGAGGCATCATGGAAGTAAAAAAAGAAACCCATCAGTTTAAAACCGAAGTTCAGCAACTCATGAACATCATTATTCACTCTCTCTATTCCCACCGGGAAATCTTCCTGAGGGAACTGATCTCCAACGCGTCAGACGCTATCGACAAACTCCGTTTCCAGGCGCAGACAAAACCCGAACTTCTGGGCGACGACACGGAGCTGAAGATCAAGATCACCGCCGACAAAAAGAAGAACACCCTGGAAATCTCGGACAACGGCATCGGCATGACTTACGACGAAGTCGTGGAAAACATCGGAACCATCGCCAAAAGCGGAACGGCCGGATTTCTGGAGGCAATCGGCGCCAATGCCTCGCAGGGCGCCGTAACGCCGGAGTTGATCGGTCAGTTCGGCGTGGGATTTTACAGCGCCTTCATCGTTGCGGACAAGGTCACCCTGATCACCCGGGCCGCAGGCCACGAGCAAGCCACAAAATGGGAATCCGCAGGGGACGGCGCCTATACCATCGAATCCGCGGACAAGAATACCAGGGGAACGACCATCCTTCTCAAATTGAAAAAGGCTGAAAAAGATGAACCGGATTTTACCGAGGAATGGACGATCCGCGGCATCGTGAAGAAGCATTCCGATTTCGTCGCCTATCCCATCGTGATGGACGTAGAGAAAACAGAGCCCGTTTTGGACAAGGATGGCAAACCGGAAAAAGACAAGACCCGGAAAGTCATTCAGGAAGAAACCCTCAACTCCATGAAGGCAATATGGGCAAAAGACAAAAAAGAGGTTACGGAAGAGGAGCACAGCGAATTCTACCAGCACGTCAGCCACGACTGGAATCCGCCGCTGGCCCACCTTCACGTGAAGCTGGAAGGCAAAACGGAATTCAACGCCCTTTTGTACATCCCCTCGAAGGCGCCCTTTGATCTGTTCACGCACGAGCAAAAACACGGCATTCAGCTTTATTCCAAGCGCGTCTTCATCATGGAAAACTGCAAGGAATTGATGCCCCAGTACCTGGCCTTCATCAAAGGCGTCGTCGATGCGCCTGATCTCAACCTCAACGTCAGCCGTGAAATTCTCCAGCAGGACGCCCTCGTCCGGAACATCAGAAAAAACCTGGTTAAAAAGATTCTGGATCTTCTGGCGGGCCTGGAGACGGAAAAATACGAGACCTTCTATACGGCGTTCGGTTACATTTTCAAAGCCGGAATTTCACAGGACTTCGACAATAAAGACAAGCTTGCGTCGCTTTTACGATACAAGACCACCCACTCCGACGGGAAGTACTCGTCGCTTGCCGACTATGTCAGCCGGATGAAACCCGACCAGAAAGAAATCTACTACATCACGGGCGACAGCCTGACCGCGCTGGCCAACAGCCCACACCTGGAGCAACTGAAGGAAAAGGATATTGAAGTTCTCCTCATGACGGACCCCATTGACGAATGGGTAATCCGGGATCTTCACGAATTCGAGAAAAAGACGTTCAAGAGCGCCGAAAAAGGCGATCTTGATCTGGACAAGATTGACGACAAGAAAAAAGAAGAATACAACGCCCTCTTCGATTTCATCAAAACCAGTCTGGACGAGAAGGTGAAAGAAGTCAAACCTTCCACCCACCTGAAGGATTCAGCGGCCTGCCTTTCCGGAGAGACTTACGACATGAGCGCTTATATGGAGAGGATCCTCAAGGCCAGCGGCCAGCAGGCGCCTCAGACCAAGCGGGTGCTGGAACTCAACATGGATCATCCCCTGCTGGCCAGAATCAAGGATCTGTATGATAAAGACAAGGAGTCGGCCGCGCTGAAGGACTATACGGACCTGCTGTTTGACATGGCGGTGATCTCCGAAGGCGGCAAACTGGAAAACCCTTCGCGATTCAGCAAATTGATAGGCGACCTGATGGCCGGGGCCATTGAAAGCTAACCGCACCACAACATTATCCTGCAATAAAAACGGCGCCCTTTGACGGCGCCGTTTTTGATTCATGCTGGTTCAGTTTTTTCCTGCAAACAAAAATCTTTCTTTACTTTCGTCTGCCGCGCTTATTGTTTTACATTTTTTTGAATGTTCTGTCTTCTGCGGAAGGCGTCGGCTTTTTCTCCAAAAGTGCTGTTCTGCAATTCCCGGATGGCTTCCGCTTTTTTCTCATCGCCCATGCCCGGATCATTCAGAATGGCTTTCTCCCGGGTCTCGTAATCCGTTTCACGTTGCCTTTCTCCTTCCATTTCTTTATCAACCTGTTCCAGTCTGGCAACCTGCTCGGATGAAAAATAATTTTCTCTAAACTCTTTGATTTTTTTCACCCTTTCATATGCTGACGATTCTTGAAGGTCCCTTTGATAAAGCGCCTGCTTTTCCTGATATATTTCATATCTTTCAGGATCGCTTTGCGGAGGGTCTTCGATAAGAGCGGCATCCGCCCCCCACATCTCTTCTTTTAGATTGTTGATTCTTTTTTCTTTATCAGCGCCGTACAGATTCGCATCCGTCTTAATGCTGTTTTTTCTGATGGTATATTCATGGGCTTTGACTTCCGCCCCCCACATGGCATCTGCAACCTCTTTGCCGAAAACCTCTCTTCGGTAATCCTGGACGGACTGCAGATAGCGCAGGAATTCATCCGGGGTTTTCGGCTCGCCCCATGATTTTGCCTTCTCGGTAATCTGCATTTCATAATCGATAAATTTTTTATAAAGCGTAAACATCTCCTCCGCCTTATCGGGTGCCAGCACGGAATGCAAATAGGCTTTCACCGCTTTGAGATGCTCTTCCATGCTTGTGAATTCGATCTGGGTTTCGATAAATTTAAAAAACCTTACCGTGTAGGCGTTGACAATATCCCTGGCAAAATATTGACGGGGATCTTCATTAGCCGATTGGGCGGGAAAACCTTTTAGAAACATCTTCGCGTCCTGAACGGGGATCTTTTGAGTTGTGCTGATAATATGTCTGGCGCCATCCTCAACAGAAACATCTGCAGCATGTCTTGAATAAAGCATGTATCCGATGATACCGACGGCTAAAACGACTAATCCCGTTATGACTATTTTCTTTTTCATAAATGAACCCGTTATATTTTTTCTTATGTAAAAAGAGCCGAATTACGCCAGCTTATTAAACGGGCGTAATCCGGCTCTTTGCTGAAAACTATTTATGTCTGAATGGATATTGTATTAAAACCCTCTACCTTTAAGGTCAGCGGCGATATTTGTAAAGTGTGTCGGTGCATCATAACCGGGTGTCGGCAAACTCAAAAGCCCAACTTCCGACAAATGATTTACACCAAACCAGCCGGTAAGGGTTCCTCTGTAATTGCCCCATTTCGCCGATGAAACAGAAACCAAACCATCATTTGCTCCTTCAATCGGTTTAATTGCCAGCCATAACGGCAACACGACTTGTGCACCGATTGCTGTTTTGCAATCAGACCCATAACTCTGGTAATAAACACCGGCCATATCGGGAACATTCGGATTGAATACAGTTTTCATCCACCAGGTTGTTTCCTGTGTTCCATTTGTTCCGCAATCCGTTCCCGGAACACTCAATATAAAGGAATATACAAAATCAAGCGTACCTGCGATTGCAGCTGTCAATCCGGTGGTTGCACCAAGATTCATAATGGCGTCGGCAACCGGGCTGCCTCTATGCGGGCTGCTCATACTGGTATAACTGGCAACATAAGGCGCCATACCAAGATTGGTGATGGCATAGCGTGTGTAAAGACCGCCGTCGGAATGTCCGATAAGATTTATCTTTTTTGCGCCGGTGATGGCCAGAACTTCCAGGACCTTTGCTTTCCATTCAATACCCTTGTATTCTTTTGACTGCATAGGGTTTCCACTGGTTATGAAAACCTGAGCGCCATTTTCCCTCATTGTTTTTGGGATACTCCCCCAATAATCAGTAATCCCCATAACCTCGGCATTCGCACCCATGCCATGTGAAAGAACAATCGGGTATTTCGTTGCCGCCTTGGTGCTTGCAGCTATTGACATCATCGGTAAAACTAGCAAAAGTAAAATGGCGCCTATGACTACTTTCTTCATTACACCCTCCCAAATATGCTGGATTTTATGATTCCTCAATTCCTGACAGCCATTCCATGAGAAATGATGACAGGAGACTACCTACCTGAAAATTTCCTTATAAAAAGCATACAATGTGCCATTTTCTAAACAACCACATTACATATGCTATAAGCATATAAAATATGAAATGAAATCATTACTTTTAAAACAAAAAATCAGACTGCTGTTTGTGGGGCAACCAACCCCATTCATAAAGCATATCATGATAATCACATGTATTATCAAATAATTGCTGGTTCGAGCAAAATTACCCTATATTGGGAAATAATTACACAACTTCATGAATGCGTCAAACCGAATTTTTGCATTTTTATAAAAAGCGTTTTTCGGTTAATCCCCAGGGCTGACGCAGTCCGGCCGCGATGCCAGTTATGTTTCGACAAGGCCTTGAGAATGTGATCTCTTTCCAGGACTCTCAGGTTCATTGTGGTTTGTTCTACAGGCATTTCGTCAGCATCCTGAGTCGGCTGTGTCCGGCCCGCCGGAACGGTCCTTGCCGCAAAACCTGTCCTGACCGGTTTCCCGTCTTCCGGCAACTCCGCTTTCAGACACGCCGGCCGGATGGTTGGGCCATCCGCAAAATCCAGTCTTTTTAACGTCAGGTAGCGTTGCAGAACGTTCTGAAGCTCCCGGATATTCCCCGGCCAGTCGTAGTTCAGCAGGGATTCGTTAATATATCCGGGCAGCGGGGGATGAT